>WNGG01000280.1_pt1 | contig 102845 bp, 75 predicted proteins | sample 5400661 | NCBI WGS metagenome assembly WNGG01 (sample SAMN13153372, study PRJNA577476) | soil metagenome | isolation source: 100 cm soil or saprolite under Garry oak tree replicate 1 | place: USA:California | collected 2016-06-15
GCACCATGGGTCATGGCTGGTCCTCCTCAGGTTGCGCCTCAAAGCGCGTCACGGAAACGTGTGGGGCGATCCTAGCCACCACGTCCCTCAGGGGGACCAGCCACTTCATCCCATCTCACACGGCCCGGCGACCGCAGGGCGCGGCGCTTCACGCCGTGGATCCTGTCCCGCCTCATGCCGGCGCCGCTCTCCCAACGTGGGGATGTCTCAGATCGCGCGGCATTGACGGCCGCCGCCGGATGGCGCTACGATCCCGGCCTCATCATCATCCTGACCTGGATCGTTCGTCCTTGAGGAGGGTTCGTGCGCATCGTCGTGCTGGGAGGGGCGGGGATCATCGGGCGCGCCATCGCCCGGGACCTGGCGGAGGACCGCGAGGTCAAGGAGATCGTCATCGCCGACCTCGATCTGGAGGGTGTGCGCGCGACGGTGGCGGGCCTCGGGCGGCCGGGAGCCGTGGCGGTGAAGGCCGACGTGAGCGACCACGCCGCCCTGGTGAAGCTGATCCAGGGGGCCGGCGCGGTCATCAACTCGGTACAGTACTACTTCAACCTCCCGGTGATGAAGGCCTGCCTCGAGGCCAGGACGCACTACGTCGACCTCGGCGGACTCTTCCACACCACGCGCAGGCAGCTGGAGCTCGATAGCGACTTCAGGAAAGCCGGGGTGCTCGCGGTCCTCGGCCTCGGCTCGTGCCCCGGCGTCGCCAACGTGCAGGCGCGCGCCGTCGCCGACACCTTCGACACGGTGGAGTCGATCCGGATCTACAACGGATCGACGCCGGACCAGGGGGACTCGCTGGCCTGGGCCTATTCGATCCAGACGATCTTCGACGAGATCACCCAGCCTCCGATGGTCTACCGCGACGGTCAGTTCGCCGAGACCGGCACGCTCGGCGAGGAGGAGCTGTACCGCTTCCAGGATCCGATCGGCGTCTCCAAGGTCCACCTGTCGCTGCACTCCGAGGTCGCGACCCTGCCGTTGACCTACGCCGCGAAGGGGATCAAGGAGTGCTTCTTCAAGATCTCCTTCTTCGGCTACTCCGAGAAGGCGCTCCGGCAGCTCCAGTTCCTGGCCCAGCTCGGCCTGGCCGGCACCGAGCCGGTCGAGGTGCGGGGCCTGAAGGTGAAGCCGCGCGACGTCCTGGTCGAGGTGCTCAAGCGCGCGCCGCAGACCGAGCGCACGCGGAGCCTCGGCTTCAAGGACATCGCCACCGAGGTGCGGGGCACGAGGGGGGGCCGGCCGGTCGCGGGCAAGGTCGAGACGACCGCCTGGCCGCACAAGGCGTGGGGGATCTCGGGGGGCACGATGCTCGTCGCCTCGCCCCCCGCCATCGTCGCCCGCTGGCTGGCGCAGGGGAGGGTGAAGGCCGCCGGCGTGAAGCCGCCCGAGCAGGTGATCGACGCGGCGCCGTTCTTCAAGGAGCTGGAGTCGCGAGGCGCCCGCACCACCGTCGGCGTCGCGGAGCCGTTCCCCGCATGAGGAGCGGCCTCCCTCCACCGCGCCCGCGGAGGTTCGCCGTGACCGGGCGCGCCACGCTCTTTCTCCGTCTCCTGCTGTGCGCAGGGCTCCTCGCGACGCTCGCCGCGGCCCCGCCGGCCCCGGCGACCTACCCGATGCAGGAGGGGTACGTCGACGCCCGCGGCGTCCTGATCTATTACAAGGCGATCGGACGCGGCGCGCCGCTCCTGATCGTCCACGGAGGACCGGGGGCCTCCCACGACTACTTCCTTCCCCATCTCCTTCCGCTGGCCCGCCGCAACCGGCTGATCTTCATCGACGAGCGGGGTTCGGGCCGCTCGGTGAAGGTCGAGGATCCGAAGGGGTACACGGTCGAGTCCATGGTCGAGGACGTCGAGGCGGTCCGCCAAGGGCTCGGCCTCGGCAGGATCAATCTCCTGGGCCATTCGTACGGGGGCGTGCTGGCGCAGGCGTACGCCCTCAAGTACCAGGCGCACCTCGCCCACCTGATCCTCTGCAGCACCTTCTCCAGCACGCGCGCGATGAACGAGGTGTTCCGCCGCATGAAGGAGGGGATGCCCGCCGACCTGCGCGAGAGGATCGATCGCATGGAGCAGGCCGGCCTCTTCGGTCACGGCAAGGACTACGAGAAGAGCCGCTACACAGAGGACTACATGAAGGCCGCCTGGGGCGAGGGGTACTTCCCCTACATCTACCAGCGGCGCCCCGACCCGAACGAAGACCCGGTGGCCGACGGGCACATCTCCTGGGACCTGTACCGCGAGATGTGGGGATCGCACGGCGAGTTCGTCATCGACGGCAACCTGGCCTCGGTCGAGTACACCGACCGTCTATCCTCGATCCGCGTCCCGACCCTCGTCACCGCCGGCGACCACGACGAGTGCGACCCGGCCCTCTCCCGCGTGATGCACGAGAAGATCCCCGGATCGAGGCTGGTGATCTTCCCGGAGAGCGGCCACATGACCTTCGTGGACCAGCCGGCCCTCTTCGTCCGCGCCGTCGACGACTTCCTGCACGCCGTGCGCTAGAGCACGTCTCGCCGGCTCAGTCGAGGGTCGCGAGAAAGCGGGAGACCCCGGCCCACAGCTCGTCGCCGTGGCGCGCCATCAGATCGTTGTGCCCGCCCCCCTCGATCGCGACGAGCTCCTTCCTGGCGGCCGCCAGGTCGTACAGGCGACGGCCCAGCCGGAACGGCGCCACCTCGTCCTCCGTCCCGTGCACGACGCAGAGCGGCGCCGCGATCCGTCCGATGAGGCGCGCCGAGTCGAAGCGGTACGAGCCGAGGAGGGCCGCCGGGTACAGGATCCAGTGTCCTCCCTCGCGCAGGAGCTCCAGGGCGGAGGTGAAGGGCGACTCGAGGACGACCCCGGCGACGGGCGCTCCGCTCCCCGACCCCGTGCCACCCGCCACGAGATGGACCGCCACGGCGGCCCCGATCGATCGCCCCCAGACGACGATCCTTCCGGGGTCGACGTCGGGGCGGCCGCGGAGATAGCGCAGGGCCGCCTCGCCGTCGCGGTAGATCCCGGCTTCGGAGGGGCTCCCTTCGCTCGTCCCGTACCCGCGGTAGTCCACGAGCAGCAGGCCGTGGCCGGCCCGGTGCGCCAGCTCCACGAGAGGGAGGTTGAACGCGATGTTCTCGGCGTTGCCGTGGAAGAAGAGGAGCGTCAGCGGCCGGCGCAGCGCGCCGCGATCCTCGTGCGCGGGCGCCGGAACGAACCATCCATGGATCCGCAGATGGTCGTCGGTCGTGATCGATGCGTCCTCGAAGGGAAGTTCGAGGTCGCCGGGCGTGACGGGGAGCTCCCGCACCGGCATGAACGTCAGGCGCGGCTCGACCAGGAGGACCAGGATCTTGAGGCCGAGGACGAGCGCGACGGCGATCCCGGCGGCGGTCAGGAACATCCGAAGTCCTCGGGCGGCGGTCGCCTCGACGCCCACCCGGTCTCAGCTCGCCTTCACGATCTCGGCCAGGAGCGTGTGTTCGTCGTCGAGCGTGACGTCCTTGGGATCGATCGGCGACATGATCTTGATGTCCTGCTCGGCCTGCACGACCGGCTTGTACTGCGGGATCGTCTTGTCCTTGAAGTGGACGTAGACCGGCATCAGGACCTTTTTGAGGTTGACCTTGTCGTCCTGGCTGACGTGGACCGAGATCAGGAACTTGCCGTCGGGCTGCTTCTCCGAGCGCCAGGTATACCGGAACGTCGGGATGCCTGTGCCCCAGATCCACTGATCGAAGAACGAAGTGTAGTCCTGTCCGGTCACGTGATTGATCTGGGCGAGGACCATCTCCGTGGAAATGCTGCGTCCCTTATACGCCTCCTGGATGCTGCGCATTACCTGCGTGTACTTCTCGTCGTCGAGCTGGATGCGGAGCATATGAAGGACGTAGGGTGCCTTGCTGTAGAGGAGGCTGTAGGCATATCCTTCATACTTGGGGCCAATCAGGGTCCGTGCCGCCGCGATCGGCGCCTGCGCGTCGGCGATCTTGGCGTCCTTCCTCCATTCATCGAGTAACCTCTGCAGGCCTCTCTCCTTTTGCAAACCCTGTATGAAGATCGCGGCGGCATACTCGGCAAATCCTTCGCTCAGCCACCAGTCGTCATCGGAGGCCCATCCAACCTGATTGCCCCACCACTGGTGCCCGATCTCATGCGACAGAAAGTTGTGCACCGAGTCTCCCCCGAGGGTCGATGCCGACAAGAAAACGTCGCCCGTGAGCTGCACGAAGTAAGGCGGGCCTTGTCCAAAGCCCAGATCCGGGCCCATCTGGGCAATGTGAAGTTCTTCATAGGGATACGGGCCGTACACCTTCTCGTAAAGGTTTAGGATCTGTTGTGTCTCGTCGAAGAAGCCCTCGACCTTCTTGGCCGGGGTTCCTTCGCCATTGATTGTCACCGTGTTAATCGACAGGCCCACGGACTTTTTCGACTCGTCGAGGACGACGGTTCTCTCCGCGATCTGGAACTTGCCGAAGATCATCCATGGGAAGTTCACAGGCAGATCACTTTGCGTCTCGATCCCGTTCTGGTTCCTCTCCTTATCTTCAAAGCGACGGAGGATTTTACCCGAGCCTGTGACCAGGAACGGTCGCGGGACTCTGATCGTCCAGTGGAAGGATGATCGCCCACCGTAGTATCCGTAGTGTGGATACCAGGGCGCCTGGAGGAGCCCAAACGATTCGGCGGTGACTTGGTAGATTACGTCGGCCTGGCCTCTTACTTCCAAGTCGACGCTGCGACCGGCCCGACCAGGGGACTGGAGAAGAACCAATAGCTGGTCCTTCTTGTGCATGTAAGGCAACGGCGCTCCTGAATCGTCGCTTACCGAAATGACCCGGGCGGGCCAGAATGAATCGTCGTACCATCGATTCTCTTCCCGAGCATTGTTGACCAGGTCGAAGCGTAGGCAGCGCAGGTTGTCCATCAAGGGTTCGACCGTCGTCTTCGCCGACCACTCCACCGTCTTCGTGTTGCGGAGGTCGAGCGTCATGTCGTTGTGCGTGACACGTATCACTCGCGGCCCCTCGTGGTCGGGTAGGAGGACGTAGTGCCCGTTCTGGTCGTAATCGGACTGCTTGTGCCAGACATTCCATGGCAGGAGGTACCTCCGACCCTTCGCCCCCAGCGTCTCGCTGCTGGCGAGGAAGTTCTCGTGGTTCGCCTGTGGGTTGTAGATGTAGGTCACCCAATTATGCTTGGTGGAATGGAAGTCGGCGAGGAAGAAGTCCTGCCCCTTGAGGTCGGAAATCCGGCTCTCGAGGAATTGCATCTCGAGCTGAAACGAGCGCGTTCCGTCGAGCCACTCGTTCCGATCCTTGAAGATCTCGCCGGCCCGTCCAGCCTGAGGGGTCCCCGCAGAATCCGGCCGAGCTGCGGCAATCAACTCCTTGTGGGTTCCATCGCTGAAGCGGAAGACGGCGTCACTGAACGGCTCCCGCAGAGTCTCGGCGCCAGAGTACTTCTTCAGCATGTAGCGTTCCATGCGGTTCGGCGGCGTCATTGAGGCCTCGCCGTCGCCCAGGAAGACCGCTCCCGTAATCTCTCCGGCGATCGGCTTCATCAGGAAAACCGTTCCCTGCTTGAGGAGCAGCGTCATGTTGTCCTTCTTGACCGGCAGGTTCGAGACGGCGTAGGCGGTCGAGGTGTCGAGGCCGGTCTTGTAGAACGCGTCGAAGATGGCGTCTCGATCCTTGGCGTAGTCGACGGCGGAGCCGGCCGGAGCGCCCGCGGTCGCGGCTGGGGGCGTAGCCGCCGGAGCGGCCGGTGGGGGAGACTGTGCAAAGACCGAGCGACCCACGCCCGGGTGGAGGGTGAGGACCATCAGCGCGACCGCCAAAGCCCCGGGAACCGAAGCTGCGTACCGGGACGGCGACGCGATCGTAGGCGTCATCAGGATCTCCTGCTCCGGAGGGTGGTAAGGGTCCGTTTTGAGGGCGGCGTCCGTGGCGCCGCCGGGTGCAAGCGATTCTATCACCTGGCACGCCGTGGCGCAGATAGTGGTGGAAGGTCGAACGCGCGTGGGCGGGCCTCGAGGGCGATCAGCCGACCAGGCGGGTGATGGTCTTCAGGGGGTCGGCGCCATCCTCGAGCACGGAGGCGATCCCTTCGAGGAGGGGCAGGCGGAGGCGATGGCGGGCGGCGAGCTCGCGGGCCAGGGTCACGGAGCCGACCCCCTCCACGACCCCCGGGATCGCGGCGAGCGCCTCGTCCCGGCCGCGGCGATGGGCCAGCTCCTCGCCCATCCGGCGGTTGCGGCTGTGGTCGCTCATGCCGGTGCCGATCAGATCGCCGAGGCCCGCGAGCCCGAGAAAGGTGGCGCGGCGGCCTCCGAGGGCGACGCCCAGTCGCGCCAGCTCGGGCAGGGCCCGGCTCACGATCGCCGCCTTGGTGTTGAGCCCGAGGCCGAGGCCGTCGCACAGCCCCAGGGCGAGCGCGTAGGCGTTCTTCAGGACGCCCCCCAGCTCGACGCCGGGCAGGTCGCGGCTCACCTGCATCCTGAGAACCGGCGTCTGGATCTCGCGGCGCACGGAGCGGGCCAGCGCCAGGTCCGGACTGGCGAGGACCACGGCCGTCGGTACGCCGCGACTGAGCTCGTTGGCGAGCGACGGTCCCGAGACGGCGAGGACGCGGCCGCGGAGCGACTCGGGCAGCTCCGAGGCGATCACCTGCGACATCCGCAGATAACTCCCCGCCTCGAGGCCCTTGGAGGCGTTGACCACGACCGGGGATGCGAAGATGGTGCCGCTCGGACGTCCGGCGCGGCCGTCCAGGGCCGACCGCACCTGCCGCGCCACCTCGCGCACCACCTTGGAAGGGAGAGTGACGAGGATGACATCGGCGGACGCGAGCGCCTCGTCCAGATCGGAGGTGGCCGCCAGGGAGCGCGGCAGCGCGGCGCCGGGGAGGTACTTGGTGTTGAGGCGCGTCTCGCGGATCTCGCGGACGACCTCGGTCTCGATCGACCAGAGGACGACGTCGCGGCTCTTCCCGGCGCGGATGCCGGGGACTCCGCCCGCGAGAACGATCCCCAGGGTCGTCCCGAGGTTCCCGGCGCCGAGGATGGCGATGCGGACGCTGCCCACGCTTCCTCCCGGCGCGCGGCGCCGGTCCACGCGCGTCACCGCGCGCTGCGCGGCCCCGCCCGCGGCGGCGCCCTTCCGGCGGCGCGCGTACTGTAGCACAAGGGCGATGCTATAATCCGCGCACGGAGCGCTCGACCGTCGTGCGCGGCGTCGGCGCCGCGGGTGCGGAGATGGATTACGAAGCGGTCATCGGCCTCGAGGTCCACTGCCAGCTCCTCACCGAGTCGAAGATCTTCTGCGGCTGCTCGACCCGCTTCGGCGCGCCGCCGAACACCAATGTCTGCCCGATCTGCCTCGGCATGCCCGGCGTGCTGCCGGCCCTCAACCGCCGGGCGGTCGAATTCGCCCTGCAGGCCGCCGTGGCGCTGAGCTGCGTGATCCAGCCCCGCTCGATCTTCGCGCGCAAGAACTACTTCTATCCCGACCTCCCCAAGGGGTACCAGATCTCGATGTACGACCGGCCGCTGGCCACGGGAGGCCGCCTCGAGATCGAGTCGGGGGGGCGCAGGAAGACGATCGGGCTCACGCGCATCCACATGGAGGAGGACGCGGGGAAGCTGCTGCACGAGGGGTTCCCCGATTCGGACCGGAAATCGCACGTCGACTTCAACCGCTCCGGCGTGCCGCTCATCGAGATCGTGAGCGAGCCGGACCTGCGCTCGCCCGAGGAGGCGCACGACTACTACGCGGCGTTGCGCGGCATCCTGGTCTCCATCGGCGTGACCGACGGCAACATGGAGGAGGGCTCGCTGCGCTGCGACGCCAACGTCTCGCTGCGGCCGAGGGGTCGGAAGGACCTCGGTACCAAGGCCGAGCTCAAGAACCTCAACTCGTTCAAGTTCGTCCAGCACGCGCTGGAATACGAGATCCTGCGGCAGACCGAGGCCCTGGCCTCGGGCGGGCGCGTGACGCAGGAGACGCGCCTGTACGACCCGAAGCAGGATCGGACCTTCTCGATGCGCTCCAAGGAGGAGGCGCACGACTACCGCTACTTCCCGGAGCCCGACCTGCCGCCGCTCGACGTGGACGCGGCGTGGATCGAGGCGGTGCGCCGGGACCTGCCGGAGCTCCCCGCGGCGCGCCGCGAGCGGTTCCTGAAGCAGTACGGGATCAAGGACCAGAGCGCGCAGGTCCTCACCTCCGCCCGCGCGCTCGCCGACTACTTCGAGGCGACCGCCGCGGCCGCCGGCGACGCGCAGGGGGCGGCCAACTGGATCGAGACCGAGGTGCTGCGCAAGGTGAACGAGATGAAGATCGGGATCGAGTCGGTTCCGCTGCGGCCGGAGCGCCTCGGCCGGCTCGTGCGCCTGGTCAAGGACGGGACGATCTCGGGCAAGATCGCCAAGGAGATCTTCGAGGCGATCTTCGACGCGAACGGCGACCCGGACGCGGTGGTGCGCGAGCGCGGCGTGGCGCAGGTGAGCGACGAGGGGCCGATCCGCGAGGCGATCGAGGCGGTCCTCGCCCAGAACCCGGACCAGGTCGCCGGGTACCGCGGCGGCAAGACCGCCCTCCTCGGCTACTTCGTCGGGCAGGTGCTGAAGGCGACCGGAGGGAAGGCGAACCCGGCGCTGGTCAACCGCCTCCTCAAGGAGCGGCTCGACCGGCCGTGAGGCACCCGCGCCGCCGTCGGGCCCCTTGCGTCCGGCGCGCCGGCACCGGACGCGGCTGCCAGCCATGATCCAGCTCTTTCACGTCACGAAGAGGTACGGGCCGGGGGCGCCGGCTCTCTCCGACATCAGCATGAGGATCGAGAAGGGGGAGTTCGTCTTCCTCACCGGTCCCAGCGGCGCTGGGAAGACGACGCTTCTGCGGCTGATCTTCCGGGGCGACGTGCCGACCTCCGGCCAGGTGATCGTGAACAACGAGAGCGTGGCGTCGATGCGCGCCCGGCGGATCCCGTACCTGAGGAGGCAGATCGGCGTCGTGTTCCAGGATTTCAAGCTGCTGCCGCGCAAGACCGTCTTCGAGAACGTCGCCTATGCCACGAAGGTCGTCGGCCTGCCGCCCCGCGAGCAGCGCGGCCGCACCTACCGGATGCTGGAGACGCTGGGCCTCAACCACCGGATCCACAACTACCCGGAGCAGATCTCCGGGGGCGAGCAGCAGCGCGTGGCGATCGCCCGGGCGCTCGTGAACAAGCCTCTCATCCTGCTGGCCGACGAGCCGACCGGCAACCTCGATCCCGACCTGTCGCAGGAGATCATGGGCCTGTTCAAGGACATCAACGCGCACGGCACGACGGTCCTCATCGCCACCCACGACCGCGAGATGATCAGGAGGATGGCGCGCCGCGTGCTCGGCCTCGAGCACGGCCGCCTCTCCTCGCCGGGAGCGGCCTGAGCCGTGCGCCCTCTCGTTCACGCCGGGGGGGCCTGAGCCGTGCGCGCGCTCCTGCACGCCCTGCGCCATTGCTTCAGCGAAGCGTGGGACGGCCTGCGGCGCAACCCGGGCCTGAGCCTCCTGTCGGCGGCGTCGATCGGCGTGTCGCTCTATGTCCTCGGCCTCTTCCTCCTGCTGGCGTTCAACCTCAACCGCTTCGTCGACGCGCTCGGGCGCGAGGCGCAGGCGCAGGTCTACCTCAAGGACGGGACGCGCCCCGAGGAGGTCGAGGCCCTGAAGGTGCAGTTGGCGACCGATCCGGCGGTCGCCGCCGCCCGTTACCTCACGAGCGACGAGGCGCGCCGCCGCTTCCAGGAGACCTTCCCGTCCTTGCGCGACCTGTCGAAGAGGATCGGCGGCAACCCGTTCCCCGCCTCGTTCGATCTGGAGCTGCGTGAGGGGTACCGCGATCCCCAGGCGCTCGATCGCCTGGTCAAGTCGTATGCAAAGGCTCCCGGCGTCGAGGAGGTGCGGTACGACCTCGGCTGGGTCGAGCGCCTGGGTGGGATCGTCACCCTGGTGCGCCGCGGAGGATACGGCCTCGGCGTGCTCCTGGCGCTCGCCGTGATGGTGACGGTCGGCGCCGTGGTGCGGCTGACCGTCCTGGCCCGGCGCGAGGAGATCGAGATCATGAAGCTGGTCGGCTCGACCGCCGCCTACATCCGCGGCCCGTTCCTGCTCGGGGCGGCGGTGCAGGGGCTGGCCGGCGGCGGCCTGGCGGTCTCCGTCCTGCTCCTGACGCACCGTCTCATCGGCCGCTCGCAGCTCTACAGGGCCAATCCCTTCATGTCGATCATCGTGGGGCGCTTCCTGCCGGCCGAGGCCTCCATGCTGCTGGTCGCCGGCGGCGCCGCCCTGGGGCTGATCGCCGCCATCCTGTCGCTCCGTCGCGCCGGCACGTTCTGAGAGGAGAGACGCCGATGCGCACGCCCTCACGGTTCGCCGCATTCTCCGCGCGACCCGCCTCGCCCTTCCTGCTCGCCGGCGGCGCGGCCCTCGCCGGACTCCTCGGGCTGGGCCTCATCGCGCCCACCGCGCCCGGGATCACGAAGACGACCGTGCTCGAGAACGATCGCGTCCGCGCCCAGGTCAACGACTACCCGCCCGGGGCGCGCGGCCCGGAGCACGAGCACGCCGTCCCGCGGGTGGTCGTCGTCCTCGAAGGCGGGACCCTCGAGGTCCGCGGAGAGGCCGGCGACGTGAAGACTCTCCACCTCAAGGCGGGCGACGTGGTCTGGCGCCCCGCCGAGAGGCACGCGATCGCCAACCCCGGCACCACGCCCGTCCGCGTGGTCGAGATCGACATCCGCGACTGCCGCCCGGCTCCCGTCCCCGGGACCCCGGCAGGATCCTAGCCCGGTGAGAAATCCGGGCTAGAACTCCCGGGCGATGTAGAACTGGTTAACGGTCCCGTCGTGGCGGAAGGGATCGTCGACGCGGGTGAGGGTACAGCCCGCCGAGGGATTCAGGGGGTCGATGAGCTCGCACGCCTCGACCGTGTTCGGGAGCTGCTTGGCGAAGACCCAGGTGAACTGGAACGGCCCCAGGTAGAAATTCCAGCCGAAGCCGTACGCGGCCCTCCCGTCCCCCAGCTTGTGATTCTCGGAGTCGTAGAACTTGAAACGACGTGGGATGGCGTTGCGGTTACTGTCCGTCAGGATTAGATTGGGGTCGATCTGCCCGTTAACTGAAGCAGTCACCGCCTGCCCGAGATCTGGGTGGAAAAAGCCGTCACCGTTGCCGAACCAGGCGGCGCCGATGTCCATGAACAGGAAGGCGCGGATGTCGCGGAGGGCGCCGAACGGGAAGGCCACCGCGTCGAACAGAGGGAAGCGGTACTCGAGGTTCAGGAAGGCGACGCGGCTGCCGAAGAACTCGCGGAAGCCGTAGCCTCGGAGCTGGTTCAGCCCGCCGTACGGATAGATGCCGAAGCCGCGGCCACTGCTGATGATCCCGGCCAGGCGCATGGCGAAGAGCGAGCGCGAGGTGACGTGCCGGTACAGGCGGTAGTCGGCCGTGCTGTTCACGAACGGGCCGGATTGAAAGAGGTCGACGTCGCCCGAGGCGCTGACGGTCGGGGCGACCTGCTGCGAGAACTGGAAGCGCTGGCCGTGATAGGCGCCGAACTCCTTGAAGCGCGTGGTGTCCCCGTCGAGGCTCCAGCCGAGGAACGGGAAACTCTCGTCGAGCGTGACGAAATCGGTGTTGAATGTGGCGGTGTTGAACACCGGCCGCTCGATCGAGCGCTTGAAGTAGCCGGCCGAGGCGCCGATCCGGTAGTACCGGTTGAAGGGGTAGCTGATCTCGGCGCCCGCGCCGGTGAAGCTGCTGAACCGCCGCGTGCGGATCGTCGCTCCGGTGAAGGCCGACTGGGCGACGAAGAAGTCGCGGAAGTCCTCCGCGAACACGTCCCAGTTCCAGCGGTGCCTGAGGTTGAGGTACTGGTAGTAGAAGTTCGAGAACGTCGACACGGAGGTGAAGTCGAAGAACATCCGGTGATCGCCGAGCAGGTCGGAGAGGATGATCTGGGCGTTGCTCAGCACCGTGCCGTCGTTGGCCACGCCGACCAGGACCGATGGCGCGTTCTCCACGTGATACTTGATCTTCTCGTAGCGCTGCTTCTTGTCCTGGTCGAGCGCCAGCTTGAGCGGCGGCTGGAACGGCTGCAGCTCGGCCGGCTCATGCGCCTGGTCGGCCGGCCGCTCGATCGCCTCGGGCTCCCCGGGGCTCATGCGGAACAGCCGGAAGCGCCCCTGGCCGTAGGCGGTGAAGGCGAGGGAGACCTTCCCCGCCTCGTCGGGCAGCTCGAGCGGCGTGAAGATCCCGCCCACCACGTTCGTGAGACGCCGGACCTCCCCGCTCTCGAGGCTGAGCGACTGGAGGTTGAAGATGCCGCCGGACGCGTCGGACGCGTAGTAGGCGATCTTGGCATCGCGTGAGAGGGACGGCTGCAGGTCGGAGCTGTCGCCGAAGGTGAGCTGCACCTTGCGCGTCGGATCGGAGACTTCCACGGTGAAGATCTTCTCGTAGGCGTCGATCCGGCGGTTGTACAGGATCTGGACGCCGTCCGGGGACCAGGAGGGGTTGCTGTCGTAGAACTCGTCCTGCGTCAGGTTCCTGATCTCCTTGGTCGCCAAGTCGTAGGTGAAGATGTCGACCACGCCCTTCTGGTTCCCCTCGAACGCGATCGTCCTGCCGTCGGGGCTCCAGGCGGGCGACAGCTCGTCGTCGACGCCCGGAATGCTGATCATCTCCTCCAGGTCGCCGCGCAGGGCGTTGTAGACGAGGAGGACCCGCTCGTTCTCCTTGCGGGCGAAGAAGGCGACCCGATCCCCTTCGGGCGACCAGGTCAGATCCTTCTTTCCCTGAAAGGCGCCGTAGACCAGGTACTCGTACTTGTTGGTGAAGCCGCGCGTCAGGTTGCGCAGGACCCTGCCGTCCTTGGCCGAGATGATGGCGACGTCGAGATCCTCCCAGCGGTTGGTCATCACCGCGATCAGCTCGCCGGACGGCGACAGGGCCGGCGAGAACCAGACGACCCCCTCCGGCTCCCGCTCGCGCACCTCCTTGCTGGCGATCTCCTTGCCGTAGTCCTGCGCCTCCTTCTTCTCGAGAAGCGCGGGGAGGTACTTCTTCTGGAGGAACTTCTTGAACTGCCGGTCGAACTCCTCCGCTTCGACGCCGAAGGCGTCCTTGATCGGCTTCTCGATGTTGTTCGTGAGGAGGCTCTTGCGGAACTCCCAGAGGAAGTTGCGGATCCCCTCGGATCCATAGCGCTCCTCGATGAAGTCGAAGGCGGCCTGCCCGTAGCGGTAGGTCAGGAAGTTCAGGACGTTGAGGCGGTGGATCGGCGGGATGAAGCCGCTCACCACGGCGTCGCGGATGATCATCCGATCGATGTTGTCCTCGTCGCGGCCGAGGTGGCTCGCCATCCCCTCCATGATCCAGGTCGGGGTCTGGGCGCGGAAGGTGCGCGAGAGCGACTCCTGGAACAGGATGCTGAACTGGAAGACGTGCGTCAGCTCGTGGCCGATGAGCCCGTACAGCTTGTCGGGAGGCGAGTCGACGGGGATGACCATGCGGTGCTCGATCGGCTCGGCGAACGCCCCGACGAACTCGGGGATGAAGCCCAGATCGACGTTGGTCTGCTCGAACTCGATGTGCGTCTTGTAGTAGATGAGCGGGATGCGGAACTTGATCTCGTGGTCGAGGATCTGCGAGAGACGCAGATACTGGCTCTCGGCGTAGGAGACCACCTGGTCGAGGAGGGGCTCCTCCTCGGGGTAGTAGTAGACGTCGAAGTGCGGCGATCGGTAGAAGTGCCAGTCGAACCGCTCGTAGAGGATCTTGTTCTTGCCGAACGGCAGGGCGGGTGCGGGGGCGAAAAGGATGAGAACCAGCCCGGCGAGGGCCGCACGGCACGCGCGTGTCACGCACCACCTCCAACGCGGGCCGGGGGCGGGCCCCCCCGCGGGACCTTCCGGCGCAGACCGCCTCGAAGAGGCGCGGCTTCTAGTCGGTGAACAGGTTGCGCTGCGCCGTCTTGGTCTTGGGGACGACGATCCCCAGGACGTCGTCCTCGAACTGCTCGAAGATCGTGAACAGGGCGGTCAGCCGGTCGTTCCCCTTCCCGGACAGCGTGTTCTCGCCCGTGAACTGGTCCTCATAGAGCAAAGCACCGGTCGCGCCACGGATGAAGAAGAGGCGCAGGCCGAGGTTGAACCCTTCGCGGTCGACGAAACGCGTGCGCCGCACCCGCTGCCCGGTGACCGGCGAGATCTCGTCCACCTGCACGTAGCCGGATCGGTCGGCGATCTCGAAGCTGACCTTGCCGGCGATCACCAGATCGGCCCCGTGGGATTCGGCCAGCTTCCGCCAGAAGCCGGTGTTGGCCAGGAGATCGGCCAGCGGCTGCTCCGGCAGGGGCGGCGGCTCGACGTCCAGGATCTCGAGGTTCGTCCTCTTGCGCAGCTCGCGCCGCAGGAGGGCCACCGACTCCCGGTTCAGGTCGAACTCGGAGACCTCCTTGTCGACGATGAAGCGCGTGACCAGGATCTTTCGCAGCCCCTGCATGTCGAGGCGCGACGGCATCGGGACCGCAATCGTGACGCGCATCGTCTTCGCGAGGGCCGGGCCGGTCCCGACTCCGGCCGCGAGGATCGCCAGGGCCGCGCCGATCGGGCGGAGACTCGCGGACCGGGGAGCCCACCCGGACCGCCGCCTAGCCGCCGTCGGGCGTGGCGGCCGGGTTCCCTTCGGGCGCGCCGCCCGTGGCCGGAGGCGCAGGAGCCGGTGCGGCCGGGGTTGCGGCGGCCGGACCGGACGCCGCGCGGCGCTGCGACACGATCCTGAAGAGTTCCTGGAAGGAGGTGTAGTTATCGCGGATCTCCTTGTTGTTCGGGTCGAGACGGCGCGCCTCCTTGTATTGCTCCTCGGCCTTGTCGAACTGGCCGAGGCTCTCGTAGGCCACCGCGAGGTTGTTCCTCAGGCGGGCGCTGTCCGGGTTCTCCTTGAGGAATTTCTCCCAGCGGAAGATCGCCTCGCGCCAGAGACCGTGTTCCGCCGCCTCGACGCCGAAGCGCATCTCCTCCTTGAGGGACGTGCGCCGCCCGGCGGCCAGGCAGGACGCGGCGAGGATCAGGACAAGTGCGGGGCGCAGGAATCGCCTTCCCATGCCGTGGCACCGCGCCTTCCGTCCGGACCGGCGGCCCGGCGCGGGCCGCGCCATCAAGGAAGGGGAAAAGCGCGAGGAGTATAGACTAACGGAGAGGGCATTTCAATTGTGCGCTCGGGTTGACACGACCGCCGGGGTCCATAGATTATGAAGCAGCCGTCGGTCGCCACGGCGGTGCCGCCGATCATCTGACGCGCGTCGGAGGTCGCCTTGCCCCGCATCATGAAGGAATGCTTCGGCACGGTCATCTCGAGCCTGAAGAAGATGAAGGAGTGCGTGCGCTGCGAGCTGCTGCGCGAGTGCCGCGCCATCAACTGGATCGAGCCGGAGAGCGAGACGCCGCCCGTGGTGAGCCGGAGGCCGGCCGGCGCCGCCTCCCGGGACGACGAGACCACGGGGGATCCGACGGCGGGCGGCCCCTAGTCGATCGAGTATCCCTTCCGCGCCCTCACCTGAAGCTCCGCCCGGCTCACCTTCAGCTCGAGCGCGCGCCAGCCGGACTTCTCCGGCGCCTCGGGCAGGTAGCCGATCAGGTACTCGTGGAGGAACGACTCGGACAGCCTCCGGCAGCCTCTCTCGACGTCCGACGGCGCGTCGACGACAGTGACGTCTCCGCCGCTCTCGTCCGCCGCGCGCCGCAGATCGGCGTAGGGCTCCTCGTCACCGGCGGCGCCGAGGATCAGGACATAGACGGCCACCTTCGACCGCCTCAACGCTTCGAGACCGGCGGCGAGCGAGGGGTCGTGGGGCGACGTCTCGACCGCGGCCGCCTTCTGCGCCGCGGCGGGCTTCCCCTCGGCGAGCCTGCCCTCGACGAGCTTGCCGCCTGCGAGCCTCCCCTCGGCGGCAGGCGCGGTTTCCTCCGGCGCCTCGCCGGCCCGGAGCGGAGCCCCCGCGAGCAGGAGCAGCAGCACGCGCTGATCGGCGCGCGCGCGCAGAGTGACTGCCGCCACGGCGAGCGCCTCGCCCACCGGGCGCGCGGGTGCCGGCGCGACCGCCGCGATCGCCTGATCGAGACGCTTGCGGAACGGGTCGCGCCCGTAGGTGAACTCCGGGGCCGGGGAGCCTCCGGCGGCGGGGGAGCCTCCCGAGCCCGAGGAGCCCGCCGGTGCCGCGCCGAGCAGCGCGACCGCCTGGTACGGAGGGAGCGCCTCGGCGAACGTGGCGGCTCCGGCGAGCAGCGCCGGGCGGGCGGCGCCGTCGGCCTCGCCGCCCTGCACCATCACGGCCACCGAGGCGGGCGCGGGACGGTTGTCGAAGTGGACGATCTTCTGCCGCGCGCCGTTTTCCAGAAGCGTGAAGTCGCTGACCGACAGGTCGCTGACGGCGCGCCCGTGCGCATCACGCACCAGCACCGGGACCATCTCGATCGGGCGGGCCGCGGGGTCGGACAGGTCGCCCGAGCGCGACACGAGCGAGACCTTGGCGCGCCGCCCGCCGCGCGTGACCGCCGTCGCCACGATCACGTGCCGGGTGATCGTCTCGCCGAAGTCGCTCTCGAAGGTGTAGGGCGGCTGCCGGTCGGTGAAGACCAGCCGGCCGTCGACGAAGATGTCCACCTGCGCGATCTTGTCTCCCGCGGGGATCGTCGGATCGATCACGATGGTCTGGCGCCCGAGCAGGTAAGGTTCCCTGGGGCTCGACAGAGTGATCGAAAACCCCAAATCGTCACCGCTCCGCGCGGCATCACTCGCGCGATCCGCGGGATGCGTGCGGGACGGGGCGCTGGAGCCGGTCACGACGTTCCCGAGGCCGAGGAGGAACGCGGCGACGCACACCAGGAGGGCGGTCGGAAGGAAGCGGCTCTGCCTCAGAAGCACGCGGTGACTCCGTTTCGGGACGCAGGCCTCGCGGCCGGCGTAGACAAGATAGGGAGAGCCTCGCCGCAGGTCAAGGGCGCGGCGCCAGGCCGGACCTCCGGTATGATCGGCCGGTCCGGCCGGACTGCCGTCCGGACCACGGGGGCCGCGACGATGCAGGAAGAACGGGCGATTCCGACCGCCGATCGGGAGATCGATGCCCGGATCACGGCGCCGCCGTCAAAGAGCGTCACCCAGAGGGCGCTCGTCGCCGCGGCGCTCGCCGGGGGTCGCTCGTGCCTCCGGAACCCGCTCCTGGCCGACGACTCCAGGCATCTCCTCGCCGCCCTCAACGCGGTCGGAATCCCGGCCGCGGTGACCGGTCCGGCCGAGGCCGCGCGCATCGAGGTCGACGGCCAGGGTGGCGCGATCCCGGCGTCGGCTGCAGCGCTCTCGGTCGGGAACGCGGGGACCGCGATGCGCTTCCTGACGGCGATGCTCTCCACCGGCCGCGGGAGCTACCTGATCGACGGGGACGCCCGCATGCAGAAACGTCCGATCGAGGACCTGCTGGCGACGCTGCGCGCCCTCGGGGCCGCGGCGGAGTCGGTCCATGGCGACGGCTGCCCGCCGGTGCGCGTCGGCGGCCGGGAGCCGACGGGAGGAGCGGCGCGGCTCGCCGGCTCGAAGAGCAGCCAGTACCTCTCGGCCATTCTCCTCGCCGCCCCGGCCGCCGCATCCGGGGTGGAGGTCGAGATCGAGGGAACCCTGGTGTCTCGCCCCTACGTCGACCTGACGATCGACGTGATGGCCCGCTTCGGCGTCCGCGTGGAGCAGGAGCCTCCCGGTGCGCCGGCCCGCCGCTTTCGCGTCCTCCCACGCCAGCGCTACGCCCCACGCGACTACGCGATCGAGGGGGATTACTCTTCGGCCTCCTACTTCTTCGCCGCCGCGGCGATCCGCGGCGGGCGCGTGGAGGTCACCGGTCTCGATCCGGCGTCGCGACAGGGGGACGCCCGGCTCCTCGATCTCCTCGAGGCGATGGGCTGCAGGATCTCGCGCGGGGACCGCGCGGTCGCCGTCGAGGGGACCGGGGAGCTTCGCGGGATCGATGCCGACCTCGCCGGCATGCCCGACGTTGCCCCGACGCTGGCGGCCGTCGCCTTGTTCGCCCGTGGCCCGACCCGGATCCGCGGCGTCCCGCACCTGCGCCTCAAGGAGACCGACCGGATCGCCGCGCTGGTCGCGGAGATCCGGCGGCTGGGCGGAGAGGCGAACGCCGAGGAGGACGGGCTGGCGATCGCACCGCGATCGCTCCGGGGAGCGCGCGTCGAGACCTACGGCGACCACAGGATGGCGATGGCCTTCGCGATGGTCGGCCTTCGCCTGCCGGGTGTCGTCCTCCGCGATCCCGGCTGCGTCTCCAAGTCGTTCCCCGCCTTCTGGACGACCTTCGATCGCCTGACCGCCGGCACAAAAAAACCCCCGCGGGGGTGACCCGCGGGGGTTGGAGTGACCGAACGGTGCCGGGCGGTTAGAAGCGGAGCCTCGCCTGGCCGTAGAGCCGCGTCACCGTGTCGTCGAACGCGCCGCCGACGCTGATAGCCTTCAGGGCGTCCCCCGGTTCGAGCTGGGAGAGGGAGGCGGTGAAGGTCACGTTGCGGCTGTAGTTGTAGCCGTACCAGATGTCGATGGCGTTGCCGAGGTCATCGGTGCCGCCATTCGACTGCTCCAGCTTGTACTTCCAGTACCCCACACCGAACTCGTGCTTGTCGCTGTAGTAGCCGGTGTAGTCGGCGGAGATGGCTTTCAGACCGCCCGCGAGGCCGCCGCCGAGGCCGGTGGTGGCGTCCTGCAGGCGGAACCAGTCGCCGTGCCCCGCCCGATTGTGGAAGTCTCCGAACATCGGGATGAAGCCCTGGAAGTCGGTGGAGCCGGCGCTGGTGTCATCGCCGGTCGCCTGCTCCAGGCGCGCGTAGATCCGGTGCACGTTCTTGCCGGACCTGAAATTGTAGCCGAACCAGCCCTCGAAGGCGCGACCCTTGGCCTTCGAGTTGGGTGACCCGGGCGCCAGGACACCTGCGTAAAACGCGTCGCCGAACTGCTGGGCGATCTCGGCGTCCCAGAAGAAGCCGTCCTTGGTCGTCACGTCGTGGGCCCAGCGGACGCCGACCGTCTCGACGTTCGAGACCTGCTTGGTGTCGAGATCCATCAGGTAGACGTCGAAGCTCTGGTCCTTCTTCCACGTCCAGGTGGCGTAGCCGCCCAGGAACGTCTGGGTGCCGGTGTTCGAGCCGGTGAAGACGTTGTTGTCCGGGCTGCCGTTGGCGCTGATGAAGTTGATCAGGTTCGTCTGCGTCGGGCGGGTCGCCCAGACCATGACGTTGACCTTCTTCAGATTCCAGTTGCCGACGACGCCGTCATGCGACTGGCCGGCATAGAAGTCGAGGTCGCCCAGGAGCAGCTCGTTCCCGGCGACGATCTCCTGACGGCCGATCCTGAGGTTGAAGTTCTTGCTCCAGATCTGGTTGAAGGTCACGTTCCCCTGGTACAGCTCGACCTGGCTGCCGCCGCCGAAGGCTCCATCCAGGCCGAAGCCGGTGCGCACCGGGCCGCTGCCGCCGCCGATGTCGGCGTTCTGGAACTCGATCCAGGCCGACACGTTGTGGGCGAACTGCCCTTCAGCCGCGATCCTGACGCGGTACGGCCAGAAGTCCGAGCCGTCGTTGACTTTCTCGTTGAAGTCGGTGGTGTTGGCCGAGTACTCGCCGCGCACCCGTACCTCGCCGTGGATCTTGAACGGTTTCTCCTCCTGGGCCATCGCCGGCGACGCCATGAGGGCCAGGACGCCGAGAGCCAGGAGGGCTACGTAGATGAACTTCTTCATGCGGGTTTCTCCTCCCTTACGTTGAAGAAAACAGACGATGGAACGCTCTCAAGTCGATCCGCGACTGCTTCCAGGCCGCGGCTTGAATCAGGCATGGGGTCGGGTGCCCCCTGTCGTGCCGGGCCTGAGAACCGTGCGATCCCCCCGCTCACCTCCTTGTGATTGTGGTGATCTCGTCAAATGCTTCTCTAATTAGGACCCATGAACGAGCGCGAACGAACCGCGGCTGGGGCCGCGGCACACTCCTCCCTGCATTCAGTCACGAGTCGCTGCAATATGACTGCCAGGCTAGATGTATCGGCGATGGAAATACACTAACATGCTGTCAGGTAATGTGATGATTCTCTCCATGAAGACATCGATCACGCTTCTTCGAGCCGACGAGGCATCCAAAAATCCAATGTCACGGACGGTTCTCCAAAAGTATGGATGGAAGGGCGGAGAAACCGGGAAGGAGGATGCTGTGAGTCGCGCGGCCGAATCGACCGGTGCGACGGTTTGACTGAGCGATCAAGATCAGTTATATAGGAACGGGCCGTCCGGCTGCTGCCGCGCCGTCCGGAGGAACCGATGATGCCACCCCGCCGGCCCCGCCTCGCCACTCCGGTGGCCGGGCCAATCCGGATCACCGATAATCTTCGAGGAGGACTCTCATGACTCGAAACCTGCTCAGCACGCTGCTCGTGGTGGCGATCCTTGCGCCGCTGGCCGCCGCCGGCTGCTCCGGTCAAAAGACGGAGGAGCCGGCGCAGGTCGCCGAGCAGCCGCCCCCTCCCTCGCCCGAGAGCGCTCCGCCGGCGAGGGAGGCCGCTCCCGAACCGCCGTCGAGACCGAAGTCGAGAACGGAGCATCGCTCGACCGCCGCCATTCCCGAGGAGCGGCCCCAGCGCCTGTCGCCACCGCAACCCGCGGAGCCGACGACCGTCAGCGTCACGATTCCCAAGGGCACGTCGCTCGCCCTGGCCTTCGTGCAGCCGTTGACCTCCGAGACCGCCGCCGTCGGGGACGCGGTGACGGCGCAGCTCAGGAGCCCGATCATCGTAGGCGACCGGGTCGCGTTCCCCGCCGGAAGCCAGGTCGAGGGGAGGGTGAGCGACGTGAAGTCGGCGAAGAAGGGGTTCAAGGACACCGGCGGGGCGCTCGCCGTCTCCTTCGATCGGATCGTGACTCCGGACGGCCGCAGCGTCTCCATCGCGGCCGGGTTCACCAAGCTTGCCGAGGGAAGCGGCAAGAAGAAGGCGGCGATCATCGGTGGCAGCGCCGCCGGCGCCGCGCTGCTCGGCTCGGTCCTCGGCAAGGACGCCAAGGGGGCCGCTCTCGTGGGAGGGGCGATCGGCACCGCCGTGGCCGGCAGCACGAAGGGGAAAGAGGCCAGGATCGCGGCCGACGAGGAGGTGACCGTCGCGCTCGAGCAGGCGGTCCAGACGACGATCAGACGCTAGTCGCCCTCCTCAGACGCCCGGACAAGCCGCGGGGAGCCGCTCCTCGGGAGTGGCAGGCTGCGAAGCGCGACGAGCAGTAAAGCGCCCGGCGCACCAGCCCGATTCAGCATCGGGCCCGCGTGCGCCGGGCTCTTTCGCAGTTGCGAGTGAGCTAGTCCTGCAGGTGCACGTTCACGTCGCACGGAACCGAGACCATCGTCCCGGAGCCGTCGTCCACCTGGACGCCAAAGGTGAAGTGGGCGTTGCCGGTCCCGCCGTTGGCCGCCTTCTTAAGCTGGTCGAAGGCGAACGTGAGCGACAGACCGTTGTCGAGGAACGCGCCGCCGATCATGTGACCCGACACGCCGGCCGGCGTGAACCCGTTCCCCTTGAACCCGAAGTCGGTCACCGTGCCGCACCCGCCGGTGCAGCTCCAGTAGACGCCGAAGGTCACCGGCGACCCCAGCGTGTAGTTCCGGACGTTGATATTGCAGTCGTAGGTCAGCGTGTTCGACCCTACGCGCTTCGTGCAGGTCGTCTCACGGGAGACCGTCTGCGCCGAAGCGGGGCTGATCAGGAACCCCGCCGCCACAACCGCAGCCACCGCTCCGTACATCAGTAAGCGCTTCATGTGAGATCTCACCTCCATCACGCCCCTCATGCAGGGTCGTGTGCGAGGCTAGAGAAGAGCAAGGGAGATACCATGTTCCTCCTCTGGACGAGCCCCGTCTCCTGGAGCCGCAAGCCCCGTCCTGCGCTCACTTGCGGAGGGGTGCCGGAATCGTCACCTGACGCGGATCTGGACAGATGACGGGCCTGTAAGACAAAAGCCGACGGCGCCGGGACCCTTTTTGTCCGGCGGGTGGGCCGCGCCCCGGTCAGGGGTTGAGCAGCGATCGGAAGGCGGGCTCTCCGCGGATCGGCTCGAAATCGGCCTCCTGCGCGAGGCGTTCGGCCGGCAGGTAGCCGTTGTCCCGGGCGCGCTCCAGGCTCGCGATGGCCGCGGCCCCCTGGTGGGCCAGGGACTGAGCGCGCGCCAGGCGGTAGTGGGCGATGCCCAGGGGGGAGGACGCGATCCTCTCGGCCGCCGCCGTGAGGGCCCGCGCGGCCGCGGAGCTGTCGCGGATCGCGCGCCTTCCTTCCGAGGACCGAAGGCGCGCCAGCGCCAGCGCGGTCTCGGAGATCTCGATCGGATCCTCCAGCGGGTCCGAGCCCAGGAGCGCCTTCTCGAGCGCCTCGCCCGCCCCGTCGGTCTTGCCGCTCGCGGCGAGCGACTCGGCCAGCCGCCGGCCGAACCGGGTCGGGGCCAGGAGACGATCGCAGGCGGCGCGCAGGAGCGCGTCGGCCTTCCGCGTCCTCCCTCGTTCCTTGAAATAATCGATCAGGTCGTCGTAGGCGCGGAAGAGGATCTCGCGCCCCCGCGCCGGACCGTCGTAGTCGGAAGGCACGCGGTCGATGATCGTGCTCAGGAAGTACTCGGCCTCGGCGGCGCGCCCGAGCCGGAGCAGCGCGAACCCCTTGCCGTAGAGCGCCAAGAGCGTCGGCAGGGTCCCGTTCTCCGGAAGCTCGACCTGAGCATACGTGGCGAGGGCATGCTCGTAGTCCTGCGTGACGACGTCGAGCGCCGCGTCCGCCAGGCGGACGCGGTTCTGCGCGTAGTCCCACGTCTTCAGGAGACGGCTGTACAGGCGGCGCGCCCCGAGGGCGTTCCCCGCCTTCACGAGGGTGGCCGCGGCCCCCAGCTGCGGAGCGATCGCCTCGTGATCGAGGTCGATCGCCTGGCCGTACATCTCCAGCGCCTCGTCGTAGCGCTCGTCCTCCCGGAGGGTCTCGGCGAGCGCGGCCAGGACGCGGGGCGAGTCCGGCTTGCTTTCGGCCGCGCGGTGGCAGGCGGCCAGGGACTCCTGGATCTGGCGCCGCTGCCTCAGGACGATGGCGAGAGCGACCTGGGCGTCGGCCGAGGCGGGATCGAGATCGGTCGCCCGACGCGCCTCCTCCAGGGCCGGGGTGAGACGGCCGCTCGCGGCGAGCGCAAGCGCCAGGACGGCGTGCGACGAGGCGTCGTTCGGCGCGAGCGCCGCCGCCCGCCGCGCCTCCGCGAGCGCCGCGGCGATCCGCTCCGGTGTCTCCTCCAGGCCCTGGGTGTAGAGGTAGATCGCGATCCGCGCCAGCCCCGCGTGCGCGGCCGAGAGGTCGGGATCGATCGCCAGGGCCTTGCGGAGGAGGCGCTCCGCCTCCTGCTGGTCCTCGGGCCGTGGGCGCTCGAGGAACTCCAGCCCCCGCCGCAAGTACGCGGCGGCGGACAGGGAGCGTTGCTCACGGAGCGCGGGCGGCCCCTCGGCCGCGCGGATCGATGGGGTGAGCGTGCCGGAGGTCGAGAGAAGGAATCCGAGGACGGCCGCGCGGCGGAGAGCGGCCCGGACGATCAGGCCTCGCGCTCGGCGGTCTGGTGGAGCAGGAGGCGCAGGCGGTGTCTCAGGCGGCCCGCCAGGCGGTTGACCGGGTGCGTGCGAGGCAGGAAGGTGAAGACCGGCATGCTGCGCCGCTCGTAGCGTTCGAGCTCGTCCCGGATGCGGCGGTGCTCCGGCTTCAGGTTGAGCCCCTTCTGGAACGCCTCGAAGGCACGCCTCTTCTGCCGCGTCCTGAGGTAGACGATTCCAAGATTGCAATAGAGGTCGGGGTCGAAGAACTCCCGCTTGACCGCCTGCTCGCACAACTTCACGCCCTCGTCGGATCGCCCGTTGGACAGCGTCACGGCGAGGCCGAGGAAGGAAACGTATTTCATCCGCGGGTTCTTGGAGCCCTCCTGCCGCTCCAGGTCGATCGCCCCCCGGAAGAAGGCGATCGCCTCGGCGTAGGTGCGGCGCTCCAGGGCGGCCAGGCCCTTGCGGTAGGAGTCCTCGGAAGGGGCTGCGACGGTTGTCTCGGCCATGGCGCCTCGCAGAACAAGCGTATCGGGATACGACCATAGCCCAATATATTCCCAGCGGCGGGAGTGTCAACCGACCAAAAGATCGAAGCCGCCCGGCGCCTTTCGGCGCCGGAGCGGCTCTTGGGTCGCATCAGTTCAGGGTCGAGCGTGGCGAGGGGGCTACTCCTCCTCGCTGCCGTATCCGAACCCGTAGCTCGGCGTGTAGCCTCCGGGCGTCGCGGTTCCGGGGGTCTCGGTGGCCGGGGTCACGGCCGGGGTCACGGCCGGGGTCACGGCGGCGGGGGCGGGTGCCGCCGGCCTGCGAGCCGGGGCCTTGCGCCGCGGCGCCTTGCGCGCGCTCGCCTTCCTGGCCGGGCGCGCCTTGCGGGCCGGCTTCCTGCGAGAGGTCTTCCTGGCCGATTTCATGCGCGAAGCCTTGCGAACCGCCTTCTTGCGGCGGGGCGCCCTGCGCTTCGCTCTCTTCTTCGCCACGGTCTCACCCCCTCTTGGATGTGTTCTGATGACTGACAACGCAATACATCACAAGCCCTACCCTTTGTCAAGACACGCGAGTCCTGGGGGTCAGCTCCGGTACTGCTCGTAGGGGCGCTGGTTCCAGACGCGGGCGTGGCGATCGCCCTCCTCGCCCCGCTCGAGATCCTGCAGCACCTGCCGGGCCGCCGCCAGCTCGCGCTCCACCTCGGCCCGGTCCTGGTACATGTAGGGGTCCTCGACCGCCTGGGGGGCGATGGCGAGCTTCTGCTCCAGGGCCGCGATCAGCTCTCTCTGAATTGCGATCGCGTTGAGCCGCGCCGTCTCGGCGATCCGCACGTCGAGCGCCCGCTCGATGTCGAACAAAGACGCGTAGGTCTCGTAGACGCGCTCGTAGACGCGCGAGCCGTTCTCGCGCGCGTCGCGCAGCGCCGCCTCCAGATCGCGCGGCGTGAGGGTGTTCGGATCGAGGGGCTCCGGTCGCGGCGACCCCCCGAGCCTCGTGTGGGTCAGGTAGGATGGGAACAGGCCCTTGACGGTGTCGCCGACGGGGCGGATCGCCTGGCCGTCCGATCCGACCCCCTTCGGCTGGATCCCCTGCAGGATCACCTGGCCGACCTCCGGGCGCAGGACCTCCTTGGGCGGCAGGTAACCGTAGCGCAGGATGTCCTGAACGCCGGTGCCGCTCATGGTGATGTGGTGCTCGCGGCCATGCGGGCAGGTCTTCTCCGAGGCGACGCTGCCGCAGCGGGTGCAGAAGAACGACTCGCGGAAGAAGATCGGCTCGATGCCGAGCTCGTCCTCGCCGTAGTCGGAGAAGATCCGCTGGGAGGCGTACGGATCGAAGAAGCCGCCGAAGCCGGCGTGGTCCCGGCCGACGATGAAGTGCGTGCATCCGAAGTTGCGCCGGATCAAGGCGTGGAGGATCGCCTCGCGCGGCCCGGCGTACTGCATGGTAATCCGCAGCGGAGCCATCGCCACGCGGTCGGCGGGGAAGTACTCGCGCAGCGCCACCTCGTACGCCTTGATGCGGAACTCGTTGCGGAAGTAGGCGCGTCGCGTCGTCTCGACGACCGGATGGATGAACAGGCCGTCGAAGATCTCCAGGGCGCACTTCTGCAGGTGCTCGTGACCCCGATGTAGCGGGTTGGCCGTCTGGAAGGCGACCACGGTGCGCCAGCCGCGCTCCTCGTGGAACAGCCTCCAGGCGTCCCTCGGCTCGAGTCGGTACTTCTCGAACGGGCCCCAGTGCGTCTTCTCCAGCAGGTCGATCGGCCCCGCCAGGGCGATCTCTCCCAGCCGGCGGAAGATGGCGTCGACGCCAGGGTGCCTCCGGTCGGTCGTGCCGAAGAGCTTCGTCGCCCGCTCGGTCTTGTCGAAGGCGTACGTCTCCCTGAGATGCAGGATGGCGACCGGCCTGCCGGTCTCGTCCGACAGCGTGAGCGCGTCTCCCTCCCGCGCGGCCTCGACCACGCGGCGCGCCTCGTCGTCGTTCGGCGCGAGGGTCAGAGGAAGGGTCCAGGGTGTGCCGTCGGCGAGACGGCCGCGATCGAGGATCGAGCGGTAGTCGGCGCCGCCGGTATATCCCTCGTGCGGGCTCAGGACGCCGGTCGCGATCATCTCGAGCGTGACGATCTGGTCGAGCGTGATCCGGATCTTCGGCAGCCGCGCCGCCAGCGCGAACGCGGCGTCGCGGGCCGATCCCGCCACCACCCTGTCGACGAGGCGTCCCCCGACCGGCGTCGTGCCGGTCCGGCCCCTGGGAACCGGGGCGTCCGACTCGGCCACCGGGCGCCCGGCCGCCCCGGACCCCGTCTTCGTCTCGGGTCTCGCGTCTCTGCTCATCCACCTCTCCCTTCGTCCTCGGAACACCGCCGGAAAAAGAAAAACCCTTTCCGGGAGACCGGAAAGGGTTCGGCGGTTCTCGTTTCGCCTCTGCCGTCCTATCTCCCGGGAGCCTCGTGCCCCCTCGATTCCCGCGGCCCTGGAGTCGGCCGCCGCGGACCCGACCTTCCCTGGCCCGCTATCTACAGATAGGACAGCAACAGCAGAGGGCCGCCCCGGCCGCTGGGGCCGTGGGGCGGATCGAGGGCACGGGGGATGTCCCACACTGAAGTCCGGTGCTGCGGTTCCTGCTCATGAGACCCTGCGCGCTCCCGATGCGACTGCTGCGCCCCGAACTATACGGCGAGCCATGCCCCCTGTCAACGGAATCAGAGGCGGGCGAAGAGGGCGGGGTCGTCCGTCATGAGGCCGTCGGCCCCACGGCGCAGGAGCCGTCGCATGAGCCCCAGGTGATTGACCGGCCACACGAAGACGGCCAGACCGCGCCGGTGGGCGGCCTGGATCCTCTCCGCCGTGGCGATCCGGTGGTGCGGATGGAAGGCGAACAGGCCGATCGAGCGCTGGAGCGGCGGGAGCTCCCGCGTCGAGCGGGAGGCGAGGTAGCCGAGCCGCACCCGCGGCATGGCGGCGCGGGCGAGGATCAGGGCGCGCGCCTCGAACGAGGAGACGATCAGGAGACCGCGGAAGCGGCCGCGCCGCAGCGATCGCGCCACGGCCCGCGCCAGCGCCTCGGGCCCCTCCCCCAAGGCCGTCGCCGGACCCGAAGAGGGTGACCGCGCCCCGGCCCCCCGCGCCGGTCGCCGCTCACCCCGCGCCGGGGTCCCTCCCTTGAGCTCGACGTTGAGACCGACCCTTCCCCGGGCCCAGTCGAGCGTCTCGTCCAGGGTCGGGATCCGCTCGCCGCGGAAGCGCGGGCCGAACCAGGACCCGGCGTCGAGCCTCCGGAGGGCGCTCAATGACAGGGCCGCCACGGTCCCGCGCCCGTCCGTCGTTCTCTCGACCGTCTCGTCGTGGATGACGACCGGCACGCCATCGGCGCTCAGGTGCACGTCGAGCTCGATGGCGTCGGCCCCGAGGCGGACCGCCTCCTCGAAGGCGGCCAGGGTGTTCTCGGGCGCGCGCGCGGACGCCCCCCGGTGGGCGAAGCGCAGGGGTCTCCGGAAGCTTAGCGCGCTCAGGAGGCTCGCACCTCGGAGATCGAGCGCTCGCTGCGCTTGCGGTCGTGGACGCTCAGGTGGCGCTTGCGCAGCCGCGTGCTCTTCGGGGTGACCTCGACCAGCTCGTCGGTCGCGATGAACTCGACGCAGTCCTCGAGGTCCATGAGGCGCGGCGGGGTCAGGCGGATGGTCTCGTCGGACGTCGAGGCGCGCATGTTGGTCAGGTGCTTCTTCTTGCAGGGGTTCACGACCAGGTCGTTCTCGCGCGAGTGCTCGCCGACGATCATCCCCTCGTAGACCGGGGTGCCCGGGCCGACGAAGAGCGTGCCACGGTCCTCGAGGTTGTGCAGGGCGTAGGTCACCGTCACCCCCGGATCCTTGACGATGAGGGCCCCGCGGGTGCGCTCCGGAATGGCGCCGCGGTGCGGGCCGTACTCGTGGAAGACGTGCGACATGATCCCGGTGCCGCGCGTCTCGGTCAGGAACTCCCGGCGGAAGCCGAGAAGCCCCCGCGCGGGGACGGTGAACTCGAGGCGGACGCGGCCGGTCCCGGCGCCGGCCATGTCGGCGAGCTCCGCCCGGCGCGCACCGAGCATCTCCATCACGCGTCCCGTGTAGGTCTCCTCCAGGTCGAGCACCAGGTACTCGATCGGCTCGAGAAGCGCCCCCGTCCCGTCGCGGCGCAGGATCACCTGCGGCCGGGAGAGCTGGAACTCGTACCCCTCCCGCCGCATCGTCTCCGCCACGATGGCGAGGTGCAGCTCGCCGCGCCCCGAGACCGAGAGCGTGTCGGGCGCCTCGGTCTCCTCGACCCGCAGGGCGACGTTGGCGCGGGCCTCGCGCAGGAGCCGCTCGCGCAGGTGGCGGGAGGTGACGAAGCGGCCGTCCTGCCCGGCGAAGGGGGAGTCGTTGACCAGGAACTCCATCGACAGCGTCGGCTCGTCGATCCGGATCGGCGGGAGGGCCTCCAGATGATCGGGGTCGGCGACCGTCTCGCCGATCTGGATCTCGGGGATGCCGGCGAGCGCCACGATCTCTCCGGCGGCGGCCTCCTCGATGTCGGTCCGCTTCAGCCCCTCGAACGACTCGAGACGGGTCACCTTGTGGGTCTCGACCGCGCCGTTCAGCTTGAGGAGCGCGATCGGGCTGCCGATCCGGATCGTGCCGCGGGAGATCCGGCCGATCGCCATCCGCCCGACGTAGTCGTTGTAGTCGAGATTCGAGATCTGGAGCTGCAGAGGCGCCCGGGCGTCGCCCGGCGGGCACGGGACCGACGCGAGGATGGTGTCGAGCAGGGGATGGACGTCCTGGTCGGTCCGTTCCAGCTCGCGCCGGGCGTACCCCAGCTTGCCCGAAGCGTACAGGTGCGGGAAGTCGAGCTGCTCGTCGGCGGCCCCGAGGTCGAGCATCAGCTGGAACACCTCGTCCAGCACCGCGTGCGGGCGGGCGTCCGTCCGGTCCACCTTGTTGATCACGACGATCGGACGCAGGCCGAGCTCGAGCGACTTCTTGAGCACGAAGCGGGTCTGCGGCAGCGGCCCCTCCGCCGCGTCGACCAGGAGCAGGACGCCGTCCACCATCCCGAGGATCCTCTCGACCTCGCCTCCGAAGTCGGCGTGCCCCGGCGTGTCGACGATGTTGATCTTGACGCCCTGGTAGCGGATCGAGGTGTTCTTCGCCAGGATGGTGATGCCGCGCTCGCGCTCCAGATCGTTGCTGTCCATGACCCGCTCCACGAGCCGCTCGTTCGAGCGGAAGGTGCCGGTCTGCTGCAGCAGCCGATCCACGAGCGTCGTCTTGCCATGGTCGACGTGCGCGATGATCGCGATGTTCCGGATGTCGCTCCGGCGGACGGCATGGCCCTGCACGCAGCCTCCTCGGATCAGAGGATCGATCGCGCTTCAGTCGCGGCCGCAGCGTCGGACGCCGACTGCAAGCGCGTGGACGATCCCGGTGTTCACTGTAGAGACAGAAATTATAGCGGAATCGCTACTCGATCGTGAAGCGCGGCCTGGGCGGCGCGGGGGGAGCCTTGGGCCGCTCGGGCGACGGCGCGGAGACGCTCTTCTTCTCCATCAGGATCTCGCGCATCGAGTTCTTGAGGAAGTAGAGCTCGACGATGCGCAGCCCGGTGAACATCTTCTCGATGTCCCGGTTCTGGAAGACGTGACGCCGGAGCAGCCGGCCCGAGAGAGGATCGCAGACCACCTGCTGCTCCGTCTGGATGCGGTAGCGGCCGGGAGACTCGGGCCGATCGAGACGCCGGGCGTGGAAGTAGGAGAGCAGGAGCCCGCCCGGCTTCAGGATTCTCCGGGTCTCGGCGGCGACCAGACGCGCCGACTCGGGGTCGTAGTAGTTGTAGATGTCCCAGGCCACGACCGCGTCGAAGGACTCGTCCGGATAGGGGAAGGTGCTCGGCAGGTCGCAGCGCGCCCCCTCCAGGCGCGCTCGCCCGGGACGGGCCGGCATGGGGTCGGCCAGGCCGCCGGCCGGGATGGCCCCCGGCGTGGCGCCTGGCCGCGCTCCGCCGGAGCCGAAGGTGCGCGGCGGCAGGACGATCCGCCGCGACGGTCGCGCGCCGGTCCGGCGCAACGGCGACCCGACCATCGAGATCGCCGCCGTGGAGGCGGCCGCCACCGGAACACCCGAAGACCGCGCCGGACGCGCGACGGCGAGGTTCTCCTGCGCCGTCCCGGAGGAGCGCAGGAGGCCGGCATCGGTGAGGATGGGCGCCGCCGGTGCCTCGTCCTCCCGCTCGGCCTCGGAGGACGGGGTCCCCGGCTCCGAGTCGTCGGGCGCGCTCAGGAGGTCTTCGACCTGCACCCTGCAACCGACCCGCGCGAAGAACTCGATGTTGGCGCCGGAGAGCCGGCCGAGGTCGAGGAGGTGCGGGTGCGACATCGCCCGCAGCCTCTTCAGGAACTTGGCGAGGATGTGGGAGGCCAGGGCCGGGCCGGCCGGTCCCGAGGGGGAGGACCCTCCCCGCTCGTCGCGCCTCCGGAACAGGTTCAGCATCTCGGGACCTCACCGGGAGAGAGGGAGCCGGCCCGGGGCCCGGGCCCCGGGTCGGGATCCTCTCCCTGATGCGGCGGCCGCGCTTAGACGCGCGGTCCCTGACCCTTGAAGGAGGGCTCCTCCTTCACCTCGGGGATGCGGCGAAACTCCTCCGACTTCACCGCGCCCGCCGTCTTGCGCGCCGCGTCCGAGGCGCCGCGCTCCATGTCGACGCTCCCCTTGAAGTGGGCGCCGTCGGCGATGGTAATCCGGGGCGAGTGGATGTCGCCCGAAAGCCGACCGGTGGGAGCGATCTCGACCCGCTCCGCGGCGAAGGCGTTGCCGCTGACCTCGCCGGCGATGACGATCGTCTTGGCGTGCAGGTCGGCCTTGATCTTGCCGTTCGGCCCGATCGTCAGATTGTGGTCCCGGAGCTCGATCTTTCCCTCGACGCGACCGTCGATCGTCAGGTCTTCGTCGCCCTGCAGTTCACCCTTGATCTGAATCGAAGGTCCTATGTTCACGAGGCGTCCTCCGCTCCTTCCCGGATCGGGGGTGTAGGTGGGGTTCACCGTTCCATCGGTCGGGCGAGTGCCGGTGTCTCTCTTATCCCACATCGAGACCTCCTCAAAAAGTTCCACCAGATCGACCCAGGTGGCTCGTTGGCTCCCCGCGCGGCGAAGGACCCCTCACCCGTGGCACGCGGATGAGGAGCCTGACTGGTCCGCCCTGCCGGCGACCGGACGCCGGAAGGGTGCGGGGAGAAAAGGGGAAGCCGAGGCTCCCTTCGGGATCGCTCGGAACCGTTGCCGCTCGTCCAGATGCGCGGAACTCTAGCATACGGTCCGGGGAGCGTCAAGGCAACGTGACCTTGTCTGTCAAGCCCCCGTCGCTATATATAGAGGCGGCGCCGCGACTCGGCAAGGGGGCGGTTCAAAAAACTGACGCGTGGCGCCCGGAGCCTCCATGGCCGGCCGATCGATCCAATCTTCCGGACGTTCCAGATGCCGCGGCGCCGGGCGCGTCGCTCCCTCGATCCAGCCGGCCGCCTTCCTGACGGTCGCGATCATGGCGCTCGCGGCCGCCGGAGTCCCGGCCGGCGCCGCGGCGCCCGCGCCCCTGCCGCGCGATCCTCTACAGACGCTCCTGGCCGACGAGGACTACGACTCGAGACGCGACGACCTGCTGCGCGAGCTGCAGCGCCCCGGCCTGTCCTCCTGCCGGCGGCTCGAGGTCTACGCCAAGGACCGCAACGAGCGCGTCCGCGAGCACGCGGTGCGTCTCCTGGACGACGCCGGCTGCTCCGACTTCGCCGTCTACCGGCCGTACCTCGCCGACGCGAGCCCCTGGGTCACCGAAGCGATCCTGAAGGCGGCCGAGCACCGCCTGATCGGCGAGGCCGTTCCGTTCCTCGTCGACCGGCTGGGCGATCGCCGGACGATCCTCTCCGGGGAGGGATCCTGGACGATCGCCGACAGCGCCTACCGGGCCCTTCGGAAGGTGTCCTGCCAGTCGTTCCACTTCGATCCCGAAGGAGAACCGAGAGGGCAGGCCGACGCCGTCGCGCAGTGGGGGTCCTGGTACTCCGCGCACCGGTCGGAGCCCCGAGCGGCCTGGGTCGCCTCCGGGATCGCCCTGGCGCACGACTACCTCGCCCGCGACTACGCCCCCCACCGGAAGGAGGGGCTGGAGCTGCTCACGCTGATCGGCTCCCCGGCCCTGCCGGAGCTGCGCGCCGCGTTCCTGCGCGCCCCGCAGGATCTGCGCACGAGCCTCACCTGCGCTCCCGAGGAGCCGCCGCGGGTCGGCGATCAGGTCCCCTGCGTCCTCCTGGTGATGAACGCCTCCAGGCGGCGGCTGGCGCTTGCGCCGGCCCCGGGTGACCCGGACGTCGAGCTGTCCCGGTTCGACGATCCGCGCCTCGAGCCGCGGGGCGATCGTTCCCGCACCGGCCGTCCCTCGCGGTTCGCTCCCGCGGACCTCCTCGGCAGGGTGGTCGACCTGCCTCCGGGAGGCGTGCTGCGGCGGGAGTTCGAGGTCGGCCCGGTGAGGAGCGCGGGACGCTACGAGGTGCACGCCGTCCTCTCCGATCTCGCCTCTCTCCTGGGCGCCTCGGAGGCTCCCAAGGCGGGGGACGCCGTCGCCTCCTCCACGCCGAAGCAGGCGAGCGCCCCGCGGCGGACCGGATCGAAGAAGGAGACGCCGCCGAAGAAGGACGCGCCGGCGCAAAGGGGCGCGGCGCCGTCCCCTCGGGCCGCGCCGCTGCCCGTGATCGAGGCGAGCACCGTCCTGCGCTTCGAGCAGTGAGCGGACCGCGTCACAGGCGGGAACCGCCGACGCGGCAGGTCAGGAGAGGCTTCCCGCCAGATGAAGATAGTTCTGGATCCAGAACAGCCAGAGGAGCGAGAGCCGGGCCAGCGGCCGCCACTGCCGGTCGAGCGTCCGGCCGTTGTTGTTGACGTCGAGATCGATGGCGTAGACCCGCTCCGGGTCGATCACGGCGCGTCTCGCCCGGCTGCCTGTCTCGTAGATGTACCGCTTCCAGGACGCCTTCCCGTCCCAGGTCTCCCGGCGTTGCTCGCCGTTCTCGAAGCGCACCTCGAGATCGACCGGAAGGGCCACCTCGCCCAGCCGCCGCACGATCACCTCGGTCTCGAAGCGCGGGCGCTCCTCGGCGGAGGGGGGCGGCGCGAGCCGCTCCTCGGGCGGCTCCCCGGCTCGCGGTGACGGCAGGAAGCCGCGCGCGGGAGCGAGCTCGCGGCTCTCGAGCGAAGTCACCGCGAAGTCGACCCGCCCCGTGCCGCGGACGAGCTGATCGACGGCGGGCCCGAGGTCGAGGTCCGGCCGGATCCGGGCAGCCGTCTCCTTCAGGGTCGAAAGGAAGTCGCGGCCGCTCGGGTGCGTGAAGCGATGGCGCTGCACGTAGATCCGGAGCGTCTCCTCGAGGACGCCTCGTCCCAGCAGGCGATCGAGCGTCTCGAGGACCATGTCGGTCTTGTCGTAGACGATCCCGGAGTAGGACCCGGGGAAGAAGCCCCAGGAGGGGGTGGTCATCGCGTCGTCGCGCGCGACGTTGGCGTACCCCTCCTTGCTCCCCAGCAGGCGCCCCTCCTGCAGGCCCGGGAGATCCAGATCGTAGAGGCTCAGCCGGGAGCCGAGGAGGCCCTCTCCGCTCGGCCGGAACGGCGTCTCCTTGAAGCCGACGATCTGGGAGAGGTTGAGCGCCCGATCCCCGAGCGGGAGCGCCACGCCCTGATCGAGCACGCGCGCCGCTCCGTAGGCGAACAGGGCGTTCACAGTGCGGCCCGGACGGGGAGCGCCGAGCGTCGCGTCCATCGCCCGGCGCGTCACGTACGAGTTGATCCCCTCGTCGAGCCACGCCTCCTCGACCTCGTTCGTCGCCACGATGCCGTACCAGTACTGGTGCCCGAACTCGTGCAGCGTGACCTCCTCCGGCGCGGTGTAGAACCGCGGGTGGAACCAGGCCATCGAGACCGTGAACAGCATCGGGTACTCCATGCCGCCTCCGAGCCCCATCGGCAGGTCGTCCACGATGAGCCGGGGGTACGGGTAGGGCATGAAGCGCTCTCCGTAGTACCGCAGGCCGTGCTTCACCGCGGCCAGGATCCGCGGCGCCATTCCGCCCCGGTACGGCTGGTGGACGTACAGGATCTCGACCGGCGCTGCGGCGTACGGTCCCTCCGAGAACACCTCCCGGGCCACGACGAGGTTCGGATCGGCGATCCAGGCGAAGTCGTGCACGTCCTCGGCGCGGTAGCTGACGCTGCGCGTGCCGTCGCGGTTGTCGCGCTCCCCGGCCGGAACGCCCGTCGCCTCCACCTTGTACCGCTCCGGCACCGTGAGCGTCACGTCGTAGGTGCCGAAGTCGGCGAAGAACTCGGAATAGTGGTGGAAGGGGTCGACCTTCCAGCCACCGTCGGTGAAGACCCCCAGCTTCGGGAACCACTGCATGATGTCGTGGTGCTCGCCCCAGTACCCCATGCGGTGGATCGTTCTCGGGAGCTGCGTCTCCCAGACGACCTCCACGCGCACCGATCCGCCCGGCGGCACCGAGACAGGCAGCGGCACCGTCATCAGCGTCTCGTCCACCGTGGCGACGCGCGTCAGGTCCCGCCCGTCCGCGCCGACGACCGAGGAGACCTTCATGTAGCCCCAGCTCCCCTCCTGCGTCGTCCGCTCGACCTGCGCCTCGAACGCGCGGTCCGTCCAGGCCCCGCCGCGGGCATAGACGGTGCGCGTGTTGGAGAAGGCGTTCGGGTAGAGGTGAAACCTGAGGTCCGGCATCGGCGCGCGGGAGTCGTTGCGATAGACGATCGTCTCCCGGCCGGCGACCCGGTGGCGCTGGGGATCGAGGGAAGCGTCGATACGGTACGAGACCACTCTGCGGCTCAGGGGGGGCCGGGGCGCCGCGTCCGGTCGCGGCGCCCCTTCCGCGAGACGCGGGGCCGTCACGCCCGGTCGCGGCGTCTGCGTGGTCGGGCGCGGCGCCGGCCCGGGACCGGCGGCGACGCCGGCCAGGGCCGCGAGGAGAAGGCCGGGCACGAGAGTTCGAGCGGGCCCCGGGGAGGCCGGCATGGCGGCTCGCCCGGGTGGCGCGGCGGAGCGCTCCTCCGCCGGCTCGGCGCTCGCGCCGCCGGTCGCGCCCCGGTAGTAGGCCAGGAGGGAGGCGATGCCGACGACCCGCAGCCAATGATGGAGCAGCATGAGCGCCTGCTGGGCGAAGGCGAGAGCGAGGATCGAGGAGGCGGGCAGGATCGCCTGGGCCACCATCAGGTAGGGAGCGAAGGGCACGAGCCAGAGCGCCAGCAGGATCCCATAGAGGCCGAGCACCGGACCGAGATGCCGCGCCACGAAGCCCGAGGCGGTCAGGAGGGCTCCGATCATGTGAGCCCGGTCCTCGACGGCCGTCAGGATTCGCGCCAGGTCGAAGATCGCCGCCACGACCAGCAGGACGAGCACCATGAGGCCCTGCTTCCCGCGCATCGCCCAGAAGGCGGCGACCTCGTGGGTCGACTGGTCGAAGGCAGCGAGGACGATCCGGTTGAGCCCGCGATTGAGGAAGTGCACGGCGGCCAGGACGACGCCGAGATAGGGCAGCAGCCGCAGGAAGCGGAAGGCGAACCTCCCGCACCCGCCGAGGAAGCGCGGCAGGAAGGGAGAGCGCAGGGGGCTCCGGATCGCGTCGATCACCCCGCCGCTCAGGACCGTGCAGACGCCGACGTACAGGAGCGCCCCGAGACCGAGGGCCTGGAAGTGATCGGCGAGCGCGGCGCTCTCGGTCCTCAGGAAATCGAGCAGGACCTCGAAGCGGAACGTCGCCTCGAGACCGTGCACCGCGGCGCTGCGGCCGAGCGACCGATCCAGGAGCACCGCCATGGGGATGGCCAGGAGCCCGGCCCCCGCCAGGTTGGCGCCATAGAGGCAGAAGGCGATCCGCAGACGCCGCGCGGCTTCGATCGTTCCCTGGCGCAGCGCCAGACCCACGGTCACGGCGGCTCCTCCAGACGCGTCGGGCTCGAAGAGCCCGGGATCGGCACGGCGAATGATGCGAGGGCCGGGAGTCTAGCCGAGGGGGGGAGAGCGGTCAATACGAGGGGCACCGCCGGAGGCGGGACGATCGTCCGGGACCGCCCGGCGATCCGCGCCTTGCGTCGGGCGGCCGGCGCTAGTGCGCGCCCCGCTTGCTGAATCGGCAAAGGACGCCGCAGAAGGGGCATCGCGGAAGGGGTTTCATTCCTCCCTCGTATCCCCGCGGCCGCGATGAACAAAGGACAATTATTTTTTCGTTGACAATTACATTTTTGGGGGTACTGTTATGTCGCAAAAGCAACGCCGCGCGGACGATCAAACAGGCATCATAACGGTCGCTGGATTTCGCAAAGGTGTTCCGGTTTGCGGCGAGCCGTGACGCCGGCGCGGCGGCGACCGGTCTTAGCTCCCTCCGGCGAGCAGGTGCAACCTGCTCGTCTTAGCAAGGGCGGTGGTCCCCTGGGCCACCGCCCCTTTTTATGTCCAGCCAGCGGGGATCCATGAGATGGCCGGTCCTCACGTTCGAGAGCGCCCGCAGGAGCGACGCCTTGATCCCGGCATGATCGGACTCCAGGCGCCCCAGGAGCATCTTCATCTGCTTCCTCTTGAGCGAGGTGTCCCCGCACGCCGGGCAGGCGCAGCAGATCACGGGGAAGCCGACCTCGGCCACGAAGCGGACGATCTCCCGCTCCCAGACGTAGCAGAGCGGCCGGATGACGGTGTTCCTCCCGTCCCGGGACCTCAGGATCGGCGGCATCGAGCAGATCTCGCCGTTGAAGAACTGGCTCATCAGCAGCGTCTCGAGGAGGTCGTCGGCGTGGTGGCCGAGGGCGATCTTGTTGCAGCCGAGATCGGGGGCGAGCCGGTAGAGGACGCCGCGACGAAGCCTCGAGCACATCGAGCAGTGGGTGTCGCCGAGCGGCATGGTGTCGTCGATCACCTCGGCGATGTTGGTGCGCTCGATGTGGTAGGCGTACCCCTTGTCCTTGAAATAGCGCTCGAGGACGTCGGCCTTGAAGCCCCGGTATCCCTGGTCCACGGTCACCGCCACGAGCTCGAACTTGACGGGAGCACGCCGGCGCAGGTGGTCGAGAAGGTGCAGCATGGCGTAGGAGTCCTTGCCGCCCGACATGGCGCACAGGATCCGATCGCCGTCCTCGATCAGACGGAACTCCTGGATGGCGCGTCCGACGCGGCGCGCCAGCGGCTTCAGGAGGCTGCGCGCCGCGCCCGGGTCGGCGGCGAGACCCTGGCGCCGGCGGGGGAGCTCGATCTGCAGCAGCGACGACACGGTGTCATTATACCTCGGCCGGTGATCACGCCGTCATGGGAGGATTCCGATGGGCAGACGCGGCGCCACCGGGCCGCGGGCGCATCGAGCCGCGCCATGCGGACGGGAGAGACCCCGTGGTGCCTGCGCGAGCGAGCCTAAGGCCGAGGCCCGGTGGCGCCGCGTCGGCCTGGCCGCCGGTTCGATTGACAGGCCGCCGAGTCATCTGCTATAAGCCCTTCACTTCACTCTTTGCAGAGAGTGCCAGCGACCTGTCAACTGTGCCAGGAGGTGCTGTGATGAACAAGGCCGAGCTGATCAGCCGTGTCGCACGTGACACCAGGATCACCAAGGTGCAGGCGGCACGCGTCGTCGATTCGCTGCTGGAGAACATCACCCGGGCCCTCAAGAAGGGAGACCGGGCCAGCCTGGTCGGCTTCGGCACCTTCACGGTCGGGCGCCGCCGGGCGCGGACCGGAAGGAACCCGCAAACCGGCGCTCCGATTACCATTCCGGCGCGCCGCGTGGTCCGTTTTTCCGCGGGCAAAGCGCTCAAGTCCGAAGTTCGTTAGTCGGTCCTCTCTCCGGTTGCTTGACGAAGCCTCGGGCCTATATTAGCCTTGCGTCCCGTGGCTGATGGTCCGCGGTCGGAGCCGGTGACGACGCGCGCCGGCTCTTCCTTAGAGTGTCGCCCGGAGGGATGAGCGGGTCATGGACATGTTCGTACTGTTCGTCGTCATTTTCCTGTGCGTGATGTTCGGCCTCGGGATCAGCGCTCTGGCGCTCTCGCTTCTGTTCAGGCTGATCCTGCGGTTCTCGGGAGATCGCGCCCCGCGCGTGGCCGTGGCGACCGCCGCGGCGTCTTCTCCGGGACCACGCAGCTAGACGGATCTCACCACACATTACAGAGTTCGGACCGAGGAAAGGTGGAGCCCGGATTTCTCACCGGTCTCCTGCTGCGACCGCGGATCTGGCCGCCCTGACGGGCGTCCTCGCGGCTCGAACCCTTCAACGTATGTACAATACGTTTCGGGACCTCGCCTCTGCGGGTGCCCGTCATGACGGCCATCTGCGCGGTCTCGCGACGGACCCCGGTGAGAAATCCGGGCTAGGTTCGGCTGCGCGGCGCTGTGGAACAGGACGTAGAACAGGTTGTCCTGGAACCCCTTGTTGGCCGACAGGAATCCGTGCGTCTCGCAGAAGAAGAAGGTCGAGGCGAAGGGCCTGGCCGCCTTCGTGGCGTCCTCCTCTGCGGGGGCGCGGCCGTCGATGCCCAGGAGCGACTCGGCCGTCACGGTCCCGTCCCCGGGCGACCGCATCACCTTCTCCAGGAACCGGGCGTCGCGATCGCGCGTGGTCTCGTCGTCGAACAGGGTGACGAGGCCCGCGGGTGTCGGCTTGAGGACGGCGCGATCGAGCGTCGGGATGCAGTCGGAGCCGAAGACGTGGATCGGCACCGGGGAGCCCTCTTCGGTGTCGCGCGCCAGGGCGTCGTGGAGGGCGCGCGCCCGGTCGAGCGCCGCCTGCAGGAAACGGGACATCTGGGCGGTCTGCTCCGACTCGGGGGCCCCCGCCGGGCGGGCGCCGTTGACGGCGAGTGATTCCCGCAGCCGCGCGGATCCGGTGCGCCGCCCGAAGACCGACCAGCCGTTGCGGACCCAGGTCTCGGCGCTGTAGAGGTCGGCCTCGATCGGATTCCCCAGCGGGTCGACGAAGTGGCCGCGTCCTTCGGTCGGCAGGAGCTGATAGAGCGACGGCATCGTGAAGACGACCTCGGGGGACATGGTGCGCGCGAATCCGGTGTTCAGGATCCGGAAGGAGTGCATCGTGCCGCGCTGCGGGGTTCCGACCAGGACCAGCCGGCCGAGGTTCGGCGCGCCGGCGTAGGTCACGGGGTGCTCGCGCCCGTCGCTCAGGACGTCCTCGTTCCCGTACTTGAGGTAATACTCCGCCACCATCCCGCCCATGCTGTGCGCCACGATGTCGAACCGCAGGTCGGGGAGCTTCAGCCGTCCCTTGATCTGCTGGATGGCGCGCCCGAGCCCGATCGCCGCCTCGGCGTTGTCCCGGCGCCAGTCGTAGATGTAGGCGTACAGCGTGTCCTCGGGCTTCGGGTTGTCGATGTCCCCCAGCCGGTAGCCCCCCACCTGCTGCAGCGCGTCCAGGATGGCGCCGTAGAACCTCACGCCGGCCACGCTCTCGTAGAGGGCGTAGGGCACCAGGTCGTCCCGGTTCGCGGTGATCGTCAGCGAGTCGATCGGGAGGCTCAGGTCGTCGGTCTTGCCGCGCTTGACGGCGTTCATGAAACGCCCCCAGACCGACTCGTGGGTATGGCAGTTCCTCAGCTTCGAGCCGACGAAGCCGTGGATGAAGATGACCGGATTCCTCTCCGGGCGCGCCGCCGACTCCTGGTGGATCTGGACCATGTCGTACTTGCGGAACATGGCGCAGCCGCCGAGCGCCGCGGCCGCGAGGGCGGCCGCCACGGTCAGGATCGTCAGCTCCCGGGCGGGGGAGCGTCCGGTACGGGGGGTTACCATTCCGTCAGGCTCCGTCGGATGACACCGACTCCGATCAAAATATAGGGCTCCGAGCGATCGTCGTGCAATGAGGGAGTTCTGCACTGCGGCCGAGACGGACGGCTGACACCCCTGTCCGGCGGCCGCTTTTCGCGGCGTGCGGCGGCTATTCCTCGAGGGGAAGCTTCCCCGAGTACTTGAGCATCTGGAGGGTCAGGTCCGACGTGTAGGCGAGCCGCGCGTCGGCGACCTCTCCCTGCGCATCCCGCACCGGCACGATGTCCGGCATCACGAACGCCACGTACGAGGGTATCCCGCCTTGGGCCGCCCTGGCAACCACTTCGTCCCGCAGCTTCGGATCGATGCGGAGCCCGAACCGCTCCACCAGTCTCCGGGCGGCGGCGTAATCGCCCTCTCCCTTGATCCTCTGGACCTCGGCCAGGAGCTCGCCCACCCCGCGGCGCATGGCCCCGAGATCCCGGATCCGGAGATAGGTCTTTCCCTCACGCCGCACCTGCTCCACCGCCCCGGAGATCTGGCGCAGGTAGCCGACGATCAGATGCTCCGCGCGCATGTGGTCGTCCTCCAGCACCTGACCCTCCCGCACCAGGCGGAGCATGGCCAGGTCTTCGGTGACGAACTCGCGGTAGGCCGCCTCCGCCACCTCCGTCGAGGAGATTGCGCCGATCTCGACCAGCTTCGGATCGAAAAGATGATAGAGGGCGATCAGGTCGGCCCGCGCCTCCTCGAGCGGCGCGAAGTGCTCGCGCAGGAGGACCGCCGGGTCCTCCTTCAGGGCGTCGCTGACCTTCCCCGAGGCGTGGCCCAGGACCTCGTGCAGCGTCGTCTGGATCAGGACGACCTCGTCGCCGTGCCTCTCCAGGAGAGGCCGGTCCTCCGGCAGCGCGAACTCCTCGACCGTGAAACGCTCCATCGCCCGGTGGCCGGCGTCGATGACGTTGGTCAACGATACGCTCTTGCTGCCGTAGGTCTCCCGGAGCGCCTCCTCGTTGGGCAGGTTGATCCCGGTCGCCGGCATGGGGCCTCCGTCCCCGACCGCCGAGAGGACGGTGACGGCCCCGGCGAGCGGCGCCTTGAACCCCTTCCTTTTATAAAGGTCGGCCCAGGGGGCCCGGTCCTCGAAGTACTGGGCGAGCGCGGCCACCGACCTCTGGGTCCTGATCATCCGCCGGTCCTGGACGTAGACCAGCCCCTCATAGGCCCCCTTCCGGCCGAGCGGGTCCTTGTACGTCTCGATGAAGCCGTTGACCGTATCGACCGGGAGATCCTCCTGGACCCAGGCGATGCTGTAGCGCCGGAACGCCTCCGGGTCGCCCGTGGCGAAGTAGTCGATCAGGTCGCCGAGGACCGCCGCCTGGCGCGGCTCGGCGTACGCGCGCGCCTTCTCCAGGAACCCGGACATCATCAGGAGCTGCGTCGCGTACCGGCCGGGCGGGAGATCGCCGCGGCCTGCCCGGTAGACCTCCTCGACGATCCTGCCGTCGCGGCCGCGCACCAGGCGCGAGTTCAGGGGGTGCGTCTCGTGGAAGCCTCGGAGGTCGGCGAGGGTCAGCCCCTCGTAGTAGTTGACGCTGCTGCACGTCAGAAGATCCTGTCCGGGTGGCGGGGTCTTGCAGGTCAGGAGCGGCTCGAAATCCGGATCGAAGATCGTCCTCCGCAGGCGCCCGAGCTTGGCCTCGAGCGTCTCCCCGAGCGCCAGCCGGATCCCGGCGCCGTCGCGCGCCGCCGCGCGCGTGGCCGCCAGGAGGTCTTCGAAGGCGAACGCCGGGACGAACTTCCTCCGCGTCCGGTCGTTGTGGTTGCCGTTGTTGATCCAGAAGAGCTTCAGGTAGGCGTGCAGCGACTGGAGCGTCGCCGGCGCCACCTGGCGGGGGTGCGTCAGGACCTCCTCCAGCAGGTCGCGCACCTCGAGATTGTCCCGGCCCGTCTGGTCGTAGTAGATGTCGCGGCCGGCGAGCGCGGCCCGGTGGAGGTAGAAGGCGAGCGCCCGCTCGCGCGGCGACAGCTCCTCGAAGCCGTCCGCGTACAGCCGGCTGACGGCGAACTCCCCGACCCTCTCCAGGAGGTAGGGGCGGGCATCGTCCCTGGCGGCCGTGCGATCCATGCCTTGCGTCCCGCTCCCGCGGCAGGCGGCCCCGCCGAGGGCCAGGGCCGCCGAACAGAGGATGATCGACGCCGAGGGTGCGGCCGGGCCTCGTCTCATGCTGCTGCGGTCTCGACGCTCCTCCAGGAGGGCCCCGGGGAGCGCGACATTATATAGGGAAGGAGCCACACGGACCGGTCGCCGGATCAGAGGGCGCCGGTGGGGGTCAGGATCTCCCAGAGGAATAGCTCGCGCTTGGCCCCGTCCTTGGAGCGGAAGCGCAGGCCGAGGTAGAAGTCGAGGTCGGAGTAGGCCGTCTCCAGACGGGTCTCCAGATCGGCGACCGTGTGCACCGAGCGCCAGCGCGAGTTGTCCTTCGCGCCATGCACCCAGTCCTTCTTGCTCAGGACGCCCTGGAGGATATCGCCCGCGGAAATCTTGAGGTGCGCCAGCTCCGAGCCGGGGGTCACGGAGGCCACCACGAGCGTGTCTTCGTCCCTGGTGGCGAGATCGAGATCTCCGAAGTAGCGCAAGGCGTCGATCCCACCCAGGCGTGGCCGCTCGGGTCGTGCCGTCAGGGCGAGAGCGACCGATCGGAGCTCGGCGCCTCGTGCGACCTCGAGCGTCAGAGGGTCTCCCGGCTTCATGGTCAGGAGTCGATCGTGCAGGCGCGCCAGCGAGGGGACGCCTTCCCCCTGGACCCTCACGAGGCCGTCACCCCGCCTGAGACCGACGCTCGCGGCCGGGCTGCCCGGGAAGACCTCCTCGATCACCAGCGTGGCCTCGGGCGGAAGGTTGTACCGGGCACGCAGCTCGGAGTCGGCGGACGCCGTGCAGGCTCCGATCCACCCGCGGGGCGGCGCTCCGGATCGCAGCCAGGTCAGCGCGCGTCCGATCCAGTCCGCCGGAATCGCATAGCCGATGCCCGTCTGCGGCCCGAGGAGGACCTCCGAGCCGAAGACGAACCCCGTGCTCATCCCGACGACCCTCCCCTGGACGTCCAGCATCGCGCCTCCCGCGAATCCGGGCGGGACCGAGGCGTCGGTCTGGATGTAGTCCTCGATGGGATGGATCTTGCGGGCGCCCCGGTGCAGGCCGCTCACGACGCCAGAGGAGAGGATCGCCTCGCCCGACGCGCTCGATCCGCTGGAGAAACCGACGACACGAAGGGCCTCGCCCAGGCGGGCCGGCTCGTTTTCCCGCAGAGGCAGGGGTGCGATTTCCGCGAGGTCGGCCTTCAAGAGCGCGACCCCGATCATCGGATCGACCCCGACGACGCGCGCCGACACGGAACGCCCGGAGGCGGTCCGCAGCGTCACTTCCTTCGCCCCGACGAGCAGCCCCGCATCGGTGATGAACTCGCCGGGCGCGACCGGCACGGCGGTGCCGAGGATCGAATCGATCTTGAGCTTCGACTCGTAGGCGAGCGAGGCGAACGTGGAGGTCAGTTCGTTGTCGTGGACCGTGACCACCTGGACGACGGCGCCGCGGGCGTCGGGCGCGGCCGCCGGCGTCGGCGCTGCGTTCCCCGCGAGCTTGAAGCCGCAGCGCACACAGAACGCAGCTCCGGGCTCGAGCGGCGCGCCGCACTTCGGACAGACGGCGTCGCCGGCCGTTGTCGGCAGCGCGCAGGCGAAGGCGAGGAGTGCGATGGAGAGCCGGAGGAGGAAGGCGCGCCGTCGCATCTCAGAAGACCGGTGGCGCCAGGAAGTCGGGGAAGAGGTTGACGTACTCGCGTGTCACCTTGTCCTGCCCCTCCGCCCGGATCTCCAGGTCGACGACATAGGACGAGGCGTACTGGCGGTCGGCCGGACCATCCTCGCTGAAGATCTCCTTGAACTTCGTGCGGATGACGTCGTCGAGGGATTGGAACGTCCGGACCGATTTCTTCTCGACCGAGACGATGATGTCTCCGTTCCTGAAGTGTCCTTTTTCCCCCCGGCCGCCACGCACCAGGTCGGAGACGTGGAGCCCCTGCTGCGCCGACGGTCCGCTGGCGATCTCCTTGAGGTTCGCCTCGAGCGTCTCCTGCAACTCGTCAATCGGATCGAGCAGAACCCGGTCCGGACGCTTCACGCTCCGCACGGTCACCCGCACCTCGACTGTGCCACGCTGCAGGGTCAACGTGATGCCGTCGCCGCCTGTGCCGGTGGCGAGCAGGCGCCGGCCGGCTTCCAGGACCGAGGCGACCTTCTCGTCGCCGACGGCCAGCAGGACGTCTCCCGGCAGGACGCCCGCCCGCAGGGCCGGGGAGCCGGGAATGAGATAGGCGACCAGCGGGTGGGCCGGCTGCGACTGGATCCCGAACTTGGATCGGCGCCGCTCGTCGGGAGAGACCAGCCCAAGCCCGAAGAAGGGGCGTTCGGGTCTCTGGTGGCGGACCAACGCATCGACGATCGATTGGAGGCCCTCCAGCGGCAGGACGTAGGTGATCCCGGCGTCGGGGCTCCCGAGGATCATGCCGGCCATCCTGCCCCTCGCATCGATCAGCGGTCCACCGGTGCATCCGTCCTCGATCGCATGGTCCGTTCGCAGCAGGTCCTCGAACGACACAAGGGCGGTCCCTGTCTGATCGGTCGCCGTGACCTGGCCACGATGCAGCGAGACGGGGAGATAGCGCACCACGTCGTCCTCGAGGACGATCGGGTAGCAAACGGACCAGGAAGACTCGAGCGTCGCCGGAGGCGAGAGCGCGACCTCCGGTCGCGGCGCTCCAGGGATCTCCGCCTTCAGGACCCCGACACCGGAGGGGAGATCGTATCCGACGATGGAAGCGGAGTAATCCCGGTTGTTGTAGGTGCGGAGCCGGACCGAGCTGGCATCCGCGCCGACCAGCACGCGCGCGTTCGTCAGCAGGAGATCCGCGCCGCCGAAGGGGAAGGCGGTGGCGTAACGGTTCCTGCGGCCGAGCACCGTCACCCCGACGGAGGCGCGCGCGACCGACTGGAGACGCTCCTCCTCCGCGTCGCCGACGAGCGTGGTCAGGTCCCAGCCGCAGGCCGCGCAGTAGTGCCAGCCGGCGTCGCACATGTAGCCGCAGCGGGGACAGGTCGCGCGTCTTGGCGCGACTTGCTTCGGCGCCGGGGGCGGAGCGTCGCCTGGATTGTCGGGCGGGGGTGGGAGCGCCTGGGCCCGCGCGAGCGCCGCCGGGACCGCCAGGGCCAACAGGACCACGAGGGCCGCCGTCGGAAGTCGAGCAGGCGCGTCTTCAGAGGATGATCGGCCAGAACTCATCGAATGCCACCGAGGCGAGGGGCGCCGAGGGATGGTCGATCTCGAAGGTCACGGCCATGCGCCCGCCGACGTAGGCGCGTTTCAGCGCCGATCTCAGATCGTCCAGCGAGCCGATCGGGATCGGCTTCGCCCGTGTCCTGTAGTAGTTCAGAGTGACCGGCTCCTCGGGCCAGTCCTGCGCCGGAACGACGGTCTTGACCCGGAACCCTTCGTAGAGGCCGGGCGCCTTCCGGGAACGGTGCGGATCCCGGATGATGACCTGCATCTTCTTCGGGTCCTCCTCGAACCAGAGTCTTAGATAGCCTTGGAGTTCCAGGAGCGGATCGGTCCGCGGGGCGCCGGGACGGAGAACGGTCGTGAGCGCCAGCTCGAGGACCTTGCCACGCCGGTCGACCATCAGCTTCACCGAAGCGCCTGGTCCGACGCTCGACACCGCCTCCTGGAGAAGGTAGGTCGAGCCGGCCTGGTGGCCATTGATCCCGAAGAGGACGTCGCCGGGAGCCAGGCCCGCGGTTTCCGCGGGCGTGCCTTTGAGCACCTCTTCGACGACCGATCCGTCGCTTCTCTTCAGGCCGAACTTCGTGACGCTGTCCGAGTCGACCGGCCGGATGTGAAGGCCGACGAACCCCCGGTCGTACCGCCCGAACCGTCTCAGCCGCTCGACGACCAGCTGCGCCATGCGCGATGGGATCGAGTACCCCTGCCCTTTCGAATCGGAGAAGACGATGTCGCTCACACCGAGGACGTGGCCCACGACGTCGACCAGCGGGCCACCGCTGTTGCCGTGGGTGATGTGGGCGTCGGAATGCACGAAGGCCTCGACCTGGTTGATCCCGGTCCGCGTTCCCGCCAGGCTCGAGATCGTCCCGCGCGTGATCGAAATGCCGATATCGAGAGGGTTTCCGATGGCCCACGTTTCCTGGCCGACCCGGAGGGCGCTCGAGTCGCCCCACGCGAGTGGTGGGAGGGAGTCGGTATCTATCTTGAGCAGAGCGAGGTCGCTCGCCGGATCGACGCCGATCACACGCGCGGGGAAGCTTCTCCCGTCCTCCGTCTCGACCGTCAGATCGGCCTTCATGCCGTCGGGGCTGGCGACGTGCGCATTCGTGACGACCTCGCCGTCCCGGCTGTCGACGAAACCGGATCCGGCGAGGCGCGCATCGTTGTCGGAGGTCTCGATCTTGCCGAGCTGGGCGCGCCGAAAATATTCCGCCTCCTCGTCCTTCCAGTAGACCACCGGATACTTGTACGTTGAGGTGGTCCTGACACGGATCCGGACGACCGAATCGGCCGCCGAGTGCATCATCCGCTGGATCTCATCCGGCGAGTACGTGCCCGCGACCCGGACGAAGCCCGGCCGAAACCGTCCCGGATCGATGAGCGGCAGAGGACTTCCGTCCTTCAGACAGAACCGGCTGTCGGAGCGGTTCTGCGCCCCGCAGACAGGGCAGTAGTGAACGGCCCCGGCGGGGGCCGGGGTCGTGGGCGTCGTCGACTGAGGCGGGCCCCCTTCTCCTGCCCGCCCCGCCATGGCCGCGCCGAACGTCGGCGCGGGCGCCGTCAGGAGGAGAGCGACCGCGAGAGTGGCGGCGCTCGGCAGACGCGGGGTGAGGACGACTCCGTGCGGCCGCGCTGGGCGGCGCCGGACGTTCGGGTCGGGCATGATGTTCTCCAGGGGCGGAACCTGTCGCCATTGTAAGCGAAACGAGACGCCCTCCACAAGCAGGAGTGGCTCGTGCGGAGACGTCCTCGTGGAACGCTCCTCGTTGACAGCCCGGTATACCTGAGGTACATTCCGCGCGCTGTCCCCGCGCTCCGCGACAATCGGCTCACCGGGACGGGGGTCGAGGCCCAGAGGAGACGATCGGCGTGAAGGCCGAATCCCGACCGGGTGAGAAGGGAAGCGCGGCGGCCAGGGGCTTCAAGCCGTTCGTCGCCGACGGCGCCCGGGTCAGCGAGTTCACCCCCAAGGCGATTCTCCTCGGCGCGTTCTTCGCCGTCCTCTTCGGCGCGGCCACGGTCTACCTGGCGTTGCGCGCCGGCGTCACCGTGAGCGCCTCGATCCCGATCGCCGTCCTCTCGATCGCCGTCTTCAAGAAGATCGGCTCGACCATCCTCGAGAACAACATCGTGCAGACGATTGGCTCGGCCGGTGAGTCGGTCGCCGCCGGCATCGTCTTCACGGTGACCGGGTTCCTGTTCCTTTCGCCGGCCGCGGGCGGCGCGGCCTTCTTCCGCTACTGGCCGATCCTGATGCTGGCGCTGGCCGGCGGGTTCCTCGGGGTCCTGATGATGATCCCGCTGCGACGGGCGCTCATCGTGCAGGAGCACGGCAACCTGGTCTACCCGGAGGGAACCGCCTGCGCCGAGGTCCTGGTGGCCGGGGAGAAGGGCGGGGAGATGGCGCGCCTGGTCTTCAACGGCCTCTGGGTGGCGATGATCTACAAGGCGTTCAACTCCGTCCTCGGCTTCTTCAAGGAGATCCCCTCCTACGTCACCCGCCGGACGGCGGCGCTCCCCAACGCCACCGTCAACTGCGAGATCGTCCCGGAGTACCTCGGCGTCGGCTACATCATCGGACCGAGGATCGCGGGGATCATGGTGTCGGGGAGCATCCTGGGATGGATGGCGCTGACGCCGCTTCTGTCCATGTTCGTGAGCGAGCAGCAGCTGCACGAGCAGCTCCGCTCCCTCGCCTTCACCGACAAATGGATCGCCACGCACGGGCTCAACGAGCAGTTCTACCGCGCCTATATCCGCCTCATCGGCGCGGGGGCGGTGGCGATGGCCGGGATCATGTCGCTGGCCCGGACGCTGCCGACGATCTGGTCGTCCTTCCGCGACAGCGTCACGAGCCTGCGGCGGGGCGCGGGAGCGGCCTCGACGCGGCGCACCGAGCGCGACATCCCGATCAACGTCGTGGCGATCGGATCGCTCTTTCTCGCCCTGGCGATCGCCCTCTTCATGCCGGGCCTGCCGACCCGCTTCCCCGGCAGCCTCCTGCTCGCCGTCCTGATCATCGCCTTCGGCTTCTTCTTCGTGACCGTATCGTCCCGCATCGTCGGCATCATCGGCACGACGAGCAACCCGATCTCGGGGATGACCATCGCCACGATCATGGGCACCTGCGTGCTGTTCATCGCCGTCGGCTGGGCGGGCGACGCCTACCAGACGGCGGCTCTGGTCATCGGCGCGATCGTCAGCACCGCGGCGGCGAACGCCGGCGCGACCTCCCAGGACCTCAAGACCGGCTTCATCGTCGGCGCCACGCCATGGCGCCAGCAGGTCGGCTTCATCATCGGCGTCTTCGCCTCGGCCTTCGCCATCGGAGGGACGCTCTTCCTGATGCACCACTCGCCCAGCTTCGGGCCGATCGGGTCGGACAAGCTGCCGGCGCCGCAAGGCACGCTGATGGCCACGCTGATCCAGGGGATCCTCGGGCAGAAGCTGCAGTGGGGGTTCGTCTTCGTCGGCGCGGGGCTCGCCATCGCCATCCAGGTGATGGGGATCTCCGCGCTGGCCTGGGCGGTCGGCGCCTACCTGCCGCTCTCCACGACGATGCCGATCTTCGTGGGCGGCTTCGTCCGCTTCGTCGTCGAGAGGATGACCGGGCGGGAGGAGCAGGAGACGGAGGTCTCGTCCGGCATGCTCTACAGCACCGGTCTCGTGGCGGGCGGGTCGGTCGCGGGCGTCCTGATCGCCGGCCTGTCGATGATCGAATGGAATGCGCACACCATGAACGCCCTGCAGTGGATCCAGGATCACGGCGGCCACCTGGTGCAGCGCCAGGGCCGCTTCGCCGACCTCGTCGCCTTGATCGTCTTCGGGGGGCTGTGCTACCTGCTCTTCCGGACGGCGCGCACCAAGATCGAAGGCCTCGACTCCTGATGTCCTCCGACTCCCGGGAGGGGGCCGCCGCTCCCTCCTCCACCCTCGCGCCGGCTACCGGCCTGCGCCGCGAGCTGGGGCTCTGGGACCTCGTCCTCCTCAACGTCGTGGCGATCGTCGGACTGCGCTGGTGGACCGCCTCGGCCGGCGGCTACGGCTACGCCGCGCTGCCGCTGTGGGTGCTCGCCTTCTTCTGCTTCTTCGTCCCTTCGGGGCTCGCGGTGATCGATTTGTCGACGCGCCACCCCGAGGAGGGCGGCATCTACCTCTGGACCAAGAAGGCGTTCGGCGACGGCCACGGCTTCATCGCCGGCTGGTGCCTCTGGACCAACAACCTGGCCTACTTCCCGCACCTGCTGATCTTCACCGTCGGCAACTTCATCTTCATGCTGGGCCCGAGCCACGCCGACCTCGAGAAGAACCAGACGCTGATGGGGATCGCCTCGCTCGGCCTCTTCTGGATCGCCGTCTGGATGAACGTCCGGGGGCTGCGGTACGGCCGCTGGCTCAACAACCTGGGCGCCCTGGGCACCTGGATCCCGGCGGCGCTCCTGATCCTTCTCGGCGGCTGGGCCCTGGCGCGCTACGGCACCGCGACGCCGTTCGAGGCGCGCGGCCTCGTGCCGGTCTTCGACCTCGGCACGGTCTCCTTCTTCTCCCTCATCTGCTTCGGATTCTCGGGGCTCGACCTGGGGCCCCTCATGGGAGGGGAGATCATCGAGCCGCGCAGGAACGTGCCGCGCGCCATCCTGATCTCGGGCGTCATCATCACGCTGATCTACGTGCTCGGCACGGCCGCGCTGCTCGTCGCCCTGCCGCAGAAGGAGATCGGCATCCTGAACGGCGTCGGCAGCGCCATCGCCGCGGTGCAGGAGAAGATGGGCCTGGGATTCCTGGCCGGCATCTCGGCGCTGCTCATCGCCCTCGGGGGGATCGGAGGCGTGAGCGCCTGGCTCGCCGGGTCGTCGCGGATCCCGTACTGCGCCGGGATCGATCGCTATCTGCCCGAGTCGTTCGGCAAGGTCCATCCGCGCTACGCCACACCGCACGTCGCCCTCCTGCTCACCGGATCGATCTCGAGCCTCCTGATCCTCGGAGGGCTGGTCGGCTCCTCGGTGCGCGAGACCTACGAGCAGCTCGCGCTGTTCACCACCGTGGTCTATTTCATCCCGTACCTGTACCTGTTCGCCGCCGTCATCAGGCTCGGCGTCCCGGGCAGCGCGGCGCCCGGCGTCATCCCGGTGCCCGGCGGCCGCCTCGGGACGATCGTGGTCGGCGTGGTCGGCTTCCTGACGACCGCCGTCGCCATCGTCTTCGCCCTCGTCCCTCCAGAAGACGTCTTGAACACCGTGTGGTACGAGACGAAGATCCTCGGCGGGTTCGTCCTCCTCCTCGGGACGGGCTGGATGCTCTATCGACGCGGCCGCAGGGCGGCCTGACCGGATGACGTCGAAGGGGGCGAAGCGATCCCCGGCGCCGGCGGCGCGCCCTCCATGCGCGCCCCGTCCACGCGCGCCCCGTGCCCGCGCGACCGCTCCGCGTGTCCTCGCCGTCCTCCTCCTGTTCTGGACCGCGGCGGGCGACGCGCCGCCCGCCCACGCCGCCTCGCCGGCCCCGTCCGCGCGCCCGGCGGCGCGCGCCGCCGCCACCGCCCCCTCGCCGGCTACGGCGCCGCCGCGCCCGGGTCTTCTCGACGAGTACCGCCGCGCCCTGACTCCGGAGGTCTTCGAGGTGCGGCGGGTCTTCGAGACCGGCAAGGCGATCCAGTCCCTGTGCTACACGCGCGACGCGCGCCTCCTCGTCGTGGGACACGCCGACGGCGCGATCGAGCTGTGGCGCGAGGGGGCGGCGCAGCCGGACGCGACGCTCGCCGGCCACCGCCACAGCGTCACGAGCCTCGACGTCTCGCCCGACAACCGGCTGCTGGTTTCCGGCAGCGAGGACAGGACGATCCGGGTCTGGGACCTGAGGACGCGACGCGAGACCCGGCGGCTCGGGGACGAGACCGGCTTCATCTATGCGGTCCAGTTCGACCCGTCGGGGACGCAGGTCCTGGCGGGCGGATCGGACATCATCCTGCACTCCCTCTTCGCGATGTTCATGCGCGCCATCTACCGCGAGTTCGTCAGCCCGACGGTCTACCTGCGGCTCTGGGACCTGCGCGACGGAACCGAGGCGAGCAGCTTCGTCGGCCCGGACGATTCCGTCGATTCCGTCCGCTTCTCTCCGGACGGACGATATTTCGCGTCCGGCAGCCTCGACCACAAGGTCCGGGTCTTCTCGACGGAGTTCGGCAGGCAGAAGCACCTCCTGACCGGGCCGGCGGATATCGCCTGGTCGGTCGCCTACTCGCCCGACGGCCGGTACCTGGCGGCCGGGTTCGACGACGAGACGATCGTCTGGGACGCCGCCAAGGGGGATCGCGTCAGGAGCTTCAAGCACCGCGGGGGGGTCGGGGGGGCGGTGGCGTTCCTCGGTGACGGCGGGAGGCTCGTGAGGAAGATCGTGGAGGACGTCATCGCCTGGGACCTGGGGACGGGGAAGGAGCTGACCCACCTGTTCTTCCACCCCTTCCACGACCGCCTGGTCGCCATGGCGGTCTCGCCGGACAGGAGGCTCGTCAGCCTGGGCACTCTCGACGGCCGCGTCATCGAGCTGTCCCTGCGCCTTCCCGGCGCCCCGTCCGCCGAGACGCGTCCGGCCCCGCCTCGACGGTAGCCCGCGCTATACTGGGGCGCACACACGTCGGAGCCGCGCGATGGCCCGGGTCACACTGGCCTTCTATCAGAAGCCGACCTGAACGACCTGCCGCAGAGCAAAAGGTCTTTTGCTCAAGCAGGGCGCCAGGCTGGTCGAGAGGGACCTCGGGAAGGACCGCCTCACCGAGGCGGAGCTCGAGGCCCTCTTCGCGGAGCGTGATCCGCGCCGGTTCCTCAACCCCCGCAACGAGCTCTACCGCACGATGAAGATGAAGGAGAACCCACCCTCGCCCGAGGAGACGATCCGCCTCATGGCGAAGGAGCCGAACCTGATCCGCCGGCCGATCGTCGTGCGTGGCTCGAGGGTGGTGGCCGGCTACGACGAGGAGGCGCTGAAGGCACTGGCGCGGTAGGAACGCCGGACCGTCTGAGGCCTCAGGGAGTCCGACTTCGTCGGACCCCGGCGGCGTCGATCCAATCGAGAAGCGGCGTCGTCATGAGCGTCGTGACGAGCGCCATCAGCACCATCATCGTGAAGAGCGTCGGGGAGACGACGCCGACGTCGAGCCCGACGTTCAGGATCACGAGCTCCATCAGCCCGCGCGTGTTCATCAGGACGCCGAGCGCCCAGGCCTCGCGCCACCGCATCCCCGTCATGCGGGCGGCGATCGCCGCGCCGCCGCACTTCCCGGCGATCGCGACCGCGATGATCAGCGCGCACGACAGCCACGCGTCCCGGCCGCTCAGAAGCCCGATCCTGGTCCTCAGACCGTTGAAGGCGAAGAAGAGCGGCAGGAACAGGACGATGGTGATCCGGCTCAGGCTGTCCGACAGGGCCCGCACGAGCCCGGAGTCCCTCGGCATGACGGCGCCCATGAGGAAGGCTCCGAAGAGGGCGTGGATCCCGAGCCGCTCGGTCGCCCAGCCGGACGCGAACGCCAGGAGCAGGGTGGTGGCGACGATCGGCTGCGTCAGGTCGCCGCGCCTGCGATAGGCGGCCGCAAGCCCGCGGAGCGCCGGACGCACCGCGAGCAGCATCACGAGGACGTAGACCACGGCGCCGGACAGCGTCAGCCAGAGAGGCGTCGCGACGGAGGCGGCGCGCACGACCATGACGACGGCGGCCAGGATGCACCAGGCCGAAGCGTCGTCGACCGCCGCGCAGGCGATCGCCACGGTCCCCACCTCGGTGCGCAGCAGGTTCCGCTCGGTCAGGATGCGCGCCAGCACCGGGAAGGCGGTGATGCTCATGGCCGCGCCCAGGAAGAGCGCGAAGTGGAGGAACCGGACGCCGCCGTCCGAGAGCCGCGGATAGAGGTCCACCGCGAGCAGGACGCCGAGCGCGAACGGGACGACGATGCTGACGTTGCTCGTCACGAGCGCCGTCCTCCTCCGTCCCCGCAGAGCGTGCGTGTCGAGCTCCATCCCGACGACGAACATGAACAGGATCAGCCCGACCTGGCTCAGCAAGCCCAGGGTGCCGAGGCTCTGCGGGGGAAAAATGGAGGCGGAGGCGCGCGGAGCGATCCAGCCGAGGAGCGACGGCCCGAGCAGGATGCCGGCCACCATCTCGCCCACGACCTGCGGCTGGTGGAGGGCCCGGAAGACCCGCCCGACGAGCCGCGACGCGGCGAGGACGACGACGATCTGCGTGAGAAGCGTGGCGAGCTGCGGCACGTGCGGGCCTCCCGCCGGAACGGTCCGGCGGAGCGCGCCGCCGGACCGGCCATCACCGCGGAATCGTCGAGGCTTAACGCTCCTCGCGCGGACTCTCGAGGGCCGAGCGGATGAGATCGACGCACCCCGGGCACAGAGCCCCGCGCTCGGGGATCAGGGTGCCGTCGCCCTCGTCGAACGGCGAGCGGCAGAGGGAGCAGAGCAGCATCTCGTCCGCCTCGCCCCCGGCGTCGCCCTCCCCCTCGGGCGCGGCCCGGCGCGCCGGCCTCGAGGCCACGATGGCGTCGCAGGTCGCGAGGCAAGCGTCGCAGATCGAGACGGCCCGCACGACGACCAGGAGACGCCGCTCGGCCTGCGTTCCGTCGCAGAAGGAGCATCGGGGCGGGTCCTGCGCGGTGTCGGACGGTCGGGCCGGTCCCTCGAGGATCCGGAACGGCCCGCCGGGCCAGCCGGCCTCGGAATCGCCGGGCTCCTCTTCGGGACGATCGGGTTCCTCGGCCGGCCGCCGCGCGCCGCGCCCCTGCGCGCGGCCGAACGCCTCGATGGCGGTGTCGGCGTAGCCACGAAGCTCCAGCACCTGCCGCGCGATCACCACGGCCTCGGGGCGGAAATCCCCCGCGTCGACGGTCACGGTGCGCAGCAGCTCGTCGTCCGGTCGGGCGGACAGCTCGCCCCGCAGCGCGTCCATCTCCTCGTTCGTCAAGGCGGCGCCTGCATGGCCCGGTCGCGGCGGCGCGTGACGCGCGTCCGGGTCAGGATCATGAGCGCGGGGAGCGTGGTCAGGGCGGTGACGAGGCAGGTGACCGAGCCGATGGCGCTGACCTTGCCCATGGAGGCGAGGCCGGGGTAGTTGGACAGCCCGACGGTCCCGAAGCCGGCGACGTTGGTGAGGGCGGCCATGACGACCGCCTTGCCGGTCTCCAGGAGGCCGGCCGGGTTGCTGAGCCCCTCCTGCGAGATGCGGTGGATGATGTGGATGCCGTAGTCGATGCCGACGCCGAGGATCATCGTGGTGACGAAGGCGTTGACGAAGTTCATCTTGATGCCGAGCATCTCCATGGCGGCGAGCATCCAGACGACGCCGACGAGGAGCTGGATGTTCGCGAGGGTCGTGAGCCACAGGCTGCGGAAGTCGAGCCAGAGGAGGATCGTGACCAGGATGATGCCGAGGATGACCGCGCGCCAGGCGTCGCGGCGGAACAGGCTCCGGAGCTCGGCGCTCACGATGTTGACCCCGGTCACCTCGGTCCCCTGCTCGGGCCGGTCGAGGGCCGCGAGGAGGGCGGGCGGCGCGATCCGCTTCGCCTTGGCCTCGGCGGGGAAGAGGTAGGTCACCGATCGATAGCGCCCGTCCTCGTCCTTCCTCACGTAGCGGCTGACGAAGCGCTCGAGCCCGGCGCGTTCGAGGTCCTCGAGCGTCACCGGACGCTGCGGGCGGAGCGTCGCGGGGAGCGCCGCGAGATACGGGTCGTAGATCCCCTCGCGGAAGCCGCTCTCCTGGAGCGCGGCGCGGAAGGTGCGGTCGATGCGCGCGATGTCGAAGGGGCCGTCGGCCCCCTCGCGCAGGCCGCGGATGATCTTCTCCTGGTCGGACCGCGCCGGGAGGTAGCTGAAGATCGACTCGTAGCTCGAGAGCGTCCGGTCGGCGACGAAGGCGTCGAGCCTGCGGTTCGCCTCGCGGTTCGTGCGCATGACGCTCTCGAGGTCCGGCCCGCGGCAGACGAGCATCATCGGGGTGAACGAGGCCCCGAACTTGCGCGCGATCTCCTCCTGCACCAGGATGCCGCGGTTGTTGTGCGAGCGCAGGTCCTGCACGTTGTCGCTGAACTCGACGTTCCAGGCGCGGTACCCGGCGAAGGCGGTCACCAGGACCGAGGCGGCCAGCACGGACCACGGGTGGCGCGTGCTCCAGGTCATCGCCTCCTCGATGCCGAACGAGTGCAGGTAGAGCTTGCTGCTGATGTCCTTCTTCCGGTGTCGTCCCTCGTTCCAGGCGATCATCGCCGGCAGCAGGAAGAGGATGGCGACGAGGCAGAGGAGGATCCCGGTGCCGATCAGGAAGCCGAAGTCCCAGAGCCCCTTGTAGTCGGTGATGCACATCGCGTAGAAGGTCCCGGCCGAGGTGATCGCACCGGTGAACACGCCGAACGCCGTCGCGCCCATCATCAGATTGAGCGCCTCGGCGAGCGTGCGGCCGCGCTGGCGCTCCTCGACGTAGCGGGCGTACATCACGATCGTGAAGTCGGTGCCCAGCCCCATCAGCATCGCCGTGAAGCCGGTCGTCGCCGAGTTCAAATGGCGCAGGACGAGGTAGGCGACGGCCATCGTCAGGATCTGGCCGACGACGAGCGGCACGGACGAGTAGAGGATGGCGCCGAACCGGCGGTAGCAGAAGTAATAGAGGAGCAGGATCACGACGAACGACAGCGTGCCGTTGCGCACCATGTCCTGCGTGATCAGCGCGCTGTCCTCGAGCGCGATGATGTAGCCGCCGCCGTACGACACGTCGGGCGCCCGGCCCGCCGCGGGCGGCGGATCGGCCCCGCCTCCGCCGAGGGCGCCGGCGGCGGACACGCCGGGCGCCTGGTCGCGGCTCTCGTGCTCGAACTCGGCGGAGGCCTGGGCGACCGCCTGGGTCACCTGGTGCATCAGAGTCGTGTCGAAGGCGACGTCCTGGGCCGGCTTGATCGGCTTGGCGATCACCAGGAGCGCGTTCCCGTCCTTCGAGAGGTAGTAGCCGCCGTTCAGATCCACCTTGAGCCCGCCGCGGTTGCGCAGCACCGCCTCGAACATCAGCGGACTGATCAGGAACGGGTCCTGCTCCAGGATCTGCTTCGAGATGAACGACGCGGGTCCGGTGAGCTGCCGCGAGTTCTCCCGCACCCGCTCGCGGATCGCCTCGTCGCTGAACTTGGCCGCCAGTTCCTTGAGCCTGGCCGGCGGCAGGAAGAGGATCTGGTTCTTGCGGAAGAAGGCGAAGAAGGGGCCGGAGGTGTCGACCTTGTGCTCGACGTAGCGGATCGTGGGGACCTTCTGCAGCCGCGCGGCGAGGAGGTCGGCGTACTCCTCCAGGTCCTCGCTCCCCTGACCCTCGCGCGCCTCGACCAGGACGAGCAGGTAGTCGAGGCCGCCGAAGTCCTTGATCGCTTCCTTGAAGGTGTTGATCACCCGGTTGTTCTTCGGAACGAGGTTCAGGATGTCGCCGTCCAGGGTCAGGCGGCTGCCGAGAAACATCGACACGAGGACGAGGAGCGTGGTGACGAGGAAGACGAGGCGGTAGCGCCGGCGCGAGAACTCCTCGATCCTGAGGAAGAGCCCCTTCTTCCCCCCGCCCTTCACCGGTCCGATCCCCGGCGGCGCGGCGCGCACGTCCGATCTCCGGCCGGGCGCCGAACGCGCATCAGATCTCCCGCCGCCCTTCGAGCGCCTTGCCGACCGTCACCTCGTCGGCGTACTCCAGCTCGGCGCCGACCGGGAGCCCCAGGCCGATCCGGGTGACCCTCATCCCGAGCGGCTTGAGGAGGCGGGACAGGTAGACGGCCGTCGCCTCCCCCTCGACGTTCGGGTTCATCGCCAGGATGACCTCCTTGACCGATCCATCCCTCAGGCGGGTCAGCAGCGGGCCGATCCTGAGGTCGTCCGGCCCCACGCCCCGCAGCGGCGAGATCGATCCGTGCAGCACGTGGTACAGGCCGCGGAACTCCCCCGACTTCTCGATGGCGACCAGGTTGTGCGGCTCCTCCACGACGCAGATCGACGCGCGGTCGCGGCCGGCGTCGGCGCAGACGAGGCACGGGTCGGTGTCGGTGATGTTGAAGCAGACGGAGCAGAGCCGGAGCGACTCCTTGACCTCGAGGATGGACGCGGCGAGCGCCTGGGCCTCCTCGCTGGTGCCGCGCAGGATGTGGAAGGCGAGGCGCTGGGCCGACTTGGCGCCGACCCCGGGAAGCTTCCTCAGGCGCTCGATGAGGCGCTCGAGCGGCGCGGCGAACCGCATCATCTAGAGGCCGGGCACCCGGAGGCCGCCCATCTTCTCCCCGAGCGCCTCCTCGACCTTGCGGTTCGCCTCGTTGACGGCCGCCCGCACCAGGTCCTCGAGCATCTCGAGGTCCTTCGCCTCCAGGACCTCCGGGGCGATCTTCACGGCGACCACGTCGCGGTTGCCGGCCATCGTGACGGTGACCACGCCGCCGCCGGCCGAGGCCTCGACCCTGAGCTCCGCCATCTCGCGCTGGAGCTTCTCCTGCATCTTTTGCGCCTGCTTCATCAGGGCCTGCATGTCCATCGGGATCTCCCGCCGGCGGCGCGCCGCCTCAGACCGATTCCACGTCGACGATCTCGCCGCCGAAGGTGTCGAGGAGCGACCTCACGACCGGCTGCTTCATCGCCTCGTCCCTGAGCCGCTGCTTGCGGCCCGCCTCCGACTCGCCCGCGGGCCCCGCGCCTCGCGGCCCCGCTCCCGCGGCGTCCCCGGGCCCCGCCGCGCCCGCGGCCGCGGGCTCGGCGACCACGTCGCGCACCCCCGGCGCCGCCGTCACCACCCGGATCCCCAGGTCGCGGCCGGCGACGTCGCGCGCCACGCGCTTGAGATAGTCGATCGAGTCGCGGCTCTCCACCTTCTCCCGGAAGAAGGCGTGCTTGTCGATGAAGGCGATCTGCAGGACGTCGTCGGCGATCTCGATCCACGACGCCTGGCCGAGGAAGCCGCCCAGCGCCGCGCGCTCCTCGTGCACCCGTCGCAGGATCGACTCGACCACCGCCGTCTCCCCCGCGGAGGTGCTGTGGGCCCGGGGAGGCACGGTCGGGGAGGCCGCCGGGGCGCTCGTCGTCCCCGGGCGCGAGCGGGCGGGCCCCGGGGCCGGCTCCTGCGGCGCATCGGGGGCGGCGTCGAGACGGGCGATCAGCTCCTCGAGGTTCTTCAGGTCGGCGAGGCGCGCCATCTTGATCGCCAGCGCCTCCAGAAGGAAGCGCGGGTGGGCCGAGTTCTTGAGGCGCTGCTCCTCGCGCGCCAGAAGCTCGAGCAGGCGCAGCAGCTCGTCGTCGGTGAACGCGCCCGCCCGCTCGACCAGGGCGCGGATCTCCTCGGGGCCGCCGGCGATCTGCTTCGACGGGTCGGCCAGGACGCGCGCCAGGAGGAGGTCGCGGCCGTGGGCCATCAGGTCCTCCAGGAACTGCACCGGCTGGTACCCCTTCTCGAAGACCGTCTCGACGATGCCGACGAGCCGCTCGCAGTCGCGCGCGCTAATGCCGTCGAAGAAGCCGGTCACCAGCTCGCGATCGATGACGCCGAGGATGGCGCGAGCCTGCTCCTCGTCCACCGTGGCGCCCGAGAATGCGATCACCTGGTCGAGGGCGCTCTGTGCGTCGCGCAGCGACCCCTCCGCCATCCGGGCGATGAGATCGAGGACGCTCCCCGGGACCGTCGCCTTCTCCCCCTCGGCCACCTTCTTCAGATGGTCGAGCATCGTCGTGTGCGGGATCTTCTTGAACTCGAAGTGCTGGCAGCGCGACAGGATCGTCAGCGGGATCTTGCGATAGTCGGTCGTCGCGAAGATGAACACGACCTGCGCCGGCGGCTCCTCCAGCGTCTTCAGGAGGGCGTTCCAGGCCGGCTCGGTGAGCATGTGGACTTCGTCGATGATGAAGACCTTGAAGCGGTCGCGCGCGGGGGCGTAGCGCACCGTCTCCCGGAGCTCGCGGACGTCGTCGATGCCGCGGTTGCTGGCGCCGTCGATCTCCAGGACGTCCATCGAGCGGCTGGCGGCGATCTCGGCGCACGACGGGCAGGCGTTGCACGGCGTCGCGGTCGGACCCTGGACGCAGTTGAGCGCCTTGGCGAACAGGCGCGCCACGGTGGTCTTGCCGACGCCCCTCAGGCCCGAGAAGAGATAGGCGTGGTGGATGCGGTTCTGCGCCACGGCGTTCTGGAGGGTGGTGACGATCGGCTTCTGGCCGACCACCTCCTCGAACGACTGCGGGCGGTACTTGCGGGCGAGGACCTGGTAGCTCAAGCGTGGCTCACGTCGGGGGAAGCCGGCCTGAGGGCCGGTCCAAGCGACCCCGCGGCACCTGCGAGGTCCGCCTTACGGCTGCTCCCTTCCGGGCCTGACCGGGTTCGGTGGTTCGCATCGCGCGGGGGCTCGAACCGGCCGTCACGCCGGCCTCCCCGGCAGTTCGCGTTGGCGGAACAACGAGTGCGATCCGCGGCCGATACTAATCGATCCCCCCGGGGCTGTCAACGCGCGCCGGGAAGCGCGCCGGCGGCGCGCCTCGGGCTTAGGCTCGCTCGCGTAGGCTGCTGGGTAACCTGCCGACCCGCACGGCGCGGCTCGATGCGCCCGCTGCGCGCCGCCGCCGCGCTCCCCCACGCGATCGGCTAGATGATAAAGTGGCGAGGATGCCGCACCTGTCGGTCACGGGCACTCTCCTCCTCGGCTTCGTCCTCGGCCTCCGCCACGCGCTCGACGCGGACCACCTCGCCGCGGTGGCGACGATCATGGGCGGGAGCGGCGGCCTCCTCCGGTCGATGCGGGTCGGCCTCTTCTGGGGTCTGGGGCACGCGCTGGCGCTCGGGGCGGTGGGCGGGACCCTGGTGGCGCTGCGGATCGCCGTGCCGGAGCGGATCGGCCTCCTCTTCGAGCTGGCGGTCTGCCTCATGCTGATCGGCCTGGGGGCGGCGGCACTCGCCGGGGCGTTCCGGCAGAGGATGCACGCCCACCGGCATGCGCACGACGGCGCGCAGCACGCCCACCTGCACGTCCACCCGCTGCCGCACGCCGACGACGGGCCGGAGGTGCCGGCGCACCGGCACCCGCAGCCGGTCGCCTTCGCCCTGCGGCCGTTCCTGATCGGCAGCCTGCACGGGCTCGCGGGGACCGGGGCTCTGGTCCTCCTCGTGCTGACGACCCTCCCCACCGTCCTGCTCGGCCTGCTCTACGTCGTGATCTTCGGTGTCGGGTCGGTCGCCGGGATGGGGATCATGAGCGTCGTCCTCGGCGCGCCGCTCATGGTGGCGAGCCGCCGCGCCGCCTGGCTCTACGGCACGCTGCGCGCCGCCGCAGGCCTCGGGAGCCTCCTCCTCGGGATCGTCCTGGCCTGGCGGATCTGGGCTGGCGGACGACTGATCCCGTAGTGTCGGTGCGGACCGCTCGGAGGATCCTTCTACGAGCAGGGTCTTGCGCCCCTGAGGAGACAACCCGGCACCTGTCCGGGATGGATCTGCTCTTTCAGCGTGCCTGTCCGCCAGCGCCGACCGGGAACTGACCCTGATTCAAAAGGATCCAAACGTCCTGCGACCCGGTGTTGGCCACTGCGATGTCGGCTCTTCGATCCCCGTTGAAATTCCCGACAGCCAACGAGGCCGGCTCGACTCCGGTCAGGAAGCCAAGCGGTGCATCAAAGGTCCCATCGCCGCGGCCGAGCAGGATTGACACGCCGATTGGATAGGTCGCTACTGCCAAGTCCTGCCGAGCGTCGCCATTGAGATCCCCGACAGCGATGGACACAGGTGGAGCGTCGATCCCATAGCTGGCCGGCGTTCCAAAGGTTCCGTCGCCGTGACCAAGCAGGACCGACACGCCGCGTGAGGTTGTCACTGCAAGGTCCTGGTGTCCGTCCCCATCGAAGTCCGCAACGACAAGACTGCTTGAATTGACATTCCCAGCCCCAACGGAAAGCCCGCTGGTGATAAAACCACCAACCATGAATGTTGCTGGCGGATCAAAGGTGCCGTCACCGCGTCCCGTCAAAACCGAGACGGTGCTCGCGGACAGGTCAGCCACCGCCAGATCTTGCCGGTCATCTCCATTGAAATCTCCGATAGCGATGAATCCCGCTAGTGCCTCATAGAATGTCTGGGGGGCAAACGTACCGTTGCCACGACCGAGCAGAACCGACACCCCGTGGGATGCAGAGTCGTACCGGTTCGCCACCGCCAAGTCTTGCCGACCATCGCCGTTGAAGTCGCCAACGGCGATCGACTCCGGGCCCACACCGACCGCATATCGAGCCTCGGGGCCGAACGAGCCGTCACCTCGACCCAGCACGATGAACACGTCGCTTGTATTGATTTCTGATCCAAGCTCGGATACCACCAGATCTTGCCGACCATCGCCGTTAAAATCTCCAACGACGAGGGCGGTCGGGAGTCTTCCAACGGTCAGGCGGATCTCCGGTTCAAATGTCCCGTCATCACGACCGAGCAGAATGGATACGTCGGGACAAGGATTCAGGGGATCGTACCATCCGCAAAGGTTCGGTACAGCCAGATCCAACCGGCGATCTCCATTGAAGTCGCCGATCGTCGCGGAGATAGGGTGGGCTGCGAGCTTGTACCGGCTAGGGATCATGAACCTTCCATCTCCTCGTCCAAGCAAGACCAGCACGCCGTAACCGCTGTTGAGCGCGAGGTCCAGGCGTCCGTCACGGTTGAAGTGACCCGGGACGATCGAGCCTGCGTCAAACCCCCCGTAAGAGGTCGGTAACCCGAAGGTCCCGTCCGCACGGGCGAGCAACACCGAGATCTCTCCAGCGCCCGCGACTGCCAGATCTTGCCGACCGTCGTCGTTGAAATCCGCCACCGCAACGGCACGCGGCCGCTCCCCTGCCGCGTAGCCGACCGGAGTGGCAAAAGTCCCATCCCCATGACCCAGCAAGATGAATAGATCGATTGAAGAAGGGGAGCCCGTGGTAATCACCAGGTCCTGGCGCCCGTCCCCGTTGAAGTCTCCAACGGTGAGAGAATTCGGATCCGGCCCGGCAGCGAAATGGGCCGCGGGACCAAACGTCCCGTCCCCTCGCCCGAGGAGAACAGACACGTCGCCCGATACCGCATTCGCCGCGGCCAGGTCCAGGTGTCCGTCCGAGTTAAAGTCACCCACGACGACCGGACCGACCACTGCCAAGCGTACCTGGGGAGCGAACGTTCCATCGCCGAGACCAGGCAGGATGGACAGATCACCTCCGAGGCTATTCGCTACGACCAGGTCCTGGCGCCCGTCTTCGTTGAAATCGCCAGTCGCGATCGAGGCGGGTGCCTTCCCGACGGCAAAATGTTTTGGTTGACCAAAGGTCCCATCGCCGTGGCCAAGCAGGATGGACACGTTCCCGTCGGACACCGAAGGACAAGGAGGACAGGGCAGCAAAGAACTGAATGTATAGGCGTTGGCCACCGCCAGATCTTGAAGCCCGTCACCGTTGAAATCACCCACGACGATCGCCGTCGATCTGAACCAGAGCACGCCTGTCTCAAGCGGTCGTGGAGGATCAAACGTTCCGTCGTCCCGCCCCAGCAGAACCGAGACGGCACTTGACGCCGGGCCGGCACCTGTGCCTGCGGCTGCCACGTCCCTTCGCCCATCCCCATTGAAGTCCCCAGCGGCGAGGACAAAGCCGCCTGTAAAGGTCGGAAACGGAAACATGAGAGATGCTCCGCGGCCTGGCCCGAGCGTGAAGCCGCAGAGCAGGGCAATCGTCAGCGGGCCGAAGGAACTCCGTGTGGAACGACTGATGGCATGTGCGCGCATCGATGTCCCCCGCTGGTTGTCCGTGGAGTCCGCCGAGCGAGGTTCTTCGCGCCGCGTCAACAGTTACTGGAGCGCCAAGATGGTCGGCCCCCGGGGGTGTGGACGATCACCCCCTCAGGCCGCGGCAGCAATCGGTGTTCCTTCGGGATCGGTGGCTCCCTGGACTCTAGCCCATTCTCATACCGCGTGACGCCGCAGTCGTCAATATTAGGACCGATCTCGCTGCTGCTTCCGCGACGCACCCGGGCTTCGGCTTAACGCGCGGTCCTGGGAACCTGCATTCGATGCAGGTTCCCAGGACCTTTTCGCCAGTTCTCGCGCCGTCATAGAAAGGATTTAGAGACACGGAGATGTTGCTCTTCATGCTCCCCAGCACCTAGACAAGAGGGGGAGCGCCGAGCGGGGTCAGCGACAACAGATCGAGGACGATCCGCGCCGACAGTCCCCAGAGGATCTCGCCCTCGTGCTCGAAGGAGTGGATCTGGCGGGCGCCGCCGGGGCCCTCCTCCGTCCGCGCGCTCCAGCGCTCCCCTCGGGCGAGATCCGCGACCGGGATCGTGAAGATGCGCGCCACCTCCGCCGAGCTCGGCGTCAAGTGCGGGAGGCGCGCGATGCGGCCGACGACCGGGGTGACGGCGACGCCATCGGTCCGGGTCGGGAGGTCGTCGAGGAGGCCGAGGATCTCGACGCTCGCGGCCGGCAGGCCGATCTCCTCCTCGGCCTCGCGCAGCGCGGTGCGGACCGGGTCGTCCTCGCCGCGCAGCATGAGGCCCCCCGGGAAGGCGACCTGCCCCCGGTGCGTCGGCAGATCCTCGGCGCGCCGCGTGAGGAGCAGGCGGAGCGGGCCGCCGTCGTCGACGATCGGCACCAGGACCGCGGCGCGCTCCGGACGCTCGAGGCGCCGCCGCGCGCGCCGCGACAGCATCTCCCGCAGGGAGTCGATCACTCCAGCATCTTACTCCGCCGGGGCGGCCATGGCGGCCGGCGCCTCGACCGGGAACTCGTGCTGGCGCCAGGCCTGCAGCCCTCCCAGGAGAGGGCGCACCCGCGTGATGCCTCGCCGTTGCAGGAGGAGCGCCACCCGGGCGCTCGTGGCCTCGTTGGGTCAGGTGCAGTAGAGGACGACGTCGCGGTCGCGCGGGATCTCCACGTGCCGCTCCTCGATCTCGTCCGGCGCGACGCGGAGCGCTCCGGGGATCAGGTGCGGCTCCGCCTCGAAGTCGAGCGGGTGGCGCAGGTCGACGATCAGGACCTCCTCTCCGGCGTCGATCCGGCTCTTGAGCTCGGCCGGCGTGATCCGCGCGACACGCAGCGCCCCGATGACGCGGCGCCTCTGGACGTACTTCCAGAGGATGTAGGCGGCGAGCGCGCAGGCCAGCAGCAGCCCGAGCCATTCCCCGAGCCGCAGCGCCGGCTCGGCGATCGCCTCGAGCTGCGCGCTGAACAGCACTCCCAGACCGGCGAACACGCCCGTGTAGAGGACCGCCCCGAGGCCGTCGAACAGGAGAAACCGCGGCCAGCCCATGCCGAAGATGCCGGCGAGCGGCGGCGCGGCGGTGCTGAGGCCGGGGATGAACTTGGCAAGGACGAGCGACCGCAGGCCGTAGCGGCCGAAGACCTGCTCGGTCCGCCGCACGCACGAGTCGGGCTCGAGCGACATCCTGCAGAGGAGGTTCAGGACCTTCGCGCCCCGCCGCCGTCCGAGGAGGTACCAGACGGCGTCGCCGAGGAGCGCGCCCGCGAGGGCGACGGCGAGCGCCAGCGCCAGGCTCATGCGGCCGGCGCCCGCGAGCGCCCCGGCCGCCAGCAGCACCGGGATCGCCGGAAGCGGCAGGCCCAGCTGCTCGAGCAGCAGCCACACGAACAGGAGCGCGTAGCCGTGCCGGACCAGGAACGCGATCGTCTCGCTCATGCCGGGCCCTCGCTCACCGGGGCAGCGCCCGGGCGATGAAGTGCGATACGACCGGGGGCGAGGCGCCGATGTGGAAGGCGCGGGCCCGGGCCTCGATCTCGCGATCCGCGACGGTGACCCGCTCGTGCTGCCGCAGGTGCTCGACCCACGACTCGACCAGGAACGACTCGACATAGCGCGACGGATCGGCCGAGTCGTTCAGCAGGTTCCAGCGGATGGCGCCGTCGCGCAGCCTGATCCGGCGCACGTCCCGCATGGCGCGGGCGAAGTCGTGCGCGCGCCGCGGCTCGACGTGGTACTCGACGGTGACCATGACCGGGCCGTCGTCGTCCACCGGCGTTCCCGACACGACGGGGGCCGGCCAGTGCCTCGACGGGGTCAGGTTCAGCCCCTCGCCGGACGACAGGCTGAAGCGCACCGTGGCGGCGAGGCCGGCGAGGATCCCGAGCGCCGCGGACGCTAGCGCCGCGCTCGGCCCCACGACCTTGGCCACGGCGCCCCAGAGCGCGCTGCCGGCGGCCATGCCGCCGAAGAGAACCAGGAGATAGATCGACAACCCGCGCCCGCGCACCCACCCGGGGAGGACCGTCTGCGCCGCGGTGTGGAAGCTCGTCAAGAGCGCCAGCCAGGCGACCCCGGCGGCGAACATCACCACTCCCATGGCCCAGGCCTGGACGATGAACGCCATCCCGAGGAGCGCCAGGGCGAAGACCACACTGGCCCCCGCCACCAGCGTCCCGACCGCGAGCCTGCGCCGCAGCCACGGCACGAGGACCGCCCCGGCCACGGCGCCGGCGCCGAGGCAGCCGAGCAGCAGACCGTAGCCGGTCGGCCCGAGCCCGAGCTCGAAGCGCACGACCAAGGGCAGGAGGGCCCAGAGCGCGCTGCCGAAGACGATGAAGGTGCTCGAGCGGATCATCACGGCGCGCAGGTCGGGAGCGTGCCGGACGTAGCGCAGCCCCGCGGACATGGCACCGAGGATCCGCTCGGCCGGCAGGACGCTCGGATGGTGCTCCCGCCTCCAGGCGTAGAGGACCACGACGACGCCGAGGAACGAGACGGCGTTCAGGAGGAAGGCCGCCCCCGGCCCCGCCGCGGCGACCACGAGGCCGCCCAGCGCCGGGCCGACGGCGCGCGCCAGGTTGATCCCGGCGCCCTGGAGGGAGAGCGCCGCCGCCAGCTCCTGGCCCGAGACCAGCTCGGGGATGATCGCCTGCCAGGCGGGCGCGTTCACCGCGGCGCCGAGGCCGAGCAGGAAGGTCGCCCCCAGCAGGATCGATGGGGTGACGGCACCGGCGACGGTCAGCACGCCGAGCAGCGCGGCCGCCGCCGTCATCCAGATCTGCGCGAAGATGAGCAGGCGCCGCCGATCGACGACGTCGGCGAGGGCACCGGATGGCACCGCCAGGAGGAAGAGCGGCAGCGTCGCCGCGGCCTGCAGCAGGGCGACGAGGACCGGCGACTTCGTCAGCGAGGTCATCAGCCAGGCGGCGCCGACGTCCTGCATCCAGGTGCCGACGAACGACACGACCGACGCCATCCACAGCGCGCGAAAGAGCGGCGAGCGCAGGGGGCTCCAGGGCGAAGCGATGGCGCCGGCCGAGGCCGAGCCGCCGGCTCCGGTCGCCGCCGTGCCGCCGGCGCCCGCCGGGCCCGCGCCCGGGGCGCCGGGATCCGGACCGGGCGGCCCCGCGGCGCGGGCCTCTCTTCCTCCATCGATCATCGGGCGCGTCCCTCCCGGCGCCTCAGGGGGCGAGGTCGAAGAGCAGGAGCTCCGACGGCTCGAGGGCGGCAATGGTGATCTCCGCCTCGTCGGCGAGCGCGGCGCCGTCCCCCGCCTTGAGGGCCTTGCCGTTGAGTTTGAGCGCCCCGCGGGCGACCTGGACCCAGGCGCTCCGCCCGGCGGCCGGCCGGTGCTCGACCCTCAGGCCCGCGTCGAGGGACGCGACGTAGACCGAGGCGTTCTGGTGAATGGTCACCGACCCCTCCCGGCCGTCGCGCGACGCCACCAGACGCAGGCGGCCGCGCCGCTCGGCCTCCGGGAAGCTCTTCTGCTCGTACTCCGGCCTCAGGCCGGCCCGCTCCGGCAGGATCCAGATCTGCAGGAAGTGCACGGGCGCGTCCTTCGAAGGGTTGAACTCGCTGTGCGTCACCCCGGTGCCGGCACTCATCCGCTGCACGTCGCCGGGCCGGATGGTCGAGCCGGTCCCCATGCTGTCCTTGTGCTCGAGCGCCCCCTCGAGGACGAGCGAGAGGATCTCCATGTCCCGGTGGCCGTGCGTCCCGAACCCCTTCCCCGGCTTCACGCGGTCCTCGTTGATGACCCGGAGATCGCTGAACCCCATGTGGTACGGGTCGCGGTAGTCCCCGAACGAGAAGGTGTGGTAGCTGTCGAGCCATCCGAGGTTGGTGTGGCCGCGCTCGTCGGCCGGTCGGATCGTGATCATCGCCTGCTCCTTCCTGTCCGCGTCGTGCGGAACAGGGCTTTCGATGCGGCTCCTCCGCCGCCGATTCACCCCACGCCGGGCGGGCGGTCTGCCCTGCCGGGATGCCCCTACCCGGCCGGGGCGGTGGCGACGGGCGGGGGCTCCAGGGATCTCCTGGGTGAATCTTCCAGGGCCTCCCCGGCATCTTAACCGAGTGGGGCCGTCCGGCGTCACCCCGCCGTTTCTCCACCGAAGACGTCTGGGTCGGAGCCCATGGGCGTGCTAGATTGATCGAAGAGGAGGCTCTGCATGGTCAACATCATCTCGCGCGAAGAGCTGAAGGCCAAGATCGACCGCGGCGACGACTTCGTCCTGGCGGAGGTCCTGGCGCCGGCGGCGTACCGCGGCAGCCACCTGCCGGGCGCCATCAACATCCCGCCCGACCAGTTCCACGAGCTCGTCCCGAAGGTCCTGCCCGACAAGAACAAGGAGGTCATCTTCTACTGCAGCGGCCCGACGTGACACGCCTCGGGAAACGCCGCCCGGGAGGCGACGGCCATGGGGTACACGAAGGTGCGCGCGTACGAAGGGGGGAAGTCGGAGTGGGCCGCGGCGGGATATCCGACCGAGAGCAGCTCGTGACAGTCGGGGTCCGGGTCGGCGCCCGCAGGCGGCGCGACTCGTGATCAAGCGCGACCGGGGGGCGACGCGCTGGCGGAGAGGGTGGGATTCGAACCCACGGTGAGGTTTCCCCCACACACGCTTTCCAAGCGTGCTCCTTCAGCCACTCGGACACCTCTCCGCGGGAAGCGTGTGGGCGGCTTTCGGGAGTCGGGCGCGATGATAGTCCGGCGGTCGAAGCGGAGTCAACGCGGCCCCGGTGCGGCTTCCGTGCGGGGAAGGCGCGGAGCGTCCGCTGAGATCATCGGCGGGGCGCGGCCTGTGGGCGCGTTGGCCTCTAGCCATCCCCGCCGAGGCCGTGACTTGAGAGGACTTCACCTTCTTTCATCGCCCTGAGCGGCGTCCCGCCTCGGCTTCGGAGAGACGCACAGGATTCCCACGCCGCGATCCACATCCTAAGTTACGAAAGCGCAGCGGCTTGTGGAAAATGCGCAGCGGCCCACAACATTTTGTGGAAGACCCTTGACACGACCTCCGCGCGTGACTACCCTACAAAATGGTCTCTTGCGGGATGGCCGGCGCAGGACACGCCGGCTCGGAGCTGAAAATCCACACCGGAGAGACGGAAGGTCGCGCGACCCCATCCACGTGAGGGAGGCCGTGCCCACCCCGGTGAGAAAGAGGGCCACCGGGGACCGGGGCGTCTTCGGCTCGGGGAAAGTTGGCGGCTGGCCCCTGGGGGGGCGGGACCGGACGAGGCAGGGGGGGGGCTCTAGGGACATGCACTCGGGGGGATGCTGATGAGGAAAGAGTCCGAGTTGAAGGTACGGCGAGCCGCCACGGCGCCGAACGCGGGCCGCAAGACGCAGCCTCATTCCGGGTTCTCGGCGCCGCTCACGCTGCGCAAGGCGGCCGAGGGCCTGCGGATCGAGCGCTACTTCACCCGCCCTGGGGTCGACCCGTTCGACGAGGTGGAGTGGGAGACTCGGAACGCCGTCATCAGCAACGAGAAGGGAGAGGTGGTCTTCGAGCAGCGCGACGTCGAGGTCCCGAAGTCCTGGTCGCAGACCGCGACCAACGTCGTCGCCTCGAAATACTTCCGCGGCACTCTCGGCACCCCGCAGCGCGAGCGCAGCGTCAAGCAGCTCATCGGTCGCGTCGTACGGACCATCGTCGGCTGGGGGCGCGCGCAGGGGTACTTCGAGAGCGAGGCCGACGCGCAGACGTACGAGTCCGAGCTGAAGCACCTCCTGGTCTATCAGAAGATGGCGTTCAACTCTCCCGTCTGGTTCAATTTTTCGGTTGAGCCAAAACCTCAGGGGTCAGCGTGCTTCATCAACTCCGTCGAGGACACGATGGAGTCGATCCTGACCCTGGCCAGGACCGAGGGGATGCTCTTCAAGTACGGCTCCGGCACCGGCACCAACCTCTCTCCCATCCGCTCATCGAAGGAGCTCCTGGCCGGCGGCGGCACCGCCTCGGGGCCGGTTTCCTTCATGAAGGGGTACGACGCCTTCGCTGGAGTCATCAAGAGCGGCGGCAAGACCCGCAGGGCCGCCAAGATGGTCATCCTCAACATCGATCACCCCGATGTCGTCGACTTCATCAAGTGCAAGCAGGAGGAGGAGAAGAAGGCCTGGGCGCTGATCGACGCCGGCTACAACAGTGCGCTCGACGGCCCGGCGTACTCGTCGGTCTTTTTCCAGAACTCCAACAACTCGGTGCGCGTCACCGACGACTTCATGCAGGCCGTGGTGGAGGATCGCGATTGGCAAACGCGCGCGGTGACGACGGGCGAGCCGGTCGAGACCTTCAAGGCCCTCGACCTCCTGAGAATGATTGCTGACGCGACGTGGGCCTGCGGCGATCCCGGCATGCAATTCGACACCACGATCAACGACTGGCACCCCTGCTCGAACACCGGCCGGATCAATGCGAGCAACCCGTGCGTGACGGGCGACACGCTGGTCGCCACGGGCGAGGGAGCGGTTCCCATCCGCGACCTCGTCGGCCGTCCGATGGTCGAGATCGTCGGCAAGGAAGGCGACTTGGTCCCGGTGACCGAGGTCTTCAGGACGGGAGTCAAGCCGATCTTCCTGCTCAAGACGCACTCCGGGTTTACGCTCAAGGTCACGAAGGACCATCCGGTCTGGACGGCGAACCGTGGCGACGTGAAAGCCGGCGATCTGAAAGCAGGAGACCAGCTGGCACTGATGCCAGGACGCTTCGGCTCGGAGTCAGTTGGAGCTCCACCACACGAGGTCGTGTCGGTCGTCGACCGGTTCGCGGTCCCCGACAATGCCGCATCGGGCAAGCGCCTCACGGACGAGGCCTTCCGCCTCGATCGCGACAGCACGATGGCGCTTCTGCGTGGGCTCTTCGCAAAGCACGGAGCCATCGGCTCCGGCGAGGACAAGAGCGCCTACGTCTCGCTCGACTCCGCGAGCCTGACGCTTCTCCGGCAGACACAGCTCCTCCTGCTGCAGTTCGGGATCAAGGCGAAGCTCCACGAGAGCCGCACCGTCGGTCAAACGCACTCGCTCCGCATGAGCCGGAACTCGCGCCTGCTGTTCGAGCGGTGGATCGGGTTCCATCCGGAGAGCGACAAGGCGAAGAGGCTGCGCGAGCTCGACGGGGCCGTGGCTGCCTACAACGATCCGCTGACCGACGCGTTCGAGTCCCTCGAAAGGCTGGGTGAGGAGGAGGTCTTCGACCTCACGGAGCCGCGGACGCACCACTTCGTGGCCGGCGGGCTCCTCGTCCACAATTGCTCGGAGTACATGTTCATCGACGACTCCGCGTGCAACCTCGCGTCGCTCAACCTCATGAAGCTGACGAACGAGGACGGCGAGCTCGACGTCGCGGCGTACAAGAAGGCGATCGAGACGACGATCCTGGCGCAGGAGATCATCGTCGACAACGCCTCGTACCCGACGGCGAGGATCGCCAAGAACTCGCACGAGTACCGGCCGCTCGGCCTGGGGTACGCCAACCTCGGGGCGCTCCTGATGAGCCGCGGGCTGGCCTACGACTCGGACGCCGGGCGCGACTACGCCGCGGCGATCACCGCCGTCCTGACGGGGCAGGCGTACGTCGAGTCGGCGAAGATCGCCGAGACGATGGGCCCGTTCCTCGGCTACGAGAAGAACCGCGATCCGTTCCTCCGGGTGATCAAGAAGCACGGCTCGCATGTCGCCAAGATCGATTCGGCGCACGTGCCGCTCGACCTCTACCAGGCGGCGCGCGACTGCTGGGAGGAGGCGTACGAGCTCGGCAAGAAGCACGGCATCCGCAACGCCCAGGCGACGGTCATCGCCCCGACCGGGACGATCGCCTTCATGATGGACTGCGACACCACCGGCATCGAGCCCGACATCGCCCTCATCAAGTACAAGAGGCTGGTCGGCGGCGGCATGCTGAAGATCGTCAACCAGACGGTGCCGAAGGCGCTCGATCGGCTGGGGTACTCCGAGCAGCAGATCAAGGAGATCCTGGAGTACGTCGACGAGAGCGAGACGATCGAGGGGGCGCCGCACCTCAAGGACGCGCACATGACGGTCTTCGACTGCGCCTTCAAGCCGCGGCGCGGCACGCGCAGCATCCAGTACATGGGCCACCTCAAGATGATGGGCGCCACGCAGCCGTTCATCTCGGGAGCGATCTCGAAGACGGTCAACGTGCCGCCCGACGTGACGGTCGACGAGATCATGGAGGCGTACCTCCAGTCCTGGAAGCTCGGCCTCAAGGCGGTGGCGATCTACCGCGACGGCTGCAAGCGGAGCCAGCCGCTCTCCACCAGCAAGGACCAGGCAAAGGTGAAGGTCGAGGCGGCGCCCGGCGTCGGCGTCGCCGTCGAGGTGCCGCGCGCGGTGCGCCACCGGCTGCCTGTCGAGCGGCGCGCCATCACGCACAAGTTCTCGATCGCCGGCCACGACGGCTACATCACCGTCGGCATGTACGAGGACGGGCAGCCGGGCGAGATCTTCCTGGTGATGGCCAAGGAGGGGAGCGTCGTCTCGGGGCTGATGGACTCGTTCGCGACCGCCGTGTCGCTGGCCCTGCAGTACGGCGTGCCGCTTCAGGTGTTGGTCGACAAGTTCAGCCACGTCCGGTTCGAGCCGTCCGGCTTCACCAACAACTCCGAGATCCCGATCGCCAAGTCGATCGTCGACTACATCTTCCGCTGGCTCGCCTCGAAGTTTTTGGGGAAGGATCAGCAGCGGGCGATCGGCATCCACGTCAAGTCGGACGAGGACGCGCGCGGCGCCTCGGGTGAGAAGCCCGCCCCCGAGGGGAAGTACTCGAACGGCCCGATCACGGCACTGCCCGTGAGCCTGTCGTCCGGCCCCGCCGGCGGGACCTCGAGCGGCCCCTCCGGCAGCGCCCCGCCCTCCGTCGGCGCCGCGAGCTTCGACCCCTCGCGCACGCCGTTCGCCTTCCGCCCCGACGAGGATGCGCCGCCCTGCCCCGACTGCGGCTCGATCATGGTCCGCAACGCCGCCTGCTACAAATGCCTGAACTGCGGCGCGACGAGCGGTTGCTCGTGACGATGACGTGAGGCTCTTGAACTCGTAAGCCTCGGTTCAGAAGTACCCTGGCGTACCAGAGAGGGGGCCGAACGCCGGCCCCCTCTTGTGCTCTTGGGGGTGGGTGGAGAGGACGGCGGGTTGGCTGGCAGTCTAATTCCTAGGCGCACAGCTGGGACGGTCGGACAACGCATGACCCCCACGTTCCGGATTTAGAGGGAGGATTGCGGCAAAAAGGTCAATCACGATGCTGAGAACGACCACCTTCCTCGGGAATGAGCGATCGTTTTTCCCCGCACCCAGGGGACACGACGGACCGAAATACGCAGGCAAGCAACCCGACCGTCGCGGCCTCGGCGTGCCGGCCCTGCCGGACCAACTTCCGGTTACTATGGACGCCAACCGCGGCCAGGGCCCCCGACGGCCACCCTGAGGTGCGCCCTCCGCCGCAATCTCTAGCCGAGAGCGCCCCATGAGCCTGGAGCCCGGCGCGCTGCTGTCCCACTACCGGCTCATCGAGAAGATCGGTGAGGGCGGGATGGGTGTCGTCTACCGCGCCCGGGACGAGCACCTCGACCGGGATGTCGCGATCAAGGTCCTGCCCGCCGGCACCCTGGCCGACGAGGCCGCCCGCAAGCGTTTCCGCAAGGAGGCGCTGGCTCTCTCCCGGCTCAACCATCCCAACATCGAGACGGTTCATGACTTCGACACGCAGAACGGCATGGACTTCCTGGTCATGGAACACCTGGCGGGCCGGACGCTGGCGGAGACGTTGCGAGGGGGTGCGCTCCCCGAGAAGGAACTGGTCGGCCTGGGCGTCCAGATCGCCGCGGCGCTGGCAGAGGCGCACGAGCAGGGCGTGGTGCACCGGGATCTCAAGCCGGGCAACGTCCTGCTGACTCCGAAGGGCCAGGCCAAGGTGCTCGACTTCGGCCTGGCGAAACTGCTGCGCCCCATGGGCGAAGCGTCCCGGGCCGAGACGATGACGGAGACGCAGGCCACGGTGGGGACTCTCCCGTACATGTCACCGGAGCAACTGATCGGCGAGAGGCTGGACGCGCGGTCGGACCTCTTCGCCCTGGGGACGGTGCTCTATGAGATGGCGACGGGCCGTAGGACATTCGGCGAGCAGACACCACCGCAGCTGACCGACGCCATCCTGCACAGGACGCCTGTGACGCCGCGGGCGATCAACCCGCGAGTCTCGCCCGACCTAGAGCGGATCATTCTGAAGCTCCTGGAGAAGGACCCGGAGCTTCGCTATCAATCGGCGGGAGACGTGAGCGTCGACCTGCGGCGGCTGGCCGCTCCGGCCTCGACCGAGGCCGCGCGGCCGCCAGAGGGGGCCGGCGCAGCGAGGAAGGCCACCCTGGTGGCGGCAATCGCCCTGGTGGTGTTGGCCGCGCTTCTTGTCGCGCTGAATGTCGGCGGGCTGCGGGAGCGGCTGCTCGGTGGAGGCAGCCCGGGCCCGATCCGCTCCCTGGCGGTGCTGCCGCTGCAGAACCTCATGGGCGACCCGGGGCAGGACTACTTCGTGGACGGCATGCACGAGGCGCTCATCGCGGATCTGGCGAAGATCGGGTCCCTGCGGGTGATCTCGCGGACCTCGGTGATGCGTTTCAGGGGGACGGAAAGGCCCATCCCCGAGATCGGGCGAGAGCTTGGAGTGGATGCGGTGGTCGAAGGGTCCGTCCTCCGCGCGGGACAGCGTGTGCGGATCACGGCCCAACTGGTGGACGCGCCGAGCGACACGCACCTGTGGGCCGAGAGCTACGAGGGCGACCTGCGGGACATCCTGTCGTTGCAGGGCACGACGGCGCGGGCCATCGCCCGGGAGATCCAGGCCGCCGTGACGCCGCGGGAAGAGAGACGGTTGGCCGAGCGGCGACCGGTCGATCGCGAGGCGTACGAGGCTTATCTGAAGGGCCGCTACTTCCTGAGCAGGAGAGGCGAGAAGGAGCTCAGGAAAGCGATCGAATACTTCGATGAGGCGATCCGCCGGGACCAGAACTTCGCGCAGGCCTACGCCCTGCTGGCGGTTTCCTATGGACTGCTGACGGAATACGCGACATTCCCGTCGAAGGGGGCGATGACGGAGGTGCTGTCCAAGGCGAAGGCGTCCGCGGAGAGGGCGCTGGCGCTCGACGACACCCTGGCCGAGGCGCACACGGCGATGTCTCAGGTTTATGAGGCGGAATGGGACTGGCCGGCCGAGGAGCGGGAATTCAGGCGCGCCATTGAGCTGAACCCGGGGTACGCGCCGGCTCACCATTTCTACGCTTCCTTATTAGGTGCGCTCGGGAGGGATGAGGAGGCACTCCAGGAGAGGCGACGGGCCCGGGAGCTTGATCCTCTTTCGCCGGTTGTGAACAGTAGCTTGGCAGCTTTGTTGGGGCGCCTGGGCCAGCGTGACCAAGCTCTCCGGCAGTTCCAGAAGGCCCTCGAGCTGGAGCCGAACCTTGCGACGACGCATGACGCGCTTGCCAGATTCTACGTCCGGGAGGGGACGGACGATCGGGCCATCACGGAGTTTGAAATGGTTCTCGCTCTGTCCGGAGGCAGTGCTGAGGAGGCGTCGGCGCTCAGGCTGGCCTATCGGAAAGGAGGACTCAAAGGCTATTGGCAGTGGAACCTGGAGAGGCTCCAGAGACGGGCGGAACGCGAGTACGTCTCGCCGTTCACTTTTGCGCAGGCCTACGCGATGCTGGGCGACGACGATCGCACCCTCGAATGGGCGCAGAAGGTCTACGACACGCACGACTGGGATGCTATGCTCTTCTGGACCGATACGGCGTTTGACCGGCTGCGCTCCTTGCCCCGCTTCCAGAATCTCCTTCGCCGCATCGGGCTCCGGCCCGATTGATCTCCGAGACGCCCCGTCGTGGTCGGCGAATCCATCCCCCACTTCCGCATCTTCACCAGCATCGACGAAGGGAGGATGGACGCTGTCTACCGCGCCGATGACAGCAGGCTCCGCCGCCAGCTGACTATCCAAGTCCTGTCGCCCGACTTCGTTGCAGGCGACAAGCAACGGCTGCGCTTCCTGAAGGAGGCGCCGAGCGAGATGGGCGAGCACGCCGAATGGAACAGGTCCGAACCGACCTCGGGAACGGTGAGACCGGACGTTGTCGTCTCTGATACATTGAGAGACCGTAGTCGCTCCGTACCGGTTCGTCCACCGGATCGAGAGTCAGAGGGATCGGGTTGTCGCGGCATGGCACGGGGCGGAACGGGCGCAGAGTCCGTCTGGCGGTGGGCTCATGCCCGCGCTCGCGCTCAGCACGGACGGAATACGACGTGCTACGGAGGACATCGTTATTCCGGTGGTCGATAGGCAAGCCGATGTTGTGAGGTGCCTCCCTGACCTGTTCCACGAGCGGGCGATCGAGGAATCGCAGGATGTCAGGTTGTTTGAAAACGGGCGGAGTTGGACTCGTTGGGGAGGGACGCATGAAGAGCCGCTGGAGGGCGCTCGTGGCGATGGTGATCGTCCCAGTCCTCGGCTCGGTTGCGCTCGGCGTGCCGCGCGATCCGGAGGCGGACTTCAAGAAGGCGCGCGAGGCGTATCTCAAGCACGACCTTCCCAAGGCGGAAAAATATTTTCGGGAGCTGACGAAGTCGGCGCCGGACTACGTGATGGGCCACATCTATCTGGGCCATCGCCTCTACTACCAGCAGCGCTTCAAGGAGGCGATCCCCGAGTACGAGAGGGCGATGGAGCTGGCGCCGAAGGCGCCGGAGCCGTTGCAGCCGTTGGAGGAACGGATCCTGACGGACCAGCTCGGGATGTCGTACGCGGCCAGCGGGCGGCTCGACAAGGCGAAGACGCTGTTCGAGTCGGCCGTCAAGAAGGATCCCGACTTCCCGATGTACTACTACAACCTCGCCTGCACCTACGCCGAGATGGGCGACCTTGACCAGGCGCTCGTCAACCTGAGGCTCGGGTTCGACCGGAAGGGGAACTCACTCCCGGGCGAGAGCTATCCCGATCCTCGGACCGACGATTCCTTCAAGCGCTACCTCGGCGACGAGCGGTTCCAGCGCGCCATGAAGGAGATGGGGGTCGAGCGTTGACGCGCGGGCGCGCCGTGGGCCAGGCGAAAGTCGCGGCCTCGCGCAAGGGTCAGCGTCGTGGACTTTGAGCCGATCGAGCGCCTGACCGAGGACCAGGTCGGCCAGCTCCACCGGCTGTTCCAGGGGGAGTGGTGGACGCGAGGTCGAACCCTCGAGGACGTCCGCCGGATGCTGAAGCACACCGACATCACCCTCGGCCTGTGCGAGCAGGCGACCGGGCGGCTCGTCGCCTTCGCGCGCGTCCTGACCGATCGCGTCTTCAAGGCGTTCATCTTCGACGTCATCGTCGATCCGGCGTACCGCGGCCGGGGGCTCGGGATTCGGATCATGGAATCGGTGCTGGGGCACCCCGACCTCGCGCGCGTCCGGCACCTCGAGCTCTACTGCCATCAGGAGATGTTCCCCTTCTACCGGCGCTGGGGCTTCACCGAAGACGTCGGTGGGAGCCTCTTGATGAGGAGGACCGCTCCTTCGGGAAGGAGCTCGCCGAAGGACGAGTGACCGCCTGCTAGCATCGACCGCGGCATCACGTCGGCGCCCATTCAGTCGATCTCTCTGAAGAACTTGAGGTAGCTCCTGTAAGAGAAGCGACGATTGCGGCGGAACCCAGTTTCTTCCTTGAGGATCCCGATGCGGGCCATCTCGGAAACCAGTGTACTCGCGGCGGGCTGCGAGAGACTCAACCTTGTTTGGACGAGCCTGATGTTCACGACGGGCTGACGGAACAGGAAGTCCAGCAGTTCGTGGGCCCTCCCTGACCGCCTGCCTAGGGCGGAAAGCCTCTGGCGATCACGCTCCCGCAGAGCAAGAATCTTCCTCGCCGTCTCGGTCGCTTCAGTCGCGACTTCCGCCACCCCGTCCATGAAGAATTCGAGCCAGGCTTCCCATTCACCGCGATCGCGGATCGCCTGTAACCGGTCGTAGTAGGCGCTCCGGTGCCTCTTGAAGAAGATCGAGAGGTAGAGTAGAGGACGGTGGAGGATGCCGCGCTCGGCGAGGAGAAACGGGATCAGAAGCCGCCCCGCACGACCGTTCCCATCGAGAAAAGGGTGAATGGTTTCGAACTGGGCGTGAAGGAGGGCAATCTGAACGAGATCGGGAAGCGAACCGCGGTCGTGGAGGTACCGTTCCCACATGTGCAGGGCCTGGGCCATCTCGCCGGGCGGCGGTGGAACGAACCGCGCGTTCGTCGGGGTGCTCCCTCCTATCCAGTTCTGAGTACGCCGGTACTCTCCCGGCGACTTTCGAGGCTCCCCTCCCCGAGCTCCCTTCATGAGCCTCGCGTGAATCTCCCGCACAAGGCGCAGGCAGACCGGAAGGGACCGAAGCCGCCGCAAGCCGTGGTTGAGCGCCTCGATGTAGTTAAAGACCTCGGCGGCCGAAACCTCCCGCTCGGCCTGCCCGAGCTCGGCCTCGAACTCCAGGACATCGAGCATCGACGCCTGGGTGCCTTCGATCTGGCTCGATAGCAGCGCCTCGCGTCGGACATACATGAAGAGGAAGAGGTCCGGATTGGGCAGGGTAGAGGCTGCGCCGTCCAGGCGAGCCAGGGCCCGGTCGGCCATGGAAAGGCGGGCCAGAAATGGAGCCGATAGGATCAAGTCACGCGGTGGTAGAGGCTCCGGGATGAACGCCCGGTAGCCCGCCGGCTGGGGTACATAGCGCCCGGCTCGGTCGATCGTCCGACTCTCGGACACTCGCCATGAGGCTCGTTTCCTCATGGGCGCGATCAGTACCATAAATAACTTTCTGTGTAAATCCTTATTTATGGATTTCCATGCAAAAGGATCGTTGGGTGTGCGAAACCTCCGCAGCGACTCCGTCCGGTACTCCTGAGGTCAGAGGGGGCACAGGAGAGCCCCTCTCCCTTTACAGAACTTTACACGCCGGACAGATCGCCGAAAGATCGCGGACGTTTACTTGGGGTGAAGGATCGCGATGAAGCGGTCCTCGCATGGAAGGAGGAACACCATGGACCCCAATGATGTGAAGGATGCGGGCGCGGGAAGGCACTGCACGCGGAGCCGGACGGCGAGGCTCCTGTGGTTCGGCGGTGTGCTGGGAGTGATCGGGTTGTCGTTCGTGCTCGGCAGCGTCGTCGGGCCGCGGGCGCTGGCGCAGACGGGTGCGACGCTCGGGTTCGGCGGGGCGCACTGCGGCTTCCACCACGGCGCGGCGCTCGACCCGAACGAGGCGGCCGATCACGCGCGCTTCGCCGCGTCGTGGATCGTGCGGACCGTGAACGCCACCGACGATCAGAAGGAGAAGGTCGGGGCGATCGCGGCCTCGGCCGCGAGCGATCTTGTCGGGCTGGCCCCCGAGCACCGGCAGAACCGCGAGGCGATCCTCAAGGCCCTCGCGGCCCCGACCGTCGACCGGGAGGCGCTCAGCAAGATTGAGAAGGCGGAGAGCGCGCTCTTCGACAAGGCGGCGACGCGGCTCCTCGACGGACTCGCTGACATCTCCGAGACCCTCACCCCGGAGCAGCGCACCGAGCTGGCGCAGACGGTCGAGCAGTTCCACCACTGATCGCACCCCGGACTGGCTCCGCGTCTATCATGGTGGGGCCGTCGCGCCGGCGCGCGGCGGCCCCATCGCATCGGCGACGAGGCCGCTGCGACGGTCGCCGGGGATGACGATGCAGCGCATCCTGATGATCGAGGACGACCAGGGCCTCTCCGGCATGGTGCGCGAGTACCTCGGCGCGGCCGGCTTCGAGGTCACGGCGCGGGCGACGGCGGCGGAAGGGATGGCCCTTCTCGAGCGCGGCGGGTTCGACGCCCTCGTCCTCGACGTGATGCTCCCCGACCTCGACGGCTTCGAGGTCTGCCGGCGCGTGCGGGCCCGCTCCGACGTCCCGATCCTGATGCTGACGGCGCGCGGCGAGGAGACCGATCGCGTCGTCGGCCTCGAGATCGGCGCCGACGACTACCTGCCGAAGCCGTTCGGCCCGCGTGAGCTCCTGGCCCGCCTGCGCGCCATCCTGCGGCGCCGCTCGGGGCCGGCCCCCGCGGGATCGCTCCTGCGCTTCGGCCGTCTCGAGATCGATCGCTCCGCCCGCGTCGTCCGCCTGGACGGCGAGGACCGGCCGATGACGTCGTACCAATTTGATCTCTTGTGCGTGCTCGCGGAGAGCGCCGGCCGCGTCCTGTCGCGCGATGTCCTGATGCAGCGGCTGCGCGGCCACGACCTCGAGGCGTTCGACCGCAGCGTCGACGTCCACGTCTCGCGCCTCCGCGCGCTCATCGAGGACGACCCGCGCCATCCGCGTCGCATCATCACGGTGCGCGGGGCCGGCTACGTGTTCGCGAAGAGCCAGGACGAGGAGCCGCGGGACCGTGGCGCGCGGGGCGCCGGGTCGCGCGACCGGGGGCCGCGCCGCTGATGCGCCGCCTCTATCTTCAGATCTACCTGGCGTTCGTCGGGATCGTGCTTCTCTTCGTCGTCCTGGTCGCGGCCGTGTGGCACCTGAGCGGACTGGGCCGGTCCGAGAGCGGCGCGCTCGAGGGGATCGCCGGCATCCTGGCCGGAACGCTGCCGGGCGCGGACCAGCCGGCCGAGGCGCAGAGGCAGGCGCTCGAGCGCCTGCGGTCGCACGTGCCGGGCGACTTCGCGCTGCGATCCGCCGACGGCACGCTCGTCGCCTCGGTCGGCGACCCGCTGCCGATGGTCCGGCCCGACCGGCGGGCGAGCGGGTGGATCCATTCGTTCGGCACGGCACCGGCGTTCGCCTTCCACCTGCCGGATGGCCGCTGGCTCCTCGCGCGGCATGGCGAGGCGGGTCACGGGCGCTGGGCGCTGACCGCCGTGGGGCTCCTGGCCGTGGCGATCGCCGTCGGCGCCTACCCGGTGGCCAGGCGGATCACGCGCCGCGTCGAGACGCTGCAGGCGCGCGTCGAGGCGCTCGGCGCGGGCGATCTCGCGGTGCGCGTCGAGGCGGAAGGCTGCGACGAAGTGGCGGCCCTCGCCCGATCCTTCAACCGCGCCGCCGAGCGGATCGAGCGCCTGGTCAAGGCGCAGCGCTCCGTCCTGGTCTCCGCCTCGCACGAGCTGCGATCGCCGCTCGCCCGCATCCGCATGGCGCTGGAGCTGCTGCCCGCCGGCGATCGCCCCGACCTGCGCAAGGCGATGGAGCGCGAGATCGCCCTGCTCGATGATCTGATCGGCGAGCTGCTCCTCGCCAGCCGCCTCGAGACGCACGACCGCCCCGAGCAGGTGGAGGAGGTCGATCTGCTCGGCCTCGTCGCCGAGGAGGCGGCGCGCACCGGCGCCGAGGCCACCGGCGAGCCAGTCCGGATCAAGGGCGACCCGCGCCTCCTGCGCCGCCTCGTCCGCAACCTCCTGGAGAACGCGGAGCGCCATGCGCCCGGATCGGCCGCCGAGGCCTCGGTTGCCGCGCTTCCCAGCGGCGGCGCGCGCCTGCGCGTCCTCGACCGCGGGCCCGGCGTCCCCGAGGCCGAGCGCGAGCGCATCTTCGAGCCGTTCTACCGCCTCTCGCCCGGAGGCCCAGGCGCGGGCGCAGCGCCGGCGGCGAACGGGGCGCCGGCCACGGAAGCGGCGCCTGGCGTCGGCCTTGGCCTCGCGCTCGTCCGCCAGATCGCGCGCCACCACGGCGGGGACGCCCGCTGTTTGCCTCGCGAAGGCGGCGGCTCCTGCTTCGAAGTGGACCTGCCCGGGTTCTGAGGTCCGCGCAATTCCGGGGGAATCCCCGCTCCGGACGATCGGGTCGCGTGCACTCACACCTTCGGTGTACAATCCACGCAAACGTGGGGTCGAACGCCAAAACTCAAGACAGTCGCAGGGACGCGACGATAGGGAAGCGTCATGAAAAAGCCCCTCCTGCCGTTGGCGGTTCTGTGTGTGTCCGCGTGTCTCGCGTTCGCGTCGGGTCACGGGAGCCACTCTCACGCGTCTGGCTCGAGCTCGCACCACGCTCACCGGCCCGCGCACGCGCGCTCGAAGGTCAGCGTTCCGCATACGCGCCGGCACGTGACCTACCAGGAGAAGAAGACGCTGTTCGACCGCGCGGGGATCCCCAAGAGCCAGTGGCACAACTACATCGTCGACCACCGGGTGCCGCTCGAGCTGGGCGGCTCGAACGACCTGTCGAATCTGCAGATCATGGACAAGGCGTCGGCGCACAGGAAGGATCGGGTGGAGAACTACCTCGCCGCCAGGGTCCGCCATGGTGAGATCAGCCTCCCCCAGGCCCAGTCCCAGATGCTGAACTGGGAGTCCGTGGACACGACGCATTGATTGAAGGTGTCACGAAATGTTGGACGCGCGACCAAGGGATGGAGTCCGCGCGCTGCCCGTCGTGACTGCAACCGACGTGACCGCGTCCCTTGACACCTCTCGGCCGTCGGAGTAGAACCTCTCAAGTTCAATCACGACATCCTGGGAAGTGACGGCGGAGCGGGACACTCGATCGGCGACGACCGTCGGCCCTCTCCGCGCTCGTTCGTGCAGCGCTCGTGTCCGACCGGCCGCGTGGGCGGTCGGGGAAAAAGAACCGGCAGGCGGGGTGTCCGCCCCGCGCCCGAGATTCGAGGAGGGGCCGATGAATCGCCAGGTTCTGAGGTCGGTGGCGGGGATGTTCGTTCTGGTCGCGATGTCCGGTGTTTCGAATCCGCTGCACGCGCAGCTGTTGTTCACCGAGAACCTGTGCGGGCCGGGGACGACCTGGATGTCGCTCCCCTCCGAGAGCGTCATCATGACGGCCGAGCAGCTCTGTCAGGCGATCGGTTCGGCGGCGGTGAGCGTGACCGAGTACTACCCCAACGGCCCGGGGCACTACACCTTCGATTGCACGACCAACGCCTGCACCTCCACGGGGGCGATCCCCGAGCCCGGCTGCACCGCCTCGGCCTGCTTCTGCGTCGATCCTGGGGAGGGCTTCGAGGTGCAGACGACAGGGCCCGCATCGACCCCGATCGACGGATGCGACTCCTTTGTCCCGATCAACATCCCGATCGTCGCCGGCGCCACCGGGTCGTCGCTGATCTCCGTGCCGTTCCACACGACGCTCGTCACCTTCAACGACCTCGGGATCTACTTCGGGCTCCCGTCGACCGGACTCCAGAGAGGAACCGTGACCGGGCGGAACTGCGTCACCGGAACCTTCCAGCCCTGCACGCTCGGGACGGTGACCTGCATGTCGACCCCTCTCGTTCAGGGAGACGCGTACCAACTCACGTCTCCCGTGACGACGACCTACAGCGGCACGAACCCGGTCGCCTGCATCCCTCCAAGCCCGGGAGCGGCGCAATGTCCCATCGACACCCTGCTGGTGACCCCGGGCGGGGGCACCAATACCATCACCTGGAGCCCACCCGGCGCGGGGTGCGGCCTCGCCCCGACCTATGCCGTCGCCAGGTACGATCTGAGCTGCATGGTCCACTACTGCAAGCATTGCACGACCTGCTCCATCCTGGGAGTAACGACCCTCACCACCTTCACAGACACGCCGCCCGCCGGAGCCTTCGGGTACCTCGTGAGCGTTGTCGGGGGGACGTGGAACTCGACGAGCACGAGCCAGTGCATCGATCACGACCTGATGTTCGCGCAGGGCTGCCCGTAGAGACCTGCGCAGCCTGGCACCCTTCGCGCGGCCGGGCGGCCTCCGCGTGGCCGCCGGCGTTCTCTCGATCCGCCACCCTCCGACGACATGCGGTATCCTCCCCGCGGCCGTCCTGAGGATCCCCGTGATTTCTCAGGTGTCGAGGTCGCGTCGGAGGGGCGCGTCGTGAGGCAACCAACACGAGTCCTGATCGCGGGCGTGGCGCTCGCCGCTCTGCCGGCCGGTTTCGCTCTGTCCGAGGTTCCTGAGCCGGCGGGCCGGCTCACGCCGGAGCAGGCGCTCGCGCGGCGGCAGATCTCGGAGCTGCGGGCGGCGCCGGACGGCCGGCGGGTCGCCTTCACGGTGAGGGAGCCTCCGAAGGGAGAAGGGCGCAGCCGGCACGTCTGGGTCCTGGATCTGCGGACGCGGGAGGCGAGGCAGTTCACCCGCTCGACGAAGTCGGAGTGGGCGTCCCGCTGGTCGCCGGACGGGACGAGACTCGCATTCCTGTCGGACCGGGACGAGAAGGAGCAGCTCTGGGTGATGCCCGCCGACGGAGGCGAGGCGGCGCGCGTCGCGACGGAAGAGGCGGACGGCGACGCCTTCGAGTGGTCTCCCGACGGGACGCGGATCGCCTACCTGGCGAAGCAGCCGAAGACCGAGGCGGAAGAGAAGCAGGAGAAGGAGAAGGAGGACGCGCGCGTCGTCGATCGGGACGACAGGCCGGCGCGCCTCTTCGTCGTCGAGGTCGAGGCGAAGAAGACGCGACGCGTGACCCCGGCGCCGTGGCGGGTGAAGGAGGTCCAGTGGATGCCGAAAGGCGATCGGATGATCGTCGTCGCGACCGATCGTCCGGAAAGCGACCTTTGGACCGACCGGATCTTCTCCGTGTCCGTGGCGGATGGAACGCCGACTCCGATCGCGGCGCCCGACGGTCCCTTCGAGAAGGTGCGCGTCTCCCCGGACGGCCGGAGCCTCGCCTGGATCGGCTCGCGCGACGGGGGGCCGGAGCCGCACGACACCTTCCTCCTGCCGCTCGCGGCCGACGGGACCGCACCGGCCGAACGACCTGCGGCGCGTAACCTGACCGGCGACGCCATCGACCGGGCCGTCGACGACTACGCCTGGCGGCCCGACGGATCGATCCTGGCGCTCGTCGAGACCGGCTTCACGAGCCGGCTCTACGCCGTCACGCAGCAGGGAAGGGCCGAAGCGCTCCCCGCCCTCCCGACGATGGCGACCGATCTCGCGCTGCTCGAGGCCTCCGCCGCGTCGGGGGCGATCGTGCTCGTCGGCGAGCGCGCGACGGAGGCGCCGGAGGTGTGGCTCTGGAGCCGCGGCCGCGCGGCTGAGCGGGTCACGCATCTCAACGACGCCTGGAAGGCGATCCCGCTCGCCGGGCCGGAGCTCCTGAGGTACCGCTCGTTCGACGGCACCGAGATCGAGGGCGCGCTCGTCCGACCCGCGGTCCCTGAGGAAGGCGCGACGGAGGCAGCGGCCGGCGGAGCGAAGGAGCGAGGGCGACGGCCGCTCGTCGTCCTGGCGCACGGCGGGCCGACGGGGCGCTGGGAGGATCGCTTCGACCCCTGGGGGCAGCTCCTGGCGGCGCGCGGGTTCGCCATCTTCTACCCGAACGTGCGGGGATCGACCGGATACGGGTCGCGCTTCGTCGGGCTGAACCGCGGCGACTGGGGCGGCGGCGACTTCAAGGATCTGATGTCCGGGGTCGACCTGCTGATCGAGCGCGGCGTCGCCGATCCCGACCGCCTCGGGATCGGCGGCTGGTCGTACGGCGGCTTCATGGCGATGTGGGCGATCACCCAGACCACGCGCTTCAAGGCGGCGGTCGCGGGAGCGGGCCTCAGCGACCTGGCGAGCGAGTTCGGCACCGAGGACGGCCCGGCCTACGACGAGTGGTTCTACGGCCTGCCATACGAGAAGCTCGACGGCTTCACCCGGAGCTCGCCGATCACCCACGTCAAGAACGCCCGCACGCCCACCCTCATCCTCCAGGGGGAGGCCGACGTCATCGATCCGATCGGCCAGAGCCAGCAGTTCTACCGCGCCCTCAAGCGCTACGGTGTCCCCTCCGACTTCGTCCTCTACCCGCGCGAGGGGCACGAGATCAAGGAGGAGAAGCACCTCCTCGACCGCCTCAACCGCGTCGTCGCCTGGTTCGAGAAGTACCTGAAGTGAGAGGGCCCCAGCCAGAGGCCGTCCGGCGATCGACAGCAGCGCCCGATCGCGACCCCTGAGCGGGCGCCGGGATCAGCCCTTGTGGAAGGCGTGGAAGTGGTTGAGCGGACCGGCGCCCCGGCCGATGTCGGGGGCGGTACGCAGGGCGGCGGTGACGTACTCCTTGGCGCGGGCCACGGCGTCGAGGGGCGGGAGGCCGTGCGCCAGGTAGGCGGCGATCGCGGCCGAGAAGGTGCAGCCGGTGCCGTGGTTGCTGCGCGTCTTGATCCTCTCCTCCTTCAGCTCCTGGAAGTCCTTGCCGTCGTAGTACAGGTCGACCGCGTTCGGCCCCTGCAGGTGCCCCCCCTTGATGACGACGTGGCGCGCCCCGAAGTCGTGGATCCGCCGGGCCGCCTCGCGCATCCCCTCGGCGTCGGGCACCTTGATCCCGGCCAGGGCCTCCGCCTCGGGGAGGTTGGGCGTGGCCACCTCCGCCAGGACCAGGAGTCGCGACTTGAGGACGGCGAGGGCGTTCTCGCGCAGCAGGCGGGCGCCGGTCTTGGAGACGGTGACCGGGTCGACCACGAGGTTCGGGACCCGATGTCGCTTCAGGGTGGCGGCGACCGCCTCGATGATCGCCTCGCTCCAGAGCATGCCGGTCTTGGCGGCGTCGATGCCGATGTCCTCCGCGACGGCGTCGATCTGGGCCACCACCATCTCCGGCCGGACCTCCTGAATCTGCGCCACCGTCACGGTGTTCTGCGCGGTGATGGCGGTGATCGCCGAGGTGCCGAAGACGCCGAGCGCGCCGAAGGTCTTGAGATCGGCCTGGATGCCGGCGCCGCCGCCGGAGTCGGACCCCGCGATCGTGAGGGCTCGCTTCATCGCATCCTCCTGCGGGCCTCGGCGATCCGCCGCTTGAGGGCGCGGGCCGCGCCCGCCATGTCGTCGGCCGCGACCACGGCCGAGACGACGGCCGCCCCGGCCGCGCCAGCGCCGATCACCTGATCGACGGTTTCGAGCGTGATGCCGCCGATCGCCACGACCGGGATCGCGACGGCGCGCGCGATCTCGGAGAACCGCTCGATCCCGAGCGCCTCGCCGGCGTCCGGCTTGGTCGGGGTCGGGAAGACCGGGCCGACGCCGAGGTAGTCGGCCCCCTCCTTCTCGGCGCGCCGGGCCTCCTCGCGGCTGCCGGCCGAGACGCCCAGGACGACGGGGCGCGGCAGGAGCCTGCGGGCCTCACGCGCCGGCAGGTCCTCCTGGCCGACGTGCGCCCCGTCGGCGCCGCAGACGAGGGCCACGTCCACCCTGTCGTTGACGACCAGGAGCGCACCGAATTTCCGGGCCTGCGGCTGGATCTCCGAGACGAGCCGACATAAGTTGAAGGCCGGGGACGACTTGTCCCTGAGCTGGACGGCGTCCGCCCCGCCTTCCAGGGCAGCGCGGGCGATCTCGAGAGCCGATCGCCCATGGGACAGGACGGTGTCGGTGATGACGTAGAGGTCGAACCGGGGCCAGCCCGCGACCATCGTTCCTCCGACTCCGTCCGGATTGTATCACCATGAACGAGATCGACCCGTCGGCCAACGGAAAGACGGCCTTCGCGCCCGGGGGATCCCCCGCCGGCGCGGCAGGGGACGACTCCGCCCCTTCGCCCGTCCGGAGCGATGCGGCCGGGACGACGCTCCTCGCGCGGCTGCAGTCGCTGCAGGAGATGCAGGCGGCGCTCCTCATCGAGGAGCGCGAGGAGGAGATCCTGCGCGTCGGCGTGACCGCCACCGTCGAAATCCTCGGGGCCGACTGCGGCGTGGCGGTCCTGGAGACGGCCGGAGCGCCGGGGAGCGCCTCGCCACCGACCGGGCTGCGCTGCGGCTGGAGCGAAGGGCGCAGGCTGGCGCGCCATGAGATCGAGATCCTCTACCGCAGCCTGCAAGAGCAGCTAAGGCCGATCCGCGAGGGGACCGCATCGCGCGTCGTGCTCGCGGCCGATCCGCACCCGGCCGGCGGGGCGGACGATCCCCGCGAGGCGCCGGCCGGCGAGCCGCCCGCCTCCCTCCAGTCGCGGAGGCTCGGGTCGGTGCTCGTGCAGGCGATCGGCAACGGAGCGGCGCGGCGCGGCGTCCTGATCCTGGCGGGTCGCACGCCGGCGCCGTTCTCGCGCGAGACGACGCTCCTGGTGGAGATCCTCGCCAACCAGATCGTCGTCCACCTGGAGCGAGCCCGACGCGCGGCGGAGGCGCACCGCGCCTCGGACCGGGTGCACGAGGAGGTCGAGTCGGCGACGCGCGATCTGCGCGAGCGCAACCTGGAGCTCGCCGCCCTGAACGCCGTCGCCGCGACGGCGATCCCCTCCTTCGACCTCGACCGGCAGCTCGAGACGGCCCTCCGCAAGGCGATCGAGGTGACCAGCCACGCCGCCGGGGCGATCTACCTGGTCGAGACGGAGGAAGGGGGGGAGGAGGCGCTGAGGTTCGCCTACGCCATCGGCGAGCCCGCCTATGTGGAAAGGGCGCGGGGCCAGGGAGGACGCCGGGGCGAGCGGGTGCCGGGGCGCGTCTGGGCCACCGGGAAGCCCCTGGCGCTGGCCGATCTCTCGTCGGATCCCGAGATCGGGGGGTGCGAGAGCCTGGCGGCCGCCGGCTACCGCGGTCTGCTCTGCCTGCCGATGCGGGCCCGCGGCCGGACCATCGGCGTCCTGGAGCTCCTGGCGAGCGAGATACGGCCCTACGCCGACGACCAGGTGAACCTGGCGCAGGCGGTCGCGGACCAGGTCGGATGCGCCGTTCAGAACACGCGCCTCTTCTCCGACGTCATGCGCTACAGCCTCGAGCTCGAGGGGCGCGCGGAGGCGCGGGCGCGGGAGGCCGAGGCGCGGGACCGGCAGCTCGGGGCGCTGCGCGGGCTCCTGGAGGCGGCGGGGCGAGCGGCCGGCGCCGACGATCTGCTCGAGGCGTCGCTGGGGAGGCTGCTCGACCTGCTCGGGGCGGAGTGCGGCGCGGCCTGCACGGTCGATCCCGACACGCGCCGGACTCGCCTGCGGGCCCGGCGCGATCTCTCGGACGAGGCGGCGCGCGAGCTGGAGAACCTGCCGGCGGAGGAGGCGTTTCTCCACCGCGCCGCGATCTCCGGGGAAATGGTCGTCGCCACCAGCCTCTCCGGAGGCCAGCCGGGCCTCGAGGGGGCGCTCGGCCGCGCCGGGCTGCGCTTCGCCGCGGCCGTTCCGCTGCGCGCCCGCGGCGTCCTGCAGGGTCTCGTGATGGTCGCCGCGCGCGACGAGCCGATCCTGGGTCAGGAGGAGCGGGCCGTCCTCGCCTGCTTCGGGACCCTGGCGGGGATGGTGATCGAGAGCGCCGGGCCGGCGCCCAAAGCACCGCCCCGGGGGATCGGGGTGCCGGCGCCGGAGACGCTGCCGGCGCCGGAGAACCCTCCGCAGCCGGTCGCCATCTCGGCGCAGCTCGTCCAGAGCCAGAAGATGGAGTCGATCGGCACGCTGGCCGGCGGCATCGCGCACGACTTCAACAACATCATCGCCGGCATCCTCGGCTACGCGACCTACATCAAGAGCCTGGTGACGCCCGACAATCCGATCCACCGGCACGCGGCGACGATCGAGGACCAGGCGCACCGCGCCGCCGACCTGACGCAGCAGCTCCTGGCCTTCGCCCGCGGCGGGCAGTACACCCTGGAGCCGGTCGACATGAACCGGGTGGTCGCCGAGACCGTGTCGCTCCTGTCGAAGACCATCGACCGCGCGATCACCCTGGAGGCGCACACCGAGCCCGATCTCCCGGCCGTCGAGGCCGACGCCAGCCAGATGAAGCAGATGCTGCTGAACCTGGCGGTGAACGCCAAGGAGGCCCTGCCGCAGGGAGGGCGGATCATCTTCGAGACCCGCGTGGCGCACCTCGATCGCGACTTCGTCCGCTCCTGCCCCGACCTGAGGCCGGGCGACCACGTGGAGGTCGTGGTCGGCGACACCGGAATCGGGATGCCGCCCGAGGTGATCGACCGGGTGTTCGAGCCGTTCTTCACGACCAAGCCGGCCGGCGAGGGGACGGGCCTCGGCCTGTCGGCCGTCTACGGCATCGTGAAGAACCACCGCGGGCACGTCAGCCTGAGCAGCAGCCCCGGGATCGGCACGACGTTCCGGATCTACCTGCCGCCGAGCGGCCGCCCCGCTCCCCGGACCGTCGCTGCGGGCGTCCGGCCGCCGGCGACGAAGGACGTCGCTGCGCCGGTCGTCCCGCGCGAGCCGGCCGCCACGCTCATGCCGTCGGCGCCGATCGACCTCCCCCTCGAGCCGCCGCCGGAGGCGATGCGCGCGGTGACGGGCGGACGGGAGGATGAGGTGTGGCTCGAGGCACCGGAGGAGGAGACGCCCGGGCCGGCCCCCGTCCCCCAGCGCCGCGAGCCGGCCACACCCGCGGAGAAACGCGGGCCCGACGTCCGGAAGCGGCCCGATCCTTCGGTCGGGACGGCGGCGCCGGTTGCGGGCGCGGGGCGGATCCTGGTGGTGGACGATGAGGCGGCGATCCGGGACCTGACGCGCGACATCCTGCAGGTGCGTGGATACGAGGTGATCCTGGCGAAGGACGGCGTCGAGGCACTGGACGCCTACCGGCAGAACTGGGGCCGCATCGACCTCGTCATCCTCGACATGGTGATGCCGCGGCTGGGAGGGCTCGAGACCTACCGGCGGCTCACCGGCATGGACCGCGGCGCGCGCGTCCTCCTCTGCTCCGGCTACAGCCACAACGAGCAGACGCAGCGCGCGATCAAGGAGGGGGCGCTGGGCCTGCTCTCGAAGCCGTTCACGATGACGGAGCTTCTCGCCTGGGTCGAGAGGGTCGCGCGCCGAAAGGAGAGCCGATGAGACTCCGTACCACCCTCGCGATCGCCGCCGCCGCGCTGGCCGCGGCCTCGGGCCTCGCCCGCGCCGCCGAACCGGACGCCCGGTCGCTGGTCACGATCTACAACCAGAACTTCGCCCTGGTGAAGGAGACCCGCTCCCTCGTCCTCAAGGAGGGGGTGAACGACGTGCGCGTCACCGACGTGACGGCGCAGCTCGAGCCCGACTCGGTCGTCCTGCGCGACCCGAAGGACCCGCGAGGGATCCGGATCCTGGAGCAGAATTACGAGGGCGATCCCCTGAGCGACGGCTACCTCCTCCAGCAGTATGAGGGGAAGACGCTGCAGTTCCAGATCACCAACCCCGTGACCGGAAAGCCCGAGGTCAGGACGGCCAAGGTGATCCGGAGCGGCTACGTCCCGCACCAGAACGCCTGGCAGACCTTCGGCAACCAGTTCGCGGCGCGCCAGCAGGAGATCATGGGGAGCGGCGGGGCCTCGCCGATCGTGGAGATGGACGGCACGATCCGGTTCGCGCTCCCCGGGCAGCCGCTCTTCGAGGCGCTCGGGGCCGACGCGATCCTGAAGCCGACGGTCTTCTGGAAGCTGCAGTCGGACAGGTCCGGGACGCGCGACGTGGAGATGTCGTACATCACCGGCGGCATGCGCTGGGAGGCGACCTACAACCTGGTGGCGCCGGAGAGCGGAGACCGCTTCGATCTCGTCGGCTGGGTGACGCTCGAGAACCAGAGCGGCAGCGAGTTCAAGGAGGCCCGCATCAAGCTGATGGCGGGCGAGGTGAGCAAGATCCAGACGGGAGGATACGTGGGCGCGCGAGCGGCCCTCGAGGACGTCGCCCGGAACGCGGCGGCCGCCCCGGTCACCGAGAAGGCGTTCGACGAGTACCACCTCTACACGCTGCAGCGCCCGACGACCCTGCGGGATCGCGAGATCAAGCAGGTCGAGTTCTGCCGCGGCAGCGACGTCCCGGGCGCCCGGATCTACGTCTACGACGGCGCGCAGGTGGAGGCCTACCGCGGCTGGGACTGGACCGCGATCCGCAACAACCCGGAGTACGGCACGCAGAGCAATCCCAAGGTCTACACCATGCTCGAGTTCACCAACGGCAAGGCGGCCGGCCTCGGCATGCCGCTGCCGAAGGGGACGATGAAGATCTACCGCGCCGACTCCGACGGCCGGCGGGAGTTCATCGGCGAGAACGCCATCGATCACACGCCGGCCGACGAGAAGGTCCGGATCTACCTGGGGAACGCCTTCGATCTGGTGGGGGAGCGCCGGCAGACCGCCTACCAGGTCGACTCGACCAAGAAGACGGCCGACGAGTCGTTCGAGATCAAAGTCCGCAACCACAAGAAGGAGGCGGTCGAGGTGCGCCTGGTGGAGCACCTCTACCGCTGGACCAACTGGCGGATCGCCGTCGCCTCCGATCCCAATCTCAAGACCGACGCCCAGACGATCGAGTTCCGCGTCAAGGCGCCGGCCGACGGCGAGAAGGTCGTGACCTACCGCGCCCACTATTCCTGGTGACGCGCCGTCCCGTCGCCTCTAGTACGTCGCCTGCGGCGGCAGGGCGCGCGCCGGGTCCATCCAGCTCCGCACGGCCGGATGCGCGAGGACCGACTCCATGTAGGACGCGGCGCGGGGAGTCGCGGCGGTCGGAACGCGAAAGGCGGTCAGGCGGACGATCGCCGGCGCGAACATGGCATCGACCGCGCCGAACGGCCCGAACAGGAACGGCCCCGCCTCCGGCGCGCGCCGCTGCAGCGCCTCCTCCCAGAGCGACAGCAGCTCGGCCGCCTCAGCCAGCGCCTCGGCGGGCGGCTCGGGCGGCCGCGGCAGGAAGCACAGGTTGAACGACATCCCCTCCCGCAATTTCGGGAAGCCGGAATGCATCGCTCGAGGTACTCGATGATCGCCAGCGAGTCGGGGATCACGAGCGGGCCGTGGTGCAGCACCGGCACCTTGCCGGTCGGCGAGACCTCGCGCCGCCGCGCGCGGTCCTTGTCCTGGCGCAGGGAGATGGTGCGCTCCTCGAAGGGAACGCCCTTGGCGGTCAGGGCCACGAACGCCCGCATCGACCAGGAGGAGATGTTCTTCTCGCTAACGTACAGGATCAGCGGATCGGCCATGGGCACCTCTCAGGGGGACAGGCGCGGCGCGGCGGCGGTCGTCTCCCAGGGGGCGAGGTTCCACTCCCTGCGGACCAGGACCCCGTGCCGCCCGTCGCGCGAGCCGAGCTCGTACACCAGGAGCGACGCGTTCTTGACCTCGTCCTGGCGGTCGAGGTCGAGGACGTCCTGCTCCTCCATCCGCTCGAGCAGCCGGCGGAACAGGAGCACGACGACGCTGTGGGTGATCACCAGGACCCGGCGGCCGGCGTGCTCGCGCACCAGCGTCCCGAGGAGCGATTGCAATCTTAGATTGACATCGGGGAACGACTCGCCGCCGGGCGGCCTGTAGTAGTACTTGCGCATTTGGGTGCGGCGCTCGAACTCCTCCGGGAACTTCTCGCGCATGCCGAACCTGGTCAGCCCCTCCAGGATCCCGAACTCCTTCTCGCGGATCCGCTCCTCGATCAGGACGCGCGGCTTCGACTCGAGCTCCGCGACGACGAGGTCGGCCGTCTGGCGCGTGCGCGCGTAAGGGGAGACGTAGAGGACGTCGAACGGCCCGTAGTCGTTCAGGAACCGGCCGGTGACCCGCGCCTGCTCGCGCCCGGCGGGGGTGAGCGGCACGTCGGCGTCGCGCATGCCGAGGCCGATGTAGGGCTCCTTCAAGCTCTGCTTCTCGAGGTACGAGCGGCGCAGGTTGGCCTCGCTCTCGGCGTGCCTCATGACGACGAGGCGGGAGGGCCACTTGGGGGCACGGGGCGCGGTCATGGCGGAAGACGCCATTCTACAGGATCCCCGGTGTGCGGCGCCGCGCCCTGCGCCCGCCGGACCCGTGCCCGGCGGCGGCAGGGTGCGGCGCTTCACGGTGGGGATACTTCAACGCCCGGCGTCGTTGCGCCCGGGTCGCGCTGCGGGTAGAATCGCCGGCCCATGAGGCCGCCCATGTCCCGGTGCCCCGAGTGAGCGGTTCCCCCGAGCGGCGCCACGCCTTCCTGATCACGCTGAACTTCGCGTGCATCTACGTCCTGTGGGGATCGACCTACCTCGCGATCCGCTACGGCCTGCGCGATCTCCCGCCGGCGCTGATGGCGGGAGCGCGTTTCCTGAGCGCCGGCGCGATCCTGTTCGCCTGGCTCCTCTGGCGGAGAGTCCCGCTCCCCCCGCGCCACCTCCTGGGGCCGATCACGGTGACCGCGATGCTCCTCCTGTTCGGGGGCAACTTCCTCGTGACCTGGTCGGAGATCTACGTCGCCTCCGGCATGGCGGCGGTCATCGTCGCCAACCTTCCGTTCTTCATGGCCGGTTTCGAGGCGCTCCGCCGGGACGGCGAGCGGCTGAGCCCGATGGGGGTCCTGGGGCTCGTCGTCGGCTTCGCCGGCATGCTGGTCCTGATGTGGCCGAAGATCGCCGCCTTCGAGGGGGGCCGGAGCCTCTGGGACTTTCGCGGCGAGCTGGCGCTCCTCGGCGCCAACCTCTGCTGGTCGCTCGGGTCGATCTACTCCAAGCACCACGTGAAAGGGATCGCGCCGCTCATGGCCGTGGCGCTGGAGATGCTGATCGCCGGCGCGGCGCTGACGGCGATGGGTCTCCTTCTCGGCGAGGCGAAGCGCGTCCACCCGACGCCGACCTCCCTCCTGGCGGTCGCCTGGCTGGTGGTCGCCGGCTCGCTCCTCGGCTACTCCTCCTTCATGTGGCTCCTGAACCACGTGCCGGCCGCGAAGCTCTCGACCTACGCCTACGTTAATCCGGTCATCGCGGTCTTCCTGGGCTGGCTCTTCCTGCGCGAGACGCTCGACTGGCGGATGGCGCTCGGCACCGCCGTGATTCTGGGCGGGGTCGCCGTGGTGAATGCCGCCAAGGTGAAGCTGGGGTCTTGAGCGCGCCCCCGGCGGGAGCGGCGGCCGGCTGGCTCGCGGCCCGTCTGCGCCGCGGGCTGCGGCGCGGCGGACACACCTGCTGGCTCCTGTTCCGCGTGACCGTCCCGACCTTCATCGCGATGGATCTCCTGAAGCGCCTCGGGGTCGTCGCCGCGCTCGGCGCCGCCTGCGCCCCGGCGATGGGCCTCTTCCGCCTGCCGGGGGAGGCGGCGATCGCCCTCGTCCTCGGCTACCTCGTGAACGTCTACTCCGCGACCGCGGCGCTCGGCAGCCTCGGGCTGTCGGGCGGCCAGGTGACGACGCTCGGGCTGATGATCGGCCTGGCGCACCAGCTGGTGGTGGAGACGGTGATCCTGCGCGAGGCGGGCGCCCGCGCGGCCCGGCTCCTGCTCTACCGGGTCGTCATGTCGGTCCTCGTCGGCCTGGTCGCCTCGCGCCTCCTCATCGGCGGCCCGCGGTGATCGCCGCCGTCGGCCCGATCCTCCACGAGACGCTCGGCGCCGCCCTGTCCGGCGCGCTCTTCTGCCTGAGGCTGGCGGCGATCGTCGTGCCGGCCCTGATCCTCTACGAGCTTCTGGCGCCGCTGCCGGTCTTCGCCCGCTGGGGTCGCGGGCTCGGGTCGCGCCTCGCCCGTCTCGGGATGTCGCCCCCCTGCACGCTGCCGCTCGTCACCGGACTCTTCCTCGGGATCGCCTACGGCGCCGGCATCATCATCCCGATCGGCGAGGAGCGGCGGATCGGCCCCCGGGAGATCCAGAGCGTCGGACTGTTCCTGTGCACCTGCCACGCGGTGATCGAGGACACGCTGCTCTTCGCCCTGATCGGCAGCCGCGGCGCGTGGGAGGTCGGCGTCCGGATGGCGCTCCTCGCGGGCCTCCGGCTCGCCCTGGCGATCGCGGTCACCGCAGCGCGCGCCCGGATCCTCGGCGCGGGGAGAGGCGGGGCCTAGCCCGGCTCTCGGGAACCGCACCCGGAGTCCCCGAAAAGTCCCCCACGCCTGGCGGAGGCCCGCACCCGGCACCTATATTCGCCAGGCGGGGTGGAATGCCCACGCCCGCGGGAAGGACCGCGTGACCCGGTACGCCGGAGACGAGCACCCCACGACAGAGGCCCCGCGCGGCGAGGCCGCGTCCCCCGACGGCGCGCAGCACGCGCGCCGGCGCAGCGACCTGATCATCGGCACGAGCCCCCCGATGCTGCGCGTCCTGGAGCTGATGGCGGTCGCCGCCCGCACCGAGCTGCCGGTCCTGGTGCTCGGCGAGAGCGGCACCGGCAAGGAGCTGGTGGCGCGCGGCATCCATTACACGGGCGTCCGCGCGGCGCGTCCCTTCCTCACCGTCAACTGCGGCGCGATCCCCGAGACGCTGATGGAGGACGAGCTGTTCGGCCACACCCGCGGCGCCTACACCGGGGCGCACGGCGACAAGAAGGGGGTCTTCGAGGAGGCCGAAGGGGGGTCGCTCTTCCTCGACGAGATCGGCGAGCTCTATCCCTCCTGCCAGGTCAAGATGCTGCGCGTCCTGCAGGAGCAGGAGGTCCGCCGCCTCGGCGAGACGCGCACGCGTAAGGTGAACGTGCGGGTGATTGCCGCGACCAACAAGGACCTCAAGAAGGAGATGGAGGGACGGCGCTTCCGCGAGGATCTCTTCCACCGCATCAGCGTCCTGCCGATCGCCCTGCCGCCGCTGCGGGAGCGGCGCGACGACATTCCGCTCATCGTGGCCCACTACGTCCACCAGTTCAACCGCGAGCTGGGGCGCGCCGTGAAGGCCTTCACGCCGCGCGCCCTCGAGAGGCTGAAGGCTCACCTGTGGCCGGGGAACGTCCGCGAGCTGGAGAACCGGGTCAAGCAGGCGATGGTGATGTCCAAGGGGGAGATGATCGACACCGAGTCCCTGGCGCTGTTCTCGGGGCCGGGGATGGGGGAGGGGGAATTCCCCCCGTTCCGCAAGGCCAAGGCCGAGTTCGAGAAGACCTACGTGATCCAGGCGCTGCGCCGGGCCCAGGGGAAGGTGGCGGCGGCGGCACGCCTGGCCGCGAAGGACCGGAAGGACTTCTACGACCTGATGAAGAAGCACCAGGTCGACCCCGATGACTACCGCGACTGACCCTTTGGCCCCCGTGGGACTTTCACCGCGGGTCGCCGTGATCCCCCCCACTCCGTCCGCGATCGGTTTCCCTGCGCCCCACGCCCCTCGAGCGGATGCCTGAGGGGGAATCCCCCCGCTCCCGATGACAAAACGCGTTCTGCGGCCTGCGGCGGCCGCTTGACGTTTCGTCCAAGCCGTTGCCGAAGCGGCGCTTGCCCTCGCGCGCCGCCGGCCGGCGCGGCGGCACGACCCTCGCAGTAAAGAGGAAGCGGAGGTTCGTGCATGTCGGAGGAGAGACGCCAGACGAACGGGGAGCCCGCTGCCGCGGCGCCGGCCGGCGGCCGCCCCGACATCGCCGAGCGCGTCCTCGGCTATTTCCAGCGCAATGCGCAGGCGATGGACTCCGTGGACGGGATCGCCCGCTTCTGGGTGCACGAGGACCGGAGCGTGGTCGAGCGCTGTCTCCACGACCTGCACGCCCACGGCCTCCTCCACAAGCGGACGATCGCCGGCACCGACTTCTACTCGCTCCCCGAAAGAGCGTCCCGCCCCGCCGCCGACGCGGCGGCGTCCCGCGACCCGCGGACCGGGACGCACGGTGGTCAGGGCGCGACGCACGGGCGCGTCCTCGTGGTGGATGACGACGAAGCGGTCCGCAAGTTCATCGCGGCGGCCCTGACCGACGCCGGCCACAGCGTGGCGGCGGCCGAGGACGGCGACCGGGCGCTGGCGATGTTCCGCGACGAGCCGTTCGACCTGGTCGTCACGGACGTGAAGATGCCGGGGATGTCCGGCCTGCAGCTCCTCGACGAGATCAAGCGACACAACCCCGCGACCGAGGTGATCGTCGTGACCGCCTACGCCACCCTCGACACGGCGGTCAAGGCGCTCCGCATCGGCGCCTACGACCTGATCACGAAGCCGCTCGATGACATCGAGGCGCTCTTCCGCGTCGCGTCGCGGGCCCTCGAGAAGCGCCGCCTCTCCGCCGAGAACCGCCTCCTGGTCCAGAACCTCCAGGCGCGCAACGTCGAGCTCAAGGAGACGGTCGCCCGCCTGGCGGCGGTCAACGAGATCGGCAAGGCGACGACGGGGCTCCTCGACCTCGACGAGCTGTACGGCTCGCTCGTGCGCCTGGTGGCGCAGCACCTCAAGGCGCGCCGCGTCTCCGTCCTGATCTCCGAGCCGGGCTCCGACACGATGGCGCTGGTGGCCTCGGTCGGGATCACCGAGGAGCAGGCGCTGGCCAGCAGGGTGAAGGTCGGCCAGGGGATCGCCGGGCAGGTGGCCGCGTCGCAGCGGCCGCTCCTGGTCGAGGACATCGCCAAGACGCCGCTTCAGAAGATCAGCGCCGGCGGCCGCTACTCCACCGCCTCCTTCATGATCACGCCGCTCATGGTCTCCTACCCGATCCGGTACCAGCGCCGCCGTGTCGGCGTGATCAACGTCAGCGACAAGCACTCGGGCGATCCCTTCACCGAGCAGGACCTGGAGTTCCTGTCCACGCTCGCCTCGCAGGTGGCGGTGGCGATCGAGAACGCCCGCCTGGTGAAGGAGATGGAGGACGGCTACTTCAGCGTCCTGGTCTCGATGGTGCAGGCGTCCGAGGACGCGCGCCCCGAGACGCGCGATCACTCGATGCGCGTCGCGGAGCTGGCGGCCGGCGTGGCGCGCGCCATGGGGCTGCCCGAGTCGCGGATCGAGCTGCTGGCGCGGGCCGCGGCGCTGCACGAGGTCGGCCGCCTGGCGACGCGCTCCGGAAGAGTGGCGAAGGCCGCGGGGCAGTCCGACGGCGCCCCGCGCGCCGGGCCGGCCGGCCGGCCGGACGTCCCCGAGAGCTGGACCCCGGCGGCCGTCATGGCCGCGGAGCGTGTCCTGGCGCCGATCGCGTCGCTGCGCGCGGTGCGCGAGATCATACTGCGCTCGGCCGACTGGTTCGATGTCTCCCCGATGCCGTTCGGATCCGAGCGCTCGGGAGTCCCGACCGAGTCGCGCATCCTGGCGGCCTGCGAGGAGTTCGTCCGCCTGACGCCGGGGAACGGCCACGATCCCGACCGCCGCCGCACGGCGCTCGATCAGATCCGCAAGCTGGCCGGGCGCAAGCACGATCCGGAAGTGGTCGAGACACTCTGTCGCCTGGCGGAAGAGAAGGGCGCACGAGAGGGAGGCGGCGCATGAGGGCCTCCGTCCGCGCCGTGGCTCCTGGCGCCTGGCTGCGTCTTCCGCTCCTTGCCGGTCTCCTGTCGCTCCTGGCGGTCGGGTCGATCGACGCGGCGGTGAACCTGACGATCTCGAAGACCGACGCGCCGGACCCGGTCACGGTGGGCACGAACATCACCTACACGATCAACTACTCCAATACCGGCACGACGAACGCGACGGCGGTCGTGGTGAGCGACACCGTGCCCGCGAACACGACGTTCGTCAGCGCGACGGCAGGCGGGACGCTCGCGGCGGGCGTCGTCACCTGGAACATCGGGAACCTCAACGCCGGTGTCTCCGGCTCGGTGCAGATGGTGGTCAGCGTCAACATGCCGCTCGCCAACGGCACCGTGATCACGAACGGCACCTACAGCATCACCAGCGCCCAGATGGGGCCGGTGAACGGCGCCGCCATCACGACGACCGTGCGGTCGCCGGTCCTGACGATCTCGAAGACCGACGCGCCGGACCCGGTCGTCGCGGGCGGCAACATCACCTATACGATCAACTACTCCAACACCGGGGTGGTGAATGCCAGCGGCGTCGTCATCAACGACACCGTGCCTGTCAACACCAGCTTCGTCTCCGCGACCGGTGGCGGAACCCTGGCCGGCGGTGTGGTGACCTGGAACATCGGCGCGCTGGCGGCGGGGGCCTCCGGGTCGGTGCAGATGATCGTCCAGGCGAACTCCGGTCTGTCGGCCGGGACCGTGATCACCAACGGCACCTACAGCATCCGCAGCACGCAGACGCCGACGGTGAACGGCGCCGCCGTGACGACCACGGTGCAGAACCTGCCGGTCCTCACCGCGACGAAGACCGTGACCGACGATAACGGCGGATCACCGCGGCCGGGGGAAATCCTGACCTACACGATCACCATCACCAACAGCGGGACGGCCGACGCCACCAGCGTCGTCTTCTCCGACCCGATCCCGGCCAACACGACCTACATCCCGGGCACGCTCACCTCGGACGACCCGACGGACGTCCTCACCGAAGGGAATCCGCTCCAGGTTCAAGTCGGGACGCTGGCCAGGCCGGGCGGCGGCGACACCAACGTCGTGATCACGTTCGACGTCCAGATCAGCCCCGGGGCGGCGAACGGGACGGTGCTGAGCAACCAGGCGACGGTCACCGCCACCGGCGGGATCAGCATCGTGTCGGACGACCCCGGGACCGGCGCCGCCAACGACGCGACCCTGATCACGGTCGTCAACCCGCTGAACATCTCGTTCACGAAGGCGGTGGACAAGGCCTCGGCGAAGCCCGGCGACACCCTCACCTACACGCTGAATTACAGCAATAGTGGGACGGGATCGGCGACCAACGTCTCGATCACCGACGTCGTGCCCACCATGACCGCGTTCGTCAGCGCCACGGGCGGCGGGACGCTCTCCGGTTCGATCGTGACCTGGAGCATCGGCGCGTTGGCGGCGGGTGCGTCGGGATCGCGGCAGTTCACCGTCACTGTGAACGCGGGCACGGCGGCCGCGACCGTCATCAGCAACGGCGCGACGATCTCGTTCCAGGACGACCTCGGGAACACCCAGAGCCCGAAAGCGTCGAACACGGTGACGACGACCGTGCTGCAGGGCGCGGGGGTGCTCGTCGATCCCGACCAGGCACAGTCCATCCACGCGGGCAGCGGCAACATCGTCACCTACACCTTCACGGTGACGAACACCGGGAACGGGACCGACCGGTTCGATCTTACCGATATCGTCACCCTGAGCCAGTTCCCCGTCAAGATCGAACTGCTCAACTCGTCGGGGACGGTGATCGCCACGGACAACAACCCGGCGAACGGCACCTGGGACTCCGTTCTGCCCGCGGCCGACACCGACGGTGACGGCCTCCCGGACACCGGGAACATCGCCGCCGGCGCCGCGCTCACCTACCAGATCCGGATCACCGAGGGGAACGGCGCCGGCAACGGCCAGCAGGCGATCGTCAGCATCCGGGGGACGTCGAACTTCGACGCCACGGTCTCGGACACGGTGACCTTCACGACGACCGTGGCGGGCACGCAGTTCGTCATGGATCTGTCGAAGGCCGACGCCCCCGACCCCGTCGCGTCGGGATCGAACATCACCTACACCATCCTGGTCCGCAGCAGCGGCTCGAGGGATCTGACCGCGGTCGTCGTGACCGACGCGGTTCCCGCCAACACCACCTTCGTCTCGGCCAGCGCGCCGGGGGCTCTGTCGGGCGGCGTCGTCACCTGGAACCTCGGGACGGTGGCCTCGGGCACGACGCAGACCCTGACGCTCACGGTGAACGTCCCGACCTCGGTGGCGAACGGCACGGTCATCACCAACACGGCCTCCGCGGTGAGCGGCCAGACGGCGGCCACCCAGGCCACCACCACGACGACGGTCCAGTCTCCAGTGTCGTTTGCGACGAGCAGCAAGGCGGTCAACTTCGCCAGCGCCACGCCGGGGACGGTTCTCACCTATACGATCGTCGTGACCAACTCGGGCCTCAACCCTGCGACCGGCGTGGTGGTGAGCGATACGGTGCCGGCGAACACGACCTATGTGGTGGGCTCGATCGCCGGCACGGGAGCGAACGCCTCGGGGAACCCGAACCTCGTCTGGAACGTCGGGAACGTCGCGGCGGGCGCCTCGGCCACCCTGACCTTCCAGGCGACGATCAACAACCCCGTCCCGGCCGGGACGACGATGATCTCCAACACGGCGTCGATCACGAGCACCCAGACCGCGGCTGTCAGCACGAACGCGGCTACGACGACCGTCACCGCGGCGCCGAACTTCACCCTGTCGACGAAGTCGGTGACTGATCTCAACGGCGGCCTGGTGACGACGGGGGACACGCTCCGCTACACCATCGTCGTCCGCAACAGCGGCAACATGAGCGCCACCGGCGTCGTCGTGACCGACGCCGTGCCGGCGAACACGACCTACGTCGCCGGCTCGATCACCGGGACCGGCGCCGACGCCAGCGGGAACCCAAACCTGGTCTGGAACATCGGGCCTCTCGCGGGCAACGGCGGGACCACGACCCTCACCTTCAACGTGGTCATCGGCGACGCCGTCGCCAACGGGACGGTCATCTCGAACGTCGGCTCGGTCTCCAGCGCCCAGACGGGCGCGGTGAACACGAGCACGGCGTCGGTCACCGTGGCGGCCGGGTTCACGGGGACGCTGACCCAGACCGCGACGATCAACCCGGGCGGCACGGTGACGATGACGCTCACCGACCGGAACCTGAACACCAACCCGGCGACCGTGCAGACCCTGACCCTCACGACAGTCAACACCGTCACGGGCGAGAGCGAGACGCGCACCTACACGGAGACCGGCCCGAATACCGGCGTCTTCACCGCGACCGTCGCCAGTGTCTTCGGGTTGTCCGCGGGGACGAACAACGACGGGACGTTCAACGTGAAGGCGGGCGACACCCTGACGACGACGTACAACGACGCCTTCACGGCGACGGGCGGCACGGCCACCGTCACCGCCACGACCACCGTCACGACCACCTGCGTCTCCGGAACGCTCTCGGTGCCCGCGACGATCCTCCCGGGCCAGACGATGACGATCACGGTCACCGACGCCGACCGCAACGCCAATGCCGCGGTCGCGGAGAGCTTCACCGTGAGCGTGAACAACCCGACGACCGGCGAGACGGAGACGGTCACGCTGACGGAGACGGGGATCAACACCGGCGTCTTCAACGGGACGCTCGGGACGTCGCTCGGCTCGATCCCGAACCCGGCCGTGGGTGTCATCGCCGTCGCCAAGGGCGACGTCCTCACGACGACCTACGGTGACACCTGCTCGGTGACGGGCGGCACGTCGAATTTCACCGGCACGACGACGGTCGTCTCGCCGGTGCTGACGATCTCGAAGAGCGACGCGCCCGACCCGGTCGCCGCCGGAAGCAACATCACCTACACGATCTCCTACTCGAATACCGGCACGGCGGGGGCCACGGCCGTCACGATCACCGACACGGTGCCGGCGAATACGAGCTTCGTGTCGGCCACCGGCGGCGGGACGCTATCGGGCGGCGTCGTCACCTGGACCATCGGGGCCCTGGCGGCCGGCGCGTCGGGCTCGGTGCAGCTGGTCGTGCAGGTGGCCAGCCCCCTGGTCAACGGAACCGTCATCACGAACGGGACCTACAGCATCACCTCGACCGAGGTCGGCCCGGTGAACGGGGCGGCGATCACGACGACGGTGACCTCGGCGCCGGTGCTGAGCATCTCGAAGACGGACGCGCCGGACCCGGTGGCGGCGGGGAGCAACATCACCTACACGATCTCCTACTCGAACACG
>WNGG01000283.1_pt1 | contig 101937 bp, 106 predicted proteins | sample 5400661 | NCBI WGS metagenome assembly WNGG01 (sample SAMN13153372, study PRJNA577476) | soil metagenome | isolation source: 100 cm soil or saprolite under Garry oak tree replicate 1 | place: USA:California | collected 2016-06-15
GGCCGGGCCTGTTCATCAACTCCGGCGGTGCGGGCACGATGGGCTTTGCGCTGCCGGCCGCCATCGGCGCCAAGTTCGGCCGGCCCGACCTGCCTGTTTGGTGCGTGGCCGGCGAGGGCGGGTTCGTGATGACGTCGCAGGAGCTTTCGGTTGCGGTCGAGCATCAGCTCGACGTGAAGATCGTGCTCCTCAACAACTTCTCGCTGGGCATGGTCCGCCAGTTCCAGGACGACTTCTACGGCGGGGTGCGCTCGCAGGTCGACCTCACGCACATGCCGGACTTCGTGAAGCTGTCGGAGGCGTATGGGATGCCCGCGCTGCGGGTCGAGAAGTTCGAGGACATCGCGCCGGCGTTCGACGCCGCGCAGCGAACCAAAGGGCCGTTCCTGATCGACTTCCGGATCGACCCGGAGGCGAACGTCTACCCGATCGTGCCTCTCGGCAAGAGTCTGAGTCAGTTCTGGGAGTCTCCCGAAAATGCCTGAGCTAATTTCAGGCCCCCACCCGGCGCCTGCGGCGCCGACCTCCCCAGCAAGTGGGGAGGTGAAGTCACCTGACCATGTTCGGGTGCTTTCGATCCTGGTGGAGGATGGGCAGAACACGCTGACCAAGATCGCCGGCGCGGTACGCCGCCGCGGCTTTCACATCCGCGGCCTCTCCATCGGCCCGACCCGGGTGGCGGGACGTTCCCGGATCACGCTCGAGGTCGACCACGGCCACGCCGAGGCCGACCAGGTTCGGAAGCAGCTCGAGCGCCTGGTCGAGGTGGTCGAGGTCGAGGACCTGACCGGCGACGAGGTGCACAGCCGCGAGCTTGTGGTCGCCAAGGTCGCGACCTCCGAGCTGGCCCGGCTGATCCAGCGGGGGGCCAAGGTGATCTCCACCGACCCCGGCGGAACGACCGTCGAGTTTTCCGGCGATCGCGACGAGATCTTCGACTTCGTCGAGGAGCTGGCGCGCCACGGGATCGTGGACGTCGTCCGCTCGGGTCCGCTGGTCATGAGGAGAACGGTATGAAGATCAATTACGAGAACGACTGCCCGCCGAGCCTGGGTGAACCGGTCGCCGTCATCGGCTACGGCAGCCAGGGCCGCGCGCATGCGCTGAACCTGCGCGATTCGGGCGAGGACGTCCGCGTCGGCCTGTATCCCGGAAGCAAGTCGATCGAGCGCGTGGAGGCCGACGGCCTGCGCGCGGTGCCAGTGTCCGAGGCGGTCTCCGAGGCGACGGTCGTCATGGTGCTGACCCCGGACGCTGGCCAGGGCAAGCTGTTCCGCGAGTCGATCGAGACCCACCTTCAGCCGCGCTCGATGCTGATGTTCGCGCACGGTTTCGCGATCCACTTCGCGCAGATCAAGCCGAACCAGGACATCGATGTGGCGATGATCGCGCCCAAAGGCCCCGGCCACCTCGTGCGCAGCACGTACGTCAACGGCCAGGGCGTGCCGGCGCTGATCGCCGTGCAGCAGGACGCGACCGGCAAGGCGTGGCAGCGCGCGCTGGCCTACGCGCGATCGCTGGGCGCCGGCCGCGCAGGAGTGCTCGAGACGACATTCAAGGAAGAGACGGAGACCGACCTCTTCGGCGAGCAGGCCGTGCTGTGCGGCGGCGTCGCCTCGCTCGTCAAGACCGGGTTCGAAACCCTTGTCGAGGCGGGCTACCAGCCTGAGCTCGCCTACTTCGAGGTCCTTCACGAGCTGAAGCTCATCGTCGACCTGATGTACCGCGGCGGTCTCGGCTTCATGCGGTACTCGGTCTCCGACACTGCCGAGTTCGGCGACTACGTTTCCGGACCACGCGTCATCGACGACCACGTGCGCCAGACCATGCGGCAGGTGCTGGCGGAGATCCAGGACGGGAGCTTCGCAGAGCGCTGGCTCGACGAGAACTCCAACGGCCGCGAGCAATTCTTCGCCATGCGGCGTAAGGACGCCGACCACCAAATCGAACAGGTTGGACGCGATCTGCGCGCGATGATGACCTGGCTGGAGCCTGTAGAAAAATGAGAGACAAGAATCCCGACCGCGTATTCATCTTCGACACCACGCTGCGCGACGGCGAGCAGTCGCCCGGGTTTCATCTCGACGCGAACTCCAAGCTGCGCATCGCGCGCCAGCTCGAGAGGCTGGGAGTGGACGTGATCGAGGCCGGGTTCCCGATCTCGTCGCCTGGAGATTTCGAGGCGTGCCGGCGCATCGCGCGCGAGATCCGCGGCGCCACCGTCACGGCGCTCGCCCGTGCCGTGCGTGAAGACATCGACGCGGTGTGGGGCGCGCTCAAGGACGCGCAGGACCCGCAGATTCACATCGTGCTGTCGGTCTCCGACGTGCACATTGACCGCAAACTCGGCATGACGCGTGCGCAAGTGCTGAAGCGCGGGGCGGAGATGGTCGAGTACGCGCGCTTCCTGTGCGACAAGGTCGAGTATTCGCCCGAGGACGCCGGACGTGCGGACCCCGACTACCTCATCGAGACGGTGGAGACGATGATCGCCGCCGGCGCCAACGTCATCAACATCCCGGACACGACGGGCTACTGCCTGCCGTACGAGTTCGGCGAGCTGGTCCGCCGCGTCATCAACGAGGCGCGCGGAAGTGAGAAGGCGCTGTTCTCTGTGCACTGCCACAACGACCTGGGCCTCGCGGTCGCCAACACTCTGGCCGCGCTCTCCGCGGGCGCGCGGCGCGTGGAGTGCACGATCAACGGGATCGGCGAGCGCGCCGGCAACACGTCCCTCGAAGAGGTCGTCATGCTGCTGAAAGTCCGGCAGTCGAAGCTCGGCCTCGAGTGCGCAGTCGAGACGCGAGAGATCACGCGCACGTCACGCCTCGTCTCGGAGCTGACAGGCACACCGGTGCAGCCGAACAAGGCGGTCGTCGGCGCCAACGCGTTTGCGCACGCGTCGGGCATCCACCAGGACGGCGTGCTGAAGGACCGCCTGAACTACGAGATCATGAAACCTGAAGACGTCGGCCTGGCCGACTCCAAGATCGTGCTCACGGCGCGGTCAGGGCGTCACGCGTTTCATCACCGGCTGAGCCGCTTGGGCATCACGCTGAGTGAGGGCAAGGACGATGAGGCGTGGCAGCGGTTCCTCGTGCTGGCGGACACCAAGAAGGAGGTCACCGACGAGGACCTGCGCAAGATCGCCGCGATGGCGGAGACCAATGGGACCAATGGTCATGAGGGGAACGGGCACCCGCCGGTGACCGACCAACTCCACGACCACAACCACGTCGCCGACGCCATGCGACACATGATCTTCGGGTGAAGATCGCCTACCAGGGAGAGCCCGGCGCCTACTCGGACGAGGCGGTCTCGGCGATCTTTCCCGACGCGCAGGCGTCCGGCTACGCGACCTTCCGGCTGACCTTTGAGGCGCTCGAGATGGGCGCGGTCGATGCGGCGGTCCTGCCCGTCGAGAACAGCAGCGCGGGCGTTGTCCAGGAGGTGTCCGACCTGCTCTGGGAGCTGCCTGGTCTGCGAGTGGTGCGCGAGCATGTGCATCCCGTCCGTCACTGTTTGCTGGGGTGGCCTGGTCCGGTCGAACGCGCTCTCTCGCACCCGCAGGCTCTCGCCCAGTGCGATCGCTATCTGCACTCGCGGCAGATCCGGCCGGTTGCCTTTCACGACACGGCCGGCGCGGCCCGTGCGGTGGCGGAGCAGCGCCAGCCGGGCACCGCGGCGATCGCGAGCAAGGCGGCCGCGGCCCGGTACTCGCTCTACGTGCTGGCTGAATCGATCCAGGACGACTCCGAAAACCGGACCCGATTCGTGGTCGTGGAGAAGGGCGGGCCTGCGCGACCGCACGATGCGGCGACCGGCGACCGCGAAGCGGTCTCCAGTTGGAAGGGATCGATTGCTTTCGTCACCGCGCACCGGCCCGGCAGCCTGGCTCACGCTCTGGCGTGCTTCGCCGAGCGGGGGGTCAACCTGACCCGGCTCGACAGCCGGCCGATGCTGGGCCGGCCCTTCGAGTACCGGTTCTACGTCGACTTCTCCATCAACGGCGAGGCGTCGTCGGCGGCCGCGGCGGAGGCGGCGCTTAACGACCTGGAGGAGGCGAGCGCCGAGATCAAGCTGTTCGGGACGTACCCCTCCGCCTAGGGGACCTAACTCTTCCCCGTTTGCGGGGAAGCACCCAAACGCAGGCCGCGGCGGGAAGCACTTCAAACCGCGACCTGCGCGCCCCAGTTTAAGTTAACAACGTTAAGTATGTAGTCGGTGATTGGCTTCAAAACGACTCCTGAACCTGAAACGCGCGTTTCAGAAAGCTGTGAACAATTCGTTAAAGGTTTTGGGATAAAGTGACGAATCGTGGGCCGCGGGCGTACTGACGCACCAGTTGCGGCAGACGAGCGACCGAAGCGCCGCCGGCTCCCAGGCGTAAACCTGCGCCCAGGCTCGGTCAAGCAGGCGCGCCTCGAGTCCGGCCTGAGTCTCGCCCAGCTTGGCAAGGGCCACGTGACCGCCCCCGCGATCTACCTGATCGAAACCGGCCGTACCCGACCGTCGCTCCCGACCCTTGAGCACATAGCGCGACGGACGGGCAAGCCGGTCGAGTTCTTTCTCGCGGCGCCCGTCGGCGCGACCGACGACCTCAATGCGCGGCTCGTCGAGCTCGAGGCGATGGTCGCCGACGCGCGCTACCAGGAAGCGATTGCGCTCGGCCAGTCGATTCTCGACCGCGGGTCGTCTGCTTTTCGCCTCGGGCGCATCCGTTTTCTGATCGGCCAGGCCTACCTCGGCTCAGCGCAGCCGGAACGCGCCGCCACGCTGCTCGCCGAGGCCAGAGCTCACTTCGAGGCTGTAAACGACGGCGCGATGCTCGCCGAGTGCATCGCTGCCCAGGCTGTGCTCGCCACCCGCACCCAGACGAGTGACGCCGTGTACCTGGCCGAGATGGCGCTTTCCGTCTTGCGCGCCCTCAAGCCTGTCCCGCCTCCGACCGAGGCCCGCTTGCTGGAGATCCTCGCCGCGGCGCACTTTGCCAGTCACGACCATGAGCGGGCCATCGCCACCTATGAGGAGGCGATCGCCGTGGGCAGCGCAGTGTCCGATCTGCAAGGGCTGGCCCGCCTCTACGGTGCAATCGGAGCGGACTACAGGAGCGCCGGCGACGGGGAAACGGCGGCGCGCTACACGCAGCGCTCGCTCGCGGTGCTCGAAGTGATTCGCGATCGCGACGTGCTCGCCAAATGCGAGAACGACCTCGCCCTGGTCCTCATGGTCGGGGGTGAGCTCGCGGAGGCGCGGCTTCATCTGGACCGCTCGCTCCAGCTGTGCGATGACAGCAACCTGAGATGCGGCCGCAGCCTGGTGCTGCTCAGCCTGTGCGAGCTGACGATGCGCGAGGGCGACCTCGAGCGAGCGCAAGAGCTTGGGAGCGAGGCCCTCGAGCTCGCCGAACGCCTCGAGGAGGGTGCGACCATCGCCGAGGCTCACGTGCTGCTGGGCCGGATCGCCGACCAGCGCGCTCTGCCCGACGAGGCTGACAAGCAGTTCGCCGACGCGATTCGCGGGTTCGAAGCGTTGGGGTTGCGCGAGAGGCTGCTCCAATGCCACGGCCAGTACGCCGAGATCCTGGAGCGGCGAGGTGAGCTCGCCCGGGCGTACATGCACATGAAGGAAGCGCTCCAGGCGAGCCGGCCGGGGCTGCTTCGCCGGGAGCAGGAGCAAGAGCAGGAGCGGGTCAGCTCGGCTTAGACGTTCTCCTTGCGTTGAAGGAGACCCTATTTACGCGTGTTAACGTAGTTTTCGCCGCCGGGGCGGCGTCTATGGACACGCAGGGGAGGTAGCTGACAGCTGGCGAAAGCTCTTCGCAACTCGAAGTTCACCCTCACCGCGGAAGCCGTCATCGCCGACTACCGGCTGGCCTACAGTAGCCGCCGAGCCTCCATCATCGGGCGGGCTGAGGTCCTGCGAGGCAACGCCACCTTCGGCATCTTCGGCGACGGCAAAGAGATCGCCAACATCGCGATGGCCAAGGCGTTCCGGTCGGGCGACTGGCGGGCCGGCTACTACCGGGACCAGACCTTCATGTGGGCGACCCGGATGTCCAACGTCCGCGCGTTCTTCGCCCAGCTCTACGGAAACGCCAGCCTCGAGGCCGACCCGGCGTCGGGCGGCCGGCAGATGGGCAACCACTTCGCGACCCGCTTTCTCGACGATCGAGGCGAGTTCGAGCGCTCGGTCGACATGCCCAACTCGAGCGCGGACGTCTCGAACGTCGCCGGATGGATGCCTCGACTGGTCGGGCTTGCCTATGCGTCGAAGCTCTATCGCGACAACCCGCAGCTGAAGGATGCACAAGACGGGTTCTCCGTCAACGGCAACGAGGTCGCGTTCGGGACCATCGGCGACGCCGCGACCAGCGAGGGCCTGTTCTGGGAGGCGATCAACGCCGCGGGCGTGCTCCAGATCCCGATGGCGATGTCGGTGTGGGATGACGGATACGGAATCTCGGTGCCAATCACCACGGAAACCACGAAGGCATCGATCTCCGACGTGCTCCGAGGCTTCAGTCCGGACGACCGGCCCGGCATCGATATCTACGTCACCCGCGGATGGGATTACACCGCGCTCATCGAGACCTACGCGACCGCGATCGACAAGGTGCGGCGAGAGCACAAGCCCGCGCTGATCCACGTCACCGAGATGACGCAGCCGCAGGGCCATTCCACGAGCGGCAGCCACGAGCGATACAAGTCGAAGGAGCGCCTGCGCTTCGAGGCTGAGTACGACTGTGTAGCCCGCATGCGCGACTGGGTCATCGAGTCGGGAATCGCCAGCGAGTCGCAGCTCGAGGGTTGGGAGGCGGCCGACAAGGAGGCAGTCGAAGCGGCGCGCGACCTGGCCTGGGAGGCGTTCCAGTCGCCGATCCGCGCCGAGCGCGATCGCGCGGTGGCGATCCTGCGCCGGGTCGACATGCCGGAGGTGGCCGAGATCACCAACTCGCTGGACGAGGCGGTCAAGGTCACGCGGTCTTTGATCATGTCAAGCGCGAAGCGGGCGCTTCACCAGCTGCGCGGACTCGAAGCTCCCGCGCGTGACGAGCTCGCGAAGTTCGTCCGCGACTATGGCCGTGAGAACGACGAGCGCTACAACTCGCACCTGTACAGCAGCTCACCCGACTCGCCGCTCAACGTTCCGATCGTGGGGCCCGCCTATTCAGACCAGTCGCCGACGGTCGACGGCAGACAGGTGCTCGTCCGCAACTTCGACGCCAACTTCGCGCGCGATCCACGCATCTTCGTCATCGGCGAGGACATCGGCAGGTTGGGCGACGTCAACCTCGTGTTCGAGGGACTGCAGGCGAAGTACGGAGAGCTGCGGCTGACGGACACCGGGATCCGCGAGGCGACGATCCTCGGCCAGGCGATCGGCGCCGCCATGCGCGGGCTGCGGCCGATCTGCGACATCCAGTACCTCGACTACTTCCTGTACGCGCTGGAGACGGCGTCGGACGACCTTGCGACTCTGCACTGGCGGACGGTCGGCGGGCAGAAGGCGCCGGTGGTCATTCGCACCAAGGGGCATCGCCTGGTCGGGATCTGGCATTCGGGGTCACCCATGTCGGTGGTGCTGAACGCCCTGCAAGGCCTCTACGTGGCGGTGCCGCGGAACATGACGCAGGCGGCGGGTTTCTACAACACGCTCTTCCGGGGCGACAACCCCGGACTGGTGATCGAAGTCCTCAACGGCTACCGGCTGAAAGAGCGCGTGCCGGACAACATCGGCTCGTTCACGGTGCCACTTGGCGTGCCCGAGGTTCTGCGCGCGGGCACCGACGCGACCGTTGTCACCTACGGTGCCTGCTGCGCGATCGCGCTCGACGCCGCGCAAACTCTCGATGAGCTGGGCGTGTCGTGCGAGGTCATCGACGTCCGGACGCTCAACCCGTTCGATGTGACTCACATGCTCGCGCGCTCGATCGAGAAGACGCACGCGCTGATCTGCGTGGACGAAGACGTGCCGGGCGGCGCGTCGGCGTTCATGCTGCAGCAGATCCTCGAGGCGCAGAACGGTTGGTGGCACCTCGATGCGGCGCCGCGTACCCTGGCAGCGTCGCCGAACCGGCCCGCTTACGGGCCTGACGGGGACTACTTCACGAAGCCCAACCGGGAGACCATCGTCGCAGCCGTGTACGAGGTCGTGCGCGAACGCCAGCCTTGGAGGCTGCCGCCCCTCGACGCATGACCAGCGGATTCCGCACCTTTCCGCCCAAACGTCCGCTTCTGCGCACGGAATCCCACAACTCTTGGCGGAAACGGGCGGCATCATGCCGGACGCCTGCTGGCATAGCCCTTTTCGGGCCCTCCCTTTCTTTGGCTTCCTCCCCCAAGCCAGCCGATCCTGGGTTGACCTTACTTTCGCGAAAGAGCGACGTCAATCCTGGTTGTTAAGGAAGTCCTTGGAATCACGATGACCGCATTGCAACCCCCACTTTTAGTCGAGGTGGCCCCGAAATTTGCTGCCGAACTCAGGCGGCAATTGAAGTCTCTCGAACCGGGTCTTGTCGCGAGCGTGGACTCGATTCGTGTGGCCAACGTCTGCGATTGCTCCCAACCTGGCTGTGCCAGCTTTGAGGCCGTTTCCGGCGCCGGCAAAATGCGGCACATACGACACCTGAGCGGTTGGCTGCGGGACTCATTCCTGACTTTCTCGTTCGTTAAGCAAGGAGATTCGGGAGAGATTGGAATCGTTGACCTGACCAGCAATCCTGAACTGCGAGCTGAGCTCGATCATGGGATGCGAAAGCTTGGACTGAAAGGTTTTCCGGTCCGGCCACAACGTGAAAGCTAGGTCAGGTCGCCCGGCAGGTATTCCATGACCGCGAGGGCGGGCGCCGCGCCCAGCAGCCTGAAGCCCTCGAGCAGGTAACCGAACCAGCTCGCGGCCGGCGCCGGCTCGGCGAGGGGCGGAATCACTCGCCGCGGTCTGCGTACCTCTCGCATCGGAACCTTGTCCGACAGCCCCGCCAGCGCCCTCGCCTTGGCGAGGCCCGCGTCGAGGCCGCCAAGCTCGTCGACCAGCTTGCGCTCGAGGGCCTGTCGCCCACTCCACACCTTGCCCTGCGCGATCGGCGCGAGCTCGTCCGAGGTCATCTTCCGCGCGCTTTCGACCAGGCGCAGGAACGCGTTGTAGATGCGCGTAATGTCCGCGCGGACGATGCTCCGCTCCTCATCCGTGAACGGACGTTCGTCGCTCTCGAGCAGCACACGATCGCCGCGGGCAATCGTCTCCCGGTTGAAAAGCAGCTTCTCCCACATCGAGCCCGTGACGATCTTTCCGCTCAGCACACCGATGGAGCCAGTGATTGTTCCCGGGCGGGCGACGATCCAGGATCCTGGCATCGAGACCCAGTAACCGCCAGAGGCGGCGACCGGCCCCATGACGACGACGATCGGCTTGCGCTGCCCGACCACGGCGAGCGCCTGGCGCATCGCCTCCGACGCTGTCGACGACCCGCCGCGAGAGTTGACGTACAGGACGACGGCGGCGGCTCGCTTGTCCGCCGCAACCTGGCGCGCCACCTGGACGACGCTCAGGTCGCCCGCGCGATCGTCGCCCACCAGGGGCACCTCGACCGGCGGCTTGATCGGCAGATGCCCGGACCGGCCGTCGATGATGGTGCCTTCGATCCGCATCAGCGCGATGTACTTGCGCAGGCGAAGGGTCGGCGGAGGGGTTCGCATCTTGCGGCTCGCGCGCTCCCAGGTCCCGATACTGACAGGTGCTCCGGCGCCACGGGCCAGATGCGTCGGCAGCCCTTCCTCGCCGACGACCCGATCCACCGCGTGCGTCTCGACGGCCACGTCGTCGCCGTAGGGCGAGCAGTCGATCAGCTTCTTCGCACCCGCGCTGTCGAGCAGCCTCGACTCGGCGATCGCCGTGAGCAGCTCCTCGTGCTGCGACTCGAGCAGCCAGCTGATCTGTTCGCGCAGCTCGTCGGACATGCTCGACTTGGTGAGCGGGTCGGCCGCCGACTTGTAGGGCGAGACCTGCACGAAATCCGCCCCCAGGCCGAGTCGCGCGAGCCCGTCGGCGAGAAACAGGCTCGTGCTCGAGAAACCCAACGCGCGGACGCTGCCGGTCGGCATCAGGAGGATCTCGTCGCAGGCGCACGCGAGGTAATAGGCGCCGGTGCCGTACGAGGGCGCCCAGGCGACCACCCGCTTGCCCGCGTTGCGGAGCCGGCCGACGAGCTCCCGGAGGTCCTGCAGGGTGGCCATCGGCATCCCTGCCGCTCGGAGATGCAGAACGACCCCTTTGATCCGCGCATCGCGCGCGATCGCGTCGAAACGCTCGCCCAGCACTTTGACGCTGAGTCGCTGCCGGGACACGAAGCGCTGCCACAGCGGCGGCGGCGGATCAGGCAGCGCGGGCAGGTTCTCTTCGAGCACGAAGACGACGAAGGCCGGCGGCCTGCCGATCGAGCGGCGGATGCTCGAGACAAGCCACCACAGGTAGCGGAACGGATACAGGAGCAACCTCGCCCTTCTAGAGCGAACGTTTAGGCGTGCTAAACGACCTTCGAAATCTCCAGGCGCTCGTCTATCTCGCGGCTCAAGCGCGACGCGCCGTACTCCTGCCCGACGTGGTGGTGATACGGAACCCCGGTGAAGAGGTGGTGCGACCTCGTCGGGATCGTGGCGCCATCCGCCCACTCCTTTCGCTGCAAATCCATGTAGCCCTCTTCTTTGTCGTGCTTCAGGCCTTCGAGGAGGACCGACATCCCATGGCCGGCAGCGTGCTGCAGCGCGAGCGTGATGAAGATGAAGCCGATGCCCAGCAGGCCCAGCTCGTCCCAGGTGATCGGGTTCTTCTCGTTGAACCACTTGAACGAGGACGAGTAGTTGAAAGCAAACCTTGCCTTGGGGAAGCGCTTGCGGATCTCGGTGCAGAAGGTCTCTGTCGGCCCGCGCTCGGCGGTCGGAAACTCGCACCACAGCAGGTCGGGCACGCCGCTGTCCAGGTAGCGAAGGCCGCGATCGATTGCGAGCTCCAGCCCGCGCTTGGACTCGGGAGCCTCTGTTGCGGACACGCCGTCGGTGCGCGCGATGATGATGAAGTCGGGGTGGCCGAGGTCGTCGGCAACGCTGCGCATCATCTTCAGCTTGCCGACGAATTCGTCCGCGGCGATGAGCGCCTTGCCCGCGATATGGCCGCAGCGCTTGGGCATCACCTGGTCCTCGAGGTGAGCGGCCGCGACGCCCGCGTTGAGGTATAGCTCGACCGTGCGCTGGACGTTGAAGAGGTTCCCGTATCCCGCGTCCATGTCGACCACCACGGGCGGGATCTCGAGGTGGGTGGGCGGGACCTTCTTGTCGGGATCGCCCATCGCCATGGTCAGCTGGAACTTGCGGAGCGCGCTCACGGTTCGGCGCGCGCCGTCCGCGATCTCAACCGACGAGTAGAGGTCCATGTCCGTGGTGCCCAGGTGGCCGATCGCGAAGGAGTAGCCGCTGAAGTAGACGGCGTCGAAGCCGTGATACATGACGAGCTGGGCGCCCATGGGGTCGTACACCCCGGGGGCGAAGACGTAGGGCTTGGAAGCCAGCATCCCGCGCAACCGCCTGCTCGGCGATTCGTTGCGCGACGCGGGAACCTTGAAGCCGGCCGGAAGCATTGGAGTCGAGACGAGATCCATCTAGGGCCTCCTACTCGTTTTCGTGATCGCAGTTGCAGGGTTCCGGGCATTCGCACTCGTGCTCGGTCTCCTGTTCCTGCGATAGGTTTTCCTGATCCATAGCTAAGAAACTATCAACGAATCCGATATACGTCCAATCAATTGATCTGATCGGCCCTATCGGAACAACCGATGTAGAGAGAACGCATGTCGCGCGTTCTATTTGGTCCCGAGCAGCTCCAGGAACGCGGCCACGATGCCTTCCGGCTTGCCGGCGTCGCGGCGGCGGTAGGCGACGATCGTGTTCTGCATCGGTGGCGCGTCCAGCATTTTCACGGTGCGCAGCGTCTTGCCCGCAAGCTCGCGAGCTACAGCCGTGCCCGGAAGAAGTGCGACGCCAAGGTCGCGTTCGACCATCTTTTTGGCCGCCTCGATGGAGTCGAGCTCCATCAAGCCGCGGAGGCTCACTCCGGCCGAGAGAAACGCTCCCTGCGTGATCTCGTAGTAGCTGGACGTGCGGTCGAACATGATCAGCTTCTCCGCGGCCACCTGGGCCATCGTCACGTTGGAGAGCTGGGTGAACGGATGATCTGGCGCGCACACGAGGACCAGGTCCTCGGTGTGGAAGGCGCGGAGCTCTAGGTCTGGGTGCCGGATGGCACGCCCAAGGCCGATCTGGACCTCGTCGCGCAGGACCAGCTCGACCACGTCTTCCGAATGACCCGTGCGCACGGACACCTCGACTCGAGGGTGTGCGGCCACGAACCGTTCCAGCAGGTCCGGGAGCACGTAAGTGCTGACCGCCGGCGCGGCCGCGATCATCAGGTGGCCTGCGGAGGCGGTCATCACCTGCTCCAGCGCGTCCCGGCCGTCGACTAGGGCGCGCAACGCGCGCTCGGCGAAAGGGATCCAGGCGCGGCCGGCGTCGGTCAGGCGCATGCCGTGTGGCGTGCGCAGGAACAGGGGCGTGCCGAGCTCGCGCTCGAGGCCCTGAAGGCGTGCGGTCAGCGTCGGCTGGGTGATGAAGAGGGCCTCGGCGGCCCGGCTGACGCTGCCCCGCCGGGCGACCTCGAGGAAGCCCTCGACCTGGACGAGCTGGATGCCACTTGGCTTCCCGTTACGGGATTCTTCTATGGCCACGGCAGGACGCTACAAATTCTATCTATAGGTCGGCCAGCCCGGACAGTTCGGACTATCCGACGTTTTCTTCGGACTCCAGCCCGGTTTGTCCGGTCAATCCGGGGTACTCCTCGCCTGTGAAGTGTTAGTTGCGGCCTCGGAGCAGAATCCGGGCCGCCGCCACGGCGACGATCCACACCGGTGCCATCGTGATCACGAACGGCCGGATGGTGTCGCTGTTGGAGTGCGAGACACGGTCGAAAGCCTCGAAGACCGCGACGGTTCCGTACAGCAGCAACAGGCCGCTGAGGGCGAGGAGCGCCAAAAGCTTCCAGTTCATGTCGAACGGAATCGTAGACGGGCGGCTTGGATTCTCCTAGACATGGCTGTTTTCTTCGGCTTTCACATGCCCAACTTCACGTTTCCCGGAGTCCCCGCCGACAAGCTCTTCGACCGCGTGGTCGAAAACGCAAAGGCCGCCGAGAAGGCAGGCTTCGACCTCGTCACGGTGATGGACCACTTCTATCAGATACGCGGCGTCGGTCCCGAGACCGAGCCGATGCTCGAGGCCTACACGACACTGGCGGCCATCGCCGCGCACACGACGAAGATCAAGGTCGGCACCCTTGTCACGGGCGTGACCTACCGCAACCCCGCGCTGCTGGTCAAGGAAGTCACCACGCTGGACGTGATCTCTAAGGGTCGCGCGATCCTCGGCATCGGCGCCGCGTGGAACGAGGACGAGCATGTCGGCTATGGCATGGAGTACCCGCCCATCGGCCGGCGACTGGACCGTCTCGATGAAGCCCTGACCATCGCCAAGCTGATGTTCACCGAGGAGCGGCCTTCGTTCGAGGGCAAGTTCTACCGGATCGAGCGTGCGCTCAACGTGCCGCGGCCGATCCAGCCTGGTGGACCCAAGATCCTGGTCGGCGGCGGCGGCGAGAAGCGAACGCTGCGGCTGCTTGCGCGGCACGGCGACATCGGGCATTGGTTTGGCGGACCCATCGACGACTTGAAGCGCAAGAAGCAGATTTTCGAGGAGCACTGCGAGGTGGTCGGGCGCGACCCGTCGACGGTGTTGCTGACTGTCGGTGTCGGCCTCATCCTGGTCGAGAACGAGAAGGACGCCAAGGCGATCCTCGACCAGGTGCCGCCCGAGCGCAGGCCGATGGTCATGGCGGCCCGCGTTCCGCAGGCGGCCGAGTTTCTCGGCCCCTACCTCGACGCCGGGTTTGGCGGCTTCACGCTGAGCAACCCGGCGCTGCCCACCGTCGATGCGATCGGGCTGGCCGGCGAGCTGATCAAGACCGTGCGCGGGAGCTCGGTCGCGGCTTAAGAACTTCCTGGATCTGCTCGGCCGCGAGAAAGCGCGCCGCCCGCTCCCGCGCTAGGCCTGCGGCCACGTTGTTGATCACTGTGCCTGCGTCAGCGAAGGCGCGCTCAGCTCCCGTGTCATCGCCGCTCCGATAAAGGGCTCGCGCGAGACCTGCGCGAGATTGCCACCGCTGCGGAGGACTGCCGAGCCGATCGGCCTGCTCGACCGCAAGACGCAGCTCTGGAATCGCTTCTTTAGGCTTACCTGAGGCGACCAGGGCCTGTCCAAGCAACGTCCGTCCGACGATCTCGTATTTCACGCGCCGAACCGGTTCACTGAGCTCGATCGTCTTTCGCGCCCACTCGACAGCCTCGATCGGGTGACCTGTCGCAAGCTCCAGCTCTGCTCGTGCCGCAGCCAGCCGGCAAGCGACCAGCCAACGGGCCCACCCCTTTGTGTTGACGGAGTCGTCCCATTGCACGCGCCACGCCCGCTCGGCGGTTGCGATGTCCCCTTGCAAGAGAGCGGTCTGCACGAGATCAGCCATTGCCATTGCCTTTGGCATGGTGAATCCGACCATTCCCGTCGTCGCCTCCACCGAGTCCTCGGTGCGACGCCGTGCTTCGTCCAGGTCGAAGATGTCGCGCAGGGGCAATGTCGAGTAGTTCTGGATGATCCGGATCGGTCGGCCCAGTCTCTGCGCCAGCTGCAGCGTCTGATCAAACAGCGCGAGCCCTTCTTCGTAACGGCCCGTCGACGTGAGCACCATGGCCCTCAGCGAGGCGCTTCTGAGGCGGGCTTCCAGGCTTTGCGGGTCGGCCTCTGCCTCGGTCACCGAAGCCATCAAGGCGCCGGCGTCGGCCAGACGTCCCATCCAGTACAGCTGCTCGCCGAACATGTGCTGATGGTTGACGCGATCCCATGACCTCGTGCCTGGGACCCAGATCTGGAGAGCCTTCTCGCCCAGCTCGGCCCCTCGGTCGAGGTCACCAGGTTCACCCCTCATGGCGAGCCCCTGGCTCAGGCGACCGGTCGCGACCGCGATGAGCTCCTGATCGCCCAGCTTCTGCGCGAGCTCGAGTGCCTCCTGGGCGCCGGCGATGGTTTCGGCGGCCTGTTCCGTCCACTCGGTTCCCCAGATCCATCCCAGCAGCCCCTCGATCCGATCCCGACCGCTCAGCTCCGGCAGCAGTTCGCCGAGGTCGTCCACCGCGCCCTGGTAGTCGTCGAGCGTCACGCGGCCGATCCCGCGAGCAAGCCGGATCTGTCGCCGCCGGGCGTCATTGGGCGCCAGCTCGAGCGCGGCGTCGAACAGGGAGATCGCTTCGGCCAGCGCCCAGCCATTGAGCGCTTGATCGGCGGCGAGCAGGAGGTAATCGATGGCCTTGTCGGGGTCGCCGGCTTCCCTCCAGTGATGCGCGAGAAACGCGGCCAGGTCTTTGGTTTGGCCGGCGGCGGATTCGACGTAGCGGGCGACCGCTGCGTGGCGCTCCCGGCGGAGGGAGCGAGGGATGGTCGCGTAGGCAACCTCTCGGATGAGGATGTGCTTGAACTGGTACTCCACGTCACCGCGGACACGGCTCGAGGGAACGCGCCGAATGAAGTCCCGCACCTCGAGCGCGGAAAGGGCATCGTCGAGGTCGCCATGGCCACCAAAATCGACCAGCACGCCGCGCCAAAACGCGCGGCCGACCACGGAAGCGTCCAGGATGACCGCGCGAGCCGCGCTCGGTAGGGCGTCGAGGCGTGCGGCTATGGCGGCCCTGACTGTTGTCGGGAGGTCGGAGCCTAATGATTGCCCCTCGATGAATGCCGCGGTCAGTTCCTCGACGAACAGAGGATTTCCCTCGGCCGCCTCGGCTATTCGCTCGATGGTCTCTCTGGAGAGGTCAAGGTTTGCAAGCAGCGGCTCCGCGAGCGCGGCGGCGTCAGCGTTGGACAGGGGCTCCAGGCGGATCGTCGTATGCGGGAAGAGTCCGCTTCCCCAACCGGATCGGTGATCGAGGAACTCGGGCCTGGCGAGACCGACCATCATGATCGGTACGTCTCGGGCATGAGTCGCCAGATATTCGATGAGGTCCAGAAGGCCCGCATCCGCCCAATGCAGGTCTTCGAAGATGAGTAGCGCCGGCCGATCCGCGGCAAAACTCTCGAGCAGCCTTCGAGCGGCAAAGAAGAGGTAGTCACGGTCGAGGGCCGGCTCGTCGATGCCGAGGCCGGTGAGCAGCGAGATGTAGCGGGTGGTCTCGTCCACCTCATTTGCCGGCAGATGCTTCGTGATGAGCGCAGAGAGTTTCGCTCGCGCGGAGTCCGCCGGATCGTTCTCGTAGATCTCTGCAATGATCCGCAGCATCTGCGTAAACGCCCCATATGCCGCGCGCTCGCCGTACGGGAGGCAGCGCCCGCGCATCACCGCTGCGCCAGCCGCGTGGACGCGACCAGAGAACTCACGCTGCAGCCGCGATTTACCGATGCCTGGAGGGCCCAACACCGTGACGAGATGCGGATGTCGGTCGCTGGTGGCGCCTTCCCAGATCGAGGCCAGGAGCGTGAGCTCGCGATCGCGTCCGACCATCTCGATGTCGGGTCGAGGCCGAGCGACGGAACCCGCCGCGATGGTCAGCCACGCGCGAAGCGGTTCCTCCTTGCCTTTGGCTTCGACCGCGCTGACAGGTCGGTACGTGATCGCGCTTCTCGTGAGCCGGTACGTCTCCTCGCCCACCACGAGAGTGCCCGCCCCGGCTGTGGTCTGCAGCCTCGAGGCGGTGTTGACGACGTCGCCCATGGCCAGCGCTTCTCCGGTCGGAGAACCCGAGGTGACCGTGACCACCGCCTCGCCGCTGTTCACCGCGGCGCGCGCTTCGAGTTTCAGAGCTGCAACCGCGTCGAGGATCGCGAGGCCCGCGCGCACGGCGCGCTCTGCATCGTCACCATGCGACACCGGAGCACCGAACACCGCCATCACGGCGTCGCCGATGAACTTCTCCATGGTCCCGCCAAAATGGTCGATCCGCTCTTGGGCGGCGCTCTGATAGGCGCGCAGCGTGTCCCGCACATCCTCGGGATCGGCGCGGTCCGACCTGCGCGTGAAGTCGACCAGGTCGACGAAGAGCACGGAGACGAGCTTGCGTTCCTGTTTTACAGGCTCCGCGTCGAGCGGCGCGCCGCAGGCGAGACAGAAGCGGGCCCGTTCCGGGTTCTCCTCTCCGCAGCGTCCGCAGCGCACTACCGGAGTCTAAGCAGTCGACGCAAGCTCATCATGTCCCCGTCCCCACCGGGGAGAGGGCTCGGGAGGGGGCTCAAGCCGGCGCTGGTCCTTGTAGGTCTTTTCGCCCGCGCGCACGTCGACCTGGAGGTGGTTCTCCGGTGGCGCAAGTGGGCAAGCCCAGCGTGGGCTGTACGCGCACGATGCGTTGTAGGCGTAGTTGAAGTCGAGAACGACCTCGGACGACCCGGGCTTGATCTCGAGCACCAGCCCGTCGGTGTCCTTGGCGGTGTCGAAAAGGTACCGGCCTCCGCCATACGTCTCGCGGCCCGATGTGCGGTCGCGGAAGGGGACGAATAGGCCTCCCGCGTACTGGACCAGGCTGAGCACGGTCAGCCTGCACTCCTGGCCCGCCAGCGTGAAGACGAGCCGGCCCACGCGCCGATACCTAACCGCTCCGTCCTCGCCGCCGGTATCGATCCCCAACTCGGTGTCGTCGCCAGGTTCCACGTGCGCCGTCACGCGACAGGCGGGGTCGGTGTCGAAGTAGCGCAGGCCGGTGAACGAGTCGCGCTCCTCGGGCTCGATCGGCGACTGCGGATGTGTGCGAAAGAGCTCGTCGCGAGCGCCGCGAAATCGCATCACGGCGTCAGGACCGGTGATGCGGTACAGATCGCCGACCCGCCTGCGCCAGTCGACCAGGTCGAGGTACGGCTGGGGGTCAGTGCCCGTCAACTGCCTGTTCGGTCGGGGTCAGCTTGTAGCTAGCTTGGGGTGGCAGGGACGCGAGCGCGGAATGCACGTCATCTTCTGTCGCGTCCGTGACGATCAGGGTGTAGCGCCAGCCGTGGGGTTCCAGTGCCTCAGTCGCCTGGGCGGGCTCGGTCGCGGCTGGAGCCGCAATGACCGCGACCTTCGCAATGGCGGGGGCGGTCGCGGGCTTGGGTGGACGAGCCGCTGCGTCGCCCCGCAGGACGATCCAGTGATAGACGCCTACGCCTACGGCGACGACGATCAGCGCGAGGTATTGCGCGAAATCGAGGTTCGCTGGGTCGTCCAGGCGCGGATGGGCGCTGAACGTCTGCTGTAGGACCGCGTTGACTATGCCCACGCCTCCGGCGAGCACCGCGAGGACGCTGCCGAGCAACGCGGCCCACACATAGAGCTTGCGGCTCAGCGACTGGCGGTCGGCCGCCCACGGTGAGTGGCGCCAGTGGGCGACCCATACCGCTGCGCCAACGATCAGCAGCGTGACGGAAAGGCTGAGTGGGTCCTTCCAATCTGGCGCGGGGACCCCGATGATCGGCGCCTCCGCCAGCTTCGCGAGCGTCGCCAACAGGCCGAATGCTCCGTACGCCCAGGCGGCGAGCGAGATGAGCGAGGCGAGGTTGGTGTACAGGCGCCGGATGGCCGCCTGCCGATCAGCCTCCTGCGTCCCGGCGTCGCGCGCCAGCCGCCGGCTGATCAGGACCCACGCGATTCCGTAGACGAGAAGAAGCGATCCAGGATTGGCGAGCGCGGCCATCAGGTTGGTCCCCGCGTTCCCTGGGTTGCTCACGCCCAGACCGCGCGCCAGGGCGTAGTAGAGGATCTGGGTTGCGCCGTACAACGCTGAGCCGATACAGAACGCGACGACGATGAATCCCTCAAGCGCGCGCAGCGTGGAGTGGCGGTCCTCGCTGATGTGCTTGATCGCGATGACTCGCGCGTGGACACCCCAAAGGACCAGGCCACCGACGGCCATTCCCGCAGGTCCAGCCAGGGAGTAGAAGCGTTCGCTCGAGTCGAGCGCGAGCCTCGTCCAGGCGATCTGCAGCAACGAGGCGGTGCCGCCCAGCAACGTGAGCAGGCCGACGAGGAGCGCGATGTACATGTACCAGCGACGGAGGGTCGACGACCTGCCCTCCTCGCCCGCGGTTGTCCGGTCGCGCCACGCGATGAAGAAGTGGAAGCCCCAGACGGCCGCGAAAACCAGGGCGGCCCACCCGATCTGGGACGCGGAGAGGGTGTTGAGTGGCAGATCGTCGAGGACCGGCTGCAGCAGCTGCACGACCAGCGCGGTCACCGCGATCATCGCCGCGATCGAGCCAACCAGGCAGGCCCAGTAGAGGTAGAGACGGCGGAGAGCGGAGGCGCGCTCGTACGGATCGCGCGACGCAAAGCGCTGGGCAAACCAGAAATGGATGCCCCAGACGGGGAGCGCGACGACAGTCATCGCGGTGAAGATCGCGAGCTGGCCGCGGCTCGTCTCGGCGGTCGGATCGTTGAGGGCGAACAGCATGATGGTGCCGCCAAGAAGGACGAGACCGGTCGCCAAAACCACGAGCGCCGCGGCGCTCACGAGGTAGAGGTAGAGGCGCCTCAGAATCATCGGCGCAACGGTACTACCATGCGCGGGTGATCTCTCAAGAACTGCTTGAAATCCTGGCCTGCCCGAAGTGCCATACCAAGGTGGAGCTCAGGGAGCCGGATCAGCTCCGATGCCCCCACTGCAAGGTGCTCTATCCGATCGTGGACGGGGAGGGGTTGGCTTCGGCGTCGCGGATGTCCGGCGCGATCTCGTCGTCGGTGAGCGCGTAAGCCTGGTTCGGATCGCTCGCCGACGTCGCGAAGACCATCCCCAGGACGCGGCCGTCGAGGTCGATCAGCGGCCCACCCGAGTTGCCCGGGTGCACGCTGGCCTGCAAGACGTAGATCTGCCTCGTGACGAAGTTCGCGTTGTAGATGTCGCGGCCCTGGGCCGAGATCGATCCGTCGACCACGGCCGGCACCGTCGATCTGCGCGCGCCGCCGGGATAGCCGATCACCGCGCCCTGCGTGCCCCGCTGAGCGGGGCCAAACGTGACGCCCGTGACCGTGTAACCCGGCACGTGGAGAACCGCGACATCGCGCCCGGGGTCGAAGAAGATGACATCAGCGCGCATCGTCGTCCCGTCCGGCTTGGTGATCGAGTGAGACGCCGTGCCGGAGACCACGTGCGCGTTGGTCACGACGTAGCCGTCGCCGACCGGAAAGCCGCTGCCGGTGACGATGCCGCCGCAGCCCACACTCGAGACTTTGACGACGACGTCCGCGGTGTGCTTCACACCGGGCGTGTCGACCGATGCGGGGATGGGCAACGCGCTGGGCAGGCCGCTTGGCTCTAGGCCGGCGAACACTGGAGGGAACTGCACGCCGGCGAGGACCTGGGCGACGCTCGCGAGAAACGCCGGCGGACGTGGCGCGATCGTGTCCAGACCGCGGAGTAATACCGAGCGTTGGATCTGCTGCGCGATCTCCGGGCTCGGGCCTCGCGAGAAGCTGAGGCCGAGGAACCAGCACATGATCAACACCGCAAATGCGGACAGCGCCGCACCGGCGACCGAGTCGGTCGACGTGTGGACGCCGGTGCGCAGGATGTTGCGCCGGATCGGCTCGCCGACCGCGAAGCCGATGCTCGAGCCGAGACTTCCTCCGATCACGAGGACAAGCACCGCCCCCAACGGACGCGCGCTCGAGTTGTTGATCTGCAGGTAATCGAGGACAAACCTGGCCGACGAGGCGCCGAGAAGGACGCCGACCAGCAGGCCGAAGTACTGGGCCAGCGAGAGCCAGAAGCCGCGCCGGTATCCGTTCGCGAGCCCGACCAGGGCGGCGATGAGAATGAGGACGTCGATGAGGTTGAACACGGGCTCTGTTTGGTAACACCCTACCGGGACTAACCGCTCGAAGATTCACGCTCGGAGATAATTACGTCCGTGGTCTACCTTGCCGGGGAGTGGGTGCCCGCCTGGCTGTGGATGAGCATGACCTTCCTTGTCGCGACCCTGGGCGTGTGTGGCCTCGGTTGGTGGGTGCTGCGTGGAGACGCTCGCAATCGGGCCGCGGAAGAGCTCGTCGACGAGACCCAAGCCGAGGCTGAGGTAGTCAAGCACTAAGCCCCTCCGTCGGCCCCATCCCCGGCTCTTCTACCCCACGGCATCTTCGACTCCGCGGGGCCCCTGAGGCCGGGTACTTCCCCCCGAGCGGGAAAGAGTTAGGCCGGCACCGGCTCGTGCTCTGCCAGCTCGCCGGCTTCACGCAGGTCGCGTACGGGCATGAAGCTCCGCACCGGCGGCACCCGTTCGAAGTTGTAGGGCGGCGGCGGAGACGTTGTCGCCCACTCGAGCGTGTTCCCTTGCCATGGGTCGTTGCCCGCGATCTCGCCTTGGGTCCAGCTGTGGATCACATTGATCAGGAACAGCAGGATGGAGATCGCGATCAGGAACGACGAGATCGTGATGATCATGTTGGTGGCTGCCCACGCCTCGTTCGAGTAGGTCCATATCCGCCGCGGCATTCCCTCGAGCCCCAGCGTGTGCATGATCAAGAACGTCCCGTTGAAGCCGATGAAGACGGTCCAGAAGTTCCACTCGCCCAACCTCCGGTTGAGCAGCCGGCCGGTGATCTTGGGGAACCAGTAGTAGATCCCCGCCAGGATCGCGAACACGCTTCCACCGAACAGTACGTAGTGGAGGTGGGCGACGACGAAGTACGACTGGTGCAGCTGGGTGTCCACCGGCACTGACGCGAGGTAGATGCCGGTGATGCCGCCGATCAGAAACGTGGCCAGGAAGCCGAAGACGAACTTGATCGGGACCGTGAAGTCGATCGAGCCCCACCACATGGTGGCGATCCAGTTGAAGAACTTGATGCCGGTCGGGACCGCGATCAGCATCGTCATCAGCATGAAGAAGCCCTCGACGTAGGTGTTCATGCCGACAGTGAACATGTGGTGCGCCCACACGGTCATGGACAGGAAGACGATGCCGAAGAGCGCCGCGACCATCGACATGTAACCGAAGATCGGCTTGCGCGCGAACACCGGAACGATCTCCGAGATCAGCCCGAACGCCGGGAGGATCATCACGTAGACCTCCGGGTGGCCGAAGAACCAGAACAGGTGCTGATACAGCACGGGCCTGCCCGCGGTCGTGAAGAACTGGGTGCCGAGCTGGCGGTCGAACTCGACCAGGATCATCGCGGCGGCAAGCGGCGCGCCCACGATGAGGAGGAGGATCGAGGTCGAGATCTGGGCCCAGACGAAGAGTGGCAGGCGCGAGAACCGCATCCCCGGCGCTCGGAGGGCGACGATCGTGGTCAGGAAGTTGGTCGAGGCCATGATCCCGCTGATCGCCCAGACGATGATGCTCATCGCCCAGAAGTCGACGCCGAGACTGTGCCCCTGGAACGCCTTCTCGGTCAGCGGCGCGTAGCCGGTCCATCCGGCGTTCAGCCCACCGCCCGTGAGGAAGCCGCAGTAGTACAGGATGATCGACACCGGGATGAGCCAGAAGCCGAGCAGGTTGACGCGCGGAAACGCCATGTCGCGCGCGCCGATCATGATCGGCACCATGTAGTTCGCGATCCCGGTGACGAAGATCGTGACGAAGAAAAAGATCATCGTCACGCCGTGCGCCGAGATGAGCTGGTTGTAGGTCTCGGCGTCGACGATGCGGAGGTTGGGCTGCGACAGCTGCAGCCGGATGATCAGCGCGAAGATCCCTCCGATGACGAAGCTGATCAGCGATGTGACCATGTACATGATCCCGATCAGCTTGTGATCGGTCGTCGTCAGCCAGAGGCTGATCGGCTTGAAGAATGTGTCGTCGTAAGCCTTCGGCCTGGGTAGGGTTGTGGTGGCCATCCGCTTTCTATCCTACTTTGAGGGCGACGGAGAAGCTGAAGGTGAAGGCGCCGGTTTCTGCTTCGCCATCCATGCGTCGAATTCGGGCTGATCCATGGCCTGGACGATGATCTGCATCGAGGCGTGGCCCGCGCCGCAGAGCTCCGCGCACTCGCCGCGCCACTGGCCCGTCTGGTCGATCTTCAGCCAGGAGAAGTTGTCGTAGCCGGGCACGGCGTCGGTCTTGCCCGAGACTGCCGGCACCCACCACGAGTGGATGACGTCGGCGGCGCGGAACTGGAGCTTGACCAGCGTGTGCGTGGGCACGACGAACGGCACAACCGGGGCGGCGAGGCTGCCCTCCTGGTGCACCACGACTCCGTTCTCGTACTGATAGTCCCATCCGAACTGGTGGCCGCTGATGATCACGGTCATCTGCGGGTTGCTGATCGGCTGGAAGTCCTTTTGGAGCTCGGCGAAGCTGTACGCGGCGATCGCGAGCACGATGACCAGCGGGGCGATCGTCCACGCGATCTCGAGGCCCGTGTGGCCGTGGACCTGCGGCGGCACGTAGCCAACCGGCTGCGCTGAGCGCCGGTACCGGATCACCACCCACAGCAGCGCCGCCTCGACACCGACGAACACCACGATCGCCATCAGCGAGATGCCGACGTAGGTGTCGTAGATGTTCTTTCCGTTCGCCGAAACCGGGTCGGGAAAGATCGGATGCACCCCACCCAGATCGCAGGCGCTGAGCACGAACAGCAGGGCCGCGATGCCGGCGAGTGCAATCAGCAGGCGTGCGCCGCGTCCGAGGGGCCCCCGCGAATTCAAGGCGAAGCCTGCGAATTCGTGGGGGATTTGCTTCACGAGCTTGAAGTATATCGGCGGCCCAATTGCAACCCGGCCTCGCCTCACCCGACCCGATAGAATCCGAAATCGATTGTGCCCGTAGCCCGCAAGCCTCGCTACGTCGACGTGGCCAACCCGAGCCTGTCTGTCGAGTGCCCACGCTGCGGCTTGCTGACAGCCCGGTTCATCGACCAGTGCCGGAACTGCGGGTACAAACTGTGGCCGTCGAGCGAGATGGCCTCCGCTGCGTTCAAAGCGTGGCGAGACGCCGACCCGTCGCGGAAGGACGCATCGCGATTCGACCTTGACGTTCCCGAGGAGCCGGCCGACGTGACGATCGACTACGCCGCCCGCGCCCATGAGCTCGGCATCCACCTGTTTCCCAACAGCAACTACCCATTCATCATCTGCGTGGGCGCTCTGTTCCTGGCGCTGGGCGCGATTCCGTTTTCGGGCACCATCCGCGTCGTGCTGGCGGTGATCGGCGGGCTGATCTTCCTATATGGCATCGTGGGGTGGGTGCTCGTCGAAGACGTGCGTATGTTCCCCGCAGAAACGCCTTCCACGCACGAGGCACCCCGCTGATGGCGGTCGCCGCGCTTCGCCGCGAGCCGACTCCTGAGTACCCGGCGATCAAGCCGGGGATGATGGGGATGTACATCTTCCTCGCCTCCGAGGTGATGTTCTTCGGCAGCCTGTTCGCGACGTACTTCTACCTGGTGGGCTCGCATCCAGTTTGGCCGCCGATCCCGCCGGCGGACCGCCCCGAGTACTACGTCAACTGGTGGCCGATCCCGGCCATCAACACCGTGATCCTGCTCTCGAGCGGTGTGACGTGCCACTTCGCGCTCGAGGGCCTGGCGCACGACAACCGCAGGCGGTGGTTCGTGCTTCTGGTCACGACGATCGTCTTGGGGTTCGCGTTCGAGGCCGGGCAGCTGTACGAGTTCATCAACGCGTTCGGCCGCGGGCTGACGCTTACCGCGAACACGTTCGCCAGCGCCTTCTTCGCGATGACCGGTTTCCACGGCGCGCACGTGCTCGGCGGCCTGATCCTGCTCACGCTGGTGCTCTACCGCTCGGCGCGGGGGCAGTTCTCTTCCCGGAATCACGTGGGCCCGGCCGCCGTTACCCTCTACTGGCACTTCGTCGACGTGGTGTGGATCTTTCTGTTCGGAATTCTTTATCTGGGAGTGACCGCCTTCAAATGAGAGCAGTTGCAGTTGCGCTTGCCACGGTCGCTCTACTGGCCGCATGCGGCGGCGGCGGCGGGGGTCAGCCCGCAGGGTCGCACCAGGTAACGATGACGGAGTTCAAGTACGACCCCTCGACCCTCAGCGTCCCGGCCGGCAAGGTCACGTTCTGGCTCGTGAACTCGGGATCGGTGGCGCATGACCTGATCATTCGGGACAGCAACAACAACCGCGTCGCCGCGAGCGAGCTCATATCGGCGGGCGACTCGCTGGCGTTCACGGTCGACAACCTTGCCGCAGGCCAGTACACATTCTTCTGCGACCAGCCCGGGCACGAGCAGTCCGGGATGAAGGGAAAGCTGACCGTTACCTAGCTGGAAAACTCCACGTCATTGATGGGGAAGAGTTATTCCCCTACTTCGATGGCGTCGCGCTGGGCGAGGGGGACGGCTTGGGCGAGGGCGACGGGCTCGGCCCCGGCTTCAGGCTCAAGAGCTCGATCTCGAACACGAGCGTCGCGTTAGGCGGGATGATGACCGCTCCTGTTGTCTGGTCCTTCTGCCCCTGCGCGCCATACGCGAGCGCGGCGGGGATCGTCAGGCATCGCTTGCCGCCAATCTTCTGACCGAGGAGACCTTCGTCCCACCCGGGGATCACCTGGCCGACGCCGATCTGGAAGGTGAAGGACGTGCGCCCGGCAAACCGGCTCGAATCAAAGGGGTGGCCGTCGGTTAGCCAGCCGGTGTACTGGACCTCGGCGTTCTGGCCGCTCTTGGCCGCGGCACCCGTCCCGACCTTGAGGTCAAAGCTCTTCAGGCCATCCGGATAGGTCACGCCCTTGGAGTTATAGCAAGTGCCGAAGTCGTCCACACCCGGCGATACGCTCGGCGAGATAGAGGGGTTCGGGCTCTCGTTTGCAATCGGCGGCGAGCCGGCGTACGGATCGGCGTAGCCGCATGACGACGCGGCGAACGCGGTCACCAAGGAGACGGTGAGGAAGACCCTCCTCACGAGCTGCTGACGTCGAGGGAGCGCATCGCATCGCCGACCTGGATCTTGTCGATCACGTCCATCCCTGAGCCGACTTGCCCGAAGCGGTTATAGACGCCGTTCGTGGCCAGGAACGGAGCGTCGCCAAGGGTGATGAAGAACTGCGACCCGCTGACGCCGGCTGCGCTCGAGGCCATTCCGACCGTGCCGCGAGGCCACTTCGAGGGATTCGACTCATCGGGCAGCTTGTAGTCGGGGCCGCCTGTGCCGTTGCCCAGCGGATCGCCGCCCTGGACGACGAATCCAGCCACGACGCGGTGGAAGGTCAGGCCGTCGTAGTAGTGGTTCTGCGCCAGGTAGACGAAGTTGTTGACCGTCTGCGGGGCGACCATGGGATCAACCAGGTCGATCACGAAGTCACCGCGTGAGGTGTGCACGGTCACGCTGTATTTCCTGGCGGCGTCGATGATGTTCGGCGGAGGGGTGTTTCGCTTTTCCATGGCGGCGGACGTTCCACATTAGAGCAACCACCGGTCTCGGTACGCTTAGCCGATCGTGAGTGACGAGGGGTTTCATCTCGGTGCCGAGGTGCGCTCGAGCGACGGGAAGGATGTGGGCCAGCTCGCGCATGTTCTGGTCGGACCGGATTACGGGCTGCGGGCGCTGGTGATCAAGGAGTCGGGGCGATTCTCCGGCTACTTGCTCTCGCCGGGATCGCTGCTCGTCAACGACGAGTTCATCGTGCCGAAGGAAGCCGTAAAGTCCGCCGGCCACAACCGCATCGACCTCGGCCTCAGCGCCGCGGACGTGCGCCGCCTTCCGCCGTACCTTGCCTACCGCGAGAAGCAGGAATCCATCGCCCAGGGGCTCGAGGACTCGGCGGCTGCACTCGGGTCAGGGCCTGATTTGCCCAACTGGATGGAACAGATCGCGAACAAGCCGGAGGGTGACCTGGAGATCGATGGCGGCGAGAACGTGATGCTCGGCCGGACCGGTAAGCGTCTCGGCACCGTGCAGGACGTGCTGTTCGATGACGACGAGCTGGTCGGCATCGTCCTCAAACCCGCGGGCTGGTTCAAGAGCGACGTCATCCTGCCGCGACGATTTCTCGACCGAAGCGACGACCTCGCGCTGTTCGCCAACATCGACGAGCACGACGTCGAAAACCTGAAACCGTTCCAGCCGGGCGACTAGCGCGCCGGCTCCCGCGCCGACGTGCCGACGAAGACCGCAAGCAGAACCGCGAGAGCAGCGATCACGTAGAGCGACACCGAGACGTCTGACGTAGCGGCCGCCACGCCGCCGCCGATAAGCGGGCCGAGAAAGAACCCGAACGCGACCGAGCTCGCGTTGAACCCGAACACCGTGCTCTGCGCGTCGTGTGGCGTTTCGAGGCCGATCATGCTGGCGGTCGCCGGGATGACGACCCCGCTGAACAGCCCGCTCAAGCCGATGGCGATCACGACCACCGAGGTCCATGGCGAGATCCCGATCAACAGGACCGCAAGGGCCATCAGGCCTGACGCCGCCGCGGCGGTCCGCACGTAGCCCAGGCGCCGCGTCACGCGTGTGTAACCGACCGCCGCGACGCTGCTCGCGAGTCCCGCCAGGCCGAAGCCGAGACCGCTCACCGCCGACACGCCCGTTGTGATCATCTCGAGCAGCCGCAGCACGACCAGCTGCTGGGTCGCCGAGGTGCAGACGCTGACCAGGCCCTGCGCGCCGATCAGGACAGTCAGCGCGTGCCTGAGCCCAGGTTGCTCGTTGAGCAGCGCCGGCCCGACTCGAGGAGGGAGGGGGCTCTCGCGCACGATCGCGAGCACGGGGATCAGCGACAGCGCAAGCAGCACGCCGCCGCCCAGGAAGACGAGGCGGAGGCCTAGGAACTCCGCCGCGAGCCCTCCGACCACCGGCCCGATCGCGCTGCCTAGCGCGACCGCCGACGTGACGACTCCGAGCGCCCAACCCACACGCGAGCGCGGGGTCTCCGCGGCGACCAGCGCCGTCGCCGCAGCCACCGTGCCGCTGGTCGCGCCCTGCAGCAGGCGCAGCACGACGAGCTCGGCGGGGTTTTGCGCGAAGTAGATGATGCCGACCGTGATCGCGCCGCCCAGCATCGAGCGGATCAACATCGGTTTGCGACCGTAGCGGTCGCCGAGGATGCCCCAGATCGGGCTGGCGACCGCCATCGCGATTCCGGAAGCGCTCGCCGAGGCGGCCGTCCAGAGGTAGAGCTCCGTGCCTGTACGCACGCCCAGGTCTTTGTTCAGGAAGATCGACAGGAAGGGGAAGGCGAAGCTGAAACCAAAGATCGCCATGAATTCGGCGAACCACAGCGCGGCGAGGTTGCGCCGCCAGTTGACTCCCCCCGCGTTGATCGGAGGGGTCGTTTGGCGCGGGTCGGTCGACAGGGCTACTGGCTCAGAAGTTCGACGATCCGGTCGGACGTGATCGGCAGCCGGTCGACGACCGCATCAGGCTTTCGCTTGCGGAGCGCGTCTTCCACCGCATTCGAGATCGCGGCCGGCGCGGGGATCGTTCCGCTCTCGCCCGCGCCCTTGAAGCCTTCGGGGTTGGCGTCGGTCGGGGTCACAATGTGGACGAGCTCGGGTTCGTCGACCTCGCCCGTGCTCACGATGGTGTAGTCGAGAAAGCTCGCGGCGCGGAATCCGCCGTCAGCGTCATACGTCGCGGCCTCGTACAGGGCGTAGCCGATCCCATGCGCGTAGCCGCCGTGCATCTGGCCCTCGACGATGAGCTCGTTGATCGCCTGCCCGGTGTCGTGAGCGATCACATAGCGAAGGATCTCGACCTGGCCAGTGTCGGGATCGACCGCGACCACCGCGACGTGGCAACTGCTCGAGTAGGCAAGCGGCCGCTTGGGATCGAAGGTCTCGAGCACCTCGAGCCCTTCGCTGGGGATGACCTCGGTGAGCGGCACCTTCTTCGACGGCGCGCCACGCACCGCGATCACGCCGTCTTCGATGATCAAATCCGCGGCGTCGGCCTCGAGCACGTCGCCGGCCCGCTCGAGGAGCCGCTTGCGAACCGCCGTCGCGGCCTTAGAGGTCGCGTTGCCGACCTGGACCGCGCTGCGACTGCCCGCGGTCAGCTCCGCGGGCGGCGTGTTCTTCGTGTCCGCAGCGGTGACGCGGATCTTCTCGAACGGCCAGCCGAGCCGATCCGCCACGACCTGCGCGGCCATCGTCTGGTGCCCTTGGCCCTGTGGGGTCGAACCGATGTACAGGTCGGCCGATCCGTTCTTGTTGACGCGCAGCCTGGCCGGCTCGCCGCCGCCGAACCCGGTCGATTCGACGCAGCACGCGACGCCGAAGCCGACCAGTCGCCCGTCGTCGATATGCTCGGGGATGTCGCCGAGCTTCTGCAGAGCAAGGTCGAGCAGGCGAGGGTAATTGCCGCTGTCGTAGACGAGCCCCGCTCGGCCCGCTGGAAAACCGGTGGTGAAGGGGATCTGCTCCGGTTGCACCATGTTGCGGCGCCGCAGCTCAACGGGCGAGATGTTGAGGGCGCGCGCGAGGCGATCCATCACGCGCTCGGTCGCGTAGTTGCCGAGCGGCCGCCCACCGCCGCGGATGAACCCGCTCGGCACAGTGTTCGTGTAGATGAGTTGGGTGTCCATGCTCATCGCGGGCACGATGTAGGCGGAGAGCATGTGGGAAACGATGAGGTCGGGCTGGCCGGCGCCCGATGCGCTATACGCGCCGAGGTCGTGCAGCAACCGTCCGCGAATGGCGCGCAGCTTGCCATCGTGATCTGAGGCGATTTCGACCTCGATTACGGACCCATGCCCTTGCGCGGTGGTCGAGCCGTCTTCGCTGCGCGAAGCGACCCACTGCGCCGGCCGCTTCAGACGCCAGGCCGCGAGCGCCGTCAGAATCTCCTCGGGAAACGCGCTACCCTTGGCGCCAAATCCGCCGCCGACGTCCTCGGCGACGACGCGCACACTCTCTTCCTCGAGGCCGAGCGCGCCCGCGATCGCCTCCCGGACGCCGAAGACATTCTGCGTCGAGGTCCACACCTTAAGACCGTCGGTTTCCGGATCCGGCGCCGCGGTGACCGCGCGCGGTTCCATCGCCGCGCCGGCGACGCGGGAGGTGGTCAGGCGGATCTGGGCGGTCACGCTGTCGGGCCCAAACGCTGCTTTGATGTCGCCGTAGGCCCGCGTCTTCTTGCGTGCGATGTTGTCGTCCATATCGGCGTGCACCTTCGGCGCACCGGTTGCGGTGGCCACGATCACGGTGCCGACGCCGTCGAGCGGTTCGAGCTCCGCCGACACGGACTCGGCCGCATCCTGGGCTTGGTATACGGTCTCCGCCACGACCAGCGCGTACGCCTCCCCGACGTAGTTGACCTCGTCGCGATTGAGGATCGGGCGCCCGCGCGCGACCATATCGTCCGGTCCCCAGTCGCTCAGTCCGTCAGCCGTTTTGGGCAGGTCGTGGGCCGTCCAAACGGCGATGACGCCGGGCATCGCTTTCGCAGCCGAAGTGTCGATGGCCCCGATGTGCGCGTGGGGGAGGCCGGAGCGGCAGAACGCGATGTGGACGAGACCCTCGAGCTTGATGTCCCCTGCGAAGCGACCGCGACCTGTGATCAGTCGCTCGTCCTCGACGCGGCGCATGCGCCGGCCGATGTACGGAGGCATCGCTCCTACAATAAGTCGTCCACTCAGCCCAAACTCTCTGGGCGGCTCTGGGCGGCTAGCTCAGTTGGTAGAGCGCCAGCTTGACATGCTGGAGGTCGGGGGTTCGAAACCCTCGCCGCCCACCAACTCTTCCCCACTTGTGGGGAAGTAGCTGTCGAAAGCCTGCAGCTCCAACGGCCGCAAGTGCGTGATTGAGCCGACCTAGTCTTTTAGCTCCACCCTCCAAGGAACAGCACGCCGGACGGCGTCCGTTACGGGGCAATGCCGATCCGCCGCGTCTACAAGAGCACGTAGGTCTGCCGGACCTTTCGCTGAGATGCGCACTCGCGCTGTGGAGCTGAGGGGGCCGGCCGGAACGGACTCGTCGATGCCCAGGATCCCGTAGTCGTCCGATTCGCTATCAACCACGACCTCGACCCGGCGAAGCGTGACACCCGCTCGCGCGGCCTCCATCGCAATCAAGCTCGCGAGACAGCTCGCCTGCGCCGCGCGAAGAAACCATCCCGGCGATGGCAAGTCACCGCGCCCGCCGATCGACTTCGGCATGTCGGTTGTGAGCTGTGCTCCCTCCGGTCCCGTCACCGTGACCCGCAGGCCGTCTTCGAGCACGGCGGTGGCCGCGCTGTCGGTGTATTTCGCCTCGCTCCGATGCTCGCGCAGGTACTCGACAGCTTGGCTCAACGCATCCCTGATTTCAGTTGTCATGGAGCTAGCGTAAATTTCCCGTCTTTCTCGAGCTCGGTCAGGCAGGCGTTGCTATCGCCTAAGGTGTGGCAATGCACGCATTTGTGCCAGACGCGTGTATCGGCGGCGCGTGATTGACCCGCTTGGCGCACAACGCGTGCAACGAGGCACGAAGCAGCTGGTAGCCCAAACGAGACGGACAAACTCAAGGTTCAGACAGACTGGCCTCCTCCTCTGACATTGCTCGCCCCTCAGCAGCGTCAAGACGGGCAATTGCCATTCGCGTTGCGGCGGCCTCAGTCGTGATGCCCTCCCGATCAGCCGCCGCATAGATCTCGGCCAGGGTGTCTCCAATACCGCGGTGTCGCACCTCGATCGTTTCGCGACTCCAACCCAGAGCTTCCAATCCCCACGCATACAACACGCCGCCCGCGTTGATCACGAAGTCGGGGGCATAGAGGATTCCGACCGCGCGCAGACGGTCAGCGTCCTGCGGCTCGGCCAACTGGTTGTTCGCACTTCCGGCAACGATGCGACAACGGAGTCGTGGGATCGTGCCGGCGTTCAGGGACCCACCGAGGGCGCAGGGCGAGTACACGTCGCACTTAGTTCCGATCGTCTCCTCCACCGGGACCGGTTTGGCATCGATCGCAGCGACCAGCCGCTGGACTCGGTCCTGCGCGACGTCACTGACCAGCACCCGGGCCCCGGCCGCGGCCAGCTGTTCCGCAAGGCGCGAGCCCACGTCACCAACGCCCTGGACCAACACAGTGCGACCCTCCAGTTCAGGTGAGCCGAAGGCCTTATTGACGCTGGCGCGTATCCCGTGGAAAACGCCGCGGGCCGTGTACTTGCCGGGGTCGCCCGAGCCGCCACGCTCCACGCTTCGACAGACAACGTAGGGGCACCGCTCGCTGATCAAGTCCATATCGGCAATCGAGGTGTTGATGTCAGGTCCCGTCTGAAAACTCCCGCCGAGCGAGGCGACCAGATCCGCATATCGCAGGATCAGGTCGTGGCGCTGCCCTTCACTCAGAGTGGCCGGCACAGCAAGCACCGCCTTGCCGCCGCCGAACGGCATATCGGCCACAGCCATCTTGAGCGTCATCGCCGTCGACAGCTTCATGGCGTCCGCCATAGCGTCGGCCAGATCGGGGTAGGTCTTTAAACGCGTCCCACCGCACGCTGGCCCGCGTCTCCGAGAGTGGATACAGATAAACATCCAGCTGCCAGTTGCACGGTCGAATCGAACCACGACCTGCTCGCCGTCCCAGGTTCGGATCAGATCCTCGAGCACGACAGCAACCTACCCCCGAGCGTTCGTAAGCGCAAGCCAACAGAAAGGCGTAGCCCCGGCGGGATTCGAACCCGCGATCTCAGCCTTGAAAGGGCCGCGTCCTAGGCCACTAGACGACGGGGCCTCGCTAGAAGTCTAGGTACTCTAGTCGCTGGCCTTGCCTGCAAGCCCGTGCGGGCTGCCGACCACAGCAAGCGGGCGTAGCACAATGGTAGTGCGCCAGCCTTCCAAGCTGGTTACGTGGGTTCGATTCCCATCGCCCGCTCCAACGCATTTGTACGACCGTAACCGCCGACACGCCCGCGTTGTTGATGGTGTGATGCGTTCAGCAAGTCCCGACATCGAAGCCGCGCTGCGACGCCTGCTCGTCGGCCTCGAGCGGCCGGCGCAACTCGACGAGTGGCGTCAGCGCGGCCGGCTCGCTGAATCAATGGCCGTGTCAGGCGAAGATCGCGAGGAACTTCCGAAAGCGGCCTGAAGCGTCGAGCGCTAGGCGGTGTTAGGGCTTGTGAGGTTTCGCCGGAGGCTGGCCGCCGAGCTCCTCAACTCGAGCGTCCCAGTATCCGAGTCGCTGCCGGAATCTCTCCGCCTGGGCCACCACGACAGGAACGTTGGTCAGCTCGACCTCGCGGCGGCTGGCGGCCGATTGCTTGGTCATCAGATGACGGATGCGAGCCAGCACCTTCTCTTCCATGGCAAGGATGTCGGTGTAGATCTGCCTCCAATACAGAGCCTGCTTGATCGACGCGCCGGCTGGGGAAACTTCACCGTCCATGGGTTGGCTCCAGTCGCCGCCGCGAATGGCAGCATCAACGTCCGGTCGCCCGGACACGGCTAGAACCTTTTTCATTCCTCACAAGTACGAGGTGTGGCATAAAAAGATCAGCAACATTTTCGGTGATAACAAAAAAGACCCGGCCCCACGAGGGGACCGGGTCGCATGCGTCGGGGGTTAGACCGTCGTAGTCGTTGGGATCAGACCGAGCTGCTGCAGCTGGTCGAGCTGGTCGAAGTAGATGCGAGCCTCGGCGATCTTTCCGTTCTCGACGCGGAGAAGCTGGACGCCGTAGCCGACCACTTTCTTGTAAGTCGGTGCGATCGTGCCCGTCGGGCTCTCTAGAGGGGCCGTGTGCGTGCCCTCCATGACGATCTCCTGGACGACCCAGGGACCGCTGATGAGCTCGCTGCGAACCTTCATCTTGTTGTCCGGAAACGCCTTAAGCCAAGTCATCGCGAATTTGGTCGCGTCCTTGCCGTTGGTGGCCTTGAAGCCACCCGGCGCGTTGAACTTGATGTCGTCAGCGTGAAGGGCATCCAGAGCCTTCTCGTCGTGGGCGTTCATCGCGGCTACGAAGCGGTCGGTTGTCTCTTTGACTTCAGGCATTGTCTCCTCCTGGGAGTGTCCGCGAAGCGGAAGGGCCAAGTGGGCTACTGCCATCGTCGGCCGGCAACCGCGAGGGTCTCACTGCCCTCGCCTCAGTCCAGGAACAATGGCCACCATACCACGAAATGGTTGCGGGGGCGCGCTAATATTTGGGGATCGAACGCTCCCGACTTCTGTCCGTCCCTGAGGCTGCTGCCGAGCTACACGCATCGGAGGCTTACGTGCGCCGACTGCTCCTGAGGCAGCGGCTGTACGGAATCAAGGTGGGTCCGGTTTGGGCAATCTTTCCCGATGACCTGCACGCCTTCGAGCGCACGCGCCGCCCTCCTGGCCGGCCACGCAAGCGAACGGACTCCGCGCCCGACCGCGCATCGAAAGCACGCATGGTCACCGAACGCAAACAGGCGGGCACGGACCGTCTCCTCAGAAAGCGAGGGCGCTGAGCCTCACTCGGCGCGGAAGACGAGCGAGTAGCCCCGAGCGGGCTTGTTGACCAGGTCAACCGGGATTTCCAGGTCTCTGAGGATCGTGCGGAGGCGGCGCACATAGTTGCGTACCTCTTCGGGAAACAGGGCCGGTTCGACCCATGCCTGGTTCAGGATCTGCTGGGCGGTGTTGTACCTGTGCGGATGATCGAGAAGGAACTGAAGCAGCTGGAACTCGCGCTTCGTGAGGGCAGCCTCGCGGCCCTTGTGTCGGACCATGCGACCGGCCGGATCAAGCCACAAGCCGTGTAGATCCCAGAGCCGGCGGTACCAGAGATCCAGGCGCGCCTCGTAGCCCCGCATCTGCGCTTCGATGATTTCAAGGTCAGCGGCCGCGGCCTTCTGTGCCAGAGGCAGCAGATTGGATAAGTCGCGCTCCACCCGGCCCAGGATGCCCCGCTTGAACTCGAGCAGGTTGGCGTAGATGCTCATCCAATGACGGGCATCGTCCCAGCGTGTCGTCTCGAGGTCCTCACCCTCGAGCGGCCGCGACGGGCGTACGGGGTCCTCACCTTCCCCAACCGTCATCTCTCGCCTATTCAGGAAATTCCTATCACGAGGGGAATGGCTGCTTCAAGTTGCAGGGAGGCTTTAGTACGCGCTCCGACCGCTCTAGGTCGTGGAGAGGAAGACGTTCTTCAGCTCGGTGTAGTGGTCAAGCGCGTTCGGTCCGAGCTCGCGTCCGATCCCCGACTGCTTGAATCCTCCAAACGGCGTGGTCACACGTACCGACGTGTTGGAGTTGATCGAGATCGTCCCGGTTTCCAGCGCGCGGGCGACGCGCATCGCGCGTCCGGCGTTGTGCGTCCAGATCGAGCCCGAGAGTCCATAGACGGTGTCGTTGGCGATCCGGATCGCGTCGGCCTCGTCGGAAAACGGGATCACCGCGACGATCGGTCCGAAGATCTCCTCGCGCGCCGCCCGGTCGGTCGGCGCCACCGGCGATAGCACGGTCGGCGGGAACCAGAAGCCCGCGCCGCTCGGCGCGCTGCCTCGGATGGCCACCTTCGCCCCGTCCTCCAAATATGTGGCGACCTTGGAGCGGTGGTCGGCGGAGATGAGCGGACCCATCTCGGTCTTCTCGTCCATCGGGTCGCCGACGCGCAGCTTCTTGATCGCGGTCTCCAGCGCCTGCATGAAGCGTTCGACCACCGAGCGCTCGACCAAGATGCGCGAGCGAGCGCAGCAGTCCTGGCCGGCGTTGCCGAACACCGCGCCCGGCGCGGAAGCCGCGGCCCTGTCGATGTCCGCGTCCGCGAACACGATGTTGGCCGACTTGCCCCCCAGCTCGAGCGTCACCCGCTTGATCGAGTCCGCAGCCAGCGCGCCGATCCGCCGTCCCACCTCGGTCGACCCGGTGAACGCAACCTTGGCCACGTCGGGGTGCTGCACCAGGCGCTCGCCGACCGTGCGCCCCGCCCCGACCACGACTTTGAACACGCCCTCCGGAATCCCGGCCTTAACCGCCAAATGCTCCAGCTCCAGCGCGGTCATCGGCGTCAGCGCGGCGGGCTTGAGAACGACGGTGTTGCCGGCGGCCAGGGCCGGCCCGAGCTTCCACGACGTGATCGCGATCGGGAAGTTCCACGGCACGATGAGCGCCACCACGCCGAGCGGCTCGCGAAAGGTCATGTCGACGCCGCCCGCGACCGGGATCGTGTTCCCCAGCAGGCGCTCGGGCGCCCCCGCGTAGTAGTTGAAGACGTCGACGACCATCCCGACCTCGCCACGCGCGTCGCTGATCGGCTTGCCCACGTTGCGGGCCTCGAGCTCGGCGAGCTTGCCGGCGTCGTCGGCGACGGCGTTGGCGAAGCGACGCAGCAGCTTGGCGCGGTCGCCAGGGCTGACGGCGCGCCACGCAGGATAGGCGGCTTTGGCGCGGGCGACGGCGCGGTCGGCGTCCTCGACGCTCGCTTCCGCGACCTCGGCGAGGAGAGTCTCGGTGGCCGGCTCGATCACTCTCATGGCGCAGCTAAAGATAGTCCGGCCTCAAAACTCTCATCTGAATCCAAGCCTGCTCTGAGGTTCAGCCCAGATGATCGGGGCATGGATAGAACCCGAGTCCTTGTCTTTGCGTCTGTCGTCGCCGCGGCGATGGTCTTCGGTGGAATCGTCGGGGCGACGGCATTCGCGGGGGCGACCCTGACGCCGGCAATCGCCGCCCTCACCGCCACGTCGCCGTCGCCGACCCCCAAGTCCAACGAGTCCGCGACGCACGAAGCCGGGGAGAGCGCCGCCCAGGAAGCGGCCGAAAACAACGGCACGGCCCGCCTTGGCGGCCACGGCGGCCACCCTTGTGGCGGCCACTCCAACGAAGACGCGGCCCACGAGAAGACCGAGACGGCGGCCCAGGAAGCGGCCGAGAACGCGGCGTGTCCCACGCCATCGCCGAGCGCGACAGCCACGAACCAATAGCGCCTCGCTAATCTCGACCATGTGAGCTCGGGCACCCGGGTGTACCTCGAGGTCGGCGGCAAGCGCGTCTTCGCGAGTGCCGCCGACTGGCCCGGGTGGTGCCGCTCCGGCAAGGACGAGGCATCGGCGCTCAAAGAGCTCGCCGAATACGCGCCTCGCTACGCCAAGGTCGCGAAGCTGGCGCGGGCAGAGTTTCCCAAGGACCCGACCAACTTCAACGTAATCGAGCGACTGAAGGGCAACGCCACGACCGACTTTGGCGCGCCCGGGGTCCCGGCGAAGGACGAGTCGAACCCGCTGACCACGCGGGAGACTGAGCGCATGGCATCGCTCGTGGAGGCGTGCTGGAAGTACCTCGACCAGGTGCGAGCCCAGGCGCCGGCGTCACTCCAGAAGGGACCGCGTGGCGGCGGCCGGGATCGCGACAAGATGTTCGAGCATGTCCTCGCGGCCGAAGTCGAGTACGCGAAGAAGATCGGCCTGCATGAGAAGCAACCGGCCTGGAATGACCCCGCCGCGATCAAGGGCTTTCGGATCAGCCTCAGCGCTGGCTTTCGCGATTCCTACCGGGAGGAGAAGTGGCCCGTGCCATACGCAGCGCGGCGCACCGCATGGCACGCGCTCGACCACGCGTGGGAGATGGAAGACCGCATACCCTAGTTAGCTCATGGACGGGCAGAAGGGAGGCCTGCTCCTCGTGATGGCGCATCCCGACGACGAGTCGATGGGCAGCGGCGGCCTCGTCCTGCGCCACACGCGGGCCGGCATTCCCACATATCTGATCTGTGCGACATACGGCGAAGCCGGGTGGACCGGCAAGCCTGCGGGGGCCAAGAAGGAGGACCTACCCGAGATCCGCGCCAAGGAGCTCGAGGAAGCCGCGGCCGCGCTGGCGATCGACGGCGTCGAGCTTTGGGACTACCCCGACGGAGGCGTTTCCGCGGCTGACCACCCGCAGATCTCGCAACGCATCGCCGATCAGATCGTGAAGCTGCGACCACGCGCGGTCGTGGGTTGGGGACCGGACGGCGGTTACGGCCATCCCGACCACATCTGGATTGGCGCTTGCACCGACGCGGCGATCGTCGCCCTCGATGAAGCCGAGCGACCGGCGCTCTACCACCTCGCGGTCGACCAGCCGCTGGCGGAGTTCTATCGCGAGGCGATGCGACTTGGTGCCAGCAACGGCGGGCTGGCTCTGCAGCCGCAGGACAGCGTCGACATCGTGATCGAGCTCAACGCTGACGAGGTGATGATGAAGCTGCGCGCCATAGACTGCCACCAGAGCCAGCTCGAGGACTGGCGGATCGCGATCCGCAGCCATCAGCGGCTGATGCAGCAGGGCTACGGGCGCGAGCCATACATCACGGTGTCATCCAAGGCCGCGAGCCTCACGGGAGGCGGCCTACTCGGCGAGTTCGGGTGAGCGCGTTCTCCCACTCGGTCCGCGGCATGATCGAGTACCTCGAGCCGGTGCTGTCGTTCATCGGCGACGCGACCTACCAGGGACGCGTGATGCGGCCCGAAGCGTGCGACTTCCGTTTCGGCAACCCGCAAGAGATGCCCCTGCCGCAGATCCAGCAAGCGCTTACGAAATGGGCCACCCCGCAGGACAAGGATTGGTTCGCCTACAAGTTCAGCGATCCGCAGGCTGTCAAGGTCGCCGTGGAGTCGTTGCGGGAGCGGGTCGGCATCAATTTCGATCCGCGCGACATCGCGATGACGACGGGAGCCTTCGGCGCGCTCGCCTCCACGTTGCGTGCGGTGCTCGATCCCGGCGACGAGGTCATCTACCTATCACCGCCGTGGTTCTTCTACGTGCCGATGATCCTCGCGTGTGGCGCCAAGCCCGTTCGCGTCGATTTCACGCCGCCGCAGTTCGAGTTGCCGGTCGACGCGATCGAGTGGCACCTCACGCCGCAGACGCGCGCAATCATCGTCAACTCCCCGCACAATCCGAGCGGTCGCGTCTTCACGCCCGACGAGCTCGAGCGCCTGGCCGACGTGCTCGAAGCCTCGCATCGGCCCATCTACCTCATCTCCGATGAGTCATACAGCCGCATCCTTTTCGACGGTCGCGAGTTTCATTCGCCGGTGCGCTACTACGACCGATCGTTTGTCATCTACACGTATGGCAAGACGCTCGTCGCGCCCGGCCAGCGCATCGGATACATCGCGATGCCTCCCTCGATGCCGGATCGCGAAGAGCTGCGCGAAGCGGTGCTTGTCGCGCAGCTCGCCAACGGCTATGCGTTTCCCAACGCGCTCATGCAGTACGCGATGGGCGACCTCGAGCAGGTCAGCGTCGACGTCGCCGCGCTGCAGCGCCGGCGCGATCGAATGGTCAGCGCGCTGACCGAGATGGGCTATGAAGCGGTGACACCGGAAGGCACCTTCTACGTGATGGTGCGGTCTCCGATGGCCGACGACCTGGTGTTCACGCACCGGCTCGCGGAGGAGAACGTTTTCGTCCTGCCCGGCCGCATGTTCGAATTACCAGGATGGTTCCGCATCTCGCTCACCGCAAATGACGATATGGTCGGCCGCTCAGTCACGGGATTCGAAAGAGCCATCGCGAGCACGCACCTAAGCAACGTCAGATAGCCTGGCGAGCTCTTTGCACTCCTGTAGTCAAATCGCAGCCATCAACGGCTAACCTTTAGCGCCTATTCCGGGCTGCCGGATCACTCATTTCTTGTCGGGGGTATTTGCATGGACGTACAGGAGGCGGTTGCAGAAGGCACGGCTTCTGCCGACAACGGCGAAATCAAGCGCGACGGCAAAAAGCAGTTCTCGATGAGTCCGGGCGACATCCTCGAGGGCAGACTCATCTACGACGGGTCGGTGCACGCCGATGGACGCGTCGAAGGCGAGGTCCGCGTGACCGGCAACATCGACGTCGCCAATGGCGCGACTGTCAAGGCGTTGCTCGAAGGTGCGAACGTGACGCTCAAGGGCGCGGTCGAAGGCCCGGTCACCGCGCGCGACAAGCTGACCCTGGGACGGAACGCGCGGCTGAGCGGCGACATCCAGGTGCGCCGGCTTCAGATCGACGATGGCGCGACGTTGAACGGCAACGTCCGGATGGGTGAATTTGAGCACCAGGCGTCCGGCCAGTAGGCTCGCGACCCCGACCCCGGCCGCAAACGGCAGCAACGGCGAGCGCAACTCGGTAGTCCTTGGCCCCAACGACCGATTGGTCGGTCAGTTGTTCATCGAGGGTGACCTGCGCGTGTCGGGGACGGTGGATGGCGAGCTGGAAGCAACCGGCGATATTGAGATCACGGGTCGAGTGAACGGCGCGGTCACCGCGTACAACCGGCTGGTGGTCGGGAGCGGAGGATCGCTGATCGGCAGCGACGTGCGCGTGGCGCGGCTCACAGTCGAGGACGGCGCGACCTTGACCGGCAAGATTTCGATGGGCAGCGCGGCCGTCCCATCCCCGAAGGCCGTGGAGCCAGAGCCCGTACCGGTCGTAGTCGAGGCAACACCCGTAGTGGTCAAACCAGAGCCGGCCAAACCGCAAGCAGCCAAACCGGAGCCGGTCAAACCACAAGCAGCCAAACCGGAGCCGGTCAAACCGCAAGCAGCCAAACCGGAGCCGGTCAAACTGCAAGCAGCCAAACCCGAACCGGTCAAACCGCAAACCGTCAAACAGCAAACGGTCAAACCGATCCAACAAAAAGGAAAACGCCGCTAGCAAGGCGGGAAGGGCCTGTTGCCTAAGGCCTACTTTTTCTTCGGCTTCTTCGCCGGCATCTTGCGCGTCTCCTCGAGAGCGCGCTTGATCAGCACGGTCGGCGGCTTCGTGCGCCAGTCGCCCGGCACCATCACGTAGCCGCCCATCTTGTGCCCGGCCATCGGCTCGAAGTCCCGCCCTCCCGACTTTTTGACCTTGGCGATCTCCTCTTCAGGCAGCCGCACGAAGAAGTCCTCGCCAAAGATGCCGCAGAACATGTTGCCGTTCACAAAGGCGGACATCTGACCGAACATCGGCTTGATCGTGATCGCCGGCTCATCCGGCACGACCCGCGCAAATGCAGCCTTCGCGTCCTCGCTGGGCCTGGGCATCTTCATCGGACCGCGAGGCGCCGGGCTCACGGCTGGATCGTAGTACGCTTCGTGAGTTCTCTCCGGTACGAATTCAGAGGTGTGCCCATGAGCTGGACAGTCGAGGGAACCTACTTCGAGAACTGCAACTGCGACTTTGCCTGCCCCTGCGCGGTGACGAGCTTTGCGTCGCCCGGGACGGAGGATCGCTGCCAGGTCGTCCTCGCCTATCACATACAGCGCGGCGAGATCGACGGCGTCGATGTCAGCGGCCACAGCGTCGCGGTCGTCGGCGACGCGCCCGCCAAGATGCTCGATGGCAACTGGCGGGTCGGTCTGCTCATCGACGATCAGGCCTCCAAGGAGCAGGCAGACAAGCTGGCGGGTGTCTTCTCCGGGCAGATGGGCGGCCCGATGGCGGCCCTCGCGCCGCTCATCGCCGAGGTGCTCGGCATCGAGCAGCACCCGATCGAATTCCGGGACAACGGCCACAAGCACCACCTGAAGATCGGGGGCGACATCGCGATCGATGTCGAGGACTACGTGCCTGAGGGATTCACCGAGCCGACGAAGCTTGTCGGTGTCTTCCACCCGTCCAATACGACGCTGACGATCGCCAAGCCGACCTCGTCTCGCATCAAGGCCTTCAACATGGAGTTCCATAACGACGGCAAGAGCGCGTTCTCGGCGCCCTTCCGCTGGTCTGCCTAGACCCTGACTGTGCAGCAGCGCGTCGCGCCCCTGGCGAGGCCGGCCAGCGTGGCGCTCGTCGCGGCCTTGCTAGTCTGCGCTGCCGTCGCTTGGTTGATCACCATCAGCCAGGCAGGCTCGATCGGCATGGGCGGGATTGCCATGCTGTCGGCCGGCCTCTTCCTCGTGACCTGGCTCGTGATGATGGTCGCGATGATGTTTCCGTCCGTGGCGCCGATGACGCTCGCGTTCGCATCGTTCACGCGGTCGCGCGGCGAGGGATACCTTCCGGCCGCTCTGTTCGTGCTCGGCTACATCGCCGTATGGACGGTCTCTGGCCTTGTTCCGCTGGCGGTGCAGCAGGCCGTCACCCAGGTCTGGATGACGCCCCCGTCGTGGCTGCCCCGCGCGAGCGGGGCCGTGATCATCGTCGCTGGGATCTACCAGTTCACGCCCCTCAAGGACAGGTGCCTGCGTGCATGCCGGTCACCCCTTGGTTTCCTCCTCACGCACAACTTCGGCGCGGGTCTTCCCGCGGCGGTTAAGGCCGGCGCGTCCCACGGCATCTACTGCCTGGGCTGCTGCTGGGCGCTGATGGCGGTGCTCGCCGTGATCGGATTGATGAACATCGCGTGGATGGCGGTCATTGCGGCCGTTTTCTTCATCGAGAAGAACGTCCGCCGCGGCGAGCTGTTGCCAAGGGCCGTCGGCGTCGCATGTGTCCTCGCGGGCCTGGCGGTCGCGGCCTGGCCGGCCGTCCTCGCCGGCCCCGCGCCGATGTAGCCGTGCTCCTGGCCTACGAGGTGCGGTTGGCCGGTTAGCGTTTGCTCCTCTTGCGGATGCGCCTGACCGCGATCGCGTAAGCCTCCGCCAGGAGCGGCTTGAGCTTCTCGAAAGTCTTCTCGCTCGGGTTGAGGACGCAGACCCAGTGGTTGCGCCGATAGACGGGGTGTGGCATCAGGACATCTAGCGCCGTGAAGTCGTGGGGACCTTCGTCCGGAAAGAGCGACTGGTACGTCTCCTTGCTGACCCCGATGTTGAATCGGAACACACCGGGACGATTCAGGTCGGAGGCGTCGTCGAAGTCGCCGTAATCCTTGGTCACGATCGTCGCGAATGGAAACCTGCCGGCACCCTCGAGGTTGCGATCTGGATCGTAGATAAAGAATGTGTCGCCCCACGCGATCTCAGGCGAGCCCGCCTCGCGCGACCCAACTTCGACGTCGACGCCCTCGAACTGTTCGGCGATGTAGCGACTGATCGAGGCCGCGTCCACCATTGGTAGGCTAGCGATTCCGATGGCTGTCTCGACCGAAGAACGTCGCATTGTCACCGTGCTGTTCGCAGATATGGCGGGTTCGACTGCGCTTGGCGAGCAGCTCGACCCTGAGGAGATGCGGAGTGTACTGGCGCGCTACTACGCGATCGCCCGCGAGTGCGTCGAGACCCACGGCGGGACGGTCGAGAAGTTCATCGGCGACGCGGTGATGGCCGTATTCGGATTGCCGACCGCGCACGGCGACGATCCCGACCGCGCGGTGGCCGCCGCGCTGACCATCCGCGACCGCATCCAGGAAGACCTGCTGCTCCGCGACCGGGTGGCCATCCGGTTCGGCGTCAGCACCGGTGAGGTGGTGGCGAGCCGTGACCAGTCCGCGGGTGACTTCCTGATCACCGGTGACGCGACCAACGTCGCGGCCAGGCTGCAGCAGGCGGCCGAGCCGTGGGGCATCCTAGCCAGCGACCGCACCGTGCGCGCCGCCAACAACTTCGAGTTCGGCGAGCAGATCGATGTGCGAGCGCGCGGCAAATCGGCGCCGGTCGCCGCGCACCTCGTCATCGGGCCGCGCAGGGCCAAGGCGAGATCTCGCGAGCGGCTCCCGCTCGTGGGCCGCGAGAACGACCTCGCGCAGATCCAGCTCGTGGCCCGGCGGGCCGTCAGCGAGAAGCGGCCCTCGATGGTAAGCGTGATCGCACCGGCGGGCACCGGCAAGACGCGCCTGGTCGAAGAGTTCCTGACCTGGCTGCCGAACCTGGCGCCGAACGCCACCGTGGCCACCGCGCAGTGTTTGCCCTATGGCGAGCAGCTGACCTACTGGCCCATGCGCCAGGTCCTGTTCACGCTGACCGGCACTAACGAGGACACGCCGTCGGGCCAGGTCCGCGACGCGATCGGCTCGTGGCTGCGCGAGGTGGGCGTGGAGGACGCGGAGCGCGATGCGCGCCTGCTCGCCGCGACCATCGGTGAGGCCGGCACCGAGGGCGTGGACAAGGACCTCCTGTTCGCGGCCTGGCGATCGGCGATCGAGGCCACCGCACGGCGCAACCCGCTGGTGATTGTGTTCGAGGACCTGCACTGGTCGAGCGACAGCCTCCTCGACCTCGCCGAGTTCGTCATGCAGCCGCGTGGAGATGCGGCTGTCCTGATGATCGTGCTCGCGCGACCAGAGCTGCTCGACCGGCGGCCGAACTGGGGTGGCGGCAGGCTGAATCACCTGGCGATCGCGCTCGAGCCGCTGGCGAGCAACGACATCGCCGACCTCGTGCGTCATCTCCTGGACACCGACCAGCCCGACCTCGTCGAGCTCGTCTCCAAACGCTCCGAGGGCAATCCTTTCTACGCGAGCGAGCTGGTTCGCTCGTACCTGGAGCACGGCTCGCTGCAGAAGCTGCCCGACACCGTGCAGGCGACGGTGCTCGCGCGCCTCGACCTCCTGCCGCGTGACGAGCGGCGCCTCCTGCAGCTGGGCAGCGTCTTCGGGCGCTCGTTCCGGGCCGCCGGCGTCGCCGCCCTCGAGCAGGGCGACGCGTCGCGCGTGCAGGCGCTGTGCGAGAACCTGATCGACCGCGACCTCATCCGCTCCTCGGAGGGCGACCGCTACAACTTCCGCCACATCCTCATCCAGGAGGTGGCCTACGGCACGCTGCCGCGGAGCGAGCGGGCCCGGCTGCATGCGCAGGCCGCACGCTGGGGCGAGCAGAACGCGGGCGAGCGTGAGGACGCGCTGGCCGAGATCCTGGCGTTCCACTACCGAGAAGCCGCCGTCCTCTACACCGCGCTCGAACCGACCAGCGACACCACGCGCGCGATCCGCGACCAAGCGGCCAGGTGGCTGCTGAGGGCGGCGGACATCGCGGTCGCGGCCGGCGCGACGCCCGAGGCTGTGCGGCACATCCGCGCGTCCTTCGACTTCTTGGAGCCGAGCCGTCTGCCACGCCTGCACGAGCGGATCGGCGACCTGACCGCGGGCGACACCGGCCTCGAGGAGTACGGGCTGGCGCTCCAGCAGTACGAGGCTTCCCACGCGCCGGTGGACGACCAGCTGCGCGCGCTCGCCGGAATGTTGATGGTCGCGATGCGCTGGACAGGCTCGATCGGCGACCGCCCCTCGGACCAGTGGATGGCCGACTTGCGGGCCAAAGGCCGCGACCTCCTGGCGCGGGCCACCGACTCATACGCGATCGGCCGCTTCCTGGCCGCGGACGCATTCTTTCCGTTCTGGATCCAGGGCGTGCGCGACGTGACGCCGGAGGAGCTCGCGGAGGCCGAGAGCAACTCCAACCGCGCGATCGCCGTGGCCAGGGTGCTCAACAACCCCGAGCTCGAGAGCATCGCCCTCGACGCGCTGGCGGGATGCGCGCAGGCCGTCAACGACTGGGCCCGCGCGCGTGACACAGCGCTGGAGAGGCTCAAGTTCGAGGACAAGCTAGGACTCTACGAGCGCGTGGACGCGCACTCGATGGTGGCCTGGATGTCTTTTCTGATGGGCGACCTGGCCACTGCGGACAAGAACTCCGCGGAGATGGCCGCGCGGATGCTGCCGGGCCAGGCTCCCTATCCCGGCCTTCACCTCTACGCCTGGCGCGCCCTGACTCTCTTCACGCTTGGTCGCTGGGATGAGGCCGTCGCCATGTTCTGGCGGGTGCTCGACGCGTGGCGGGACGCCGGCAGCCACGCCGCGGGATACGGGCTGCGCGGATTCGTGGTCGGCCTCGACATCGGGCGCGCCCGCGGTGATGCGCGCCTCACTGGGGCGGCTATTCCGGCCATGGAGTCGATCCTCTCGCGCTTCCCCCAGAACCACATCCATAGGTTCTGGATGTCGTACATCCAGGGCGACGTCGCCTACGACCCCGACTTCGTCTTTCCGGGTAGGGGTGGCATCCCGGCCGAGATGGTGGAGAGGCGCATGAGCCTCGTCTCCGACCAGCGCGGCCCGATCCCCGAGCAGGTGAGGGAGGTCGTGCTCGAGAGGGCGACGCGGGATCGGATCCCGATCCTGGAAGGGCAGGTGCGGCGCGCGCGGGCGCTGGCCACCCGGGACCCGGCCGAGATGTCGCTCGCGATCGAGATCTACGAGCGGCTGGGCGCCGTTCCGCACCTGGGCCGGGCCCGGGCCGAGCGAGGCGTACTAGCGCACGACGCGGCCGAGACGGAGGGGGGTCTGGCGATCCTGAAGCGGCTCGGCGATGTCAACTACCTCGACAGGTTCGCCGCGCCCGTTTAAGGTTTCGCTGACATGACAGCACGAGCTACCGCGAGGCGGGTCTTCGAAATCGGCGCCTACGTTCTCGTGGTCGCCGTAGTGCTCCAGTTCTTCCTGGCCGGGCTGGGGATCTTTGCCTCCGCCACCCTGTTCTTCTGGCACACGACGGTCAACGCGATCGTGATCTTCTTCGGGTCGATCATCCTGGCCCTGCTCGGTTGGTACGCACACGTCGAACGGAGGACCTTCGCTCTGCCGGGGATCATCGCCGGGCTCGTGATCCTCCAGTCGCTGCTGCTCTTCCCGTACCACATGGCGCTGCCGACGGCGGTACGGGCGATCTCCGCGCTCCACGCGGTTAACGCGCTGGTCATCTTCGGAGTCGCCCTCGCCCTGATGGACCGTGTGAGAGGGGCTCGACGGGCCCAGGCCTAGGACATCTTCATCCGGTGGGTCGGCAGGTCGGCAATTCTCGCTCTTAATCGCTCCACTTAAGGACGGCCGCAGCTTGGCCTCAGCCGGGTACCATCCCGCTCGGTGAGCCAGGAGGACCCGCCGACAACCCGCCTCGAATCGCCGGTCGACCCCCTGTTCTCGCGGGCGGCCTCGCCGTTCGTGCGCACCGAGGTGCCAGCGCCGGTGGCTTTCCCGTCACCGCCCGCGACCGAATCGGGGATCCTGCCCATCTCGACCCTCCTCACCTACAAGACCCAGATCCAGTTCGCATTGGCGATCCTGGCGTACCTGATGGTCCTTGTCGGCTCGGTTTCGGTCGTCAGGGCGAACGCCGACGAGCCGTGGAGGTTCGAGGTCGCGGTTCTGCCGGTGATCCCTGCTGGGATCGTGGTCTGGCTGACCGTCCGGGCGCTGGCGCGCCTCGATGAGGTGCAGAAGCGGACGCAGATGCAAGCGCTTGGCTTTGCGACGGCCGCCACCGCATTGGTGACGTTCGGCTATGGGTTCCTGGAGGGCGGTGGGCTGCCGCACCTTAACTGGACGTTCGTGCTCCCGCTGATGGCACTGATGTGGGGCCTTGGCTTGGCGACTCTTAACCTCAAGGCTCGGTTCCGCCGCTAGACTCACGCCTGCCTTGAGGCGGGGAAGGCTGGCGGTCCAGGTCGCTCTTGTCTTGGTTGTGGTCGTGCTTGCGGGCCTGATCCTGATTGGCCGCGTGCCCACCCCCCGGCTCGCCGGCGAAGTGGCGTCGCCGTCGGAAAGTCCTGCCGCCGCACCTTGGGACCTCGACGCGGACATAGGGTCGGTGATCGTCCTGTCGTGGAACGGGCGCGTTGGTTGGCCGACCATCGAGCCACTCCTGGTGAAGTACAAGATCGGCGGGGTGCTTCTGTTCACCCCCAACTTCGGCGGCACGCCCGCCGGCGTGAGGGTTTGGAGCGACCGCCTGCAGGCGCTGGCGTCGAGCGAGTGTCTTGATCACCCGATCCTGACCATGCTCGATGAGGAGGGTGGGGAGGTCGCGAACATCAAGGCGACCTTCGCCCCGCCGTGGCCACGCGCGATGGCCTCCTCGGGTCCTGATGTTGTCCGCGAGCTGGAGCGGATCAACGGCGCGGGGCTCCGCACGGCAGGCATCGATCTGAACCTGGCGCCTGTCGCCGACGTCCGCACCAATCCATTGGATGGCGTGATCGGCGACCGCTCGTTCGGCTCCGATCCAACTGTTGTGGCGCCGCTGGTCGGGGCCGCCGTTCAAGGGTTGCACGACGGAGGAGTGGGGGCGACGGTGAAGCATTTCCCAGGTTTAGGTGGCGCCGCCGGCAACCCGCACGTCGCAATCCCGACCGATCCGGAGTCTGAGGCCACATGGACTCAAGTCCAGTTGCCCGGCTTTCAAGCGGGCATCGCCGCCGGAGCGGACGTGGTGATGACGACCTCGGTCTACGTGCCGGGCTTGGGGGCGGGCAACACGCCCGCGCTGTTCTCGCCGTCGGTTATCGGCCGCCTGCGGACCCAGCTGGGTTTCGGCGGCGTGATCATGAGCGATTCGCTGAGCATGTACGGCATCGGTGTGAAATGGTCCCTGCCCCAGGCGGCTGTGATGGCACTGACCGCCGGCAACGACATGCTGCTGCTGGGCAATGGAGATCCGAGCTACGAGGTGAGCGCGATCGCGGCCGTCAAGGCCGCGGTGCTGTCAGGGCGCCTGGACCGAACGAAGCTGCACGACTCGGCGATGAGGGTGAACGCCCTGCGAGACCGCTGGGGCCGCCGGGTCACGCAGTGCCCGGAGCCCCAGACGGCCTGATTTATGTGTAACTCCTCCCCCACTTGTGGGGAGGTGGCCCGAAGGGCCGGAGGGGCCGGCCGGGTAAAATCGATCCTCTGGCCTGGGCCGAGCGGGAGTAGCTCACTTGGTAGAGCGCGACCTTGCCAAGGTCGAGGTAGCGGGTTCGAAGCCCGTCTCCCGCTCCACCTTTTGAATTCGAAAGCGACCGTCGGATGACGTTCTGAATGAATCGAACTCCGCCGGACGATGTCCGTCGCTTACTCAGGCAGGAAGTCGGTTTCGGCTGTCCGGCCGATGACTGCGACAGCCCGTACCTCACGTGGCATCACTTCGATCCCCAATGGAGCAAGCGTCAACAGCACGACCCGGCTGGCATCGTCGCGCTCTGTGTACAGCATCACGGCGAGGCTGATCACGGTGTATGGACGCCAGACCAGCTTCGGGCTTTCAAAGATCCAAGCCGGAACAGAGCAGCCGAGCGAGTCCGTGGTCGATTTCGTTGGAAGCGAGACCGCCTAATCCTGCTTGCGGGCGGGAACTGGTGGACGGGATGTTCAATCCTGCTTCGGTGTGGTCCGATCCCGATCATTTGGTTGTCGCACGACTCGGACGGCTACGAGTTGCTCAATCTCGACCTGTTCGACGAGACAGGTTCGGCTCGCCTCAGCCTGCGCGACAACGACTGGGTAGTTGATCGAGACGTCGAGGACCTGGAGTGCGCACCTCGCAAGACGGCGCTCTCGGTGCGGACTGCGGCGCTCGGAGCTGAGCTCAGCATCTCATTTCAACGTGCAGAGCCTCAACTCGTCCTCGAGAACGCCACCCGAATCGCTCGCGCCGGACGGCGCGAGATGCAGCGGGGGATGGAGCGGCAATTGGCGTCAGCGCCGCCGGCATTTCGTGCCGCAGTGCTAGAGAGCCTTTCTGCGTATAGCGCCGAAGCGAGAGCCGAGGAAAGCGCGCGATTCCTCCTCGATGGAATCGCGGTGGAGGACTCTGCCCTTTGCGTGATCGAAGGACGCCTGCGATGGCCGGTGGACATCGCCTTGGAGCCAACGCGAATCGTATTACCTAGACAGAATGTGCTCTCCGGCGGGGTCGCGAAGAACGCTAAGGTCGGAATTCAGATCAACTGAGTCGCCAGGAGTTCGTCCATCACGCGCGCGGCCTCGCGCTGGATGGTCGGAATAAAGGGCTGTATCGGTCCAGCGTGAAGCTGACACTGCTGTGCCCCAGCATCTCCGAGACGATCTTCACGTGCACATTGGCGCACAGCAGGAGCGTCGCCGCCGTATGCCTTGCCGAGTGAAAGGACATCGCTGGGACTTCAGCTGCGCGCAAGAGTCGACGCCACTGTTTCCAGGTGCTTGTCACCGATAGAGGCCGACCATCCGGTCGTCTGAAGACGAAGCCGTTGCGATCGTAGGCACGACCAGCAGCGAGTGCAGATTCAATCGCATTGGTCCGGTGTCGGCGCAAAGCGTCGACAGCGCCCGATGAGAGATCCACTTGACGTCGCGAGCGCCGCGACTTTGGTTCGACCAACAGCGGCTCATTGCCGACGATGCGGATCAGGCTGGCCACGACACGTAGGGATCCGCGGTCGAGGTCGAGCTCAGGCCATCGAAGAGCAAGCAGTTCACCCTGACGCAGGCCGGCGGTTAGGGCAACCGTCCACAGAGCTTCTAGGTCATCACCACGCGAGACTTCTAGAACCTTGCGCGCCTGCTCCGGCGTCAGCACCTTGATTTCGGCTGGCGGCACACGCGGTGGGTCGATCAGGTCGGCAACATTAGTCGGAACGAGTCGCCACCGTTGCGCTTGGGCCAGAGCGCGATGGAGGGTCACATGCACATTCCGCACCGTCTTCTTTGCCCGACCGCCGCTCAGCAGCTGAGCGTAGAGCTGCTGAACCTGCTGTGGCTGAAGACGGGCGAGCGGGATGCGTCCCAGCGTTGGTTTCACGTGGTCGCGGACGATCTGCGAGTAGCTGACGAACGTGCGCGGGCGCAGCGATGACCGCGTGCCCTCGAGCCGGGAGTCGAGGAAGGTCGCGACAGTCTCCTTCGCCGGTGCGCGACGGGCGCCAGCGTCGCGTGCTGAGAGTGCGTCGCGCAACTTCCTCGCAGTCTCAGCTTTTCGTGCGCCCGAAGATCGAGTGTCGTTTCCAGACGCCATCGACCTCTGCTGTGTAGCGCGCTTCCCACCGACCATCGGCTCTCTTCTTGCCTTTGGCAACCAGATCTAGCGCGCGGCAACCCGATTTCGGCTAAACGGGCTCGTTAAGACGCCGCGCAGCACGCGTGGGATCGCCTTGAAGCGCTAGCGGAAGCCAGCCAAAGGTGGGCACGTGGGCCCGTTTGGTCGAAAGTGGTTTGACGCGCGTGAAAGCTAAAGCGGGCTCAGCCTCCAGCGTTCGCCAGTCGGTACGCGCAACGGCGACTGCTTCCAGTACGGCGCGCAACAGCGCGTAGAGCAGAGATCCGGCCACCCCGCCCTTGATCCTGTCCGGCCGAGCTCACGCCCTGCATGCGACCGTCCGAGGCAGCAGTGATCCGCGCGATGTACTTTTTGAACCTCACACGAGCTTTCGAACCGCACACGGGCAACAACTTCGCCGGCCCCAAGTCACCCACCGTCAAGAGCGATGAGTGGTGAACGTCACTTTAGCGACTCCGAATTCGATCCTTGTAATTTGCGGGAAGGAACTACGGATGAACCGATTCTCCAACGTGAAGTACTTGATGTCGCCAGCGACGTTTCCCAGATCTAGGGTGAAGTAGCCCGTCGGTCCGGTAAGAGGCTCCCCCTCGTCCTGGGTCGCTATCGTCGACTTCGCGGCCACGACCTCGCCAGAAACACCGATAGCGGTCAACGTGTATTCCGCGGTGCCTTGTTCCGCTGGTGCCAACTCTACTGACACCCGGCTCGACCAAGGCGTGAACCTGCCCGCTACGGGGCCGATCAGAGCCGGACGTCCCTGGATAAAGCCAACGAAATCGCCTTGGGTAAAGGAAAGGCCGTTCTGTTTGAAGAAATCAGTCGAAAAGAGGCCCTGAGGAGCGGTCGAGAAGTCCGCAGATACCTCATGAATCTCGGCGGCTGCAGCGGGGAGGGCAGAGCTTGCGAGAACCGCCAGGATAGTGGACGTAACTAGAACGATGCGTGCCATACAGACTTTCTCTCCCAATCCGTAACGGGCCGCGGTCCGATAGCCGACCTTCGGAGCCTCTGTCGTTCGCCTTCACTGAAGTCTAGCTCGAGACGGTTGGGGGGTCCTTTGGCTTCATGCCGCTGTCGTTGGCCGACGGTGAGCCTCGAACTCGGACGGCGTCAGCCATACCTAGCGACGTATGGCGGCGTTGCCGATCGTGGAAGATCTCGAGGTAGTCGAAGAAGCGTCTTCCGCCCAGGCCAGCCAAAGGTGTGCCACGTGAATCCGTTTGGCCGAAATCGGGATGAGCGGCTAAAGCTGCAGAGCGCCAGGAACTATTCATTCAGAGAAGTCAAGGCTCATGTTCAGCTTTCCGCCGGCGCCAGGACTATGCCGGGTTTCACGGAGGTAGGGAGTCGTGTGGTCGGAATAGTGCTCGCCGCATTGTACTGGCCATGGTGCTCAGTGCAATTGATGCCACGGCCGCGCATTCAATCACCCAACCAGTCCGTTAGAGTCTGTGAAGCTCGATGCCCGGGATGCGACGCTGGATCGCTGCGGTTGCGGCACTTGCCCTCGGCGTGGGCTCGGTCGTGGCGGCCGTGCTCGAGGTCCGTGATCACACGGTCTCTCATCGCGTGCTTCTGTCCCCGACGTTGCCCACGACTACCCTCGTTTCGCCCGCGCCCAGTGCGACACGTCAGACAAGCCAAAGCGTGACGACGCCGAAGAGGGCGACCGTCTATTCCTACTACTACCTCTGGTGGACAAATCAGCACTGGCATGACAAGTTAGGTACCGCTTATCCGTACGGCACGGTGCCCATACCCGGAACCACTGACGCGCAAGGCTGCAACCCCAAGGTGTTCTACTCCGCCGCCCAGATCGTCGATGTGCCTAGCGAAGGTCTGTATGACCAGGCGCAGAGCTCGACGTTCACGCGGCACATCGGTCTTGCAGCAGGTGCAGGTCTCAAAGGCTTTCTTGCCTCGTGGCAAGGGACCGGCTCAGCGTCTCAAGGGCCGCAATCGAGCGGCTACAACTCGAGACTTAACCTCCTGGTTTCGGCCGTCGACTCATACAACCGCTCCCACGGCACGACTTTTGGTCTTGGTCTTGCGTACGAGGCTTTCGGAGACTACAACCGGCCCGCGGCGGACGTCATCGCCGACCTCAGATACTTTTACAGAGAGTACGGCTCGGATCCAGCGTTCCGGAACAGCTATAGCTCGAAGCCCATCGTCATGTGGCTCGATTCGCGCAAGTTTTCCGGTCAGACGATCCAGGCAGTATCAGCCGCCCTTAAACGCTACGTCTACCTGCTCGGCGATGAGACGGCGAAGTCGTGGCTGATTGATGGTCGCAACTTCGACGGCACGGGTTACTACTGGTCGTCACAGGACCCGTGGAACAACCCGCGCTCGGGATCAGCCGTGGCGCAGCTCGCTGCGGAGGTACACGCAGCGGGCAAGAAATGGTTCGCTCCCTTCGTCGCTGGCTACAACAAGCAGCTGCTCGGTGATGTTTGCGTCCAACGGCGCGGATTGTTAACTCTGCAGCAGCTCTGGCGCATCAACGGTGCGAGCCATCCAGACGGCTGGTTTGCCATCAGTTGGAATGAGTTCGTCGAAAATACTTACCTCGAACCGAGCAAACGCTTTGGTGCCACCTACCTGAACGCGGTGAGCGCGCTGATCAAAGCCGGTTAATCGTTTGTTCCGGACCTGACGCAGAACGCAAAGCCGGGCGGTGCCGACGACGGCAGCGTCGACGACGAGCGCTCAGCGGGGCGCCCGCGATGACCGGATTGCCGTAAGCGCATCCCCCATTGGGGTGTGAGCGGCGGTGCCGCCAGCCCCAGGATCCAACCCACCTCCTGTCTCAGCGTCAGGCTCGGGTATCCGTTTCATCCGAGGTTCGTATCGAGAAAGCGGATACACCATGAAAGCGTCTCGGGGGATCCGGGCTGAAGGCGCCACGAATCCAAGATCGGCGGCGCGCTGGAAGCCAAAGCGCGGAGTAGTAGGTGGGGCGCCCTTCGAGGAAAACAAGTGGCTCGCCGCGCTAAAGCAGCCACAGCGTCGCTGTGATCATCTCGCCACCGATTCCAAGGCCTTGCAGTCCAGGGCGAACGCCGATGGGGCTGAGGACGAGCACGTCATCCAACCGATGTGGGGCGTCAAGCATTGCGTGCGTATAGAGCACATGCCCGACGATTTCACCACCACGGTCGGCGACAAATGACAGATCTGCATCCCAAGCCCATGATTTGTGCAGTGCATCGAGGAGGTGTCCGATGCGGCCGCTGCCGCCGAAGGCATCAACGGACAGCTCGCGCATGGCGTCGAATTCGTCGACCTCCATCGTTCGCACCCGCACAGGCAGATTCGTAGCCGAACCACGCTACCACGTCCGATTTGGGGGCAACCCCGGCGAGGCGAGGCGAGGCGCTTCCATTCTCCCCTGGGCTCGTTAGGTATCAAAAGCCAGAAACCCGGTCGACGCCAACTTGCGACTGTGCCTGCAACTGGTAGAGGGCCGGGCTTCGACCACGAGGGGTCACCGTAGAAACTTCAGGATTTCAAGTGCGATGGCGTGTGGCTGCTCAAAAACAAGTTCGTGGCTCGCTGCGAGATTGATCGCCCGAACGTTTCTTTGTCGCCCAGCCAATTGCGCAAGGTCGCGTTCGATTCCCGTGCGGCAGGCAGCCATCAGCTCCTTGCTCCATTCGGGTCCCGCCCCAAACTCGGCCGCCGTTCCGTTGATGATCAGGACCGGGCATCGGACCCGCGAATAGAGGTCGATCATGTCAAGGGCGTCGGCGTTCGCAAGGATTTCATTTCCGAGTCCGCCCACCTCCGGCCTGATGCGCATGTGGCGGGCTTCCCTGACGAGACCGCGCTGAGCCGCCTCGACGAGGACAGCATCGGCTATTCCAATGCGTGTCGCCAGCGCTCGCTGCTGGATAAGGAGTGCATCGACCTGCGCTGGCTTGAGCGGCCCCGCGAGAGCGTTCAGGGATTGCTGAATCACCGCATCAAGTTGCTCCTGGCGCTGTTTGGCGTCTGTCGGGTCGAGTCCAACGTACTGATCGAGACGCTTCCTCCCATGGCCGTCCAGGTTGACGACTCCGGGACATTCCGGATGGCTCTCGCCCCACATCACCGCAAGCATCCCGCCGAGCGAGTGACCGGCAATCGCAGGGTTAGTAAGTTGCAAGTGATCGGCGACAGCTGCGATGTCGGCCAAAGCGTTGTCCCATGACCACGCGCCATCGTCTGAATGGCCATGACATCGCAGGTCGAATGCGACTATATGGTGCTCAAGACTGAGCAGCGGAGCGATGAGCTGCCAGTCACTCAGGGAGCGGCCGAGGCCATACAAAGGATGATCGCGCGGCCCGAGGCGCCGAAGTCGCGGACGGCGAGCCGCACCCCGCTGGAGTCCACGACAAGGTCCATCGGGCCATCAGGCAAGGTGCCGGCGACGGTACCACCTCCCGGTTGCTGGACCGTTACGCGAGCCGATAACTGAATTCAACCAGGTGCTTGGTACTAGGGACGACAAACCCCGTCTCCCGCTCCACCTTCTCTTGTGCTACAAATAGCACATGGCAACGGTAGGTGTTCGTGAGCTCCGTCAGCGTGCCAGCGAATTGCTGCGCCGCGTCGAGGCCGGTGAAACCATCGAGGTCACAGATCGCGGGCGGCCGGTCGCCGTGCTTGCCCCGCTGCCCGAAGCTGGGCCGTTAGAGCAGCTCCGAGCTGCTGGCGAGGTGATGCCTGCCACCGGGAGCCTCACCGACCTCCCCGAGCCCTTGCCGGTGCCGGCCGGAAAGGAATCACCTTCGGTGATACTGGCACGGCTGCGTCGCAATGAACGCTGAGCGCGCGACCTATCTAGACTCGTCCGCGATCGTGAAGCTCGCGGTCGCGGAGAAAGAGTCACCCGCTCTCCGGCGTTACCTGCGACGCCGAAGGGCACCGGTCGTCGTGAGCGCACTCGCGAGGACGGAGGTCGCTCGAGCGCTATTACCGCTGGGTCCAGCGGCGGTGCAAAGGGGCCATGACGTGCTAAGCCGCGTCGAGCTGATCCGAGTCACCGACCGGATCCTCATGGATGCCGGGTCACTGCTGCCTGCCCGACTTCGCTCGCTGGATGCGATTCACATCGCGACGATGCGCCAGCTTGGTGGCAGTCTTCGCCGGGTGGTGACGTACGACAGCCGAATGGCGGAGGCAGCTTCGGCGATGGGGATGACCACAGACGCGCCCAACTGATTAGCCGCCGCGTGCCTCCGACTCCCTTGCGTCAGCGGTAAACGTCATCGACAGACTCCGAGAGCGTCGGCGGTGCACCTTTGATGACGCCGATGAAGGGTAGAATGTGGTCGGCGTGGTCTGAGCCGTCAAGTAACGCCTCCACCGCCTCAACGACTAGTGCGCTCTGGGAGATGCCCCTCTTTCGTGCCAGCCGCCGGATCTTCTTGTCGAGCGCAGCGGGAACGAGGATCTGTTTGCGCACCAACATCAGGTCGACTCTAGGTCAATCCCGAAGCCGACAAACGAATTCGACGCAGTGTTTGGTACCTGGGACGACAAACCCCGTCTCCCGCTCCAGGCTTGGATTCGCTACCGGACCAGACGAAGGCGGAGCCGAGCTGTGTTCGGCCGGCTGAGCCCTGCAGTTAGGTGGTGACGCGCCCGGCCTTCGGTCGCCGGTTACCGGTCAAGCGGATTCCCCAGCGGAGGCCTTCTGACGAAAGGCCACCAATGCCGCAATGACCCCAAGGGCGCCGAGGAAAACATCCGTGGTCCACGCCACGGTCTCACCGCGTTGCTGGAATGTCAACCACGCATAGATCACAAGCCACGCGACGCCGACAACGATGGACCAGGTCGCAATGCCGGCAATTGGACGCCAGATCAGGAGAACGCCGATGATTGCAGCCGCGACCCCGGCGATGATGGTGACGACCCACTGCACCTGGTCGGTCCGAAAGACGATAGTGAGGACCACGCTCATCAGTGCGGCGGCGAGCCAGAGCACCCCGGCCCATTTCGAGCGACTCATCATGCCTCCTTGCGCTTTAAGCCGCCCGCTACTACCGGAACCCTACCAGCCGCTGGCCGGTCCTCCTCGCCCGATCATAGAGTGCTCCCGCCAAAAGTCGCCTTCGATGAATTGTGAGCGGGTGACTTCTGTGAAAGAGTCTCACTACCTTGTCGGGAAGGCGGTCGCAAGAATGTGGCTGAGAGTCTCAACGTCTTCTGAGTTGAGAAGTCGAAATTGGGTCACCAACTCCTTGATCGACCGAAGTCCCGCCAACCGAACACCGCGATACGATCGAGAAGCCCGCAGCGACCATTCGGCGTCCACGAAACAAAGGACCGGCTGAACAGGTACCGCGACAAATCGCGCTCCCGTGGAGACGAGAACCCGTTGCACTGCTTCGACCTGCCACGTCATGTTGTCCGCAAGGTGAGAACGGTCGCGCCCCCCAACGTAGAGCCGCTCATCTCGTTGGAACCATCCACCGCGATCCTTTATCGAAATAAGCCCGCGATAGAGCTTTGCGTCGATCACGAACACGCCTGCCGGCGCAATTACGATCTGGTCGATATTGCCGGGCGTGTGTGGAACGCGACGATCACTGAGCACACGCACGCCCTCGACTCCCCGTAGTGCCTCTGCGACTTTGGCTTCGCCAATTGACCCACGCTTCCATGCGTTCGTAGACGGCGCGTCGCCGCCGATTGCGAGAGCAAGTCCACCCAGTGTGTTGCCAAGGCTCCTCCTTACTCGCTCTTCACGAATCGCCTTTCGACGCTCGTATTCGCGATTGGCTGACGCGCCGGCAATTCCTTCGTCAAGGGGTCGGGGTTTCCGGTTTACCGATTCGGTGGCGCATTCCACGCATCGGACGGTGACAGTCGGTTGGTGATACATGGCAAACGTGCCCTTTTTGAGTTCGGCGCCACACAGGATGCAGGTGCCGGTGTAACGGAGCCTGACGCGTCTGAGGAGGCCATCTGAATTGGACTGCGGGGCCGGTTTCGAGCCCTCCTTCGCCGGGAAAGTGCGCCATTGTGCGCCATCCCACCACCAGCGCTTGTCGGGAGAAACCTGGCGCCAGGCTGTCGAGTCCCACCACCAGTTTCCGTCCGGTGAAAGCTGTGGAGAGGAAGTCAATTGAGTAAGAACCCGGCCTGCAAAAACATCGGCAGCAACTGTAGCTGCGGCCCGGTGATATTCGACAAGAAATGGCCGCAAACAGTAACGACGAACGAAAGTTCAGGCCCTCGTTGGAAGAATTAGCCTCGCTGTAGTTCCTCGACCGTCAGAGGCGATCGACAACTCTCCCGAATGCGCAATGGCGATGTCGCGGGCGATTGCCAGACCCAGCCCGCTGCCAGTTGAGTTGCGGCCTTTCGCGAAGCGCTCGAAAACATGCGGTATGAGGTCCGGCGGGATTCCTTCACCCGTGTCAGTTACCGAGAGCCCGGATGAGTCGACGGTGGCTTTGACGGAGCCGCCAGAGGGTGTGTGCCGGATCGCGTTCGAAAGCAGGTTTCCGATCACCTGGCGCATCCGGGATGGATCGACGTCCATGGGGGGCAGGTTCTGGGCGATCTGGGTCGTGAGAGAGATGCCAGCCGATTCCGCCTGCGGGCCGAACGATTCCACGGTGTCTCGGACTAGCGCGCCAAGATCGGTGGGTTCTTTGTGCAGGACCAGGTTGCCGGCGTCGGTGTCGACCAGCGTTTTCAGGTCTTCGACGAGGCGGTCGAGAGTTTGTGTGGCGTCCAGGATGGGGGCCAGATGTGCTTCGTCGGCCGGGTAGACGCCGTCCGCGATTGCTTCGGCCTGGCCACGGATGACTGACAGAGGCGTGCGCAGCTCGTGGGTCACATCGGCCATGAAGTTCCGGCGCTGTTCGTCGATCGTCTTCAAGCGGGCGGACATCGAATTAAACGCTCGTGCGACCGAGCGGATGTCCGACGAGCCCCATTCAGGGACTTGCGCCGAGTAGTCGCCCGACTCAATCCGGCGAGCTGCCTCGATCAGATTGTTCATCGGGCGCGTCATGCGTCGGAGTCCGCCTGATACGCCGATGATGACCAGGACGATCACAAACACGATTGGGAGGGCGAAGAACGGATGAAATCCCCCGCCACCCCGCCCGAAAATCGCGCCGGCCAGTACGCCAGAGATCAGCGCGACGAGTAGCGCGGTCACGAAAAAGCAGCCGACCCACCTCACGAACTGCGGCGGGCCGTAACGCCGGCGTGGCGGGAAGGGTTCGCCTTCCGGCCACCACGGCGGGCGGCGACCAGGCGGTTGGCCCCACCTTTGATTCATCGCGTGGAGGGTTCGGCGAACCGATAGCCAACCCCAAACACGGTCTCGATGTGCTGCGCGCCGATCTTCTTACGGATGTTCTTGATGTGCGCGTCGATCGCGCGCTCATATGACTCGAAGGCGACGCCCCGTACGGCGTCTAGCAACTGTGCTCGCGTGAATACGCGGCCTGGCTGGCGGGCCATCGCGGCCACAATCTGGAATTCGCTCTTCGTCAGGTCGATGCGGCGGCCGCCGAAGCGGGCTTCGAAACGCGGCACGTCCAGCTCGACGTCGGAGCCGACGCGGATGAGATCACTGGGCGCTGAAGCGGCTTCGGCGCGGCGCAGCACGGCTCGCACTCGGGCCACCAGCTCCTTGGGGCTGAATGGCTTCGTGAGGTAGTCGTCGGCTCCGAGCTCTAAGCCGACGATCCGGTCCGACTCCTCGGTCCGCGCGGTCAGCATGATGATCGGCACCTCGCCCTCGCGCCGCAGCGAGCGCGCGACGTCGAGGCCGTCAAGACCGGGCAGGCCGAGGTCCAGGACGACGAGGTCGGGTCGGCCGGTGCGTGCAGTGCGCAGCGCGGCCGGTCCATCAGACGCGGTGAGCACGGTGAACCCACCGTGCTCGAGATAGTCGCGGACGAGCTGCACGATCCGCGGCTCGTCATCAACGACAAGGATGGTCGCCACGGCGACCATCCTAGGTTCGGACACCGCTCCTAGACGGAGCGCGTGTCAGGGGGAGGGGGTGTTGGTGTCGTGCCTGACGATGGTGGCTGCTCGCCGTGCTGGCGCTTGTGCCACTCCTGGGCTCGCTCCTCGAACGAGCCGTACCCGCCGCGGCCCATGCCCTTGCCGTAGCCCCATCCGCCGCCGCGCCACATCCGGCCGAAGAAGGCCAGGCGGAGGAGGAAGAAGATGCCGAACAGGATCAACAGGAACCAGAGGATTCCAAAGCCGGCGAAGAACGGGTGGAAGCCGTAGCCGTACCCGTAATACGGACCTGGGGCGGTCGCCGTGCCGGCGGGCAGGTGCGTGTTGACACCGTCCGACCAACCCACGTTGTAGGCGATCACGCCCACGATGACGAGCACGATCACCGTGACCAGTGCTCCGATCAAACCGAATCCGCGTCTCATTTGCGACTCATCTCCTTGCATGTGAATGAGGTTTGCGACGCCTCTCATCTTTCCCACGACTTGTGAGGGAGTTGTGAATGAGTTGCGTGGGTGACGTGGAAATTGGCCGTCCCTTCGGGCCACCTTTCCATGAATGACGAGGAGTTAGAGCTAGTTTTCTAAAACCCGCCTTCCAGCTCGACCAGGTCGGCGCTTCGCATCCATAGGGCCGCCTGCGCGGTTTCGTCCAGCGACGACTTCGGTGGGTCGATTCGTCGCGAGCCCTTGAAGAACCAGCCCGAGGTGCCGGCGTGGGCTGGGGAGAGGGCGAGGTCGGCCAGGTCATTGGCGGCGCGTTCGGGGCCGCGCGAGACGAGTCGCGTGGCGAAGCGGATCACGCCTGCGGCCTCGCGCATCAGGTCCGAGCGCACCAGGCCCGGATGAAACGCGTTCGCGCGCACGTCCCAGCGCTTGCTGCGGCGCGCCAGCTCGAACGTGAACATCAGGTTCGCGGCTTTGGTCGCGCCGAACGAGTGAAAGCCGTTGAACCGATCCCGATCGAGCAGCCGGTCGATGTTGACCTGCGTCGTCGACGGCGCGGTGACGGTGATCACGCGGCCGCCGCTGGCCAGACGGTCGCGCAGCAGGTTGGTCAAAAGAAACGGCCCTAGATGGTTCGTGGCGAGCATCAGCTCGAACCCGTCCACGGACTTCTGGTACCGCGACGTGAAGACAGACGCGATGTTCAGTAGCGCGTCGATGTGGCCGGCGGTCCGGTTCAGCTCCCGCGCAGCGGCACGTACCGAGGCAATCGAGGACAGATCAAGCACCGGCCGTGACAGCCCGATGACCTGTGCTCGGCGCTTCTGCAGCGCCGCAACGGTTGCGGCGCCGATTGCTCCCGTCGCTCCCGTGACGACAACCGTTGCCATGATCTAAGCGTGCTGATCGTAAGCGCGCACGACGGCTACCCACGCCATCTCAACTCGGGCGCCGACTTCATCGAGGTCGACGTCCGACGGACTGAAGAAGGCGTGGTGGTCATCGCGCACGACGTGCTCCGGCCGGACCGCAACTACGTGAGTTTGGACAAGGTGCTGGAGGCGGCTTGCGGAAAAATCGGCATCCAGATCGACCTGAAGGAGAGCGGCTACGAGGCAGAGCTGATCAATCACGCGCTCAAGAAATGCGCACCAAACAAGGTCGTCGTCACCACGCCGGACTACGAATCGATCCGCCGGATCAAAGCTCAGTTTCCGGAAATCCTCGCCGGCCTGACCCGCCGGCACGTCGAGCAGACCGACGCCGACTTCCTCTGCCTCGATCAGCAGTACGTGACCAACGAGGCGCTCAGCTTCTGCGAGCAGAACAACATCGATGTGTGGGTCTGGACCGTCGACGACAGGAGCCTCATGCGACGCCTGGTCGCCAGCGGCCGAATCCAGGGCCTCATCACCAACCGTCCCGACCGGGCCCTCAAGCTCAGGTCGGCCAGATCGTGAGGTCCTGCTGGCAGCAGAACGTGCCGAGGTCGGGCGTCCAGTGGAGGATGAACGGCGGCGTCGCGTTGCTGACCCGGAAGCAGATGTTGATCGGGCCGAAGACCTTGCCACCGCTGAACTCGTGACGCGCGAACGTGTTGCACCCGGTGACGCCGGTGATGGGGATCGACGTCCGGCGCCCGGCGTCGATCAGCTGCAGGTCGTCGGGCGACGCGTAGGTGGCGACGCTCGAGTTCTGGAACTTGACGGTCATCCGGACGATGTCGTTCTGGACGCGGACGTTGGAGATCCACAGCGTGTAGCCGCTGAGGTTGACGCATGGGCCGGGCGAGCAGTTGTCGGGGTTCAGGTTGCTGTTCGGCGTCGTCGCCAGCGGGGCTTTCAGTGCCGTATAGGCCGCGCCGGCCACCAGCGCGGCCAGCATCAGGCCGGCGGCGATTCCCAGGGCGGTGAGGACACGGCGGGCCATGTGGTTGGTTAACGCAGATTATTGACCGGAGGTATCGCGATTGGGCCCTGCGCGGGCCCCATACATGCCTTATGCCGGGACGAGCTCTCCGTCTCTGGCGCCCATCCGCTCGTCGGTCAGGACCTGGCCGTCCTTCAGCCGGATCTGCCTCCGCGCCGCGCCGGCGATGTCGGTGTCGTGGGTGACGAGCACGATCGTCACCTGGTCCTCGGTGTTGAGGCGCTTCAGGAGCTCGACCAGCTGCGCGGCAGTCTCAGTGTCGACCGCCCCCGTAGGCTCGTCAAGCAGGATCAAAGACGGCCGGTTGACCATCGAGCGCGCGATCGCGACCCGCTGCATCTGGCCGCCGGAGAGCTCGGTCGGCCGGTGCTTGATCCGGTCGGTCAGCCCGACCCGCTCGATCAGTTCGACCGCCCGCTGCTTCCCGTCCTTGCCATTTTTGACGTAGCGCAGCGGCAGCATGACGTTCTCGAGCACGTTCAGGCCGGAAAGCAGGTTGTACTCCTGGAACACGAACCCGACCTTCAGCGCCCGCATGTGGGCGCGGTCGCGGTCGCCGAGCTTCGCGGTGTCGACGTCGTCGATGAACAGGCTGCCCGCGGTCGGCTTGAGCAGCAGCCCGAGCAGGTCGAGCATCGTCGTCTTGCCGCTGCCCGAGCGCCCGACCACTGCGATGAACTCGCCCTTGTCGATGTCGAGCGTCACCCCGTCGACCGCCTTGATGACCTCCGATCCCCGCTTGTAATACTTGGTCAGCTCGACCAGCCGAACGTTCGCCATCTACTCCATCCTCAGCGCGATCACCGGGTCGAGCCGCGCGGCGCGCCACGCGGGCAGCACGCCTGCAACTGCGCCGAGCGCGGTCGCGAAGCCGATGGCGAAGATCGTGAGGGCGGGTGTGATGAGGAACAGGGACGAACCGTCAGCCGGCGCGAAGAACGTGTTGCGCAGCACAACGACACCCACCCCAAGCCCATAGCCCACAACGCCTCCGATGAGGCCGATGAGCGTCGCCTCGATGAGGAACTCGCCCATGATGTTGCGCGTCGTCGCGCCAACGGCCTTCTTGAGGCCGATCTCCCGCACGCGCTCGGCGACCGACATGAACATGGTGTTGACGACCGAGAGCCCGCCGATGATCAGCGCCAGCAGCGCGGCCGCGGTGGTGATGGCGGTGAAGATCGCCCCGCCGGACTTGAAGCCGTTCACCAGGTCGCTCGGTTTGGTCGCCTTCACGCCGGTGACCTGCGAGTTGATCTGGTCGGCGATTTTGTCCAGCGCGGACAGCGAGGTGCCCGGCTTGCCATAGACCGAGATGCCCTCGGTGATCTGGGTCACGTCGAACGAGCTCTGCAGCGCGACTGGCAGGCTATCCCTCAATAGCGTCTGGCCGTCGGCGAGGTTGATGTAGGCGAAGGTGTCGGGTGCGGTCTTCGTCTCGTTGAGGATGCCGACCACGGTGAACGTGTGGTTGACGAAGTCGGGCTTCGCGTCGGCCGGCTTCACCGGCAGATCGATCGCGTCGCCGACCTTCTTGTTGAACTCCTTGGCGATCGTGGAGCCGAGCGCCACTTCGCCGCGCGAGCTCGCGGTCGCACCGCGACCCTGCGCGTAGGTCAGCTTGAGGGCGCTGTAGTTGTTCTCCTCGGGGTCGCCCGCAACGATGGTGTCCGGGATTCCGAAGCTGACCACGAAGTTGCCGCCCGGCTTGGCGGAGAACTGATAGCTCGGAAATGCCGCCGCCACACCGTCGACCTTCTTGATCTCATCGACCTTGGACATCGGCAGGAAGTTCGCAGCGGCGCCATCGGGGGGCCCCACTTGAATGCTGCCGCCGAAGTACTTCACGCCGCCGTCGATCAGGGCGTTGAAGTTCTCGGCCAGCGCGCCCATCGTGGTCAGTGCCAGCACGCCGATCACGATGCCCGAGATGGTCAGAAAGCTACGGAGCTTGTGGCGGGTTACGTTGCGGAGGATCTCCAAGAGACTGTTGAGGATACGGGGCCCTTCATTAAATGCGGGTAAAGGATCGGCCGCGAGACGGCTGCGAGTCTAAAAGCCGAACTCGCCGATGTGGAGACCGGGAGCGCTCATGTCGACCTCGACCCAGAAGGCTTGTTTCTGCACGACCGCAGACAGCTTCACGCCACCGCTGACCTTCTCGTAGACGGCGAAATCTTCGTTGGGCAGCGCGCCGAGCTCGGTCCAGCCGTTCGCCGTCATGTCCTGCCGCGTCGCCTCGTAGATCGCCTTGACGTTTGGCCCGACGTGACTGACCGACAGGTTTGCGTTGGAGCACAGCCACAGGTTGTCCGCGTCGTCGTTCTCCCACTTGAACAGCTGGCCGTCGGGCTTGAAGACGACGACGCCGTCCTGCTTCATCAGCTGGAACTGCGCGTTGCCCGGATCGCACTTGTTGCTCCACGTCGTGCCGAAGAGGTGGAATAACAGCAGACCGCCGATCGCGATTCCGAACATCCCGACGATCCAGTTGAGGCGGCCGCCCATGCCGCCGGGGGTATAGCACGACGGAAGGCCGATTGGCCCCATCGGCCGGCTCCGCGGGCCACTTCCCCGCGAGCGGGGAAGAGTTCCTGCCGTTCCAAATACAATGGCCACGCCATGAGGGGATGCGGTGTTCAGCCTTGTGCTCAAAGGGTTTCTTCTCGGCTTTGCCGTCGCCGCGTCGCCTGGGCCGATCTTCTTCCTGTGCGTTAGGCGCACCCTCAGGAAGGGTCGGCTGACCGGCCTGTTTTCAGGCCTCGGAGTCGCCACCGCCGACGGCTTCTACGCGGCGATTGCGACGTTCGGTGTGGCCGCGCTGGCGACCGCGTTCGTCGCCGGACGGCGGCCGCTGGCCGTGATCGGCGGCGTGATCCTGGTCCTGCTGGGCGCCCGGATCCTGATGGAGCGGAGGCGGGCCTCCGAGGCAACGCCCCCCGTCACCGGGCGAGGGCAGGCGTGGGCCTACGTGTCGACACTGGGCCTGACCATCACCAACCCGGCGACGATCATCTCGTTCGCGGCGCTCGCGGCGACGCTGGGTCTGGGCACGGGCGGCTCTTTCGTCCGCCCGATGCTCGTGGTGATCGGCGTGCTCCTCGGGTCGGCCGCCTGGTGGTGCATCCTGGTGATCGGCGCGTCGCTGTTGCGCTCGCGCCTGACGCCCCGCGTCGTCGGTTGGATCAGCACCGTCAGCGGCCTCGCGATCGCGGTGCTCGGAATTTTGGCCGTGATCTCGGCCTTTTCAGGCTAGGGCAGGATTAGATGGAGACGAAGAAGAAGCGCTCGCGGACCGTGAGCTGGGAGGACCCATTCCTCGTTATGCAGGCGGCGCCGGGCAGGACCGGGCTGGAGCTTCTGAAGGACGTCTTCGAAGGCAAGCTTCCGCCTCCGCCCATCACGCAGACGCTCGGTTTCATCGGCGTCAGCGTCGAGGAGGGAAAGGCAATCTTCGAGGGCGAACCCGATGAGTCGGTGTACAACCCGATCGGCGTGGTGCACGGCGGATACGCGATGACGCTGCTCGATTCCGCGATGGGCTGCGCCGTGCACTCGACGCTGGCCGCCGGCGAGCGCTACACGACCCTCGAGGTGAAGACGAACTTCGTGCGCCCGATCACGCTCGACACCGGCCGCGTGCGGTGCGAGGGCACGGTGATCCATCGCGGCGGCACGGTGGCCACCGCGGAGGCAAAGCTGGTCGTTGCGAGCAACGGAAAGTTGCTCGCGCATGCAACGACGACCTGCCTGATCGTCAGATGACCTACCAGATCCGGATCGTCGACGTCTTCACAGACAAACCGCTGGCCGGCAACCAGCTGGCGGTGGTGCTCGACGCGAAGGACATCCCGGTGAAGTTGATGCAGCGGATCGCGTGCGAGATGAACTTCTCGGAGACGACGTTCGTCGTACCTCCAGAGGATCCTGCGCACGCCGCCAGGGTGCGGATCTTCACGCCGCATACGGAACTGCCGTTCGCGGGACACCCGACGATCGGCACGGCATGGGTGCTCGCCGATGAGGGCCTGGTGCCCAAAGACGTCAACCAGTTCACGCTCGAGGAGAACGTCGGGCCGGTGCCAGTCCGTCGGGACGGCCAGATGTTCTGGATGACACATCCTGCGGTGCAGTTCGGTCAGGTGTATCCACATAGCCAGGCCGCGGCGGCGATCGGGGTGGAAGAGTCAGACCTCGTGACCAACGCCCCCGCGCAGGTCGGGAGCACAGGCCTTCCCTTTGTTTACGTGGCGCTACGAGATGCGGCAGCCGTTGACAAGGCGACGTCGGAGCGATCGCGGCTGGAGAAGCTCCTGAACCGCAAGATCGCGGACGCCGTCTTCCTCACCGCGGCAAATGGATCCAATCGGCTGTACAGCCGGATGTTCTCGCTCGACATTCCGGAAGACCCGGCGACGGGATCGGCCAGTGGACCGCTTGGTGCCTACGCCGTCAAGTACGGCCTGGCCGAGCGAGCGCCCACGGTGTCGCTGATCAGCGAGCAGGGCACCAAGATGGGCAGGCCGAGCCAGATTCACATCGAGCTCACCTACGGGGAGTCGAAAGACATCCCGGAACGCATCGAGGTCGGCGGGTCGGTGATGCCGGTGCTCAGCGGCGCCTTGTCAGACTTTTCCTAGTTGGTCGTCGACAGCTACAGGTTTTTGCCCCGAAGCTTCTGTTCTTTATATGAAGGACGCGGCGCGTTTCCAGGCGAAGAGGAACCCGTCTGGACACACTTTGCAAAGCGCCTGGCGGATTCGCGGATCGCGCTGCTCACCTCGGCCGGCATTTACCTGAAGGCGTCGCAGCCGTCGTTCGACCTCGACAGCGAGCGAGGGCGCCCTGAGTGGGGCGACCCGACGTGGCGCTCGATCCCCGCGACCGCGCGGCCTGCCGAGTTCGCGGTGGCGCACCTGCACATGAATGACGAGGACGTGCTGGCCGATCCTGAGATCGCGCTGCCGATGCGTGGACTGCATCAGCTGGTGGACGAAGGGCTCGTCGGAGGCACGGTACCCAACCACGTCGCCGTGATCGGCTACCAGGACCGGCGATTGACCGACTGGCATCGCACGACCGCGGGCGAGATCGCGACCTACCTGCGGGAGCAGGGCGCGGACGGTCTCATCCTCGCCCCGGCTTGACCCGACTGCTGCAGCAACGTGCCCGTGCTGGCACGGTGGATCGAGGCGGCGGGGATCCCGACCGTGGTCGTGACCATGATGCCGGCGGTGGCCGAGGAGCGCCGAGCGCCGCGCATCGTCGGCGTCGAGTTCCCATTTGGACACGCCTTCGGCATGCCAAACGATCGGGCGATGCAGAGGCGGGTGCTGGAGCTGGCGCTTCGCGTGCTGGCTGGGGCTTCGGCGTTCGGGGCGCGGGTCGACCTCGACGTCGAGTGGCCGGTGCCGCTTCGCGAGGCCTACCGAGCCTGGCAGCCCAAAGAACCAAGCCCGATCGTCAAGAAGATGCTGCAATCGAGGTAACGCTTCCCCGCTTGCGGGGAAGTACCCGGCGAAGCCGGTGGAGAGGCAACTCTTCCCCATTCATGGGGAAGTACCCGGCGCAGCCGGTGGAGAGGCAACTCTTCCCCATTCATGGGGAAGTACCCGGCGAAGCCGGGGGATGGGGCCGACCGAGCTCCGCCTTACACCCTCAGTAGTCACCGACACAACAACTGCGAGATCGTCTCGGCGTGCCTGGCGCCAGAGCGCTTGCCGCCAGACGGATGCGGACGTCGATGAATGCAACCGAGCTGTTGATCTGGTCGCGGCTTCGCGGCCGAAAGGTGGATGGGTGGAAGTTCCGGCGCCAGCAGCCGATCGGGCCATATTTCGTGGACTTCTACTGCCCCGCGGCAAAGCTCATCGTTGAAATTGATGGGCCGGCGCATCAGGGCGATGCGACCTGGGCCTACGACCTGCGGCGGCAGGCTTGGCTAGAAACTGAAGGACATCGAATGCTTCGCATCAGCGTCAGCCAGATCAGCCGAGACCTGAACGAGGTGATCGAGACGATCTACGTTGTGTTGCTCGAACAGGAGAAACGGGGGTTCTTTCGGAGGCCCCATCGGCCGGCTCCGCCGGCCACTTCCCCGCGAGCGGGGAAGAGTTAGCCTCCCTCGCGCCCTCCCCGCCATTCGGGCCACCTCTCCTAGGTGGGGAGGAGTTGTCGCCTAATTACTTCGGGTCGAGTTTGATCGAGGCGGAGTTGATGCAGTAGCGCAGGCCCGTCGGCTGGGGGCCGTCGTCGAAGACGTGGCCCAGGTGCCCGCCGCAGTTCGCGCACGTCACCTCGGTCCTCTCCATGAAGAGCGACCTGTCGGTCGTCTCCTCGATCGGCGCGCCCTCCGCGCGTGCGTAGAAGCTCGGCCATCCGCAGTGCGCGTCGAACTTGGTGTCCGACTCGAACAGCTTGGCACCACATCCCGCGCACAGGTAGACGCCCGGCGTCTCGGTCTCCCAGTACTCGCCCGAGAAAGGCCTCTCAGTTCCCTTCTCACGCAGCACGTGGTACTGCATGGGGGTCAGGTCTTGCTTCCACTCCGCTTCGCTCTTCTGGACTTCGCTCTTCTTCATCGCCTCTAATCTGCCACGTTTTGTGAAGCGCCAAACTAATGAAGATGCCGAGCCGAGAGATTCAGTCGCGGCTGAAGAAGGAGCTGGTGATCTGGTTCGTCACCTCCAGCCCTGATGGCAAACCGCAGGCTGTGCCTGTCTGGTTCCTATGGGACGGGGACTCATTCCTCATCTACTCGGCGCCGGGCGTCAAGGCACGCCACGTGCGCGCCAATCCCAACGTTGAGCTGCACCTCAACACGGACGAGGTCGGCGACGTCGTCATTCGCGTCTCGGGCAAGGCCAGGCTCTCGCGTTCGGAACCGCCGGCCGACAAGGTTCCGGCCTACGTCCGCAAGTACCGCGACCAGATCAAAGGCTTCGGCTGGACGCCGCAGGTGTTCGCGGAGAAGTACCCGCATCCCATCCGCGTCCGCCAGCTGCGCTTTCACTAAAGGGGGATCGATGACGCATCCGCTTCGTTTCGGACTCAAGGCCTCTGGCCAGTGGATCACGATCGACCAGCTCCGCTCGATCTGGAAGATCGGCGACGAAGGCGGCTTCGACCACCTCTGGGACTTCGACCACCTGGCCTCGATCGGCCCCAACGGCCCCGGCGGCCCTGTCTACGAGGGTTGGGCGCTCCAGGCGGCGATGGCCGAGGCCACCAAGCGCGTGCGAATCGGGTGCATGGTCACAGGCAACACCTACCGCCACCCGATCGTGCTCGCCAAGCTGGCTATCACCGTCGACCACCTGTCCGGCGGCCGCCTGGAGTTCGGGATCGGCGCCGCGTGGAACGAGATCGAGCACGAGATGTACGGCATCGAGGGTCTCGACCACCGCGTCGGCCGCTTGAGCGAGTCGCTGCAGATCCTCACGTCGCTCTTCACCCAGGAAAAGACGACGTTTGACGGCCGTTACTACAAGTTCAAGGACGGGATCGCGAACCCCAAGCCGCTGCAGAAGCCACACCCGCCGTTCTGGATCGGCGCGTCGGGCGAGACCACGCTGCGCCTCGTCGCGCGCCACGGCGACGTGTGGAACATCGCCGGCGGCGACGACCAGGCCGTCAAGGACGTGATCGGCAAGTTCGAGGAGGCGTGCGGCGCCGTCGGCCGCGATCCCTCGGAGATCCGGCGCTCGCTCCAGTTCTTCTGGGACGGCCAGAGCAGGGACGAGGTCCGCGAGCAGTCGGCCAAGTACCTCGAGATGGGGATCACCGAGCAGGTGGTCTACATGCGTGGCGACAACCCCGACAAGTCGGCGGCCAAGCTGGCGGAGATGCTGCCCGAGCTGCGCCGGCTGGCACCGGTCACCTCCTGACATATCGTTGACAAGACATATATCGCGGTAGTAATATGTCGGCATGCCCGACGTGTTTCAGGTCCTGGCTGATCCGACCCGCCGGCGGCTGATCGACGCGCTTCGCCATGGAGAGCGGTCGGTCAGCGAGCTGGTCGAGGTGGTCGACATCGGCCAGCCGGGCGTGTCGCGGCAGCTGGCGATCCTCGAGGACGCGCAGTTCGTCGTCGTCCGGCCAGAAGGCCGGCGGCGCCTATACGCGCTGCGGCCAGAACCGTTCCGCGAGCTGTCTCAGTTCGTCACCGCATACCGGGCGATCTGGGAGGGGCGTCTCGACAGGTTTGCCGCCGAGCTGGATCGGCGGCGTCGGACAAAAGTCAAAAAGGAGAAACGACCATGATCAAGCCGTGCATCGTTTTCAACGACCGTGCCGAAGAGGCGATCAACTTCTACGTTTCGATCTTTCCCAACTCGAAGGTACTGAGCATCCAGCGCAGCGAGGCCGACGCGCCCATCGCCAAGGGCAAGGTCCTCGGGGCGACGTTCGTGCTCGACGGCCGCGAGTACACGGCATTCGACGGCGGACCGAGCTTCACTTTCTCCGAAGGCTTCTCGCTGATGGTCAACTGCAAGACGCAGGAGGATGTCGACAAGTACTGGTCGAAGCTCACCGCAGGCGGCGGGGAAGAGGGACCGTGCGGATGGCTCAAGGACCGCTTCGGCCTCTCGTGGCAGATCGTGCCTGAGGTGCTCGGCCAGATGCTGAGTGACTCGCGTTCCGGCAACTCCGAAGCCGCGATGCAGGCGATGCTGCAGATGAAGAAGCTCGACATCGCGGAGCTCGAGAAGGCCTACCACTCCACCCGCGTCGCTTGACAGAACGACCGAAGCTCACCCTCGAGCGCACGTTCAAGGCGTCCATCGATGAGGTGTGGGAACTGTGGACGACCGGAGACGGCATCGAGTCGTGGTGGGGCCCGGAGGGATTCAGCGTCGCCGTGCGCGAGCTGGATCTCCGCCCGGGCGGTGACCTTCTCTACACGATGAGCGCCGTAGCGCCGGAGCAGATGGAGTACATGGTCAAAGCTGGAATGCCGTTGAGCACCGACCATCGGCTGACCTTCACCGAGGTCGACCCGCCGCGCCGCCTTGCGTATCGGGACATGGCCGACTTCATCCCGGACGTCGAGCCGTACGAGGTCGAGACGGTGATCGAGCTGTTCGAGGTCGAGGACGGCGTACGCATGGTCCTGACCTTCGACGCGATGCATGACGACAGGTGGACGAAGCTCGCGGTGATGGGGCGCGAGAGCGAACTGGTCCGCCTCGCCGCCATCCTCGAGGCGCGACAATAATTCACCTCCCCACCTTGTGGGGAGGTCGGCGGCGTGAGCCGCCGGGTGGGGGTTAGTAGGAGGCCGTGATGCCCGACAGCGTTTATCGCGTCACAGAGATCATCGGGACGAGCAGCCAGTCGTGGGAGTCGGCGGCGAAGACCGCTGTCCAGACCGCGGCGAAGACGTTGCGCGACCTCCGGGTCGCGGAAGTCGCCGACCAAGACGTGACGATCGAAAACGGCAAGGTCACCAGCTACCGCGTGAAGCTCAAGGTGTCCTTTAAGTACGAGGGCGGCGCCTCACCAAGGAAGAAGGCAGCAACCAGCAAGCGGTAGGGGAAGAACTCTTCCCCGCTTCGCGGGGAAGTACCCGGCGGAGCCGGGGGATGGGGCCGTACTTTCCCTAGGGGGCGGTCGCGGCCTGCAATTGGATGCCGGCTGCCTTCATCTCCTCGATGGCCTGCTGGCCGGTGGCTTCGTTAACCGCGGCGCAAAGGTTGACCAGGACGCGCACCTGTAACTGGTTCTTGCGCGCGTCGAGCGCGCTCGCCCGCACGCAGTAGTCGGTCGCGATCCCGCACACGTCGATATGGTCGACCCTGTTCTCCTTCAGCACGTCAAGCAGCTTGTGGCCCCGCGGGTCCAGCCCGTCGAACGCCGAGTAGGCGGCTTCGTGGCGGCCCTTGGTGACGACGGCCTGGATGTACTTCTCGCGCACGAGGTTCTGAATCGTGGGGACAAACGCCGCGCCCGGCGTGCCGATCATGCAGTGCGGCGGCCAGGTGTTGACGTAGTCGGGGGTGGCGGAGATGTGGTCGGGGGCATCTTCGTGGTAGTCGCGTGACGCCACCACGAACTGGTACTCGTTCTTGAAGTGGCGGACGTGGCGCGCAATCATCGCCGCCACCTGGAGCCCGCCCTGCACGCCCAGGCTGCCGCCCTCGACGAAATCGACCTGGACGTCGACCACGAGCAGCGCGTTCCTCATGCTTTCATTGGCTCGATGGCCTCCGATAGTAGCGGGCGCGCGTTGAAGAAAACGGCCCCCTACGGCTCCTGGGACTCACCGATCAGCAACGACGTCGTGCTCAAGGGCCGCGTCCAGATGCGCAACCAGATGGTGCGATGGGACGGCGACGACCTCTACTGGTCGGAGCTGCGGCCCAACGAAGGCGGGCGCATCGTCGTCTGCCGGCGCGCGGCGGACGGCGCGATGAGCGACGTCACGCCCCAGGGATTCAACGCCCGCAGCCGGGTCCACGAGTACGGCGGCGGGCACTACGCCGTGAGGGCTGGAACGGTTTTCTTCACCAACTACAAGGACCAGCGCCTCTATCGACAGGATCCCGGCAAGGTTCCGCGCGCGATTACGCCGGACTCCGATATCCGGCACGCCGATATGGTGGTCGACGATCGGCGCGGCCGCGTCATCACGGTGCGTGAGGACCACAGCACCGGCGCCTCGGAGCCTGTCAACACCATCGTCGCGGTCGACGCGCTCGGCGAGCGCGACCCCATCACCCTGGCCTCCGGCAACGACTTCTACTCTTCGCCGAAGCTAAGCCCCGATGGCGTGCGCCTGGCGTGGCAGACGTGGACTCACCCCAACATGCCGTGGGACGGAAGCGAAGTGTGGGTCGGCGAGCTCGACCGCGACGGACACGTCACCTCCAAGCGCAAGGTCGCGGGTGGCGAAAACGAGTCGGTGCTCGAGCCGGAGTGGTCGCCCAGCGGCGAGCTCTACTTCGTCTCCGACCGCAACGACTGGTGGAACCTCTACCGCGCACGTGGCGAGGGCGACGAGCCGGTGAGCCGCCGTGCCGCGGAGTTCGGTGCGCCGCAGTGGGTGTTCGGCCAGCGCTTCTATGACTTTCACGGACCGGACGAGATCATCTGCATTTACTCGGACCCGGTTGGCACCAGGCTCGGCCGCATCGACCTCAACTCCGGCCATCTAGAGCAGCTCGAGCTCTTCTACACGACGCTGGCCAACGTCCAGGTTTCGGGTCACAAGGTCGCGATGTACGCGAGCTCGTCCACGCTCGCCGAGCGCGTTCTCGTCCTCGACCTCGACACGCTCGCTCAGCAGGTCGTCAAGGTCGGCAACGCGGCGCACATCGACGGCGGCTACTTCAGTGCGCCGAAGCCCATCGATTTTCCCACCGAAAACGGGTTGACTTCGCACGCGTTCTACTACTCGCCGCGCAACCAAGACTTCACCGCGCCCGCGGGCGAGAAGCCGCCGCTCGTCGTCCACTGCCACGGCGGTCCGACCAGCGGCGGCGGTCCGACGTATCCGTTCCAGTACCAGTACTGGACGAGCCGCGGCTTCGCACTCGTCGATGTGAACTACGGAGGTTCGTCTGGTTACGGGCGTGCGTACCGGCAGCGGCTCAACGGCAACTGGGGTGTCGTCGACGTCGATGACTGCATCAGCGCGGCCCGCCACCTAGTGAAGCAGGGACTGGTCGATCCCGATCGCATCGCGATCACAGGAGGATCCGCGGGGGGTTTCACAGTGCTCCTCTCCCTGACCAAGCGCGACTACTACAGCGCCGGCGCCAGTCACTACGGGATCGGCGACCTGGAGCTGTTCGTCAAGGAGACGCATAAGTTCGAGTCCCGTTATTGCGACAGGCTGGTCGGTCCATATCCAGAGCGTGCCGACCTGTACCGCGAGCGTTCGGCGATCCACTTCGCGGACCAGATGCACGCGCCGGTGATCCTCTTCCAGGGCCTGGAGGACAAGGTGGTTCCACCAGACCAGGCCGAGACCTTCGTCGCCGCGTGCCAGGAGAAGAAGCTACCTTGCGCGTACGTGCCGTTCGAGGGCGAGCAGCACGGCTTTCGCCAGGACAAGAACATCCGCCGCGCGGCCGAAGGCGAGCTCTACTTCCTGTCGCGCATCTTCGGGTTCGAGCCCGCCGATGAGATCGAGCCCGTGGAGATCGAGAACTTCAGCCCTTCGCCACGTCGTGGTGTCGGCGAGAGGATTTGAACCTCCACGCCCTTTCGGGCACCAGCTCCTAAGGCTGGCGCGTCTGCCATTCCGCCACGCCGACGCCCTGCAACGATAGGCCCAAACTGGGATTCCCTGTCGAAATAGTGTTCGGGTCAGGTACCGGACGCCACGTTGTGGCCTAAAGTTCAGGTTTCGTGGGACAAGACGCCCCGCACCAGAATGGCTCGCGGCCGAAAAGCGAAACCAAGCCTGAGAGCAACGGTCACCAGAACGTAGGCGGATACCGCCTGCTACGCGAGCTCGACACCGACAGCCTCGGCTCGGTCTACGAGGCCGAACACCCGCGGCTGCACCGTCGCGTCGCGCTTCGCACCATCGGCACCGGCGTCGCGCGCGACGTCAGCTTCTCGCGTCGCTTCCTGCTCGAGCTGCGCTCCTACACCGCTCTAGAGCACGAGGCGATCCCGCGCCTCTATGAACTGGCCTATGAGGGTGACTCGCCCTATCTCGTCACAGAGCTGGTTGCCGGCTCCACCTTCGACGGGATGCTTGCCGATGGGCAGCGCTACGAGCCGCTTGGAATCATCGACCTGCTGCGGCCGATCGCCAGCGCGCTCGACTACGCGCACTTGCGCGCGACGGTCCATCGCGACGTCAAGCCCGCGAACATCCTGCTCGCGGACGACGGGCGGACCCTGCTGACCGGATTCGGCCTGGGCGCGGTCGCGTCCTTCAACAGCGGTCCCGGTTCCAGCGGGCCGGTGGCGCCGGACTACGTCGCGCCAGAGCGGCTGGTCGGCCGCGAGGTCGATGGGCGCGCCGATGTCTATTCGCTCGCCGCCGTGATTTTCGAAGCGACGACGGGGCGCCGCCCGTTCTCGTCGAAGAGCTGGATCGAGACCTTGAGCCGCCGGCTTTACGAGCCACCGCCCAACGTCCGCGAGGTCGATCCCGACCTTCCCGCGTCCTTCGCGGCCGTCCTTCAGCAGGCGATGGACCGCGACCCCGGGCGCCGGCCGGCGACCGCAGGTGAGCTGTTGCAGCGCCTCGAGTCAGCCATCATCTCGCCCAACGGAAGCGTGGCGCGGAAAGACTGGCTCGAGCCGGTCAAGCGCGTCCGCGGGATCGGTGTCGGTGCGGCCCTGGTCGTGATCGTCGGCGCGGCCGAGGTTGTGTGGCTGTTCGAAGGCTCCGGATTGACGCTTGTGCAGCACACGCTGCGGGGCTGGTTCGGGGGAGGCTAGCCGACCCGGCCGTCGACCATCATCACCGAGTTGCAGGTGAAGAGGCGGTCGACTCGGAACCCAGGGTTCACGTTCGAGGGGTCCTGCCCGATCGCGGCCGCGATCTGCTGCACGACCTGCGCCGCCGGGACGTTCATGCCGAACACTGTTCCGCTGGTCGGCATGATCTCGAAGACACCGTTGTGCGCGACCAGCACGACCGAGCCGCTCCAGCCGAATCCGTTGTAGGTGCCCTTGCCGGTGATGATCGCGCCAGCGACAGAGTTTTCACTGATGGTCAGGGTCAGGTTGGAAAGTCCGGGGACGCCACCGGATTGATTCAAGGCGTGGATCAAGTCGTGAGCCGTGTAACCCCGGTGCACGGCGTGGTTCTGCGCGATATCCGCGCTCACACAGGACTCGGCCGACGCGACCGCGACAAAGGGCTCTTCACCCTGGGTGCCGAGTCCACTGACTCCGCCGACGATGATCGTGTAGATCCCGGCCGGCCCGTTTTTGACAGTCACCGTGGGCAGCTTGCCGGTCGCCACGTACGACTGGCCGTCCGGTGCCTTCACCGTCAGCTTCATCGCGCTGCCCGGATATCCCAGCGACGCTTTGACGGCGCTGCCGCCTGCGTAGCTGTACGAGTACGTTTGCTGCTCACCGTTGTGCAGAGGCGCGCCGACGAAATCCTGCTCGGTGCCCGGAGTCGTGCCGACCGCGACCGCGTTCTGCGCGTCGAGCGCGGGACCGAATGGATCGTTGGGGTCGGGCACGATGGGGCCGGGGTCGCCGATGTGGCCGCTGGGATCGACCGTCACCTGGGAGGGAGCGGACATGGCGACGACCTGATTGCCGGACGTCACCACCATATGGCCTTCGAAGAGCTTGATGATCATCGTGCCGTCCGTCTTGATGTAGACCTCGAACTTCGTGCCGCGCACGCTCGCGGTCGCCGACTTGCCCTTGACGTTGAAGGTCGCGCCGGTCACAAGGTGCTGCACGTTGGTGAACGTGCGCCCGATCTGCTGCGTCAGCGTGACGTCGTGCAGGTTGCCGCTCTTCGTGAAATGCGCCGCGTCGACCTTGATCGTGGTGTCGCTGGCGAGGCGCGTGAGCGTGCCGTCAGGCAATGTGATCGCGGCGCGGCCCTTGGTGTCGGTCTTGACCGAGTCGCCGGGCTGGACGACCGAACCCGTCAGTGCCGAGGCGAAGTCGGTTCCGTTGTGGGAGACGGACGCCGCGGCCTGGTAGACGGTCAAGGTGCCCGAGGCGTTGACCTGGGCCTGGGCGGCGACATTCAGCCAGACCACGATCCCCACCACGATTAGGACCAGGATCACGAGCGCGACGACGATCCGTCGGCCGCCGCGGCGACGTTTGGGGGTGGCGGCTACAGATGCCATGTTGCCCGGGAAAGATAGCTCACCGAATGCCTTTTATCGGTGGCCTTCAACAACCATGATCGTGTCGCCGCCGGCCGCACACGAATAGACGCGGTCGACCGTGAAGTCCTGCGGAATCGTGCTGATCGACTGCTTGCCCGCGGGGCCGAGATAGTTGAGCACCTGCGTCGTGACGTTGACCCCGCGCACGCTGACCTGGGTCACGACGGCGCCGAGGTTCGGGCTCGCGGCGTAGAAGACGACCGTCCATGAGACAGTCGTGCCGCCGAGGTCGGAGTAGTAGTAGATGCGAGCCGAGGTTGGCGAGGTGCCCTGCACCTTGAGGGTCACGCCCGTCACGCCGGCGTCGGCCATGCTCTTGGCGATCTGCGAGTTGCTGAGGGTCTGGCGGACGACCGCGCCGCGGTCATCCGAGTTGCCCGCGGTGCACGGTGCGTTGGTGGCGAAGGCGACCACGAACGCCTCCGCGGGAGACACGTTGATCGCATGGACGATGGCTCGGTACTTGCCGGCGGGTCCACTCAGGTTGCCCTGGACCGGCGAGGCTCCGCTGCGCGAGGCGTGCTCGACGTTGTTGGGGTCGACGATCGAGAGCGTCATGAAGCTGCCGGGGTAGCAGAGCGCGACGCTGATGGTGCCGCCGGGTGAGTTGTAGTCGAACGTGGTGATCTGGCCCGTCGAGATGGGATCGCCAGCCGATGTCTGCAGCGTCCCCGCGGTGGTGCCGTTGGAGACGGCGCGGCTGCACTGCGCTGTGAGAGCGTACGGGTCCTGCAGGTCGCGCTGGATCGCCCGCACCGCGGACAGCGTGCCGTTGGCGTCAGCCGAAATCTCCTGCCCACCGCTGACGGAAGCGGTCGTCTTGCCGTTGACGCCGACCGTTCCCTCGAAGACCTTGATCAGGTTCGAGTGGTCCTGGCGGACGACCATCTCGAACTGAGTGCCGCGCACCGACGCGCTGACGGAATGGCCACCGACCTTGAAGGTCGCCCCGCTGACGAGGTGCTGCACGTTGACGAATGTGCGCCCGATCTTCTGCGCGACCTCGGCCGACTGCAGGCTGCCGTTCTTCTGAAGCTGGACGGTCGTGATCTGGACAGTGGTGTCAGGCGACATCCGGACGAACGAGCCATCGGGGAACTGGATCGCGGCGTGTCCTTTGGCCTGGGTCGCGACCTCGTTGCCGGCGTTCAGCGCCTGGCCCGGGATGGCGCCCTTGTGGTCCACAGTGACCGGCTGGTTGTAGATGACCAGCGTCGCCGGCGCCGTCACCGCGGCCGAGGCCTGGACGACCAGAAACCAGTACCCGCTGCCAAGCACGAGCAATATCGCCAGCACTACCGCCCCGGCGCAGCCCAAAAGGCTGCATCCGCATCCCCGGCCGAAGCAGCCGGAGCTCTTCTGAGAGCTCGGGGGAACGGCTTGCTGGGGGACTGTTGCGGCGGGCGGTGGCTGAACTGCCATCGCCCGGGAACATTAGCTGCTGGGAATCTGCAAATCGATAACTAAGCGCGCCGGATCGCTCAGCATGAAGACGCGCATGCATGTCGGGCGGTTGATGCCAAGACCCCAGGACACGTAGCCCTCGAAATCCTGTGTCTGGCGAGCTTCCTTCAGGACCTGGAAATCGCTGTGGACCAGGTCGGTCGAGCCCGAAAACGTGGTGGCGCCGGTCGCCGAGTGGACCGTGACCAGGATGCCGGCGGTGCCGCTCAGCGTCACCGACTGGCCGCTCCCGCCGAGCGTGAAGACCGGCTTGGTCTGCCTTTTCACGGTGTAGGTCGGAACGATCGAGTCGAACTGCAGGACGAAGCGGTCGTAGCCGTCCTGCTCGGCGGCGCGTGCGGTGATGGCATTGGCGACGCCGGTCTTGCCGCCCGACGCGTCCGCGCATGCGAAGGCGGGGAGATTCGTGCCGGGCGCGGTCGGGGGCGTGACCGGCGGGGGAGAGATGCGGGGGCCGGAGGCGTAGACGTGGCCTGGCGTACTGGCGGGGCTGACCGCCGCGCTCGGGGCGAGCTCAGGCCCGCAGGCGGTCAAAACCAAAGTCAAAACGGCGAACAGGCCCCATCTCACGGGCCGATAGTATGGTCGAGCCCACGCTGGGCAGCGCCGAGGTGGCGGAACAGGCAGACGCGTCGGTCTCAAAAACCGATGTCCGCAAGGACGTGCGGGTTCGACTCCCGCTCTCGGCACCACGCCGGTATGAAACGGGTTGGACAGTCATTAGGTTGCATCCGGTCGATATCGCACGATCGCCGGCAGAGCGCATTCTCGAGCTGACCGCGCTCATCGGTGAAGCGGAGATGGCGGCCTGGTGCGCGGGGCTGCTGGACGGCTCGATCACGTACGACGATCCGCGCCGACCCCCGATCACCTGGCTGGGCGGCAGGCACGCGGCCGCGCTTCAGCTCAAGCACGGGGCCGCGTGGGGTGAGCAGAACTATTGGCCGCGGGTGTGGGCGGGACGCGGACTGCTGTACGTGTGGAGCGCGAGTGCAACGAGCGCGGTCCTGTCAGGTCTTCACGACGGGGCCTGGCGGGTGCGCGAGATGTCGGCCAAGGTGGCGCGGCGTCGCGAAGTCGCGGTGGCCGAACCCATTCTGGTCGCGTTGCTGGACGATCCTATGCAGCGGGTCCGCGCTGCTTCCGATGCGGCGCTGTCGGCCTTGACGGCTAGGGAGTAGGCACGATTCCCGGGATCACGTAGGCCTCGATCATGGCCACGATGCCGACCGCTGAGGTGAGAATCAGGCTGTAGCCGATCACCCGGCGGAAGATGTCTCCCTCCGCGCCGACCTTGTTCACGCCTGCGGCACCGACCGACAGGTTCTGCGGGCTGATCATCTTGCCCATCACGCCGCCTGACGAGTTCGTGCCGGCGGTGAGGATCGGGCTCACATTGCCCAATTGCTGCGCGGTCTGCGCCTGTAGCGGCCCGAACAAGGTGTTGGACGAGGTGTCGCTGCCGGTCAGGAAGACACCCAGCCAGCCCAGGAATGCGGCGACGAACGGGAATATGAACCCAGTCTTGGAGAGCGCGATCGCCATGCTCGCGGTCATGCCCGAGTAGTTCATGAGCTGGGCGATGGCGAGGATAAGCGCGATCGTCGCAATCGGCAGAGCGAGCTGGCGGATCGTCCGCGCGTAGACGGTGAAGAAGTTCAGACGCGCCCCGGCCAGCAGCATCAGCAGGAACGCGACGATGCACGCATAGAGGACGAGGGATCCGGCCGCGGCAAGGAAGTTCCAGTCGAAGGCCAGGGGGTAGGGGGTGGACTTCGAGACGATCGGCTTCTCGCGGTTGATCAGGGAGACGGGCTGGCCCTTCTGGATGTCATAGGTCCCAGGCCACAAGAAGTTCCAGTCGGGAAACTTGAACGCCTGGCGGTCCTTGGCCGGGTCCGGCCCGATCCATGGCAGCTTGCAGAGCGCAAACGCGGGCGTGCCGCACTTGAGGTCAGCCGTGATGTTGGCCGGCGCGGGCAACGCGGTCTTGACGTCGCCGACCGGATGGCCCGACCACCAGGGCAGGTTGCCCATCTGGCCGATGAGGATCACGATGACCAGCACCAGGTACATCGCGTACGCGCGAGCGATGCGGCTGGGCGAGTCGATGACGTCGCGCGAAGCACGCGTGTCGGGCGTGTCGGCAACGCCGCGTGCGGGCAGGTCCGATCCGCCCATCACTCGACGCGGCTCGGCCGATGGTACCGCCGTCGCCGGCTCGCCTTCGAATTGCCATGTGTCGCGGGGCCGCCACACGCGCAGCAGCAGGGCAAGACATCCCATCGACACCAGCGCCGCGATGATGTCGGTCAGCTCGGGGCCGACGAAGTTCGAGACGAGGAACTGCACGACGGCGAACGAGACGCCGGTCACGAGCACGGCGGGCAGGATCTCGGTCATGCGCCGGAAGCCCGCCAGGACGACGATCAGGTAGGCCGGGATCAGAATCGAGAACAGCGGCAGCTGGCGTCCGACCATCGCCGACAGCGCCAGCGTGGTGTTGGTGACCGGGTGGCCGATGATCGGCGCGACGAGCCCCCCGAGGGTGACGACCGGGATGCCGATCGAGCCGAACGCGACGGGAGCGGTATTGGCCAGCAGCGCCAGCACGGCTGCTGTCACCGGTTCGAATCCAAGGCTGGCGAGGATGGACGCGGTGATGGCGACCGGCGCTCCAAAGCCTGCGATCCCCTCGAGCAGCGCGCCGAACGAGAACGCGACCAGCAGAACCTGAAGGCGGCGGTCGGTCGTAAGGCGCGTGAGCGAGCGCTTGATGACGTCGAAGTCGCCGCTCGCGACGGTCAGGTTATGGAAGAAGACGGCGTTGAGGACGATCCAGCTGATCGGCCAGAGGCCGAACGCCATGCCCTCGGTGGCGGTTCCGACACTGATGCCGAACGGCATGCCCCACACCAGCCACCCGAGGACGAAGGCCGTGAGCATCGCCGCCAGGGCGCAGATCCACGCCGGCAGGCGGAGTATCGCGAGGAGGACGAACAGGACGTAGAGCGGAAGTCCTGCCACTAGGGCCGACAGCAAGATGCTGTCCACCACCGGCTGATAAACCTGATGGAACGCCAAAAGCACGCCCATCGCGCCCACCCCCCAAAAAAGGCGTTATGAAGCCAGGATTAATTCAATCTGAATTCGGGCCGCTTTGCAACTCTGCACCCGGCCGGCTACCAGCTTCCGCCGCCGCCCCCGCCTCCGCCGCCACCTGACGAACCGCCGCCACCGAACCCGCTCCCGCTGCCCGAGCTCGGCGGGGCGGACGAGATGGCGCTCGAGATGCTGTCGTTCATGGACTGCAGGCTGCTCGACAGCAGCGCAGCCTGGAACGGCGCGTTTCCGACATACCAGCCGTTCGACGCACTGGTGTCGATGCCCTCGAACGCCTTCGCCCAGCGGTTGACGACGCCGAAGACGATCGCGTAGGGGAGGAGCTGTGTGAAGATCTCCGCCTTCTCCGCGAACTGCTGGCGGTACTTCTCGGCCGTGTCCATGTACAGCCGAAAGCCGAGCGTGTGCTGCAGCAGATCGCGCCCGACGGCGGTGCGCTGCGACATATTCTTCGAGGTTGCGATCAGCACCATCCCGACGAGCACGATCGCTAGCCCGACGACGCCCCAGCCGAAGTGGACGCCCAGCTGGTAGGTGGCGAACGCGCCGAGTATGAGGATCGCCGTGCCGAGACAGCCCCATCCGGCGCGAGCTGACGTTGGGTTGGTGGTGAAGAGCCGGCGAGCCATCGCGTCGGAGACGATCTGCCTTTCCGCCTGCTGCAGCGTGGAGCGGAATTTCCCTTTCAGCTCGGAGACCTTGACCTGCTCGCGGCCGGCGAAGAGCCCATCGAGCAGGGTGTTCTCGTACGGCAGCAGCTTGCTGACGTCGCCCGACTTCTGGGTGAGCTGCCAGTCGTGGCGCCCGAACAACTCCGGGATGTCGGTGATCGTCAGGTAGCCGTGCACGGCGAGGTCGACGATGGACGCGGTGACGTCCTTGGGGTCGGCGCTCTCGTCGAGGATGAGTCCGAGCTGCGCCGGTCTCAGGTCTTGAGGCGGTCCGAACTCCACGACCACGGGCTCGTGCTGAAACAGCGGCTCCGTGTGCTCCGCAGCGTCGCCGGGCGCTGCGTAGTAATGGCCCAGGTACGCGCGATCGCGGCCGTGGCGCCACCAGTTCCAGGCGATCGCGGCCACGCCACCGACAAGAATGAGAAGCGCGAGCGCGATCGTGAGCGGGTTCACGTCGAAAGCGTCCTGGGGAAACTGTCGTTCACGCGGGGTGAGCAGGGGCGGCGGAACATTAACGGCTCCCTTGTCGATGCTCACCGCTACCGACATTTGCTCCCCTGAGCCCAGTTGACGCGTCGATGTGTACGTAAAGAAGTTGTTCAGGCCGGTAACCGTGCACCCTTCTCGGGTGCCCTCCGGACCCTCATAGCAGGCGGCTTCCCGGAACGATCCTGTAGGCACGTAGATGTTCGCGATGACCGACTCCTTGGGTACCTGCCATTGGTCGCCATCGACATTCCAGAAGAGCTCGTCGTGGTCCTCGAACCTGTTCATGACGCCCTGGACGGTGTAGCTGATGACGTAGTGGTTCACGCCGCTCACCGGACGGTTGGGGTCGCCGATCTTGATCACGAGGCTGGCCCCGTAGACGTTGGTGTCGAACCGCACCGGGCGCTGGCCGTCCGTGACCGACTTGACATAGAGGTTGTAGTAGCGGTCCTGTGACTTGTCGTACTGGTAGCGGACCGGGATGGTCCGGAAGATCCCGTGCCTCTGGAGGTCGCCGAAGTCGACCCGGATGTCCTCCTCGACGGCGATCGTGGAATCTGGGTTGATGTGGATCGTCGACTGAAATGACTTGATGACCCAGCCCTCGTCGGCGCCGGCGGTGCGTCCTGAGACCCCGATCGCGAAGGTACAGAGGGTTGCGGCGAGCGCCAGCTTCGCGAATCGGATCGTCATCGGCAGCCCTCCGGGCTGCGACCTGAGATGTCGACCGGACCTTCGGCGCCCATGCGACGCATCTGCGTCGTTGCCTCCTGCGCTCCTCGCTCACGCATCAACGGATGCGCTCGCTGCGGTGCTCGTCGGCGCCTAGCATCTACGCCGCCTGGATCGCCGAATGTCTCGGTCGGCCCTCATGTCGCAGCCCGTATATTGCCGTGTGGCTGTATATGACCATGACCAACCTCCGGCACGACATCCGGAACGTGGCGATCATCGCGCACGTCGACCACGGCAAGACCACGCTCGTCGACGCGCTGCTGAAGCAGAGCCACACGTTTCGCGAGAACCAGGAGGTCGGCTCGCTCATCATGGACACGAACGACCTCGAGCGCGAGAAGGGGATCACGATCCTCGCCAAGAACACCTCGATCCGCCACGGCGGCGTGACGATCAACATCATCGACACGCCCGGGCATGCCGACTTCGGGGGTGAGGTGGAACGGGTGCTCAACATGGCCGACGGGTGCCTCTTGCTCGTCGATGCGGCCGAAGGCCCGATGCCGCAGACGCGATTCGTCCTGCGCAAGGCATTCGAGGTCGGCCTGCGCATCGTCGTGGTGATCAACAAGGTCGACCGCAAGAACGCGGATCCCGAGCGAGCGCTCAACCGCGTGCATGACCTCTTCCTCGAACTCGCCGAAGATGCCGATCAACTCGAGGCCCCCGTCGTCTACGCGATCGCCAAGGAGGGCCGCGCCGGGCTCCGGCCCGACGACCTGGCCGCCGACCTCGAGCCCCTGTTCCAGACGATCATCGCCAGCATCCCGGCCCCGATCGCTGAGCAAGGCGGCTTTCAGATGCTGGTCGCCAACCGCGCCCACGACGACTACACAGGCACCATCTCCATCGGCCGCATCTCGAGAGGCCGCGTTGCGCCGGGCGATGTGATCGCGGTGCTCGGAGCGGAAGCGGCGGCGAGGCAGGCCCGTGTCGTCCAGGTGCTCATGTACAGGGGTCTTGACCGCGTGGCCGTGCCGAGCGCCAGCGCCGGCGACATCGTGCTGCTCACCGGGCTCGAAGAGGTCGCGATCGGCGACACGCTCGCGGACCCCGATGCGCCTGACGCGTTGCCAAGGATCGCGATCGATGAGCCGACCGTGCGCATGACGTTCGGGGTCAACACCTCGCCGTTCACCGGCCGGGAAGGGAGGTTTTCGACCACGCGGCAGCTGCGGGCGCGGATCTACAAAGAGCTCGACACGAATCTGGGTCTGCACGTCGAAGACACCCAGGCCGCGGAGCGATTTCTTGTCAGCGGTCGCGGTGAGCTGCACCTCGCGGTGCTGATCGAGACGATGCGCCGGGAGGGCTACGAGTTCGAGGTATCACGTCCCGAGGCCATCGTGAAGAGGATCAACGGCCAGCTCATGGAACCGGTCGAGCACCTCACGGTCGACGTCCGAGAGGACAACCTCGGTCCGGTGACCGAGGCTCTCGGTAAGCGGCGCGGTGAGATGCTCGAGATCATCTACGACCGCAAGGGCGGCGTCCGGCTCGAATATCTGATTCCAACACGTGGATTGATCGGGTTTCGCAACACGTTTTTGACGCTCACGGCGGGCAACGGTCTGATGGGGTCGATCGGCATGGGCTACCGGCCGTTCCTGGGAGAGTTCAGAGAGCAGCGCAACGGTGCCCTGACCGCTTCTTCCGCCGGTAAGTCGCTGGCCTTTGGGCTGGCGGGCGCCCAGGAGCGAGGCACCACGTTCATCGAGCCTGGTGAAGAGGTCTACGAAGGCATGATCGTCGGCATCCAGAAGAGGCCCGGCGACATCCGGGTCAACGTCTGCCGCGAGAAGAAACAGTCGAACATCCGGTCGTCCACCTCGGACATCTCAGTAAGGCTGACCCCGGCCTCGAGATTGAGCCTGGAGCAGTCCCTCGACTTCCTTGCGGACGACGAGCTGCTGGAGGTCACGCCCAAGCACCTGCGGCTGCGCAAACGCCACCTCACCGAGGTCGACCAGTCCCGCGCCAGGAGGCTCTCCGAGGCGGCAGGAATAGGTTCCTGAGAATCGGGGTATACTCGTTGCAGCTGGCGAAGCGCCAGCGCTCACCGCAGGCTTCTATCTTCTCGAACGGGCCCGCTAGTTGAGTAGGCCCCGCCGTTCGAGAGATAGGAGATGGAAATGCCCACAGGCACCATCAAGAAACTGGTTTCGGATCGCGGCTTTGGATTTATCAAGGCCGAGGACGGACAGGAATACTTCTTCCACCGCAGTGGCACCGAAGGCGACTTCGACGGCCTCCAGGGTGGCGAAAAGGTTTCGTTCGAAATCGAGTCGAGCCCCAAGGGCCCGCGCGCTAAGAGCGTCCGCGTAGCCTAAGTTCGAAAACCAGAAAGGCCCGAGCGCAAGCTCGGGCCTTTTTTATTGGGAAACTCCTCCCCGTTCATGGGAGGTGGCCCGAAGGGCCGGCGGGCCAAGGACGGCCCATAATGGGAGGCAGCGACAACCGTTTCGTTCGGAATTGGGGGATGACAAGTGAAGAAGCTTCCGGCGGACAACACGCCTGGATCAGCCAAGGTAGGCGAGGGCCTTCTCGGCAGAAAGGTCACTCGCCGGGACTTCGTCAAGACTGGGTCTTTACTGGCGCTCGGGGCGAGCAGCTTTCCGACGATCCTCACCGCGTGCGCGACGGGTAGCAGCACGACCAAGAGCGGACCGAAGACGCTCAAGATCCTGCAGTGGAGCCACTTCGTCCCGGACTACGACAAGTGGTTTGACCCGTGGGTCAAGCAGTGGGGCCAGGACAACAACACGACCGTATCGGTCGACCACATCACGTACTCGGACATCCCGACGCGGACGGCGTCGGAGATGAACGCCAAGTCTGGCCACGACCTGATCCTCTGGATCGTGCCGCCCTCGCAGTACGAGCAGAGCACCGTCGACATGAGCGACGTGGTCAAGAAGGTCGAGCAGAAGTACGGACCGCAGCTCAACTTCGCCAAGCTCACCAACTTCAACCCACACACCAACCGCTACTTCGGCTTCACCTACAGCTTCGCCCCCGATCCGGGCGACTACCGCAAGAGCCTGTTCCAGCAGGTCGGCATGCCGGACGGACCCACGACGTGGGACGAGATGCTCACCGCGGTGACCCAGATCAAGAGCAAGACCAAGGGCGCCGTCCGCGGCGGCATCGGTTTCTCGCCGGAGCCGGACTCCAACATGGCGGCCCGAGCCCTGATCTGGTCTTTCGGCGGCGCGGAGCAGGACAAGGACTCGAACGTCACCATCAACTCCGATGCTGTAGTCGGCGCTGTCGACTACATGGCCCGGCTCTTCAAGCAGGCTGAGACCGCGGAGGTCTTCAGCTGGAACGCCGCGTCGAACAACCAGGGCCTGGTCGCGGGGAGCCTCTCCTTCATCCTGAACTCGATCTCCGCCTATCGCACCGCGCAGGCGAGCAAGCCAGACGTCGCCAACGACATCTTCTTCTCCAAGCCGCTGGCCGGCGCGTCAGGCGTCAAAGCCCTCGCCAGCGAGCACGTGATCCAGACCTACATCATCCCCAAGTTCTCCAAGAACCAGGACATCGCCAAGGAGTTCCTGCTCTACCTCGTCGACCACGCGAGCGACTACGTCTACCAGTCGAAGCTTTACGAGTTCCCGGTCAACCCGAAGACCAACGCCCAGGACAAGCTGTACGGGCCGGGCGGATGGCTGGACAGCGATCCCTACAAGTCCAACCCGTCGTCGAAGCTCCAGGTCTTGAAGGACGCCACCGATTGGAGCGTCAACGTCGGATACCCTGGACCCGCAAGCCCGGCGATCGGTGAGATCTTCGACAAAAACATCCTGCCTTCGATGATGGCGGCCGCCGCGCGCGGCCAGAAGACCCCGAAGCAGGCTGTGGCGGAAGCCGAGCAGCAGATCAAGGCGATCTTCACCAGCTGGCGCCAGAAGGGTTTGGTCGGCGGGTCGAGCTAGCCTGAGGCTCGCGAAGGCCTGAGATGGCAGAGGTCGAAGTCCGAGAGATTCGGAAGTTGTTCGGCGGCGGAAACCCCGCCGTCGACGGCATCAGCCTCACCTGCAAGAACGGCGAGTACCTCGTCCTCCTGGGACCTTCCGGTTGCGGCAAGACGACGCTGCTGCGGATGATCGCGGGGCTCGAGGCGCCCACCGGCGGTGACGTGCTGATCGGCGGCAAGTCGGTGAGGGCCCTTCCGCCGAGGGCACGCAAGATCGCGATGGTCTTCCAGAGCTACGCGTTGTACCCGCACAAGAAGGTGGTGCAGAACATCTCATTTCCGCTCGAGGCGCAGGGCATGAGCGCCCAGGAGCGCATGGAGAAGGTCAAGTGGGCGGCCGGCCTGCTCGGGATCGACCACCTCCTCCAACGGAAACCACGACAGCTGTCAGGCGGTGAGCGCCAGCGCGTCGCGCTTGCCCGCGCGTTGGTTCGCGAGCCGCAGGTGTTCCTCCTGGACGAACCGCTGTCCAACCTGGATGCGAAGCTGCGCGCGTCTGCCCGCCTGGAGCTCAAGCAGTTCCAGCAGCGGGTGGGAGTCTCGACGATCTATGTGACCCACGACCAGGTCGAGGCGATGGGGCTGGGTGACAGGATCGCCGTCCTGAATCAGGGCCGACTGCAGCAGGTCGGCACGCCGGAGGAGATCTATCACCACCCCGCGAACACGTTTGTGGCGACCTTCGTCGGCTCGCCGCCGATGAACCTGCTCGAGCGCGACGGCAAGCTCATCGGCTTTCGCCCCGAAAACATCCGGCTCGAGAAAAATGCCGGGTCGCGCGACGACGCGACGGTGTTCCGCGGCCACGTCCTTCGCGTGGAGAACCTCGGGTCGGATCGTTACGTCTACCTGCGTGTCAAGGACGCGCACGGCGATACGAATGTGATCGCGAAGTTCGCCATCGCCGAGCCCCTGGAGTTCTCGAACGACGAAGACGCCGATCTCGTGATCAGGAACCGCAACATCAATTTCTTCGACCGCGATTCAGGACAGAAAGCAGCGGCGTGAGCGAACCGGCGGTTCATCGCACGGTCATCATCGACGAGAGCTTCCGCGTTCATCACCTGCTCGACCGGGAGTCCGTGCTGGGACCGGTGATGCTCTCGCCGCTCCTGATCTACCTCGTCGCGTTGATCGGCCTTCCGCTGGTCTTTGTCTTCATCTACGCGTTCAGCGATGCGACGACTGGCTCGGACTCGTTCGGGTTTGTCGGCCTGCAGACTTTCCAGACCACACTTGAAGACCCGGTCTTCCGGATCGCGCTTCGCAACACGGTCGTCTTCACAGTTCTCGCCCAGCTCGTCGTCATCGTGCTCGCCACCGTGCTGGGGTTCGTCCTCTCGGCGGATTTTCGGGGCAAGTGGTTCGTGCGCTTCCTCATCCTGCTGCCCTGGACGACTCCGGTCGCGCTGAGCGCGCTGGCGTGGTTGTGGATGCTCGACTCCCTCTTCAGCCCCTTCAACTGGATCCTCGGCAACCTGCACGTGGTCGACCAGGGGACGCCGGTGGCCTGGTTGGGACAGGACTCGCTCGCGGTCGGATCGGTGATCGCGCTGCAGGCGTGGCGAACTTTGCCGCTCGCCGCGGTGATCCTTATGGCGGGGCTGACCTCGATCCCCCCTGAGCTCAACGAGCAGGCTGAGGTCGACGGCGCGGGGTTCTGGCGCCGCTTCTTCGACATCACGATGCCCCTGTTGGCGCCGATCATGATGGTCGCGATCCTATTCGGGATCGTGGCCACCTTCACCGACATGGCCGCCGTCTACATCCTCACCCGGGGTGGCCCGGGTAACGCCACGCAGGTCCTTGGCAGCTGGTCGTTCTACACCGGCATCCAGGGCGGGAGCCTGGCCCAAGGGGCCGCGATCGGCATCTTCATGTTCCCGGTGCTGCTTGGGGTCTGCATCCTGATGCTGCGGCGCGCGTCGCAGACAGAGGTCGTGTGATGGTCGCCCGCAGGCCAGGGGTGGTGGTGTCCCGCTGGGTCGTCCTGCTCGTCTTCGCGCTCGTCTGCGCATTTCCTTTCGGATGGGCGACCTTCACGATGTTCAAGGCCGATGCGGACCTGTACACGGTCGGCCACGTCCCGTTCTTCTACAACTCGCCGCCCACCTTTGACCATGTCCGGGTCCTTTTCACGGACACCGCCTTCTTGACGTTCGTGCGGAACAGTCTCGAGATCGGGGTCATCGTGGTCGCGATCACGCTGGCGCTGAGCGTGCCGGCCGCGTACGCAATCGCGCGTCTCACCGGTCAGTGGGGTGGACGTCTCGCGATGATGGTGTTCATCTTCTATCTCGTCCCTCCAACCCTCTTGTTCCTCCCCCTGTCCCGGATCGTCGCCGACCTGGGTTTGCAAGACACCATCTGGGCGCTCGTGCTCGTTTACCCGACGCTGACCGCCCCGTTCTCCACCTGGCTGCTGGTCGGTTTCTTTCGGAGCATCCCTCGCGACATTGAGGAGCAGGCGATGATCGACGGCTACAGTCGCGCGAGCGCCGTCGTGCGGACCGTGCTGCCGCTCGCGGTTCCTGGATTGTTCACCGTCGTCATCTTCACGTTCGCGTTCACGATGAACGACTTCATCTACGCCGTGGCGTTTATCTCTTCATCGGACAACATGACGGTCAGCGCGGGAGTGCCGGTGGAGCTGATCCGCGGCGACGTGTTCTTCTGGCAGTCACTGATGGCAGCGGCTGTGCTGGTCGCGATACCGGTCGCGTTGGCCTACAACTTCTTCCTCGATCGCTTCGTCAAGGGCCTCGCGCTGGGCGGCGTGAAGGGTTAAGCCCGGAGGCGCTTCTTCAGGCGCGGGATGTCGAGCTTGGGTTGGGGATATTTGGGATCCATCTCGCGCAGGGTCTCGATGAGGATCTTCGAGACCGCCCAGTTCCGGAAGGCTTTGTCATCGGCTGGGATCACGTACCAGGGGGCCGTGGAAGTGGAGCACCTGGTGATCGCGATGCTGTAGGCGCTCATGTAGTCGTCCCAGTACGCGCGTTCGTCGATATCGTGCTCGTTGAACTTCCAGCGCTTGGTCGGGTCCTTCAGACGGTCGAGCAGACGTTTGCGTTGCTCGTCATACGAGATGTGCAGGCATAACTTCACGACCCTCGTTCCGCCGCGGACCAGCTGCTTCTCGAAATTGTTGATCTGGCCGTAGCGACGCGCGATGACCTGCGGCTGCGCCAGGTTGTGCACTCGCGCGATGAGAACGTCCTCGTAGTGCGAGCGGTTGAAGATCCCGATGAAGCCAACCTCGGGCAGGCGGTGGCGCATGCGCCAGAGGAATCCGTGGCGGCGCTCCGCCGGCGTCGGGGCCTTGAACGGAGTGATGAGCACGCCCTGCGGGTTGAAGTTACGCACGACATGCGTGACGGTGCCGTCCTTGCCGGACGTATCCATTCCCTGCAGGACGACGAGCAGCGACCGCTTTCGTTCCGCGTAAAGGCGCTCGTGGAGCTCGAAGAGCTCGTCACGATCCTTCTTGACCTCTCGGACCGCCCTGCTCTTGCCGCCCTTCAGGCCTGGAGTCGAGTCCGGATCGACGTCCGCCATCCGGAACCGTCCGTCCTGGATCTGGGCGCGTAGAAGGTCGCGGACATCAGACGATTTCGGCACGCGGGGGAGTCTAGGGGAGTTCGACAGGCACGACGTCGAGGTTCACGAGCTGGTCGCCGCGCAGAACCGTCAGCGTCAGCTTGGCGCCAATCGTCGCCTCGACCATCAGCCTCTGCAGGTCGCCGGCCTTGCTTACGCCGACGCCGCCGACCGACACGATGACGTCGCCGCCGCGCAGCTTGCCACCCGCGGCCGGGCTGCCCGTGACGACCTCGTGCACCTCGACTCCCGCCTTGCGGCCGAGCTTTTCCGCGACCACCGGTGGCAGTGGGCGGGTGCCGCCCGCGATGCCGAGGTACCCCCGGCGCACGCGGCCGTTGCGCATGAGCGCGGCGAGGATGGCCTGAGTCGTCGCGTTCATCGGTACAGCAAGCCCGAGTCCCATGCCCGCGACCGCGGTGTTGACGCCGATCAGGCGAGCCAGCGAGTCGGCTAGGGCACCGCCCGAGTTACCGGGATTGAGTGCTGCGTCGGTCTGGATCACGTCTTCGATGAAGCGGCGGTGCCCGTTGCCGTCGGCGGTCGCCAGCGAGCGGCCTAACCCGCTGACGACCCCCGAAGTGACGGACCCGGAAAAGCCCATCGGGTTGCCCATCGCGACCACGAGCTGGCCCACTCGGAGCTGGTCGGCGTTGCCGATGGTCACCGGCTGCAGCTTGTCCGAGCGTGCCCGCGCCACCGCGAGGTCGGAGAGGGGGTCGGCGCCGACGACGTCGACGTCGTACTCGTTGCCGTCGATGAAGGAGGCGGTGGCCGTGTTGCCCGAGGCGACGACGTGGGCCGAAGTGACGAGAAAGCCGTCGGGGGTGATGACAACTCCGGAGCCGGCGCCTCCGAAGCCTCGGCCTCCGCGCCCGATGCGCAGGCTCGCGACCGAGGGGAGGACCTTCTCCGCGACCGTCGTCACGATCGCCGAGTAAGCGTCCAGCGCCTGCTGCTCCGCGGTCGCCTCCGCCATGGTGCTTACAACATTACCAAGTAACAGACAGACCTAAACGTGGGCCCCTCCGGGCGAGCTGGCGCGGCCTCAAATCCCCGTGAAGCCGGCGCTCTTGAGGATCGATTGTCCCGCCGGGGACAGGACGTACGCGATGAACGCATCCGCCCCGTCGGCGTGCTCGGTCAGGAAGAGCTTGCCGATCGAATAGTCGGCGATCACGTTCTGGGCATCGGGTATCGCGACGCCTTCGACCTTGCTGTTGGTGACCACGTCGCTGTGATAGACGATGCCCGCGTCGGCCTCACCAAGCGCCACCTTGCTCAGGACGGCGGTGACCTGCTGCTCGAGGCTGGCGGGGTGAACCGTGACGCCGGCTTTGGCCAGGGCTTGCCTGGCGTAGTCACCCGCTGGAACCGAAGGATCCGCAAGGACGACGATGAGACCGGACCGGGCGAGGTCGGCCAGGCCGTGGATGGCCTTGGGATTGCCACGCTCGACCACGATCTCGAGGCGGTTGTGCACGAAGACTTTCGGGTCGCCGCCAAGTAGCCCGGCATCGTTGAGGGTCTTCATGTGGGTTGTGTCGGCCGCCGCGAAGACATCGGCGTGCGCGCCCTGCGTCACTTGAGTGGCGAGCGTTTGCGTCCCCGCGTAGTTGAAGGTCGTCGTGATGTTCTGTGACGACTTGAGCTTGGCGGCGATCTTGTCGAAGGGCGGCCGCAGGGAGGAGGCGGCGAACACGGTCAGGGTCGACGGCAATTTCGTGCTGCTCTGGCTGCCAGATTCTCCACACGAGGCGAGCACAAGGAGCGCAGCGACAGCGAACGCTTTCCTGATCACCGGGGAAATCCTATCCCCGACCTGGTCCACCCCCTGCCCTTGCGGGCCCACCCTCCTCCCGGCCAGTTCCCACCCCCGACCGGCCGACCGTAGCACCACGTTATTGAGGCGTCTTCACATCCACAACCCAGCCTGTTAATCGCCTTTCGTATGCTCGGCCGAGGATGGTCGACCGCTGATGAACTATCACCTCGGCGAGTGGATATCGATCCACGCCCGCGCCGAGCGCGTCCCGCCGCGATTCACCGTGTCAATCACGCTCGGCGACCTGCCTGAAGGCTGGCAACCAGGGGGCAAGCACGCGCGCACCTGGTCTGGCCTCGTGGGCCTGGTCCTGATCGCGCCTTTCGTCATCCTGCTCACCGCGAGCGTGCTGCACAACCTCGGCTTGAGCGCGCCGTACTCATGGCTCTCCGGCTCCACCTTCGCGATCCTCGCCGGCACGGTCAGTCTCTTCATCGGCATCCCGGTCGCGATCGCGATGAACCTCTGGCGGATCACCCGCCTGGGATGGCGACGGCACGGCGGTTCGCTCGACGGATTGATCGCGCTCGAGGTCGCGCCTCTTCACCTCGCGGTGGTCGTGGTTGCGGTCCTCGTCGGCGGCATCTTCGTCGCCCACCTCGCGGTCGATTCCTACGCCTGCATGAGCGGAGTCCGGTCGGCCTGCTGATCGCGTAGCCGCTTACAAACTCTTCACACCCAGCTAATGCCACGCGCCGGGGCGCCGGCTTGAATTCAGCTTATGGCGCTCGCGTCGACGGACGAACAGGCGAGCCCGGTCGCGTTGCCTCGCCGAGGTATCACCAGGCGACAGGCACTTGCCGCTGCCCTCGCGACAGGCGTGGGAGTGGGAGCTGTGCGCCTGCTCGGCGGCTCGATGCAGCAGCTCGCCACGCCGCTCCCCGGATCGGCCACCGGTTGGATCTCGCCCCTGAAATCTGAGTCCGCGCGCGTGATGCACCTCCTGCGACGCACGGCCTTCGGCTACTCACCGGCGCAGCTCGAGACCGCGTTGTCCGACGGGTTCGACAAGACGGTCGACCGCCTCATCGAGAGCAAGCCGGCGGAGCCGCCGCCGCTCGAAGCCGCGACCACTCCGGGCGGACGTTTTCCCATCGCCCAGCTGCAGCAGTGGTGGATCAACCACATGCTCACGACTCAGACGCCATTCGCCGAGAGGATGACGCTGTTCTGGCATGGGCATTTCACCAGCGACTACCGCAAGGCCGCGGACAACACGTTCATGTACTGGCAGAACCTGACGTGGCGCCGCATGGCGATGACCGATCTGCCCGCGATGCTCCTTGCGGCCACCACCGATCCTGCGATGTTGCGCTACCTCGACCTCGCTACGTCGACCGGGCAGAACCCCAACGAGAACTATTCGCGCGAGCTGATGGAGCTCTTCACGATGGGCCCCGACAACTTCACCGAGCAAGACGTGCGCGAAGGCGCGAAGGCCCTCGCCGGGTGGCAGCTGCCCAAGCCCGATTCCATCGCGACTGTGACCGTGAACAACAACGTGATGCGCCGGCTGCCGGTCTTCTCTACCCAGCAAAGCGGAGTCTTCAACGCGCGCCGCGCATACAACGGCGGCGTCACCTACCTCGGACATCAAGGCCGGTTGGACACAGAGGGCGTCATCGACCGGATCCTTGCCCAGCCGTCGACCGCTACGTTCCTCGCGACCAAGGTGGTCCAGCATTTCGTCACGGGCCGACCGTCGACCAGCTACGTGGCGGCGCTCGGCGACACGTTCCGGCGCTCTCGCTACGACATGAAGACGCTGATGCGCGCGATCTTCAAGAGTCCCGAGTTCACGGCCGACCAGAGCTATCGCGCCCTGGTCAAATCGCCGGCCGAGTTCATGGTCCATGGCGCACGAGCTCTCGGTAACCCACCAATCGCGAAGGTGATCGCGGGCGCGGGCTCGAGCATGGGCCAGACGCTGTTCGACCCGCCCGACGTCAACGGCTGGCCGAGCAACGAGGCGTGGATCTCCTCCAACACCGTGGTCGAGCGCGTCAACTTCGTGACCGCGGCGCTCGCGCAGACCAAAGGCCCGCTGCCCTCGCCGCATGACGCGGTGCACCGTCACCTCGACGGAGTGCTCGGCGTCCAGACCTCGAGCCTCTTCAACCAGGCCGCGGACGACCGCGCGCGCTGGTTCATCACCCTTGCCTCGCCGGAATTTCAACTCAAGTAGGTGCACGCAAAGATGACAAGAGAAGTCGGCATCAACCAGCTCAAGCGGCGCGACTTTCTTAAGGCCGGGCTTGTTTTCGGCGCCGGTGCATCGGGCCTCGCAGCCGGCTACGCGGCGGTCCCCGACGCGTTCGCACGGGCGGTCTACGCCGCCAAGCGCGAGGGCGTGAACAACGAGAACGTGCTCGTGATGATCCAGCTCGCGGGTGGCAACGACGGCCTGCGCACGCTGGTACCGCTCGCCGACCCCACGCTCCATGACCTCCGCCCGAAGCTCGCCGGATCGATGGTGTCCCAGGCCCTGCCGCTCAACGCACAGTACGGCCTGAACCACAACCTCGCGGGCATCAAAAGCCTGTGGGACAAGGGCAAGCTCGCGATCGTCCAGGGCGTGGGCTACCCGAACCCGACCTTTTCCCACTTCGAGTCGATCCGGATCTGGGAGACAGGCGATCCGACGAGGCGCCAGGTCGACGGCTGGCTCGGCCGCACGCTCGCCACGAGCTACGACTCCAACGGCCATCCCCTGACCGGTTGCGCGTGCGGAGCGACGGACGCGCCGGGCGCACTGCGCGACCTGCAGGCGACCTTGACGGTGATCCAGAACCAGAAGACCTTCGGGTTCACAGGCGGAAGCGAGGTGGAGGCCGCGGTCGGCGCGCTCTACAAGGGCACACCCGGCATTTACGGCGCGCTGTTCGACACCGCGATCGCCACTGCGACCGAGACGATGGCCACCCTGCGGACTTCGTCGACTTCGTACCAGCCGATGGCCGACTACAGCGACAAGGTCAAGCTCGTTTACTCGTCGAAGAACCAGCTTGCGGCGGCGCTGCAGCTCGCGGCCGAGCTCATCGTCACTGGGACCGGCGTGAAGCTGCTCCACGTCACCCTCGGGGGCTTCGACACGCACTACACGGAGCTCAGCCGCCACGACGACCTGATGGGGTACCTGGACTCGGCGGTGTCGGCTTTCTACCAGGACCTTGCCGCCCACCACATGGCGGACAAGGTGCTGATCGCGACGTGGTCGGAGTTCGGCCGCCGACCGAAGGAGAACGCCAGCGGAGGCACCGACCACGGCGCGGCCGCGCCCTTGCTTCTGATCGGCGACCCTGTGCATGGCGGCCTCTTCGGAGAAGAGCCGAGCCTGACGAGCCTGGACGACACCGGCAACCTCAAGTACGCCGTCGACTTTCGGTCGGTGTATCAGGAGATCCTGAGCGGCCACCTCGGCGCCGACTCGGGGCAGATCCTCGGCTCGGCGTTCGAGCGGGTTCCATTCCTGAAGGCCCCGGTCGCCGTCTGAGGTGCGGACGCTCTTGCTGAAGGTAGGCGCAACCGCGCTCACCCTTGCCGGCACCGTCGTGTCAGCGTTTTTTGTCACGTCGCATTTCAAGAACCCGCAGGCGCCGCTCCAACCGGTCGTGCTGGCGAGCAACAGCACGGAGGTCGGTGTAGTGGGGGGTTCGTTGAGCATCGGACCGTCCGTACAGCCGAGCAACGAGGAGCCCGTCGCCTCGACCTACGCGTCATGACCACAGATCAGTTCTTCTGGCTGCTGGCCCGCGTCACAGGCCTCAGCTCATACGCGACTCTCGCGATTGCTCTGGTGACCGGAATCGCGTTGCGCACGGCGGTGCTCGATTGGTTGGCGGGGAATCGCGCGCTGCGTTCGCTGCATGAGTTCACCACCATGCTGTGGATCCCACTTGCGGCGCTGCACGTGCTGGCCCTGCTACTTGACACCACGGCCCGCCTCGGCGTCCTGGACGTCGTGGTGCCGTTCCACTCGAGCTACGGCACGCTCGCCATCGGCCTCGGCGCGCTTTCACTCGACTTGCTCGTTGCGGTGACGGTGACGGCGCTGCTGAAACGCCGGATCCGGAAGGACGTCTGGCTCTGGATCCACAGGCTCGCCTACGGGGCCTACGCGTTGATCTTTCTCCATGCGGTGCTGAGTGGGACCGACTTCAGCGACCCAGCCGTTTCCGCGATCACGTGGGGTTCGGCGGCGGCGTTGTTGACACTGTCTCTGGCCCGGTTGCTGGGAGGCCGCCTGCCGGCCTGACCCGCCCGCTTCGCGGGCCCACCCTCCTCCCGTGCGGTTCCCACCCCCAAACCTGCACGCCTGCGGGCGAGTGAATCAGAAAATAATTCTGTTGGGAACCCTGCCTGTTAAGCCGTGACCCAGTGACGAATCTGGATCACGCGGTTGCGCAGCTGCTGCTCCGCCTCCAGCGGCGTGTCGATCTCCTTTCGCTCCCGGTGCCAGCGCTCCATCGCCAAGTCGAGCTGGGCGGTCTGCAGGCGCGACACTTTGAAGTACGCGCGAAAACCCGCCCGGTTCAGTGCCTGCAATCGCTGCTGCAGCCGTCGCCATGGGCTCGCCAGCACAGGCACCTCTTCGGGAAGGATCGCGCCGTACCCGCTCGCCGCCTCCTTGCGCATCTGATCGACCAGGTTCTGGCCTTCGTACCGAATCCCGAACAGCAGCAGCGCGATCAAAGCCGCCGTGAACGGCCCGGTCATGATCAACGTCCGCAGGTGGATCTCGACGAGACCGAAGAGCGTGTTCTCGATTGGAAACAAAGTCGCCCAGGCGTCCCATGAGAAGTGGCCCGCGATGGCCACGATGAATCCGGCGACGATGGCAAGGATCTTCTGGCGCATGCGAGGCAGCTGCCGCGCGATGCCCACGCCGGCGCCGATGAACGCGGTGTACGTCGCGTGTCCGAAGAACAGACCAAGCACCTGACGGCCGTACCACTGGATGCCGGCCGCGACCGCGCCATTGTTCTCTGGCGCAAAGATCGAGTACAGGTTGGTCATGTAGCTGATCGATTCCAGATAGTTGAAGCCGAGACCGACGGCGGCGCCGTAAACGATTCCATCGACGACGTCGTCGAACTCGTTGCGCATGACCAGGAACAGCAGCAACACCGCGAGTCCTTTCGCGAGCTCTTCGAGGATGCCGGCCATGAACGCGAGCGAGGTGTCGAGGCCTGGTCCGGGAACCAGCGCGTGTTGCGCAGACTGCTCCCAGATGGTCTCACCCCACACGACAAGGCTCGTCGCGACGATGGCGCCCCACGCAGCAGCCACCAGGACGAGCCGCCAGGGCTCTTTGTGATTGCGGTCCATGCGGCGCACGACCAGCAAGCCGAACGCGGTCGTCGGCAAGCACACGAGCGCGCACACCGCGGCCACACCCGGACCGGCCGACTGCGTGAACAGGAACACGTCGATGACAAGCAGCCACAGCAGGACGCCGAGACCGATCAGTACAGCGGCGCGGATCAGGTGCTTGCGGCGCGTCGCGCGGTCGCGGGTGTAGGCGCGGACGAGGATGAAGGTGCCGAGCGCGATCAGGGCCACCGCGAGCAGCCCGTACAGGGAGGCACGGCCTGGGATCGTGTCGAGGTAGACGTAGTTGAGGAGCGAGCTCGCAACCAGGGCGACCACGACGAGCGCGGCGAGCGCGAAAGCGATCCGATATCTACCCGGGCGAAGCCTGGACTGCGGGTTGGCGGCGGGGGGCGTGGTCGTCGAGATCACTACCGATCCACCAGCACGAACCTGCGGCCGAGCACCTCGACCGGCGCGCCATCCTTGACACGTTCAACGACGAACGTGTAGCGACCCGGCAGGACGTAATGAAAACCCTCAGGCACATCGACGGGGATGACGGACTCAGCCGCCAGGGAGGAAGGAGGGGCAGGTCCGACCAGGCCGCGCAGCGAGCCGAAGCTGTCGTACCAGCGCGCGTCGACCACGAGGTTGTTGGGCAGCGACGACCAATCGACCTTGGCCGCGAACTCCTCTGTACGCGGAAACTCGGATCGGTCGGCGCCGACCGTGCTCTTGGTCGCCGGGTCGTACTGGTACACGCCGACGATGTTGGCCTTGACGCCGGTCGTCTGGCCGGGCGGTTCGAAGTAGACGAACTGGACGAGGCCGATGGCCAGGATCACGGTGCCCACCGTCGCGAAGACGAGCAGGGTGCGGTAGAGGACCTTCAGCTGGTCGTAGGTGGTGGCGCTCAAGCCCGCTCAGTCGAATGGATTTGTCGGCGCGTTGTCAAGGAAGAAGCGAAGGAGGTTTCACCAGATGCCACAAAGCGCCTGGAGCGACAAGCGCGAACGCCAGTACGAACACATCAAGGAAGGCCTGCTCGAGCGCGGCACGGGGGAGGACAAGGCGGAGGAGATCGCGGCGCGCACCGTCAACAAGGAACGCGCACGGCACGGTGAGGCTCGGGAAACCAGCCGGACCTCGATTGTGGACATCTCGTCCGGCCGGCGCGGCGGGTTGCGTTCCCACCGCGGCTCCGGTGGCCCGACCTATGACCAGCTCCGCAACGAGGCAAAGGAGCGCGGGATCAAGGGCCGTTCGCGCATGAACAAGGCGCAGCTGGAGAAGGTCCTAAGCCGCTAGCTAACCGCCCACCGACACCGCCAGCGCCACACGTCGCTCGAGTCGGTGGTTGCCGGCAACAACGGTCAAGGCTACTCTGCGGTGGTGGATGCGCGGCTCGTCGACGCGACGCCCTCAGCGACGGCGCTGTGGTCGACTGCCCGGGCGCACCTGGTCACGCTGTTTACCGCGCTGGACGATGTCGAGGTCGTGCTGCGAGAAAAAACCTTGCTCGGGCTGACCGGTGGACCGACGGCCGACTTCAACATGTGCCTGGTCGACGATTCGCCGAACCTGGCAGGCATACTCGCGGATTCTGTTGCACGAGTGAGGTCCAGGGGGCTCCCAGGCTTGTTCATGCTCTCGTCAGAAGCGTCACGGAGCCTCGGCGCACGGATTGGTGAACTGGGTCTGAGTGCCGTCGGTGAAGCGCCGTTGATGGTTTTCTCGGGCCACGTTCCCGAGCCGCCTCCCGGCTACGACGTCGTGCGGGTAACTGACGAGTCCGGTGTCCACGAGGTCGCGGACATGGTCGCCACCGCCTTCGAGCTGGACCGTGATTGGGTGGGGAGGACCTTCGCGTCGCATCGGCTCGGCAAGACCAACTCGTCGGTCGCCTTCTACATGGCCACCGCAGCGAGCCGATCCATGAGCACGGTGACGGTTAGCGGCACGGGAGAGATCGTCGGAATCTGGTCGATGGCCACGCCTCCGGATCTTCAGCGCCGCGGCGCGGGAAAGGCGGCGCTCCTGGGCGCCATGGCCCGAAGCGTAGAGAAAGGTGCACACACCTTCTATCTGATCGCGACCTCGGCGGGCAAACCGTTATATGACTCGGTCGGATTCAGAACCGTGGAAACGTTTCCGATGTACGTGCCCAGCACCTGACTCAGCACAGCTCGGCCGGGTGGTGCGGCGGAGAGGAGTTGAACCTCCACGTCCTTGCGGACACTAGCTCCTGAAACTAGCGCGTCTGCCATTCCGCCACCGCCGCTCTGGTCTTGGGGCGAAACGTGAGTATACCCAGCCCTTGGGCAGTCCCCCTTGCAGCGGATAAGCTGCGGTCGCGTGTGGAAATTCCCGGCGCTGCTGGCTGTCGTTCTGCTTGTGGCGTGCAGCAGCTCGCACCCCTTGGGTCCGCGTCCAAGTCCGCATCCGCCCGGCCCTTTGGGCGACACGTGGATCGGCGACGGCGCGAAATTGGAACAGGTGATCGTGCCCGGGCCGGCTCCGCGCTACCTTGCAGCGCTCGCCTACGACGCGCCTCGCCGCGTCTACGTGCTTTTTGGTGGCCAGACCACCAAAGGGACCTCAGACGAAACGTGGACGTGGGATCCCACGAAGTCCACGTGGACCGAGAAGTCGCCGGTGCACAAGCCGCCTCCACGCCGCGACGCGGCGATGGCATATGACCCCGAGCACCAGACGGTGGTCCTCTACGGCGGGCTGATCCCCGACCAGTCGGAGGGTTCCGAGGCCGCCGACACGTGGACGTGGAACGGCAGCGATTGGACCCAGGCCAGCGGGGGCAACAGCGGCCCGAGTTATCGCGACGGTCCACGCATGGTCACGGCGGGCAAGCGAGTCCTCATGTTTGGCGGTCACATCGGGAACCTCCGCTACTTCGGGGACGCCTGGACATGGGACGGGGCGAAGTGGTCGCGAGTCGATCACGGGCCCACGCCCCAAGGCCGTGGCGACGCCGCGATTGCGTGGGATTCCGACGATTCCTCGCTGTTCGTGTATGGCGGCCTCGGCATCAGGCCGGACGCCGGACCCGGAAATCTAGGACTTCCATTGAGCGATGCATGGTCGATGAAGAACGGGGCCTGGGTGCACCTGCCGGCGCCGGGTCGCCCTATCGCCGCCAACGGGAACGCTGTCTGGGACCCGATGACGCACCGCGTGGTCGTTATGTTCGGGATCGCCTGTCCGGACCCGACCACTGCGGGCTGGTCGTGGGACGGAGCGAAATGGTCCGCCGCTCAGGTGAACGTAACCGCGCGCTGGGGAGCAGCCGTCGCCGAGGATTCCGACGGCAACGTGTTGGTGTTCGGCGGCTCCGACGAAGCCGGCTGTTAGCTCGCGACGAACAGTGTGTTCCAGGCCGCCTCGACCAGCTCCGGCGTGAGCTGTGGGCGCACGCCCCGCGCTGACGAGACGTCGACCAGCCGCTCGAGCAGGTCCCGGGGGTGGTTGCCACGGAGGGGACGCCCGCCATACATGGTCTGGATCATGTCCAGCGCCGGCGGCGCCGGCGGAATCGTCAGCCTTTCCCGCTCGCGTTCGAAGATGCGGCCGTACATCTCCCACGTCGGGTCGGGCATCAACACCTTGTAGGCCAGCCGCCGCAAATAGGCCTCGTCGAGCAGCTCGGCGGGTTTGAGGTTCGTCGATAACGCCAGCTGAGCGCGGAACGGGATCTCGACCTTGCGCCCGGTGGAGGTGAGGTTCAAGAAGTCTGTGTCCTGCTCCAAGGGCACCAACAACCGGTCGAGGATCTGCTTCGGCGCGACCCGCTGGCGGCCGAGGTCGTCGATCAGCAGCACACCGCCGTTGGCTTTGACCTGCAGGGGCGCGCCGTAGACGCGGCTTCCTTCCTCCCACGTCGGGTCGAACATCTCGAGCTGAAACTCACCGCCTACCTGCACCAGCGGCCGCGC
>WNGG01000079.1_pt1 | contig 101338 bp, 89 predicted proteins | sample 5400661 | NCBI WGS metagenome assembly WNGG01 (sample SAMN13153372, study PRJNA577476) | soil metagenome | isolation source: 100 cm soil or saprolite under Garry oak tree replicate 1 | place: USA:California | collected 2016-06-15
CGCGACGCGCAGCTCAAGCACGTCGTGGTGAACCTCGGCGGGGCGATCGTGCGGATCAGCCCGACCGTCAACTTCGCCGGTCCCGGCGGGCGGGTCGAGCTGCTCGGGGTGTCGTTCGCCGGTGAGGGCCAGCACCTGGAGTCGCGGCTCTACGTCGACCACAACCAGCCCGACTGTACGTCGAACGTGCTCTACAAGAACGCGCTGCAAGGGTCAGGCGCACGGACGGTGTGGATCGGCGACGTGCGGATCCGCCCGGCCGCGACCGGCACCAGCACGTTCGAGCTGAACCGCAACCTCGTGCTGACCGACGGCGCTCGTGCCGACTCGGTGCCGAACCTCGAGATCGAGACCGGCGAGATCGTCGGTGCCGGTCACGCGAGTGCCACCGGGCGCTTCGACGACCTGCAGCTGTTCTACCTGCAGTCGCGGGGCATTCCGGAGGCTGAGGCACGTCGGCTGGTCGTGCGCGGATTCTTTGCCGACGTCATCAAGCGCATCGGCGTCCCTGACCTGCACGACCGGCTGATGACCTCGATCGAGGCCCGGCTGGGCATCCCTTCCGATCTGGAGAGCAACTGAGCATGGCAACACTGGAGATACGCGACCTGCACGTGGCCGTCGACGACGTCGAGATCCTCAAGGGCGTCGACCTGACCGTGTCCTCGGGCGAGACGCACGCGATCATGGGCCCGAACGGCTCGGGCAAGTCGACGCTCGCCTACGCGATCGCCGGGCACCCGAAGTACACCGTCACGCGGGGCACGGTGACACTCGACGGCGAGGACGTGCTCGCCATGACCGTCGATGCGCGCGCGCGGGCCGGGCTGTTCCTGGCGATGCAGTACCCGGTTGAGGTGCCCGGCGTCTCGGTGTCGAACTTCCTGCGCACGGCCGCCACCGCGGTTCGCGGCGAGGCGCCGAAGCTGCGCACGTGGGTGCGCGAGGTCGGCGACGCGATGACCGCGCTGGAGATCGACAAGGCATTCGCCGAGCGCAGCGTCAACGAAGGTTTCTCGGGCGGCGAGAAGAAGCGACACGAGATCCTGCAGCTCGCGTTGCTCAAACCGAAGATCGCGATCCTGGACGAGACCGACTCCGGCCTGGATGTCGACGCGCTGCGCGTGGTGAGCGAAGGCGTCAATCAGGCACGAGGCACCGGCATCGGCACTTTGCTGATCACGCATTACACCCGCATCCTCCGTTACGTCACGCCGGACTTCGTCCACGTGTTCTTCGACGGGCGCATCGTCGAATCCGGTGGGGCCGAGCTTGCGAACAAGCTGGAGGAAGAGGGCTACGCGCGGTTCGGCGTCAACGAGACTGCATCCGCATGATCGCGCCCGACGTGTCTCGGCGCGCGCGGGGCGCGGCTCTTCGCGCGAGCGCTCATCGCGTTGTGGTCCAGGAGGTGCACCTGTGAGCCTGGATGTGGAATCAGTTCGCAAGGACTTCCCGATCCTGAGCCGCGAGGTGCACGGCGTGCCCCTCGTGTACCTCGACAGCGCGAACACGTCGCAGAAGCCGCAGGTCGTGCTCGACACGCTCACCGAGTTCTACGAGCGGAACAACGCGAACGTCGCGCGAGCTGTGCACACCCTGGGCTCCGAAGCTACGGCCGCGTTCGAGCTCGCTCGCGACAAGGTGGCGGCGTTCATCAACGCGCCGAGCCGTGACGAGGTCGTGTTCACCAAGAACATCTCCGAGTCCCTGAACCTGGTTGCCTACACGCTGTCGAACGCGGCCACGTTCCCGGGTGCTGACCGTTTCAGGGTCGGGCCGGGCGACGAGATCGTCGTGACCGAGATGGAGCACCACTCGAATCTGGTTCCGTGGCAACTGCTCGCGCAGCGCACCGGCGCCACGTTTAAGTGGATCCCGCTCGACGACGAGGGCCGCCTGGTCGACTCCGCGATCGACGAGGTGATCACCGAGCGGACCAAGGTCGTCTCCTTCGTCCACCAGTCGAACGCCCTCGGCACCGTGAACCCGGCGCAGCGCATCGTCGCGCGGGCGAAGGCGGTCGGTGCGCTGAGCGTCGTCGACGCCGCGCAATCCGCCCCGCATCGCCCGCTGGACGTGCAGGCGATCGGCGCGGACTTCGTCGGCTTCACCGGCCACAAGCTGTACGGGCCGACCGGCGTGGGCGTGCTGTGGGGCCGCTACGACCTGCTCGCCGAGCTGCCCGTGTTCCTCGGCGGCGGTGAGATGATCGAGACCGTCGACATGAGCGGCACGACGTTCGCCGCACCCCCGCACCGCTTCGAGGCGGGCACGCCGATGATCGCCCAGGCGGTAGGCCTCGGCGCCGCGATCGACTACGTCAGCGCGCTCGGCATGGACAACATCCAGGTGCACGAGGAGCACCTCACCGCGCACGCGCTCAGCGCTTTGTCCACAGTGGACGGTTTGCGGATCATCGGGCCGGCGACCGGCGTCGACCGTGGCGCGACGATCGCGTTCACGCTGCGCGGTGTGCATCCGCACGACGTCGCCCAGATACTCGACGAGCAGGGCATCGCCGTGCGGGCGGGACACCATTGCGCGCGCCCGGTGTGCGTCCGCTACGGAATACCAGCCACGACGCGAGCGTCGTTCGGTGTGTACACGACAACCGACGAGATCGACGCGCTGGTGCGCGGCGTGGAACGAGTGAGGGAGGTGTTCGGATGAGCATCCCGCTCGACTCGATGTATCGCGACATCATCATCGACCACTACAAGCACCCGCAGCACCGCGGACTGCCCGCGAACTACGACGCCGAGGTGCACCACGTCAACCCGACATGCGGCGACGAGGTCACGCTGCGCGTCCGGATCGCCGACGGCTCGATCGCCGACCTCGGCTGGGTGGGCGAGGGTTGCTCGATCAGCCAGGCATCGACGTCGGTGATGAGCGAGCTGGTCGTCGGGCGGCCGGTCGGCGAGGCCCTGGCGCTGCAGGACAAGTTCCTGCGCCTGATGCAGTCGCAAGGCCAGCCCGCGATATCCGACGCCGACGCAGACGCTCTGGACGACGCGGTGGCGTTCGAAGGGGTGTCGAAGTACCCGGCACGCGTCAAGTGCGCACTGCTCGGCTGGATGGCGATGAAGGGCGCGGTGGCCGACGCGGCCGTCGGCGCGGCAGCACCGAACGCAGGGGAGTGACCATGACCGACACCGTGACCGTTCCGTCCCGGGACGACATCGACGAGGCCATGCGCGACGTGGTCGATCCCGAGCTCGGCATCAATGTGGTCGATCTCGGCCTGGTGTACGACGTGCGGGTCGAGGCCGCCGAGGCCGGTACCGCCCCGGTGATCATCCTGGACATGACGCTCACCTCAGCTGCCTGCCCGCTCACGGACGTGATCGAGGATCAAGCCAATGCTGCGCTGACCGGCGGTCCGAAGCCCCTTGCCGGTGACGTCAAGATCAACTGGGTGTGGATGCCACCGTGGGGGCCGGACAAGATCACCGACGAGGGACGCGAGCAGTTGCGGGCGCTCGGTTTCAACGTCTGAACGAGCGCTCCCGGGCGCCTGCCGGTAGCCTTTCGGCAGATTTGCATAGAACCAAGCGTTGGACACGGCAGGTATGGCCGATGCTACTGTCTGTCACTCACGGATGCCGTGTCGGAAACGCCGATATGCCGCCGTGAAGGATCGAAGACAGGCATGAGGCTCTGGTCGGTGCCCGGACCTGCGGGGGATGCCCCCGCAGGGTCGACCCGTCGACGCGTCTCGCTCAAGACGTACGTGGTCGGGCTGGCCGTGCTGTTCGTCGTAGTCATCGCGGCAGGGATCGTGTACGAACACACCGCCGCCACGGGCGACGCGCGCCGCAGCGGGATTCGTGACGCCAAGTACGGCGCACAGACCGCGGCTCGCGATATTGCCGCGGCGATCAGCCTGGCGCAGACCCAGATCGGGGCACTGGCCGCCAACCCGCAGATCGGCACTGTGTTCGAATCGGCGGCGGGCTGCACGCTCAGCTTCGGCGGATCCGGGCCGTTCACGGCCGGTCATCTCGACATCGTCGGCAGCGACGGCAAGGTGGCGTGCTCCTCGCTGAAGAACACCACTGGGTACGCCGGTGCCGCGTGGATCGCGGGCGCCCTCAAGGCTCCTGCTCTCGCCGGCCCGATCACCGATGCGCGCACCGGAAGGCAGGCTCTGGTCGCGTCCGCCCCGATACCGGGCGGTGCGATCGTCGTGTTCGCCTATCTCGATGTGCTGGGCCCAGGGCTCGCCACAACCGACGGCGGACCGCGTCACCTCGAGTTCCTGGTCACCAGCGCCGACGGCAAGATCGCCATCAGCCGCTCGATCGCACCCGCTAGATGGGTCGGGGCGAACCTGGCTGGGACGTCGTTCGGCCAGCCAGGAACCAAGACCGACCGCAAGGATCTCGACGGCACCCAGCGCCTGTACGGGCGGGCGACCGTGCCGGGGCTCGGCTGGCACATCTACGCCGGAGCGAGCCGGGCCCAGGCGCTGGCCGCCGCCAACCGCGTCAGCCAGCGCGAGCTGGCGATCAGCCTCGGCGGGCTGCTGCTCTTCCTCGGCGCCGCCGTTGTGCTTTATCGCCGCATCGCCCGGCCGATCGGCCGGCTGAGCGCTGGCGCGAGGGCCGCGACGACGCATACCGCGAAGGGCCCGATCGTCGTGTCCGGGCCTGCGGAGGTCGCGGCTTTGGTCGAGGACTTCAACCGCTTGGTGGCGGCTGCCGAGCAGGAGCTGTCCGCGGCCTCGCAGCTTGCCGCAATTGTCGCGTCGTCCGGCGACGCGATCCTCAGCGTGGCTCCCGACGGGGCGGTCACGACCTGGAACGAGGGCGCCGAGCAGATGTTCGGCTATCCGGCCGGCGAGGTGGTCGGCCGGCACAATTCGCTGTTCGTGCCCACGGACGACGACGCGACCGCAGCAGCGCTGCAACGCGCGGCCGGCGGCGAGCCGTCCGGGCAGTTCGAGGACGAGTGGCTGCACCGCGACGGGCACACGGTCGAGGTGTCCGTCACCGCGTCGCCGATCCGCGACGCCACCGGCGAGATCGCCGGCACGTCCGTGCTCGTGCGCGACATCGGCGAGCGCAATCGGGCCGAAGCCGAGCGCCGGTCGTTGCAGGACCGGCTGCACCAGTCACAGCGCATGGAGAGCCTCGGCCAGCTGGCCGGCGGGATCGCGCACGACTTCAACAACCTGCTCGGCGTGATCTTGAACTACAGCCAGTTCGTGGCCGAACAGGCGGCGGGCAACGAGGCCGTCCTGGCTGACATCCAGCAGATCCGTGCGGCCGCCGAACAGGCCGTCCGGCTCACCTCGCAACTGCTGACCTTCGGACGCCGTGATCCGACCGAGCCCGCGAACCTGGACCTTAACGCGGTCGTGGCCGACGTGCAGAGCCTGCTCACCCGCAGCATCGGTGCGCATGTCGAGATCGACGTGCGCGCTGCGGCCGATCTGCCGACCGTACGGGCCGATCGCGGTCACCTGGAGCAGGTTCTCGTCAACCTCGCTGTCAACGCGCGCGACGCGATGCCCGGCGGCGGGACGCTCACTATCGAGACGCGCCTCACCGATCTGGACGCCGAGTACGCGCGCCTGCACCCCGAGGTCGCGCCGGGGCCTTACGTACAGCTGACGGTGAGCGATACGGGAATGGGTATGAGCCACGAGGTCATGGAGCACATATTCGAGCCCTTCTTCACGACCAAGGCGAAGGGCGAGGGCACGGGTCTGGGCATGGCGACCGTCTACAGCATCGTCACCAACGCGGGCGGCAGTGTGAGTGTCTACTCCGAACTCGGTATAGGCACGACGTTCCGGGTCTACTTGCCGACGGTCGAGGATCCGACAACTACGCATCCGGCACGCGACACGGCGGTGACGGTCGGCCACGGCGAGACGATCCTCGTGGTCGACGACGAGCCGGCGACGCTCGAGCTCACCGCCCGCATGCTGCGCCGCAACGGCTACGCCGTGCTGGAGGCAGCCGGCTACGAACAAGCAATGTCGCTGGCCGCCGAACACGACTTCCAGCTGCTGCTCACCGATTCGGTCATGCCGCTGATGGCGGGCCGCGATCTGGCCAACCAGATCGGCGAGGTGCATCCCGGTCGGCCGGTACTGTTCATGTCCGGCTACAGCGACGGCGTGACCGGCCCGCAAGGGGTGCTCGATCACGGAGTGATGCATCTGCAGAAGCCGTTCGACGAGCAGACCCTGCTGGATTCGGTTAACCGGGCGCTCGGTCGACGCAGCGACTGACGGCGGCGTCGGCCTACCGCGGATGATCCGGCGGGCCTGGCGGCGTTGAGGTGTGCATGACAACTCAAGCACCGCCGCGCGGACGCATCCGCGTCGAGACTTCGCCCAAACGGATCCGTGCCTATCTCGGCGGCGAGACTGTGGCCGACTCGACCCGAGCCAGGCTCGTCTGGGAGTCCCCGAACTACCCGACCTACTACTTCCCGATCGCCGACGTCCGCGCCAACCTGCTCGAAGCGGAGGACTCCGTCGCACACTCGCCCAGTAGGGGCGACGGCCAGCTCTTCGCGATTACGGCCGGTGGCAAGCGCGTGCCGGGCGCTGCGCTTCGGTACCCCGACTCGCCGATCGACGAGCTGCGCGACCTGGTGCGGCTGGACTGGTCCGCGATGGACGCCTGGTTCGAGGAGGACGAGGAGGTCTTCACCCATCCGCGCAGTCCCTACACCCGGGTCGACATCCTGCCGAGTTCGCGCCACGTCCGGGTCGAGATCGACGGGGTGACCGTGGCCGAGTCGTCCAGTCCCATGTTGCTCTTCGAGACCGGGCTGCCGGTGCGGTACTACCTGCCCAAGCCGCACGTCCGGCTCGACCTGCTCGAGCACACCGACACGCGGACGCACTGCCCGTACAAGGGCGAGGCCGAGTACTGGTCGGTGCGCACCGGCGATTCGGTCCATCCCGACATCGTGTGGTCGTATCCGACGCCCTTGCCGGAGAGCGAGCGAGTCGCCGGGCTGGTCGCCTTCTACGACGAGAAGGTGGACGTCTACGTCGACGGCGTCCGGCAGGAGCGCCCGCGAACGCACTTCGCATGACAGCCGCGATCAGCTCCCTGGCTACTCCGGGACGCGCTTTGCTCGTCGCAGGCACGTCATCAGCGCGATGTGGCCGGCCGCGCCGACGCCGCTGAGGGCGAGCGCACCGAGCCACAGCGCTCCGGGGCTGGCCGCGTAGACGTTGGCACCGGCGAACGGCGCCAGGACCCCGGACGCCCCCCAGGCGATGCCGACAGCGCCGATATATCGCCCACGCATCGCCTCGGGGGCGATGTCGGCGACAAGCGCGTACAACGACGTGGTCTGGCCGATCTCGCCGAGCGTCCAGGCGACGACGGTGAGCGCGAAGGCCCAGGTCGTGTCGCACACAGCGCTCAGCGCGATGCCACCACCAACCAGGAGCAGGGTCGAGGGCAGCAGCACGATGCGCGGCGTCCGCGATATGACCGGCAACAGCACGGGCTGAAGGACCACGATGACGACCCCGTTCACCGCCATGATCAACCCGTACGAGCTGGTGCTCAGCCCGGCATCGCGCACGGCGAGCGGCAGCGTGACGTACACCTGCGAATAGAGCGTGGCGTAGCACAGGCACAGCATCGCGACCGCGATGAGGACGTGATCGCGAAGCATCAGGCGCCACGCCGGCTCGGCGGCTTCGTGCTGCGCGGACGCGGGCCGGGTCTCGGGCACCTTGCGAAGCACCACCAACCCGAAGATCAGGCTCGTCGCGGCGTCGATCGCGAACAGCGTGCCGAACCCGAACCGGACGAGCAGGCCGGCCGACACGGCGCACACCGAGAACCCGAGGTTGATGGCCCAGAACTGCAGCGCGAACGCCCGGGTGCGCCGCTCGCCGTCGAGCAGGTCGGCGATCGCGGCCGAGGCGGCCGGCCGGTAGATGTCGCCGACGATCCCGACGAGCAGTGCCGCGCCGGCGATCTGCGGCACTCCGCGCGCGATTGCGAGCAGGCCCAGCGCGGCCGCGACGGCGAACATGCCCAAGCTGAGGGCGAACCGGCGCCCGACGCGGTCGGTCAGGTAGCCGCCGATGGGTTGGGAGATCACCGACCCCGCCCCCCAGATCGTGACGACCATGCCCGCCGTCGCGACGCTGAGGTGCTGGGGACCGGTGAGATACAAGACGATGAACGGCTCGATGAACGTGCCGGCGCGATTGACCAGCGTGCCGACCCACAGCCACCAGAACGGAGCGGGCAGACCCTCGACCCGGCCCCGAACGGCCCGACGGGCGCGCAGCGCCGGCCCCAGCCGCCCCGCTTGGCCGACCGTCACCGTCTCGACATCAGCCACGGTCAGCCGCCGCCTGGCACCTCGCACGCTCCACGTCGACGAACTCAATCACCGAGCACCGACAAGCCGCGAGGCAATTTCCACGAGGGGCATACCGGGGCGAAATCCGCGTGGCGGATCCGGGTCTGCCGCTAGACTGGCTGCGTGCATCAACTCCCGAGCTGAGTGGGCGACGTGCTACGTCGCCCACCGTCCGTCACTGCCTCGGGAGCCTTTCAACCATGATCACAGCCACAGATCTCGAGCTGCGCGCCGGCCCGCGCATCCTGCTCGAACCGACGACATTGCGCGTGCAGCCCGGTGACCGCATCGGCCTGGTCGGGCGCAACGGCGCCGGAAAGACCACGAGCCTGCGCGTCCTGGCCGGCGAGAGCCTGCCGCACACCGGTTCGGTAGCGCGCACCGGGCCGGTCGGCTACCTCCCGCAAGATCCGCGCACCGGCGATCTGACCGTTACGGCTCGCGACCGTGTCCTGTCCGCTCGCGGCCTCGACCAGCTCGTCACCGACATCACCAAGATCCAGGTACAGCTCGCGGAGCGTCCCGACGACGACGCGCTCGTGCGCCGCTACGGCCAGCTCGAGGAGCGCTTCACTGCGCTCGGCGGGTACGCGGCCGAGAGCGACGCGGCCCGCATCTGCGCCAACCTCGGCCTGCCCGACCGCGTGCTCGCGCAGACCCTCGGGACGCTGTCCGGTGGGCAGCGCCGCCGCATCGAGCTCGCGCGCATCGTGTTCGGCGGCAGCGCCGGCAGCGCGGAGCCGGCCACCCTGCTGCTGGACGAGCCGACGAACCACCTCGACGCGGACTCCATCGGCTGGCTGCGCGGGTTCCTGCGCCAGCACGCCGGTGGGCTCGTCGTCATCAGCCACGACGTCGAGCTGCTCGAGACGGTGGTGAACAAGGTCTGGTACTTGGATGCAAATAGGGCGAACGTCGACATCTACAACGTGGGCTGGAAGACCTACCTGCAGCAGCGTGAGGCCGACGAGCGCCGCCGGCGCCGCGAACGCGCCAATGCCGAGCGCAAGATCGAAGCGCTGCGCTCGCAGGCCGACAAGATGCGCGCCAAAGCCACCAAGGCCCGCGCCGCGCACCAGATGGATCGGCGCGCGAGCGCGCTCGCTGCCGGTCTGGCCGAGGTCCGCGTCAAGGACAAGGTCGCGCGCCTGCGCTTCCCGAAACCCGCGCCGTCCGGGCGCACGCCGCTGACCGCCGAGGGCCTGTCCAAGTACTACGGCTCGCTGGAGGTCTTCACCGATGTCGACCTCGCCGTCGACCGCGGGGCCCGAGTCGTGGTGCTGGGCCTGAACGGGGCCGGCAAGACGACGCTGCTGCGGCTGCTCGCCCGGATCGAGCCGCCGGACACCGGCGTGGTGGTCGACGGGCACGGCCTGCGGCTCGGCTACTACGCCCAGGAGCACGAGACACTCGATCACGACCGTTCGGTGCTGGAGAACATGCGCGCGTCGGCACCGTCGGAGCTGTCCGACACCGACCTGCGCAAGATCCTCGGCGCGTTCCTGTTCTCCGGCGATGACGTGAACAAGCCGGCCGCGGTGCTGTCAGGCGGTGAGAAGACACGGCTCGCCCTGGCCACGCTCGTGACGAGCGCGGCGAACGTCTTGCTGCTCGACGAACCGACGAACAACCTGGACCCGGTGAGCCGCGGGCAGGTGCTCGACGCGCTGCGTGCCTACGCCGGTGCGATCGTCCTCGTCACGCACGACGAGGGTGCGGTGTCGGCGCTCAGTCCGGACAAGGTGATCTTGCTGCCGGACGGCGTCGAGGACTCGTGGAGCGACGACCTGGTGGATCTGATCGCGCTCGCCTGACGCTGCGGTGATCCGTATCTGATCATTTGTCCAGGACACTACTTGCAGTTGAGCAAGTCATCAGTGTGACGATCTTGCGCCTGGACACTCGCCGCTGCTATCAAGACCGCGGCCGGTTTATTCGGGGGAACAGATCTGCCGTACGGCATGGTCGCCCGCGGGAACAGTCCGGAGGGACAGACATGGCTGTGCTACGGAAGGGCGCGCGCATCACCGGCGCGGAGAGAAGCAAGCTCGCCAACGACCTGCGCAAGCAGTACGACAAGGGTCGCAGCATTCGCGAGCTCGCCGAGAGTCACGGGCGGTCGTACGGATTCGTCCATCGAGTGCTGTCCGAGTCGGGCGCGACACTGCGCGGACGCGGTGGTGCGACTCGGACGAAGAAGAAGGGTAAGTAGAGTCGGCAGGCGTGCTGCCCGCGATCCCGCCTGAGGCGAGGTTGCGGGCGGACGTCCGCGGCGAGGTAGCCACCGTCACGCTGGACTGCCCCGAGCGGCTCAACGCGCAGACTCCGCACACCTGGACCTGGCTTCGCCGGGTGGGCGCCGAGCTGCCCGCGACCATTCGCCTGGTGGTCGTGCGCGGCGCCGGCCGGGCGTTCTCCGCCGGGCTCGACCGCGCGATGTTCAGCGCCGAGGGTGTCGACGGCGTGCCCGGACTCGTCTCGCTCGCGGCCGCGTCGCCGGACGAGGCCAGCGCGACCATCGCGGGATACCAGGCTGCGTTCGGCTGGCTCGCCCGTCCCGACATCGTGAGCGTCGCCGCCGTGCACGGGCATGCGATCGGGGCCGGGTTCCAGCTCGCCCTCGCCTGCGACCTGCGGATCGCGGCCGATGACGCGCAGTTCGCGATGGCCGAGACGAGTATCGGCCTGGTGCCCGACCTCGGCGGTACGAAGCGTCTCGTCGAGCTCGTCGGCTACTCCCGCGCGAGCGAGATCTGCCTTACCGGGCGCCGCGTCCCGGCCGACGAGGCCTTCCGGATCGGCCTGGTCTCGACCCTCGTGCCGGCAGATGCCCTCGACAGCGTCGTCGACGCGACGGTCGCAGCGCTGCTGGCGCCGCCCCGCGACGCGGTGATCGAGACCAAGGCGCTGCTTCTCGCGGCTTCGCAGCGCAGCCAGTCCGAGCAGGAGGTCGCCGAGGGCGAGGCGCAGCACCGCCGCTTGCGCGATCTTGCAGGGTTGTTCCGCGAGACGTGATGTTGCGCCGGTAGCGAACGGTCAGCGAGGCCCGGAACACGCTGCGTACAGCTAACGTTTGGCGCAGCGGAGGTGGTGCCGGTGTCGATGGACTCGATGCACGTAATGCGGTCCATGTGGTCGATGAGCCGGCGCGACTCGTCGGTCGTGAACAAGCAGATCCCGCCGGGCACCTGGAAGCGGATCATGCGATTCGCGCGGCCGTATCGTGCCGACCTGATCGTCTTCCTCGCCGTCGTTGTCCTGGATGCCCTCATCGGTGTCGCGACGCCGGTACTCGCGGGCAAGGTCGTCAACGAGATCACCAAGCACGGCGAGGTCCGCGTGGTCGTCAAGATCGCGATCGTGATCGTCGCGCTCGCCGTGGTCGACGCGGTGCTGTCCTTCGCCCAACGCTGGTACTCGGCGCGAATCGGCGAGGGCCTGATCTTCGACATGCGCACCGCCGTCTTCGACCACGTTCAGCGCATGCCGCTCGCCTTCTTCACCCGTACCCAGACCGGCGCGCTCGTCAGCCGGCTGAACAACGACGTGCTCGGCGCGCAACAGGCGTTCACCTCGACGCTGTCCGGCCTGGTGTCGAACGTCGTGAGTCTGGTGCTCACCGCCGGCGTCATGTTCTCGCTGTCCTGGCAGATCACTGCGCTTGCGCTGGTCATGCTGCCCGTCTTCGTGCTCCCGGCCCGCCGGATCGGAACTCGCCTGCAGGCGATCACCCGCGAGGCGTACACGCTCAACGCGTCGATGAATTCGACGATGACCGAGCGGTTCAACGTGTCCGGCGCGCTGCTCGTCAAGTTGTTCGGACGGCCCGCGGACGAGGACGCGTCGTTCCGCCGCCGGGCCGCCCGGGTGCGCGACATCGGCATCACCTCGGCCATGTACGCCCGGGCGTTCTTCGTCGCGCTGACGCTCGTCGCGGCGCTGGCGCAGGCGCTCGTGTACGGCCTGGGCGGGTACTACGCGCTGACCGGGGCGCTGGACACCGGAACCGTCGTCACCCTTGCCCTGCTGCTCAGCCGGCTGTACGGGCCGCTGACCGCGCTGTCGAACGCGCGGGTCGACATCATGAGCGCGCTGGTCAGCTTCGACCGGGTCTTCGAGGTGCTCGACCTGCCGCCGATGATCGAGGACGACCCGGATGCGATCGACCTGCCGGCGAGCGCCCGGAGCATCGAGTTCGACGAGGTCCGGTTCTCCTACCCGACGGCCGGTGAGGTGTCGCTCGCGTCGCTCGAGGACGTCGCCGTGCTCGACACCGCCCCGGCGCAGGAAGTGCTGCGTGGCGTGTCGTTCCGGGCCGAGCCGGGGGAGCTGGTGGCCCTGGTCGGCCCGTCCGGTGCGGGCAAGACGACGATCAGCCAGCTCGTGCCGCGCGTCTACGACGTGCGCGAGGGCAGGGTGCTGATCGGCGACCACGACGTTCGCACCGTCACGCAGCAGTCGTTGCGTGATCGCATCGGCGTCGTCAGCCAGGACGCCCACATGTTCCACGACACGATCCGGGCCAACCTGGTCTATGCCAAGCCCGGCGCGACCGAGAGCGAGCTGTGGCAGGCTGCCGAGCAAGCCCAGATCGCGGACCTCGTCGCGTCCCTGCCCGACGGGCTCGACACCGTCGTGGGCGATCGCGGCTACCGGCTCTCGGGTGGTGAGAAGCAGCGGCTGGCCATTGCCCGGCTGCTGCTCAAGGCACCGCAGATCGTGATCCTGGACGAAGCGACCGCGCACCTCGACAGCGAGAACGAGGCCGCGGTGCAGGAGGCCTTGGCGCAGGCGCTGACCGGCCGGACGTCCCTGGTCATCGCCCACCGGCTCTCGACAGTGCTCGGCGCCCACAAGATCCTCGTTGTCGACGAGGGACGGGTGGTCGAGAGCGGCACGCATGCCGAACTGCTCGCATCCGGTGGTTTGTACGCCGAGCTGTACCGAACACAGTTCGAGAAGCAGGCCGCGGGTGTCGAACCCGCCGAACCCGCCCAGCCCGTCGAGGCGGGGCAGTCCTAGGCGGAGCGGGCGAGACCTGAGCCGACCGGGTCGGACAGCAGCGGGCCGAACGCGAGTTCCGCGGCGCCCAGCAGCGACGAGTCGTCGCCGAGGTTCGCGGTGCGGAGCTCGACCAGCCAGCGCGCCTCGGACATGGCACGCCGGTGCAGCTCCTCCTCGACGTCGGCCCGGCACAGCTCGAGCACGTCGGCGAGTGAGCCGCCCATGATCACCGCCTCCGGATTGAGCAGGTTGACCAGGTTGGCCGCCGCGCGCCCTAGCGAGACGGCCACCGCGCGCACCCCGTCGAGCGCGTTGCGCTCGCCGGCCCGTGCGGCGGCGATGACCTCGGCCACGCTCTCGCGGCTCGGGGACGCGTCGCGGTGCGCGAGCCGTAGCAACGCGGCCTCGCCGATGTAGGTCTCGACGCAGCCCTGGCTGCCGCAATGACAGGGCGGGCCGGACGAGTCGATGATCCCGCTGCCGACTCCGACCTTGCCGGTGATGTAGACGACGTCGTGGCAGTCCCGGGCGGCTCCGCGCACGTGCTCGGCGAGCGCCCCCAGGTCCGCGTCGTTGCCCAGATGCACGCTCAGCTCGGACGGCACCAGGTCGGTGAGCATCCGCGCGAGCGGGCGGTGCCGCCAGCCGAGGTTGGGAGCGAAGTCGATCCACCCGTCGGCCCGACGCACGGTGCCGGGAATGCTCACGCCGACACCGACCGGCCACGAGCACGACGCCACCTGCTCGCGCAGCGGTTCGAGCTGCTCGGCGATCTGGATCGCGACCTGGTCGGCCGAGTCGCGTCCGGGCTGGATGCGCGCCTCGCGCCGGGCTATGACGTGCCCGCCGAGTCCCACAGCGGCGCTGACCAGCCGGTCGACCTCGATGTCGACCGCGAACGCGAACGGGCCGTCCAGACGCGGACTGACCACGTGCGAGGGCCGCCCGGCGCGTTCGTTGCCGCTCGGCACATGCTCGTTGATCAACCCGAGCGAGATCAGCTCGTTCACCAGTGCGCCGATCGTCGAGCGGTTGAGGCCCAGGCGCTGGGTCAGCTCGGCACGGGTCAGCTCACCGTCGCGATGTACCTGCTCGAGCAACAGGCCGAGGTTGTGCCGCCGGATCGCCTCCGGGCGGGCAGCGGGGGCCCGAGCCATCGTCGTGTGCCCCCGCTTCGCACGCGACCGTCAGAGCCCGGCTGCGCCGGCGCGTCTGCGCGACAGGGCGTCCACAGTCGCGGCGAGCGCCAGCACGCCGCCGGTGACGATGAACTGGATCGCTGGAGCGTTCTCGCCCTTGATCAGGTCGGACATCCCGTTGAGGATCACGGCGACCACGAGGCCACCGATGACCGCGTCGGTGATCTTGCCTTTGCCGCCGAACAGGCTCGTCCCGCCGATCACCGCGGCGCCGACCGCCAGCAGCAGCGTGTTGCCGCCGCCCTGCGCGGAGTTGACGCCGATGCGCGACGCGAGCACCACGCCGGAGACCACCGCCATCATCGAGCAGATGACGAACACGGAGATGCGGATGCCGTCGACGCGGATGCCGGCACGTCGAGCCGCCTCGTCGTTGCCGCCGACCGCGTAGACGTGGCGCCCGTAGCGGGTCCGGGACAAGACGAAGCCCAGCGCTACGACCAGACCAATGACCAGCGGCACGACCCAGGGCACGCCTTCGAGCACCTTGTGCGGGACCCGGACGATCTTGCCGTTCACCGTATCGGTGGTCGACTCCTTGTGCAGTGCGCGGTCCTCGTTGAGGAACAGGATCGGTATGAAGATCAGGGCGGCGATCAGCAGGATCTTCAGGCCCATCACCGCGGGTGGCTCGGCCGGCAACCCCCGGCTGCGCCGCGCCCGAGCGTCGAACATCTTCATGGCGACGTAGCCGGCGACGCAGACCGCGCCGAGCAGCCAGCCAAGCCAGACCGGCATGTTCTTGTTCTCCAGAGCGTTGAGCGTGTCGCTCTGCAGCGAGATGTTGCCCGACGCGTGCACGCTGTTGACCACCCACAGCACGACACCCTGCAGCGCGAGGAAGAGGGCCAGGGTTACAACGAACGACGGGACATAGACCCTCGCCCGCATGATCCCGATGAAGTATCCGATGACGAACCCGACCGCCAGCGACAGGAGTACCGCGACCGGCCAGGGCATGCCGTTGTGGATGAAGACCGCGGTGGTGGCGCCACCGACGCCGGATGCCGTACCCGCGGACAGGTCGATCTCACCGAGCAGCAAGACGAACACGAGCCCCATCGCGAGGAGCACCGAGGGAGCGGCCTGGGTGATCAGGTTCGCGAAATTGCCCAGGGAGAAGAAGGAGTGCTGGGCGATCGAGAAGATGACCACGAGCAGCACGAGCCCGGCGGCGGCCGGGAGCGATCCGAGGTCGCCGGATCGGACCCGTTGCAGGTAGGTGCGGAAGTACTCACGTAGACCGCCCTCGATCGGAGCGGTGGACGCGGCGGCGGCGAGCGTAGCCTCGAGCAGTTCGTCGTCGGTCGCCGTGGGCGTCGGCTCGGTATCGCTGGTCACGCCACCGCTCCCGTCGCCTGGCCGTTGCCGGCAAGTCCGATGTCGCCGCTGCGCCCGCTCGTGATGAGCTCGACAACCTGCGTCTGCGTGACGTCGGAGCGCTTCACGGTCGCAGCCATCTGCCCGAGGTAGAGCACGGAGATCTTGTCGGCGACCTGCATGACGTCATTCATGTTGTGCGAGATGAGGATCACGGCAAGACCCTGATCAGCCAGGCGCCGGACGAGTTCGAGCACCTGCGCCGTCTGCGCCACACCGAGTGCGGCCGTCGGCTCGTCGAGGATGACGAGCTTGGAGTTCCATAGCACGGCCTTGGCGATGGCGACGGTCTGCCGCTGCCCGCCGGACAGGCTCGAGACCCGTTGCCGGACCGACGCCAGTGTCCGTACCGACAGCGAGTTCAGTACGTCCTTGGCCGACACCTCCATCGCGCCCTCGTCGAGCACGATGCCCCTGACGCGTTCGCGCCCGAGGAACATGTTCTGCACGACGTCGAGGTTGTCGCACAGCGCGAGATCCTGATAGACGATCTCGATGCCGAGCGCCGCTGCGTCGCGCGGGCTGTGCACGGTGACCGGATGCCCGTCGAACTCGTATTCTCCGGCGTCGTAGGGGTAGCTGCCACCCATGCACTTCACGAGGGTCGTCTTGCCGGCGCCGTTGTCGCCGACGAGCGCGGTCACCTCGCCGTTTCGGGCCTCGAAGTTGACCTGTTTGAGCACGTGCACGGCGCCGAAGCTCTTGTCGACTCCGCTCATCCGCAGGATCACGTCGTCTGGCATCGCCGAACTCCTTCACCCTCCCGGCGGGTTCGTGGCGGCCGGCCGCGCAGGTTCGCGCGACCGGCCGTCAACGGGTGTGTCAGCTGACTCCGGCTGCCGTGCACTTGGCGGCGTACGCGCCGGTGCACGTCTGGGCCTTCGGTGTGTAGCCGTCGTTGATCGGATCGGCCACGTTGCTCTTGTCGATTGCGATCGGCGTGGCCAGGATGGCCGGCACCTTCTTGCCGGTCTGCGTGTCGGTCACCGTGGCGGTGGTGTTCGGGACGCCACCGGTGGCGAGCATGGCTGCCGCGTCGACGGCCGGGATGGCCTCGAGCTTGGACGGCTTGTAGATCGTGAAGCACTGGTCGCCGTCCATGATGTGCTTGAGGCCGTCGACCGTGGCGTCCTGGCCGGAGACCGCGACCTTGCCGTTCAGGCTCTGCTTCTTGAGCGCGGTGATGACCGAGTTGGCCATGCCGTCATTGGCGACCATGACCGCGTTGAGGTCCTTGTGCGCGTTGAGCATCGACTCGAATGTGACACCGGCCTGCTGGTTGTCCCACTTGTCGATCCACTGGTCGTCGAGCTTCTTCCAGCCGGGCTGCTTACTGAGCACGGCGTCATAGCCGTTCTTGAAGAGCGTCGCGTTGTTGTCGGTCTTCGATCCGTTGACGTCGACGTAGTTGACCGTGCTCTTGCCCTGAACCTGCGGGCACTTGACCAGCGCGTTGCCCTGTGCGGTTCCGACCGCTACGCCGTCGAATGAGACGTAGAGGCTGGCGCTGCCGCCGAGGGTGAGCCGGTCGTAGTCGATCGTGATGACGCCCTTGGCCTTCGCGTCACTCTCGATCTTGGCGGCAGACGCCGAGTCGAGGTTGACGATCAGGAGCACCTTCGCCCCGTTCTGGATCATTGTCTGCGCGATGGTCGCCATCTGGCCCGCGTCGTTGTTGGCGTTCTCGACGTCGCACTGGAGGTTGTCCTTCTGGCACTGCGCCTTGATCGCCTCTGGATCGGACGTGATCCAGCGGTTGGAGGACTGGGTGTCGGGCATGATCGCGCCGACCTTCGCTCCCTTGCCGTCGATGGCGCCGCCAGCCGCCGAGCTGCTCGCGCTCGTCGCCCCTCCGGCGGGAGTAGTCGGGGTGTTCTTCTTGCTAGAGGAGCAGGCGCTCATGGCGAGTGAGGCCGCGACCCCTACGACGATCAGGCCGACTGCGCTCTTGCGCATGGGCTCTACCGCCTTTCGCGGGCGATTGACCGGGCAAGTCCGTAACCCGGTCGATGAATGTTGTGCGCGTCAACATATCGGGAGGTCACATCGGCCAGTCAGTAACAGTGGCGTGATCGAGACCTATTCGTTACCGCAACGGCACGTGCGGGCCATTCGGTCGCGGAAGATGTGGCGGTCTGCCACCGGGAGCGGGTTTTGCGGGCGTTCCGAGCGGGCTCAGGCCAACGCGCGCAGGACGTACTGCATGATTCCGCCGTGCCGGTAATACTCCGCCTCGCCCGGGGTATCGATGCGCAGCGCCGCGTCGAACTCGACATCGCCGGCCCGCACCTTGACCGTCCGCGGCGTCGTGCCGGAGTTCAGCTCCTCGACGCCGGTGATCGTGAACGTCTCCTCGCCGGTCAGGCCCAGCGACTGCGCGGAGTCGCCGTCGGCGAACTGCAGCGGCAGCACGCCCATGCCGATCAGATTCGACCGGTGGATGCGTTCGTAGGACTCGGCGATCACCGCCCGCACGCCCAGCAGTGCCGTGCCCTTGGCCGCCCAGTCGCGTGACGAGCCCGAGCCGTACTCCTTGCCGGCGAGGACGACGAGCGGCGTGTCGCTTGCGGCGTAGCGCTCCGCCGCCTCGTAGATCGTGGTGACCGGCCCGCCGTCGACGGTGAAGTCGCGGGTGAAGCCGCCCTCGGTTTCCGGCGCGAGCTGGTTGCGCAGCCGGATGTTCGCGAACGTGCCACGAATCATCACCTCGTGGTTGCCGCGCCGCGAACCGTAGGAGTTGAAGTCCTTGCGATCGACGCCGTGTTCGCCGAGGTACTTGCCGGCAGGCGAGTCGGCCTTGATCGAACCGGCCGGGCTGATGTGGTCGGTCGTCACCGAGTCGCCGAGCTTGGCCAGCACTCGCGCGTCGTGGATGTCGGTCACCGGCGACGGCTCGCGCTGCATGCCGTCGAAGTACGGAGGCTTGCGGACGTAGGTCGAGTCGGCGTCCCAGTCGAACGTCTTGCCCTGCGGCGTGGGCAGGTTGCGCCACGCGTCGTCGCCGGCGAACACGTCGGCATAGTCGCGGACGAACATCTCACTCGCGATGGCTTCATCGACGACTTGCTGCACGTCGGCGGCCGATGGCCAGATGTCGTGCAGATACACCGGCGCGCCGTCGCTGCCGGCGCCGAGCGGTTCGGTCGTGATGTCGACGTCCATGGAGCCGGCCAGCGCGTACGCGACCACCAGCGGGGGAGAGGTCAGGTAGTTCATCTTCACGTCGGGGTTGATCCGGCCCTCGAAGTTGCGGTTGCCGGAGAGAACGCTGACTGCGGCGAGGTCGGACTCGTTGACCGCCGCGGAGATCTCGTCGGCGAGCGGGCCGGAGTTGCCGATGCATGTCGTGCAGCCGTAGCCGACCAGGTTGAAGCCGAGCTTGTCGAGGTACGGCGTGAGGCCGGCCCGGTCGTAGTAGTCCATGACCACCTTCGAGCCCGGCGCGAGTGTCGTCTTCACCCAGGGCTTGCTGGTCAGGCCGCGCTCGACGGCGTTCTTCGCGAGGAGCGCCGCGGCAACCATCACCGAGGGGTTGGACGTGTTCGTGCACGACGTGATCGCGGCGATGACCACCGCGCCGTGGTCGAGCACGCAGGACGTCCCGTCGGCCAGCGTGATCGGCGTCGGGTTCGAGGTGCGGCCGTGTGCTCCGTTCGCCGCTGAGGGCACCGTCGCCGCTTCGCTGAAACTCGGGACGTCCGACGCGGGGAACGACTCGTCCTCGGCCTCGTCGTGGGCGTCCTGCACCGAGGACGTGTACGCGCCGAGCGCGGCGCGGAACATCGGCTTCGCCGACGCCAGCGGAACCCGGTCCTGCGGCCTCTTCGGGCCGGCCAGCGAAGGCTCGATGGTCGACAGGTCGAGTTCGAGCGTCTCGGAGAACTCCGGCTCGACGGACGCGTCGTGCCACAGGCCGTTGGTCTTGGCGTACGCCTCGACGAGGTTCACCTGGTCGTTGGCGCGGCCGGTGAAGCGCAGGTAGCGCAGCGTCTCGTCGTCGATGGGGAAGATCGCGCAGGTCGAGCCGTACTCGGGGCTCATGTTCCCGATCGTCGCCCGGTTGGCGAGCGGCACGGCGGCGACGCCGGGGCCGTAGAACTCGACGAACTTGCCGACGACGCCGTGCTTGCGCAGCGTCTCGGTGATCGTGAGGACCAGGTCGGTCGCGGTGGCACCCTCGGGCAGTTCGCCGGTGAGCTTGAAGCCGACGACGCGGGGGATCAGCATGCTGACCGGCTGGCCGAGCATCGCGGCCTCGGCCTCGATGCCGCCGACGCCCCAGCCGAGCACACCTAGTCCGTTGACCATGGTGGTGTGCGAGTCGGTGCCCACCACGGTGTCGGGATAAGCCAGCCCGTCGCGGGCGAAGACGACCCGGGCCAGGTACTCGAGGTTGACCTGGTGCACGATGCCGGTGCCGGGTGGCACCACCTTGAACTGGTCGAACGCGGTCTGGCCCCAGCGCAGGAACTGGTAGCGCTCGCGGTTTCGGCGGTACTCCAGTTCGACGTTGCGGGCGAACGAGTCGGGCGCTCCGAACAGGTCGGCGATCACCGAGTGGTCGATGACCAGTTCGGCGGGCGAGAGCGGGTTGATACGTGCGGGGTCGCCGCCCAGGTCGCGCATCGCCTCGCGCATGGTGGCGAGGTCGACCACCGCCGGTACGCCGGTGAAGTCCTGCATGACTACCCGCGACGGGGTGAACTGAACCTCTGTACTTGGCTCAGCGCTCGGTTCCCAGTTTGCGAGGGCCTCGATCTGCGCGCTGGTGACGTTCTTGCCGTCCTCGGTGCGCAGCAGGTTCTCCAGCAGCACCTTCAGGCTGAACGGCATGCGCGCCGAACCGTCGACGCGGTCGATGCGGAAGTAGTCGTAGGACCGTTCGGCGGCGTCGAGCCGGTCTCGGGATCCGAAGCTGTTCTTGCTCTCCGCGGGCATCGCAGGCTCCCTCGATACACTCGTGCTAGCAAATTCTCTTGACGTCAAGATATTACCAGTCGACCCGCCTGGCCAGCCTTGCACATGTCGAACGGCACAATCGTGGTGTGACCGCTGATGCGAGGGCGTTGCTCGTCCCAGCGCGCCGCATCACCGTGCTCACAGGAGCCGGGGTCTCGACCGACTCGGGCATCCCCGACTACCGCGGGCCGAACGGTTTGTGGACCCGCGAGCCCGGCGCGCAGCGATTCGTCGACTTGGAGCTCTACCGACACGACGACGCGCTGCGCCGGGAGTCGTGGCGGCGCCGTGCGGTACATCCGGCGTTGACCGCCGTACCCAACGCCGCGCACCGCGCGCTGGCTTCGCTGCATCAGCAGGGCCGGCTGCGCGCGCTGCTGACCCAGAACGTCGACGGCCTGCATCAACGGGCCGGCGTCCCGGACGATCACGTCGTGCAACTGCACGGTTCGATCGGCCAGACCGAGTGCCTCGGCTGTCGTGAGCGCCGGCCGATGGCCGAGGCCCTTGCCCGTGTGCTGGCAGGTGACGACGATCCGCGCTGCGTGCGCTGTGGGGGCATCCTGAAGTCGGCCACCGTCTTCTTCGGCCAGCCACTGGATACGCAGATCCTGGGACGCGCAGTCGAGGCCGCGTGCGACTGCGACCTGTTCCTGGCGGTCGGCACGTCACTGTCGGTGCAACCGGTCGCGAGTCTCGTCGGGATGGCCGCTCGCGAGGGCATCCCGGTCGTCATCGTGAACAACACGGCGACTCCCTACGACGCGGTCGCGGCGGCGCTCGTCCGCGATCCGATCGGCGAGACGCTGCCGCGGCTGCTGGCGCTCGGCGACGTGACCGCGTCCGATTCGTAGGCTGTCGGCGTGGAGTCGACGGCGGCAGCCGAGCCGAGCACGGCGGTGACGCTCGCGGCGGACGCGCTGCGGTGGCGCCGGATCCGGCGGTGGGCCGCGTGGGCCTACTTGGGATTACTGGTCGCACTGGTCGCACTGGTCGGGGTGCCGACCGATCGGGGCAGCCTGCTGCTGATCATCCTGGCCGGTCTCGGCATCCGGTGTCTGGGCCGGGGCTGGCGCGCCTTCGGCAAGGCGCTGGTGGACTGGCTGCCGTTCACCGCGGTGCTTGTGCTCTACGACGTCTCACGGGGGATCGCCGACGGGCTCGGCATGCCGCTGCACGTCTCCGACATCGCGGCGGCCGACCGGGGCGTATTCGGCACGGTGCCGACCGTCTGGATGCAGCAGCGTCTTCTCGACCCCGGTTCGCCGCACTGGTACGACGCCGTGGCGACGCTCGTCTACACGACGCACTTCCTCGCGACGCCGGTGGTCGCCGCCGTGCTGTGGCTGCGCAGCCGCGACGCGTGGAAGGCGTTCATCACGCGTGTCATCGTGCTGTCAGTCGCCGGTCTGGTCACCTACGTGCTGTTCCCCGCCGCGCCGCCGTGGTACGCCGCGCGGGAGGGGGTCATCGAGCCCGTCATCCGCGCATCCGCGCGCGGCTGGCTGTGGCTGCACGTCAACCACGCCGGGAACCTGCTCAGCGAGGGCCAGCTGGCGTCGAACCCGGTCGCGGCGATGCCGTCGCTGCACACGGCGTTCGCCACCCTGATCGCGCTGTTCGTCATGTCTCGGCTGCACAGCCGGTGGCGGCAGGTCGTGCTGGCCTATCCGGCCGTCATGGGACTGGCTCTGGTCTACCTCGGCGAGCACTACGTGATCGACCTCGTGGCCGGCGTCGGCTACGCCGTCGCGGTCCATTTCGGGGTAGGCGCGTGGGAGCGGCGGCAAGATCGAGTGCTGCGTTCCAGCCACTAAGCCAGCATTTATGCCGATATCGGCTTTGTTGGTGCCCGTGTTTCTCGCGAGACTGCTGGCGCTCCTGGGACTCAGGTGGCAATCTTGATCTGCTAGCGCTCGGGAGGAGAGCAGGACCGTGAACGCAAGCCGTCAAGGACGGCCGCCCTGGTACCGACGGCTGATCCATTCACGCCGCCGCGACGTTCGGGCGTTCCGCGCCGTTGCGGTCGTGCTCGTCGTCCTCACCGTCGGCGCCGGACTGCTCACCGTGCTGACCGGCAGCGCGAGCGCCAAGCCACCACCGCATCCGACTCGAGCCCAACTCGACGCCGCGCAGGCGAAGAAGGACGCGCTCGCCGGCGAGGTCGGGGCGCTCTCGGCGAAGGTCGCCACCTTGCAGGGTCGGATCATCCAGCTCGACGCCGCTGCTGAGCTCGCCGAGCAGAAGGTGGCGAATGCGCTCGCCCAGCTCGCCGCGGCGCAGGACGACGCCGACAAAGCGAAGGCACGCGTCGCCGCCGCCCAGGCCGAGGTACAGAAGGCGACCCAGCAGTTCAGCGACTTCGTTCGCGCGAGCTACATGGGCAGTCCGATCAACGGCACCGCTGGCAGCTTGCTCACCGCACGCGATCCGAACGCTGTGCTGGCGCGAACCGACTACCTCCAGTACAGCGCAGCGCACAAGACTGACGCGATCAGCAACCTGACCCGCGCGACCGTCACGAAGTCGAACGCCGATGCCGCCGCGCGCGCCGCCGTGCAGCGGCAGGCCGCTGCGGCCGACGCGGCGCAGAAGGCCCAGCAGGCTGCCGCTGCCGCACTGGACGCGGCGAAGGCCCAGAAGGAGCAACTCAAGGCCACCCTCGCGGACAGCCAGGCCAAGCTCGACTCGGCACGCGTTCGGCTCGCGACGCTCAACCACCAGCGCACGAAGTACATCGCGTGGAAGAAGGAGCAGGCGAGGATCGCGGCGGCTCGACGCGCTGCCGAGGCCAAGCGCCGGGCCGAGGCTCTCGCCGCCGCGCAGGCCCGCGCTCGCCACCACAGCGGCAATCCCGGCCCGGTGCCGATCGCGCCCACCGGCGGGAACTGGAGCGCCGCGGCCGGCCAGACTGCCGTCAACCGGGCCATGCAGTACCTCGGCATGCCGTACGCGTTCGCGGCCGGCAACTACAGCGGCCCGACCTATGGCGTCTGCGTTTCAGGCGACGCGTGGAACGACTGCCACGTCTACGGCTTCGACTGCTCCGGGCTGACGCTCTACGGGTGGGCGCCGTACCTGCATATGGACCACTACGCGGCCACGCAGTACGGACAGGCCGGCTCGTACCACCCGAGCACGTCGAATCTCATGCCGGGCGACCTCGTCTTCTGGAGCTCGAACGGCAGCCGGGCGGGCATTCACCACGTCGCGATGTACATAGGCGGCGGCAATGTCATCCAGGCACCCCAGAGCGGCGACATCGTCCGCGTCACGCCGCTGGGCTCGGTCGACAGCGGCTACTTCGGAGCGACTCGCCCGCTGACCTGATCCGGTGTCTAACCTGGATAGATGCTCCCGCTCGAGACCGTCCACGATGCACTGATCGATTCGTTCGGACGCGTCGCGAGCGATCTGCGGATCTCGCTCACCGACAAGTGCTCGCTGCGGTGCACGTACTGCATGCCGGCCGAGGGCCTGCCGTGGCTGCGCAAGGCCGAGCTGCTGACCGACGACGAGATCGTGCGCTTGGCCGCGGTGTTCGTGTCGCACGGCGTGACGAGCATCCGGCTGACCGGCGGCGAGCCGCTGCTGCACCCGACGCTGCCCGGCGTCGTCGCGCGGCTGGCCGGGCTGGCGCCTCGTCCCGAGCTGTCGCTGACGACGAACGGCGTCGGGCTGGTCCGGGTCGCCGACCAGCTCGTCCGCGCCGGACTCGACCGGGTGAACGTCTCGGTCGACACGCTCGACCCGGAGCGGTTCCGCGAGCTCACGAGGCGCGACCGGCTGGCTGACGTGCTCGCCGGCGTCGCGTCCGCGGCGGCGGCCGGCTTGAGCCCGGTGAAGGTGAACGCCGTGCTGATGCGGGGAAGCAACCTGGCCGAGGCGCCAGATCTGCTCGCCTGGGCGCTGCGGTCCGGCTACCAGATGCGCTTCATCGAGCACATGCCCCTCGACGCCCAGCACGAGTGGTCGCGCGCGACGATGGTCACCGCCGACGAGATGCTGGCCCTGTTGGGCGAGTGGTACACGCTTCGCCCGATCGGGCACGGCCACGACGGCTCGGCGCCGGCCGAGGATTTCGAGGTGCTCGACGGTCCCGATGCCGGCCAGTGGGCGTCGCGGCCAGGACGCGTCGGCATCATCGCGTCGGTGACCCGGCCGTTCTGCCGCGAGTGCGACCGGCTCCGGCTGACCGCGGACGGGCAGTTGCGGACCTGCCTGTTCGCCCGCACCGAGACGGACCTCCGCGGTCCGCTGCGCGACGGCGCCGGCGACGTGGAGCTCGGCGCGCTGATCCGCGACGCGGTTGCCGGCAAGCAGGCCGGGCACAGCATCGGCTCGTCCGGATTCCTGCAGCCCGTCCGGCCGATGTCGGCGATCGGCGGCTAGATCGCCACCGTCAGCCCGCCGCGCGCGACGTCGATCGGGCCCGCGTAGCCGGCACGCGCCGCGGCGAGGGACGACTCCGGATCGGTGCCCGGCCACAGATGCGTGAGGACCAACCGGCCGGTGCCGGCGGCATCGGCCTGTAGCCCGGCTTCGCGCGCGGTGCCGAGTACACCGACGACGTCCGGGTCGCTCACCTCGTCGACGTAGGTCGCGTCGGCAATCAGTAGGTCGCTGCCGCTGGCCAGCTCGACGACACCGGGATCGGCGCCGCAGTCGCCGGTGTAGGCAAGGGTCGCGCCACCGGCGGACAGCCGAACCCCGGCGTTGGGGATGTAATGCGGCAGCAGGCGGGTGTCGACCGTCAACGGACCGATGTCGAACCGGTGGCCGGGCTCGATGTCGTTGACCGCGACCGGACGCGTGCGCGCGAACATCCTCGTGTCTAGCGCGAGGACGGCGTCGAGGGCGCCGGGTAGCGCGTAGGCCGGAAGGGGCGCGGGTGGGTGGTCGCTCAGTACCCGGGCGCGCAGTAGCGGGTTGAGGTCGGCGCAGTGGTCCGGGTGGCCGTGCGTGACCAGGACCGCGTCGATGTCGGCGGCGTCGACGTGCTCGAGTAGGCGCGGCAGCGTGGCGTAGCCCGGGTCGATCAGCAGGTGATAGCCGTCGTGCTCGACCAGGTAGCCGCTGCATGCCTGACCGGCCGCCGGCCAGGCACCGCATCCGCCGAGAACGGTGATCCGCACCGGATCAACCTAGTTTCTCTCGGTTGATCAGGAAATCACGCCGGGCGAGGAAGTCGGCCAGCCCGTCGGCGTGCTCGTCACAGGCCAGCCAGTGCTTGACCCGTGCCGCGTCGTGCAGCCGCGGATTGCGCCAGGTCAGATCCTCGGTAGCGGGCTTGCGGCAGCCCTTGGCCGAGCACCGTGGCGTGTCGTCCGGGACGTCGGCGGGTCGGAGCATCTCGGGCAACGTACAGGTTCGTCCCGTACCTTGATATTGCGAATTTGACCTGCCGCGCCAGAGAGTCGGAGACCCCGTGACCGAACCAACTCGCACGCCCGCCGCCGACGCCACTGCGCTGGAGCGGGTCATGTTCGAGGTCAAGCGCGTCATCGTCGGCCAGGAACGCCTCGTCGAGCGGATGATGGTCGGCCTGCTCGCGCGCGGCCACTGCCTGCTCGAGGGCGTGCCCGGCGTCGCCAAGACCCTCGCCGTCGAGACGCTCGCGCGGACGGTCAGCGGCACGTTCGCGCGCCTCCAGTTCACCCCCGACCTGGTGCCGTCCGACATCGTCGGGACGCGCATCTACCGGCCGGGCTCGGAGCGGTTCGACACCGAGCTCGGGCCGGTCTTCGCGAACTTCGTACTGGCCGACGAGATCAACCGGGCGCCGGCGAAGGTGCAGTCCGCGCTGCTCGAGGTGATGGCCGAACGGCAGGTCTCCCTCGGCGGGCAGCGCTACCCGGTGCCGAATCCGTTCCTCGTGCTGGCAACGCAGAACCCGATCGAGAGCGAGGGCGTCTACCCGCTGCCCGAAGCTCAGCGCGACCGCTTCCTGATGAAGATCAACGTCGACTACCCGACGTCGGCCGAGGAGCGCGAGATCGTCTACCGGATGGGCGCCGAGCCCCCCGTGGCGAACGCCGTGCTGAGCACCGACGAACTGGCTCGCCTGCAGTCGGTCACCGGACGCGTGTTCGTGCACCACGCGATCGTCGACTACGTGGTGCGGCTGGTCGTCGCTACCCGTAACCCGTCGCAGCACGGCATGCCGGACGTCGCGCAGTGGATCTCCTACGGCGCCAGCCCGCGCGCCAGCCTCGGCCTGATCGCGGCCGGCCGGGCCCTCGCGTTGCTGCGCGGGCGCGACTACGTGCTGCCGCAGGACATCCTCGACGTGGCCTCGGACGTGCTGCCGCACCGCATGGTGCTGTCCTACGACGCCATCGCCGACGGCATCCCCGCAATGCACGCCGTGCGCCGGGTGCTGCAGACCGTGCCGCTGCCGCAGGTCGCGCCCCGGCAGCGTGCGGGCGGGCCGGTCAGCTACGGCAGCCAGTCGCAATCAGGCGGCCAGCCGACCGGCTGGGAGCGAACCGCGTGAGCGAGGCCCAGGACGCGCCCCCGGCGCTGGACCTGGCCCCGGCCGAGCCGCTGCTGCGGCGCCTCGAGCTCACCGTCCGCAACAAGCTGGACGGCCTGCTGCAGGGCAACTACCTGGGCCTGGTGCCCGGTCCGGGCAGCGAGACCGGCGACTCGCGGCTCTACGTGCCCGGCGATGACGTGCGGCGCATGGACTGGCCGGTCACCGCCCGGACGCTCACCCCGCACGTCCGGCAGACGGTTGCCGATCGCGAGCTGGAGACCTGGCTGGTCGTGGATCTGTCGCCGAGCCTCGACTTCGGCACGGCGCTGACCGAGAAGCGTGAGCTCGTCCTCGCCGCGATCACGGCGTTCGTGCACCTGACGGTGCGCGGCGGCAACCGGGTCGGGGCGATCGTCAGCACCGGGGAGAAGACGGTGCGCATCCCGGCCCGCGGCGGTACGGCGCATGCCCGCTACCTGATGCGCGCCATCGCGCAACTGCCGCGTGCTGCCGAGGGCCAGCGCGGCGACCTCGCGGCCATGCTGGAGCAACTGCGCCGGCCACCACGCAAGCGGGGGCTCGTCGCGATCGTCTCGGACTTTCTCGGCGACGCCGACTGGGAGCGGCCGTTGCGCGGGCTGTCCGGACGCCATCAGCTGATCGCCGCCGAGATCATCGATCCGCGCGAGTTGGAGTTGCCCGCGGCCGGACTGATGACGTTCGTCGACCCGGAGAGCGGCGATCAGCTCGAGGTGCAGACGTCCAGCGCGGACCTGCGCCAGCGCTATGCAGCCGCGGCCGCGAAGCAGCGGGCGCAGATCGCCACGATGCTGCGCCACGCGGGCGCCGGTCACCTGCAGCTGCGCACTGACCGCGACTGGCTCATCGACGTCGTCAAGTTCGTGATCGCGCGTCGCAAGACACTGTCCGGTTCGGGAGTGGTGCGCTGATGCATTTCCTGGCCCCCGGCTGGCTGCTTTTGCTGGTCGTCGTGTTCGGCGTCGCCGGCTGGTACGCCGTCCTGCAGATCCGCCGCAAGAAGTACGTCGCGCGGTTCAGCAATGTCGAGCTGCTCGCCTCGGTCGCACCGAGGCGCCCGGGCTGGCGGCGGCACCTGACGTTCGCGCTGCTGCTCGTCGGCATGTCTGTGCTCACGATCGGGGTTGCGCAGCCGACCGCGTCGGTCAGGGTGCCGCGGGATCGGGCCACCGTGATGCTGGCCGTCGACGTCTCGTTGTCGATGAAGGCCACCGATGTCCTGCCCGATCGCATCAACGCGGCGAAGAAGGCAGCCAAGGACTTCGTCGAGCTGCTGCCCCCGCGCATCAACGTCGGCCTGGTGAAGTTCGGCGGCAATGCGAGCGTGGTCGTACCGCCGACGATCGACCGCGACTCGCTCAAGGTGGCCATCGACAACCAACTTCAGCTACAGGACTCGACGGCGATCGGCGAGGCGATATTCACCTGTCTCGATGCGGTGAGCGTCTTCAGCCGGGCCACGACGGCCAAGGACGACAAGCCCGCCCCGGCGCGCATCGTGCTGATGAGCGACGGCACGTCGAACAAGGGCCGCTCGCCGCAGCAGGGCGCCAGCGCAGCGAAGCAGGCAGGCGTCGCGATCTCGACGATCGCGTTCGGCACGGACGAGGGCACGGTCGACATCCCGGGCTACGGCCCGCAGCCGGTGCCGGCCGACGCCACGACCCTGCGCGAAGTGGCCGCGGACACGGGCGGCACGTTCCACACCGCGCACTCGGCCGCGGAGCTGCGCTCGGTCTACTCGAATATCGGCTCGCAGATCGGGTTCACAACCGCGCGCAAGGTGATCGCCTGGCGATTCCTGGCGATCGGGCTGCTGTTCACGCTCGCGGCGGCGGCCGCGTCGCTGCTGTGGTCAGGACGCCTGGTCTGAGTGGTCCGGGCCGATCGGCTAGCGTGCCTGGGGTGAGCCGCTCAGTACTCGTCACCGGAGGCAACCGCGGTATCGGGCTGGCGGTGGCGCGCGCGTTCGCCGCCGCGGGCGACCGGGTCGCCGTCACCCATCGGGCCACCGGCGCGCCGGACGGACTGTTCGGCGTCCAGTGCGACGTCACCGACGCAGCCGCGGTCGACGCAGCGTTCGGCGCCGTCGAGTCCGAGCACGGGCCGGTGCAAGTCCTCGTCTCCAATGCCGGCATCACCGACGACACCTTGCTCCTGCGGATGAGCGAGGAGTCCTTCGAGCGGGTCGTGGACGCCAACCTCACCGGGGCGTACCGGGTGGCCAAGCGGGCCGCGTCCGGGATGCTGAAGGCCCGGAGCGGCCGGATGATCTTCGTGTCTTCCGTGGTCGCGCTCGTCGGATCGCCGGGCCAGGCGAACTACGCGGCGAGCAAGGCCGGCCTGATCGGGCTGGCGCGGTCGATCGCCCGAGAGCTGGGCAGCCGCAACATCACCGCCAACGTGATCGCGCCCGGTTTCGTCGAGACCGACATGACGGCCGAACTGACCGACGCGCGCAAGAGCGAGATCCTCGCGAACGTCCCGCTGCGGCGGTACGGGACGCCGGACGAGATCGCGGCCACGGCCCTGTTCCTGGCATCAGAGCCGGCCGCCTATATCAGCGGAGTCGTGCTGCCGGTCGACGGCGGCCTGGGAATGGGGATCTGATGGGTCTGCTCGACGGCAAGCGGCTGCTCGTCACCGGTGTGATCACCGATGCGTCGATCGCGTTCGCCGTGGCCCGAGTTGCGCAAGAGCAGGGCGCCGAGGTCGTGCTCACGGGCTTCGGCCGGATGTCGCTCGTCGAGCGCGTCGCGAACAAGCTGCCGAAACCGGCGCCGGTCATCGAGCTGGACGTGTCCGACGAGTCGCAGCTCGCGTCGCTGGCAGAGCGGGTCGGCGAGCACATCGACGGCCTCGACGGCGTGCTGCACTCGATCGGCTTCGCGCCGGCGTCCTGCCTCGGCGGCGGGTTCCTGGACGCGCCGTGGGAGGACGTGTCGACGGCTGTGCACGTGTCGGCGTACTCGCTCAAGTCGCTGGCGGTGGCGACGCTTCCTCTGTTCGGCGAGTCCGGTGGCTCCCTGGTCGGGCTGACGTTCGACGCCACCGTGGCCTGGCCCGCGTATGACTGGATGGGTGTCGCCAAGGCCGGGCTGGAGTCGACCTCGCGCTACCTCGCCCGCGAGCTGGGCCCGCGCGGCATCCGGGTGAACCTCATAGCGGCCGGGCCGATCCGGACCATGGCCGCCAAGAGCATCCCCGGCTTCAGCGCGTTCGAGGACGCCTGGAGCGGGCGCGCGCCGCTCGGCTGGGACAACGCGAACGCCGAACCCGTCGCCCGCACCGCCGTGGCCCTGATGTCGGACTGGCTGCCGGCAACCACGGGCGAGATCGTCCACGTCGACGGCGGCTTCCACGCCATGGGCGTCTAGTTGACCTACGACGCGTTCCTGTTGTTGTCGTTCGGTGGCCCTGAGGGTCCGGACGAAGTGCTGCCGTTCCTGCGCAACGTGACGCGCGGGCGCGACGTGCCGGACGAGCGGCTGTCTGTCGTGGCCGAGCACTACCAGCACTTCGGCGGGGTTTCGCCGATCAACGCGCAGAACCGGGCGCTGCTCGCCGCGATCGAGGCCGAGTTCGGCCGTCAAGGCATCGACCTCGCGCTGTACTGGGGCAACCGCAACTGGCACCCGTTCGTGGCCGACACCGTGCGGCAGATGCGCGACGACGGAGTGCGCCGGGCACTGGTGCTCACCACGGGCGCGACATCGTCGTACTCCGGCTGCCGGCAGTACCGCGAGAACCTCGCCGACGCCCGAGCCGCGACGGGCGACGACGCGCCCGAGCTGACCAAGGTGCGCCACTACTTCGACCATCCGGGCTTCGTGACCGCGAACGCCGACGGCGTGCGCGGGGCTCTGACCGACCTGCCGGACGCGCGGCTGGTGTTCACCGCGCACTCGGTGCCGCGCAGCATGAACGACACGTCCGGGCCGTCCGGTGGGCTCTACCTCGCCCAGCAGCGCGAGACCGCGCGCCTGGTGGCCGAGGCGGTGCGCGGGCCGGGCGCCGAGTTCGACCTCGTCTGGCAGTCACGATCCGGTCCGCCGCAGGTGCCGTGGCTCGAGCCGGACATCAACGACCACCTGCGCGACCTGCGTGAGGGCGGCACGAGGGCCGTCGTAGTGAGCCCGACCGGATTCGTCTCCGACCACCTCGAAGTCGTCTGGGACCTCGACACCGAGGCGCGAAAGACCGCGCACGACCTGGGCCTGGCCTTCGCGCGGGCGGCGACGGCCGGCACCCACCCGGCATTCGTGGCCATGGTCGGCGAGCTCGTCCGCGAGCAGACCGCAGGAGCTGCTCGCCGGTCGCTGAGCCCGCTCGGCATCTGCGGCCTGGACTGCCCAGCGGGCTGCTGTCAGAAAGTCGCGTTGTAGGCGGCGAGCCGCGCGCGGCGTACGGCCGTCGCCAGCGATCGCAGCGCATCGGTCCGGGCGGCGATGCCCTCGCGGTCGATCGCCCCGCCGACCGGATCGAGCGCGGCGAGGTCGAGGACGGCCTGCAGGCGCTCGGCCTGGGCGAGCAGCCGCACCGCGGGCGGCGGGAATGCGGGCGGCAGGTCGAGCCGTTCGCCGGCTCGCCGAGCGTCGGTCAGCGCGTCGCCGACCGCGTCGGTCCACCTGGCCACGTCCGCGGCCGCCAGCGCGCTGGCCGTCTCGCGGATCGTCTCGGTCAGGTCGTGCTGCGCCTCGGCGACCGACAGCGGGTCCGGCGGCGGCTCGTCGACGCTGTGGGCCTGCCAGACGACCGTCGCGGGCACGCTGCTCGGATGTCGCTCCACCACGTCCGGTACCAGGCCGAGCCCGCCACCGACGACGGCCTCGCCCGCGTCGAGCGCGCTGCTGCGGAACTGTGCCGGACCCGGCAGCCCGCGCACGTCGCCCGCCACCGGCAGCACGAGCCGGACCGATGCGCTCGCCCGGCGCCAGGTGATCAGCGCCTCGCTGAGCGGAACCGGGTTCTCGCCGGGTGCGTCGGGCAGGCCCTCTACGTGGTGCGGGGAGTCGTCGCCAACGGTCGCGCGCAGGACGTCGTCGGATGCGGCTACACCGGCCAGCCACGCGGACGTCCAAGCGACGAGAGCGCCACAGCGAAGTCGTGCCATAGCCGACGATTCTCCGGCACGACCGCGCGCCGCACCGACCGACCCCAGCGACGCGGCTAACGTCGCTGCACGTGCCTGACTACAGCGCGGATGTGCTCGCTGAAAGCCCGCGGCGCCGGACGGTTCCCGACGTCGCCGCCGAGGCCGAACTGGTCGTCGAGACCGCCGACGGCAGGTTCTGCGGCGCGGTCGTTGCGCTCGGACAGGCCGTCGACGCGGGTGAACGGCGCGACACGGTCACGCTCGAGAATCGCCACGGCCGGCGGCGCGACTTCCCACTGCTGCCCGCGGCCTTCCTGCTCGACGGCCGGCCGGTGACCCTCGTCCGGCCGGTGGCCGCCGCACGCAAGCAGGAACGTGCCCGTACCGCGTCCGGCTCGTTCGCCGCGCCGGTCGCCCGGGCGAGGGTCGCGCAGGCCAGCCGGATCTGGGTCGAAGGCGTCCACGACGCGGCGCTGCTCGAACGCATCTGGGGCGACGACCTGCGCGTCGAGGGCGTCGTCGTCGAGCCGATCGACGGCATCGACCACCTCGACGAGCAGCTGCACGCGTTCGGACCGGGGCCGACGCGTCGCGTCGGCGTGCTCGTCGACCATCTCGTCGCGCACAGCAAGGAGAGCCGCATCGTCGAGCGGCTGCGCACCGCGCGCTGGCGCGAATCGGTCTGCGTCACCGGGCATCCTTACGTGGACATCTGGCAGGCGGTGAAGCCGTCGGCTCTCGGCATCGAACGCTGGCCGGACGTGCCGCGCACCGCGAACTGGAAGGACGGCGTCTGTGCGGCGCTGGGCGTGGCGGATCCCCGGGAGATGTGGCGGCAGGTGCTCGCGAGCGTCGACAGCTTCGCCGACGTCGAGGTGCCCCTGCTGCGCGCCGTCGAGGAGCTGATCGACTTCGTCACCGCGGCCGATTCGTAACGGCCGCGTCCGCCGGCTGCATAGGGATTCGTGCCACGATGACGGTGTGCCTGTCTGGTTGATCTGGGTGATCGCAGCCGGGGTGTTCGCCGCAGCCGAGACGATGTCCCTCGATCTGGTGCTGATCATGTGCGCGGGCGGCGCCGCTGCCGGTGCGGTCACCGCGGGCGTCGGCGCTCCCGCCGCGATTCAGCTGGTGGTCGCGATCGTGACCGCGACGCTCTTGCTGGCCTTCGTGCGCCCGGTCGCTCGCCGTCACCTCATCGGCGTCGGCACGCATCAGACCGGTACGGCCGCGCTCGTCGGCAAGCAGGCGGTGGTGCTGACCGTGGTCGACGCCCACGACGGACGGGTCCGGCTCAACGGCGCGGAGTGGTCGGCGCGCTCCTACGACCACACCCAGCAGCTGGCGGCCGGCACGACAGTTCGCGTCATGGAGATCGACGGCGCCACCGCCGTGGTCTGGAAAGAGCCATGACCCACACATCGGAGGACATTGGATGAACGCCGCCCTGATCGCGATCCTCATCGTCGCGGTCGTGTTCTTGATCGTGCTGCTGCGCAGCGTGCGGATCGTGCCCCAGGCGCGTGCCGCCGTCGTGGAGCGGCTCGGGCGTTACGTCCGCACCCAGGGCCCCGGCGTGGCCGTGCTGGTGCCCTTCGTCGACCGAATGCGGCCGCTGATCGACATGCGCGAGCAGGTGGTCAGCTTCCCGCCCCAGCCGGTGATCACCAGCGACAACCTGACCGTCGCTATCGACTCGGTGATCTACTTCCAGGTGACCGACCCGCGCGCGGCGAGCTACGAGATCCAGAACTACATCCAGGCCGTCGAGCAGTTGACGATCACCACGCTGCGCAACGTCGTCGGAGCGCTGAACCTGGAGCAGGCGCTGACCAGCCGCGACTCGATCAACACCCAGCTGCGCGGCGTGCTCGACGAGGCGACCGGTCCGTGGGGCATCCGGGTGGCGCGCGTCGAGATCAAGGCGATCGACCCGCCACCGTCCATCCAGGACGCGATGGAGGCGCAGATGCGCGCCGACCGCAACAAGCGGGCGGTCATCCTCGCGGCCGAGGGCCAGCGCGAGTCGGCGATCAAGACCGCCGAAGGGCAGAAGGCGTCGCAGATTCTGTCGGCCGAGGGGCAGAAGCAGTCCGCGATCCTGGCCGCCGAGGCCGAGCGGCAGTCGCGCATCCTGCGCGCCGAAGGCGAGCGCGCGGCACGCTACCTCGCCGCGCAGGGCCAGGCGAAGGCGATCGAGACGACGTTCAACGCCATCCACGCCGCGAAGCCGGATCCCGCACTGCTGGCCTACCAGTACCTGCAGACGCTGCCGCAGATCGCGCAGGGCGACGCCAACAAGATGTGGATCGTGCCGACCGAGTTCGGCAAGGCGCTCGAAGGGCTGTCCCGGTTGGGCGGCGAGGGCGAGCAGCCGTCCTGGCTCGACGCGACGAGTGCCGTCCCGGGCAGCGAGTCGACGATCGACACCTCCGACTGGTTCGACTCGAACCTGCCGCCGGCCCGTGAGCAGCCCGAGGCCGTCAACCTGCGCGCGTCCGACGAGGACCCCGACTCGCTGGCTGCCCGGACGGGCATGCCGCCCGAGCCGCCACTACCTCCGTACACGGGCGCCTAGCCCCGGCCTGTGGCGCGGCCCGCGCTCTTCGAGCGCTGTTGCCATAGAGTGGCAAGATGCTATTGCCATAGACTGGCAACAAGCACGTCGAGGAGGCACGCGAGCGATGCGCATTGCGGGTGCCGATCGACGCGTCCAGCCGCTCGCTGCTCGGCTGCGCGCGGCCCTGACGCCACACGAATGGCGCCGGGTGGCCGGCATGGCGGGCGTCATCGTCGCGCTGCACGTCGTGGGTTTCGGGCTGTTGATGCTGGTCGTCGCGCCGCGGCACCTCGAGCTCGGCGGGCAGACGTTCGGCATCGGCCTGGGGATCACGGCCTACACGCTGGGCATGCGGCACGCATTCGACGTCGACCACATCGCCGCGATCGACAACACGACCCGCAAGCTCATGCACGAACGCACGCGACCGCTGTCGGTCGGATTCTGGTTCAGCCTCGGGCACTCCACGATCGTGTTCGGCATGTGCGTGCTGCTGGGCCTCGGCGTCCGGTCGCTGATCGGCCAGGTCAAGGACGACAACTCGACGCTGCACGACCTCGCCGGCACGGTCGGGGTCAGCGTGTCCGGCACATTCCTGCTCGCGCTCGGGCTCGTCAATCTCGTCGTCCTGGTGGGCATCGTGAAGGTGTTCCGCGAGATGCGCACCGGGCGGCTCGACGAGCAGACGCTCGAGACGCTGCTGACCGGACGCGGCCTGCTCAATCGCATCCTGCGGCGCGCGACGGTCGCGGTGCGCAAGCCGTGGCACATGTACCCGGTCGGCGTCCTGTTCGGGTTCGGCTTCGACACGGCATCGGAGGTCTCCCTGCTCGTGCTGGCGAGCACGAGCGCCGCACTCGCCCTGCCCTGGTACGCCGTGCTCTGCCTGCCGATCCTGTTCACGGCAGGCATGTGCCTGTTCGACACCGTCGACGGCTCGTTCATGAACTTCGCCTACGGGTGGGCGTTCTCCAAGCCGATCCGAAAGGTGTACTACAACCTGACCGTCACGACGCTCAGCGTGCTGGTGGCGATGGTCATCGGCGGCATCGAGCTACTCGGCCTGCTGGCCGACAAGCTGGATCTGCACAGTGGCGCGTGGGCCCTGCTCGGCGCGATCGGCGACTTCGACTACACGGGCTACATCGTGGTAGGCGTGTTCGTCGCGACCTGGCTCGTGTCGTGGCTGATCTGGCGCTACGGGCGCATCGAGGAGCGCTGGGCCGCGCCCGTGCTGGCCGATGACTGAGGCGGATCAGAAGCCGGTCGCACACCACGGGGCTTGCGGTGTCGCGAACATAGCGTCCGCGCGACGTAGCGCGCTCGCCGTGAGCTCGTCGACTAGTCCTGTGACCTGTTGGCCGCGCAGGCTGAAACCGCCCAGGTATGCCGCGGCCAGCGCGCGCTGGTGCACTCGCAGATCGGCACCGTCCACAGTGGACGGTGTGCAGTGCGCGCCGTCCGGCCCACCGTCGAGCACGAACCGTCCTGCCGCGAACCCGCCGATGTCGTCGTCGACCACGTCGAGTACGAGGCGGTCCGTTACGGCGTAGCGCCGCGCGGACAGCGCGGCCGGCGCGTCGAGGATTCGCAGCCACAACCCGTCGCCCGCGTACGTCTGGCGCAGAGCCCGGCCGTCGTGCAACAGCCACCGCAGCGGCTCGTCCGGCGGACGGGTCGTCATCCTGATCTCGCCGACCAGGTCGATTCCGGTGAGGTACGCCCAGAGGTCCCGATACGCGGCATCGCTCGCGGCACACAGGTCGACGACCTCGATTGCTCCGGTGGTGCCGTCGACGTCGAACGCCCCGGCGGGCGTCCACGCGACGTAGCCGTCGACGCCGTCCGGACCTTCGCGCACGAGGCTTGTCGCCAGCTTGGCGCCGCGATCCGGCGGGGGATACCCCCCGAGGCCGAGCCTGCGCTCCCACCATGGCCGCGGGCGGTTGATGTTCCCGGCGCGGAGGTGGCGGGCGACGTCGAAGATGCCCGGCGCCAGCTCGCCCATCTGCGCGGCGTCCACCTGCCGGACGTTGCCGTCGCCGGACGGCGTGAGCGATCCGCCCCGGGTCCGCGGCCGCAGGGTGTACGACGCGGTCGTCGACGACGGCGCGTAGCCGAATCGCCCGTAGATCGGCCACTCGGCGGCGAACAGGATGCTGACCGCGTCCCCGCGCTCGCGGGCCGCGCGCAAGGAGTCGGTGAGCATCGCGGTGAGCAGCCCGCGCCGACGGTGCGTCGCGGCCACGCTGACCATTGCGAGAGCGTCGGCCGGGATGTCGGCCTGCTTGCCGTCGAACGCCGGGACGGTGAGCGTGCGATCCCAGCTGCCGAGCGTGCCCACCCAGCGTCCGTCAGCCCGTGCACCCCATCGCCGCTCGGCGTCCCAACTCAGGCGAATGACATCGGCCCAGCGCTCGTGCTCCTCGCCGCCCGGTTGCTCGAGGAAGGCCGTGGCCATCGTCGCGGCCCAGCCCTTGACCTCGTCGACGGGCAACGGGTGCACGATCTCGACAGCCATGGCGCCAGCCTCCCATCGCGAGGCTTGCCGGCGCAGTCGAGTTAACGCGGCGGCTCGGGGTATGCGGACAGATCCGTCGCCTTGGCGGCGAGCCAGACGTCGCGGCCCGGCGAGATGCCGAGTTCGGCGACGGCAGAGGGGGTGACGTCGACGCGGGCCGGGGGAGAGCCGGACACGGTGACGCGGACCCGATCGGCGAGCGCTGCGACCGACTCGACCCGGCCAGTCCACACGTTGCGCGCGCTGGAGGCGTCGGGCCGCGCCGTGTAGACGATGATCGCCGACGGCCGCACCGCGACCAGTGCTCGCCCTCGAAGTGCTGTGTCGCCGATCGTGACGGTGCCGCCCTGGTCGAGCTCGACCCGGCCGTTGTTCGCCGTGCCGGCGTAGAGGTTGACCCCCATCAGGGCGGCGACGTACGCCGTCGCGGGCCGGCTCGCGATCTCGCCCGGCGCGCCGGTCTGGACGATGCGCCCGCTCTCCAGCACGAGGATCCGGTCGGCGAGCAGCAGGGCCTCGATCGGGTCGTGCGTGACCAGCAGGATCGGCCCGTCGAAGTCGGCCACGTGCCCCCGCAGCTCTGCCTGGACCTCGCCCCGCGTCTGAGCGTCCAGCGCGGCCAGCGGCTCGTCCAGCAGCAGCAAGGCCGGCTCGGACGCCAGCGCCCGGGCCAGTGCGACGCGCTGCGCCTGCCCGCCGGAGAGCTGGCGTGGCCGCTGACCAGCCAGATCGGCGACGTCCAGCCGGTCGAGCCAGGCCGCGGCGATCGTCCGCGCGGCCCGCCGGTCGACGCCCCGCGAGCGCGGCGCGAACGCCACGTTGTCGATCACCCGCAGGTGCGGGAAGAGGCGGTAGTCCTGGAAGACGACGCCGACCCGGCGATGCGCCGGCTCGCGGAACGTCCGCGCCGACGGTTCGTCGAGCACCTCGCCGTCGAGAACGATCCGCCCCGCCGCGAGCGGCAGCAGGCCGGCAAGCGTCCGCAGCAGGGTCGTCTTGCCGGCGCCGTTGGGGCCCAGCACGGCTACGACCTCGCCGGGCGCGGCCTTGAGCGTCGCGTCCAGGCGGAACGCGCCGCGCTCGACCTGAAGCGCCGCGTCGAGGCCCGCGGTCATGACACGGCGGCCGGGCGTAGCCACTCCTCGCGTAACGCCACCAGGATGACCAGCGCGATCGCCATCAAGATCAGGCTGAGCGCCTCTGCCTGCTCGGGGCTGCGCTCGAGCGCCTTCGAGATGAGCGTCGGCATGACCTCGGTGGTCCCCTTGAAACTCCCGTTGAACGTGATCGTCGCGCCGAACTCGCCCAGCGCGCGCGCCCAGCACAGCACCGTGCCGGCCACGAGCGAGGGCGCGATGCCCGGGACGGTGATCCGCCGGAACACCGACAACCGCGACGCGCCGAGCGTGGCGGCGGCTTCTTCGAGCCCGCGATCGGCCGTGCGGAACGCGCCCTCGGCGGTGATGACGAGAAACGGCATCGCGACGAACGTCTCGGCGGCGATCACCCCGTAACGGGTGAACGGCAAGGTGAAGCCGAACCACTGGTCCAGGTAGCGGCCGAGGACGCCGAGGCGGCCCAGCGCCAGGAACAACGCGACACCGCCGACGACGGGCGGCAGCACGAGCGGCATCGTGACGGCGGCGCGGATGACGCCCAGCCCGCGAAAGCGCAGCCGGGCCAGCATCCACGCCAACGGCACGCCGAACAGCAGGGACACGACCGTGCTCGCGGTCGCCGTCTGCAGCGACAACGTCAGCGCGGACGAGACGTCGGAGTCGGCATAGAGCGCGCGCAGCCCGCTCCACGGCGCGCGGATCAGCAACGCGACTGTCGGCAGCAACAGGAATGCCGCGCCGATCGCGGCAGGCGGCACGAGCAGCAGGGGGACGCCGGCGCCGGTTCCCCTGCGACGGCTCACTGCGGGCTGCCGAACCCTGCCGCGGTCAGCACAGCCTTACCTGCGGCGGACTCGACGTAGGACACGAACGCCGTCGCGAGAGCTGTGTGCTTCGCATGCGTGAGCGCCGCGATCGGGTAGTCGGTAGTCGCGTTCTGCGCGTCCGGGATCGCGATGCCGGTGACCTTGTCGCCGGCCGCCCGCACGTCGGTCACGTAGACGACACCCGCATCGACCTCGCCGACGATGACCTTCGCGAGCGTCGACTTGACGTCCGGTTCCTCGGTAACCGGCGTGACGCTGATGTGCGCGTTGCTGAACACCTTGGCCGAGGTCGCGCCGCACGGCACCTGGTCCTGGCAGAGCGCCACTTTGACGCCGGGACGCGCGAGATCGGCGAGGCTGGTGATCTGGGCCGGATTGCTCGCCGGCACGGCAATCTCCATCCGGTTGACCGCGAACGTGGTCGACTGGCCCGCGTTGCCGGCAGACGCGACCTGGTCCATGTTCTTCGTCGCTGCCGACGCGAACACGTCCGCGGGGGCTCCCTGGTTGATCTGCGTGGCGAGCATCGAGCTGGCTCCGTAGTTGAAGGTGACCTTGACGCCGGGATGCGCGGCCTGGAACTGCTTGCCGATCGTGTCGAACGACTCGGTCAGCGACGCGGCCGCGAACACCATGAGCGTTCCGGTGAGCTTCGCCCCGCCGGCCGGGGTTGCGGGCGACGCGCCGGACGACCCGCACGCGGCAAGCGCGGCGATGAGCGGGACGGTCAGCAACAGAGCACGGGCTCGCATGGCTACCTCATCGGGATCTCGACGACGACATTCGTTGACTTCACCGCTGCGATCGCGGTGACACCGGGTTCGAGCTCGAGCTCGTCGGCGGCCTCGCGGCTCATCAGGGAGACGAGCCGATGGGGGCCGGACTGGATCTCGACCTGGGCCATGACGGTGTCGCGCACGACCTTGGTCACCAGGCCGACGAATCGGTTGCGGGCCGACTCGGCCATGACCGGCTGCGGCTCGGGCCGAGGGGACGCCGCGGCGAGCCCCTCGGCGAGGCGGGCGAGGTCGGCGCCGTCGACCACGCGGCGTCCCGACTGGTCGTGCGTGACGGTCAGCTTGCCTGCGTCGGCCCAGCGCCGGATCGTGTCGTCGCTGACGCCGAGGAACTGGGCGGCGTCGCGCAGTCGGTAGGCCGGCATGGCGGCATCATAACCGCAGCCGCGGACTGTTGTAGCTGACTAGATCCGCACATGCGGTCAGATCCAGCTGATGTGTCCGTGCAGGTAGATGTAGCCGACGAAGCTGAAGCCGTCGAGCAGCGAGTGCGCGATGACGAGCGGCAGCACGCGCCTGGTGCGCTGGAACCACCACCCGAAGATGAGGCCCATGACCATGTTTCCGGCGAAGCCACCCCAGCCCTGGTAGAGGTGGTACGTGCCGCGCAGCACGGCGCTGGCGCCGAGCGCTCGCGTGTCCGTCCAGCCGAGCTGGCGCAGCCGGGTGAGCAGATAGCCCACCACGATGATCTCCTCGTAGATGCCGTTCTGCGCGGCATTAAGCAGCAGGAGCGGCACCCGATACCACTCGTCGGGCACGTCGACGACGGCGAGGCTGGCGTTGATGCTGAGTTCGTGTGCGGCCCAGACGAGGACGAGTCCGGGGATGCCGATGAGGGCGGTGAACCCGATGCCCGGCAGGACGTCGCGGCGGGCGCGCAGCCAGTCCAGCCCGATGCCGAGGCCGTGGCCGGCCGGGTCGCGGGCGAGCAGCACCACTGCGAGGAAGGCGGGGACCAGTCCGCTCAGGACGTCGGCGAGATCGTCGAGCAGGTCGAGCACCGGGTAGCTGGTCGCCGATCCGCGCACGACCGTCGCCGTGGTCGCCGCGATGCCGCCCTTGACCGTGATCTCCGCCCGCGTATAGGACAGCAGCGCGTAGATCGCCGACAGGCCGAGCGATACGCCGAGAACGGCGAGGACTTCGAGGCCGTAGCGAGGCGTGATCGTCGCGTCGCGCGAATCGGGCGCCGGGGCAGCTTCGGTCACCGGGACAGTCTGCCCGGTGCGACTGATCAGGCTGCTGTGGGCAGGCGCAGCGACACGTTGGCGCACGCCTCGCACGTCTGCGCAGGGACGAGCCCGGCACGCATCAGCCAGGCGAAGATCGTGCAGCCCACGCAGAACGCGAAGACAGATTCCAGCGTGGCCGCGGTAACGATCATGCCGAGCAGTACCTGGCTCAGGCCGTCGGCGCCGAAGCCGAAGTGGGCGACGACCGTGGCCAGCGACATCACCGCGCCCATTCCCTGCGCGAAGCGCTTCGGCGGGCCGGCCACCGGGTTCGCATGACCGATGCGTGGTGCAGCGACCCGCGTCGCGAACTGGCCGAGCGGGCTCAGCGTCGGACCGGTGAGGACGCGCGCGACGAAGCCGTATGCGAGCGGCACGGTGAGCCACAGCCAGCCGGACCCGACCGCCTTGCTGAGAACGAGCGTGCTCAGACTGAGTAGCAGGACCCCAGCAGCGACTGTCCGGGCGGCCACCTCGTTGACCGGATTGGGGAAGCGCAGCAACTCGTTCACGCCAGCAAGCCTAGCGCTCATGTAGAGGTGCTCGCCTGGTTTATCGGGTGAGGGCAACATTGGGGGAATCCGAGCTTCGTCCTGTTAATCCGGCATGATCGGCGAGTCGGGAAAGATGTGTTGCACGTTTCGCTGCTTGATGGAATACAGTTCTACTCGAAGGGGCGCGCGGCACATCCCTCCCGTGCCGCCGCTCCTTCCTTTATGCCCTCGCCGACTAGCCCGGCGCCGTACCGAGTCAGCCTCGGCACAATCACACGGCAAGGGTCACCTGGGTTCCCGAGTCCAGCGCCGTTGTCCGCGAGCCACAGCCTGCGTAAGTCTGGGCGGCATTGCCCTTGCGACGGACCGCGGGGCGCGCCGGGGGCCTGCGTCCACGAGTCATCCACGAGGCAATGAAGGGACGCCATCGATGCGTCAGGATTCGATCGGGCACGGCTTCACCGATCAGACGTTCAAGCTGCCCAACCCGATGTACTTCCTGCCCTAGTACCTGGCGGGCGTGATGCGCCCCCGGACCTCGCCGAGCCCGATGCGGGCGCCGTCGGGTGCGGGGGCGCTCGCGCTGAGCACGACCTCGTCGCCGTCGTCGAGGAACGTCCGGGTCGAACCGTCGGCCAGGACGAGTGGTTCCGTGCCGCCCCACGCGAGCTCCAGCAAGGAGCCCCGCTCGCGCAGGCCGACGCCGCTCACCGTGCCGGATGCGAACAGGTCGCCAGGACGGACGCTGGCGCCGTTGACGGTCAGGTGCGCGAGCATCTGCGCCGGCGTCCAGTACATGCCGGCGAACCGGGGGGTGCTGATCAGCTCGCCGTTGAGCCGTACGTCGAGGTCGATGTCGAGCCCCCATGGATCCGACGTGTCGTCCAGGTAGGGCAGCGGAGCCGGATCACGTCGTGGCCCCGGCACCCGGGCGGCTGTCAGCGCCTCCAGCGGCGTGATCCACGCCGATACCGACGTCGCGAAAGACTTGCCGAGAAACGGCCCGAGCGGGACGTACTCCCACGCCTGGATGTCTCGCGCCGACCAGTCGTTGACCAGGCAGACGCCGAAGACGTGGTCGGCGAACGCGGCAAGCGGCACCGGGTCGCCGAGCGTCGACCCGGACCCGACCACGAAGCCCACCTCGGCCTCGAGATCCAGCCGCCGGGACGGGCCGAAGACGACCGAGCCGTCGGCGTCGCGGGCCTGCCCGGCGGGACGGCGGACATCCGTGCCGCTGACCACCACGGTGCCGGACCGGCCGTGGTAGCCGATCGGCAGGTGCTTCCAGTTGGGCGTCAGGGGCTCCTGGCCGGGCCGGAAGATCCGCCCGACGTTCGTCGCATGCTGCTCGGAGGCGTAGAAGTCCACGTAGTCGCCGACCGTGAACGGCAGCAGCAGCTCTAGGCCGCCGAGCGGCATGAGCAGTGCCTCGACGGCCAGGCGGTACGCCTCGTCGCTGAGCCAGGACGTAGCCAGCGAGCGCACGGCGGTCCACGCCGGACGGCCGGCCGCGAGAAACCGGTCGAGCGACCCGTCGGCGAACACAGCGGCGTACTCAGTTGCCAGGGCCTCGGTCGCCTGCGTCAACGACAAGGCGTGGTCGCCGATGCGCACCGCGGCATGACGACGGCCGGCCGAGTCGGCGAACGATCCGTAGGGCAGGTTGCCCAGCCCGAACGGATGATCCGGGCCGAGCTCCAGCCACGTCACGGCACGCTCACCAACCCCATTCCCAGCAAGTCGTCGATCGGTTCGGAGATGCTGCAGGTGCCGAACGAGCTGAACAGCGCGCGGGTCGCCAGCACGTCGGCGGGCGTGAGATCGGCGATCCGGTAGGCGAGGGCATGCGGGTCACGCTCGGCCAGCAGCGCCGCCGTCGCACCAGGGCTGCCCGTCGCGGCCGCGACCCGGGCAGCGAGCGCGATGTTGAGGAAGCCGTGATGCTCGAACAGCGTTGCCGGGTCGCGCTGCCGGACCGCGTGATGCAGGCCCGCAGTGCACTTGAACGCGAGGCGCTCGGCGGCGCACAGCACGATCGGCTTGGCGAGGTTCTCCTCGGTCTGGAACGCCTCGATCGTCGTGCCGCCGGTGCGCAGTTTCAGGCGCACGCCGGTCGGCGCCAGATCGTGCACGTAGTGCTCGTTGACTCTCTGCACGGGGATCTCCAGGTACACCAGGCGGTCCTCGGCGAGCAGCGGCGTGAGCTGCCGTAGCGCGTCAGGCAGGTCGTGAACGCCGAGCGGGATCTCGATCGCCGCCAGGTTCACGTGCGCGCAGCTGCCGGCCCAGTCGAGCGCCCGGCGCAGGCCGTCGAATCCGTCGACGACCACCATCGACACGTCGACGCGATCGATGCCGCGACGGGCGACGAGAGCGTCGACGGTGGTGATCCGGGCCGCGGAACATACGAACGGCCCGATCATGTCGGCGTACCAGGCCGCTCGGTGGGTGAGGTGACCGACGACCGCCGACTGCACCGGCTCGTCCTGCGGCGGGAACATGGACGCGTCGTCGAACAGGCCGGTGAACAGCCCGGGTACGTGGGCGCCGATCATGGTGCGCGGCCTCCCGTCCAGGACCACGCGTACGCACCGTCGTCCGCGGCGCGGCCGCCCTCGCCCAGTTCGAGCGGTCGGAACGTGTCGACCATGACCGCGAGCTCGTCGAAGAACTGCACGCCGATGCTGCGCTCGTACGCGCCGGGTTGCGGGCCGTGCGAGTGCCCGCCCGGGTGTAGCGAGATGGAGCCCTGGCCGATGCCCGATCCCTTGCGCGCCTCGTAGTCGCCGCCGCAGTAGAACATCACCTCGTCGCTGTCGACGTTGGAGTGGTAGTACGGCACCGGGATCGACAGCGGGTGATAGTCGACCTTGCGCGGGACGAAGTTGCAGATGACGAAGTTCTGCCCCTCGAAGACCTGGTGCGCCGGCGGCGGCTGGTGCACCTTGCCGGTGATCGGCATGAAGTCGGCGACGTTGAAGACGTACGGGTAAAGGCAGCCGTCCCAGCCGACGACGTCGAACGGATGCTTGGGGTAGACGTAGACGGTGCCCGCGATGCCGCCCGGCCCGCTGCCGCGGTGTTTCAGGTACACCTCGACGTTGTCCTCGTCGACGACCTCGGGCTCGCCGGGACCGCGCAGGTCGCGCTCGCAGTACGGCGAGTGTTCGAGCAGCTGGCCGTAGCGCGAGAGGTACTTGCGGGCTGGGGTGATGTGACTGTTCGCCTCGATGCAGTACGTGCGCAGCGGTTCGTCGCCGGCCGGCAGCCAGCGGTGCGTGGTGGACCGCGGCAGCATGACGTAGTCGCCCTGCCTGGCGTCGACGTGCCCGAACACGGTCTCGACCCTGGCGGCGCCCGACTCGACGTACACGCACTCGTCGCCGATGGCATTGCGGTACAGCGGCGACGGGCGGCGGGCCACCGCGTAGGAGATTCGCACGTCGGCGTTGCCGAGGACGAGCCGGCGTCCGGTCACGACATCGACGTCGGCGGCCGTGCCGTCGAATAGGTCGTGCAGCCGCAGGTGGCGCGCGAGCAGCGGCTGGTTCGGAGTTGTGGCGAGATCGGGCAGCTGCCAGGGCCGCGCGTCGACGATCGCCGACGGGATCTCGCGATGGTAGAGAAGCGACGAATCGGCCGAGAAGCCCTCCTCGCCCATCAGCTCCTCGTAGTACAAGCGGCCGTCGGGCGCACGATGCTGCGTGTGCCGCTTCGGCGGCACGCTGCCCCGCTGCCGGTAGTACGCCATCACCCGTCCTTCCGCCGCAGCTGAACCGCTCCGCCTCGATCTATACCGCGCGCCCCATCGTGGCGCACCCGGATTACGTAATGGGGACGACTGGGCCGCGAATCACTCAGGACGGTACGTTGCGCGCCATGGAACCGGCCAGCACCGTCGCGGACTCCGGCGGCGTCGTGTTCCGGCTGCCCGGCGCCGAGCACGCGGCCACCGAGGCCCGTCTGTGGCTGGATCTGGAGCACCACGTGGATCCGACGCCGATGCGGTGCGTGGACGGCGGCTGGGAACTGGCGATCACCCGCCCGCCGGTACGGCGGGTCGAGTACCTGTACGCGCTGACCCTCGCCGACGGGTCACAGGAGATGGTGTGCGACCCGACGAACCCGAAGCGGGTCATGACGGCGTTCGGAGAGCACTCGGTCGTCGAGTTCCCCGACTATCGCCCGCCGGCCTGGCTGACCGCCGACGCCGAGGCCGGCCGGACCACCTCGCTCGTCGTCCGCGCGCTCGACCTGCGCCGGCCCTTGCCGATCACCGTCTGGACGCCCGACGGATGCCACGACGGCGCGCGCCTGCCGCTGCTGCTCGTTCATGACGGCCCGGAGTTCGACCGGCTCGCCTCGTTCACCAGGTTCAGCGCCGCGATGATCGCCACCGGCCGGCTGCCCGCACACCGCGTGGCGCTGCTCGGCCCGGGCGACCGCAACCGGTGGTACGCGGCGTCGCCGAGCTACGCACGAGCCCTGAACCGCCTCGCCCTGCCGGCGATCCGCGGCGCCGTCGCCGTCGACGGTGCGCTGGTGCTTGCCGGCGCGAGCCTCGGGGCGCTCGCTGCCCTGCATGCGGCCTTCACCCAGCCGGACACCGCGGGCGCGCTGTTCCTGCAGTCAGGCAGCTTCTTCCGTCCCGACCTCGACGCGCAGGAGCGCTCTTTTACCGGCTTCGCTGCCGTAACGGAATTCGTCGAGAGCGTCGAGGCAGCCGACGAGGCGGCACCGGCCCTGCGCATTGGCATGACGTGCGGCGCCGCCGAGGAGAACCTGGCCAACAACCGGGCGATGGCGCGCACGCTGGCCCGGCTGGGCCACGAGGTGACGTTCACCGAAGTGCCTGACGCGCACACCTACGTCGGCTGGCGAGACGCGCTCGACCCGCACCTCGTCGACGTCCTGGCCGAGGCATGGCGCCGATGAGGCGGGAGACGTCGGAGATCGGCGGGGGCGGCACGGTGATCAGCTACGGCCACTGGGGGCGTCCCGTCCTGGTGTTCCCGTCCGAGCAGGGCCGGGCCTACGACTACGAGAACAACGGCATGGTGGACGCAGTCGCCGACCTGATCGACGGCGGGCGGGTGAAGCTGTACTGCGTCGACTCGTTCGACGCGCAGACCTGGTCGCGCGCCGAACTCCCGCTCGAGGAGCGCGCCCGTCGGCACGGGGCGTACGAGTCGTGGATCGTCGACCACGTCGTGCCGTTCGTGCACGCCGACTGCGGCGGTCCGAGCGACATCGCGACGACCGGCTGCAGCCTCGGCGCGTTCCACGCGGTCAACTTCGCGCTCAAGCGCGCCGACTTGTTCCCGCTCGCGATCGGGCTGTCCGGTAACTACGACGCCTCGGCCTGGAACGCGTGGGGCGAGCGCGGCGACGCGACCTACTTCAACAACCCGGTCGACTACGTCGAGCACCTCGGCGGTGATCACCTGGACTGGCTGCGCTCGAGGCTGGCCATCGTGCTCGTCGTCGGGCAGGGCGCGTGGGAGACGCACCCGACCGGTGCACTGCCGTCGACCCGCCAGCTCGCGGGGCAGCTGCAGGGCAAGGGCATTCGCTGCGAGCTCGACCTGTGGGGGCACGACGTCGCGCACGACTGGCCCTGGTGGCAACGCCAGCTGGCCCATCACCTGCCCAGGTTCTGCTGAGCCTCGACAGGCCGCGGTCGACCCGGCTAGCGTCCGAATCATGGCGGGGGAGCAGCGAGCGATCGAGCACCTGGTGGGCCTGCTGCTGGGTACCGAGGACGACTGGCCCAGGGTCTACGAGTCGCTGCTGGGCAAGGTCGGCCCGGTGCGTGACGCCGCCGGACGCGACCACGTCTTCGCCGCCGAGCGGCTGACCATCGAGCCGTTCTCGCTGCGCGCCAAGCCCCGGACCGGGCTGATCATCGACCGGCTCGCGTACTGGTACTACCACCCGCGCGAATGGCTCAAGAAGGTCGCGCTGATGGACGACGTGTATCTGCTCAACTCGCCGTTCACGTTCCAGTCGATGGAGAAGCACGCCGCGTACTGCGCGATGATGCGACTCGGCCTGAAGGTGCCCGAGACCGTCCTCGTCCCGTACAAGAACCCGCTGGACAACGCGCGGTACGCGTACACGTCGGCGCAGTACAACCGTCCCTTCGACTTGGACGCGATCGCGGCCGAGATCGGGTACCCGCTCTACATGAAGCCGTACGACGGCGGGGCGTGGCGGGGAGTCTCGCGAATCCGCGACGTGGCCGAGCTGCATCGCGCGTACGACCAGTCTGGCGAGATGCTCATGCACCTCCAGGCCGCCGTCGACGGGTTCGACGTGTTCGCGCGCGCCCTGTCGATCGGCGCCGAGACGATGGTGATGCGCTTCGATCCGGACGCGCCGATGCATGAGCGGTACCGGGTCGAGCACGAGTTCCTCGATGCGGCCGCCGGCGACGAGGTCGTGACGATCTCGCGGACGGTCAACGCGTTCTTCCGGTGGGAGTTCAACTCGTGCGAGGTACTCGTCAAGGACGGCGAGGTCTACCCGATCGACTACGCCAACGCGTGCCCGGACGTCGCCGTCACGTCACTGCACTACTACTTCCCGTGGGCGATCCGGGCGCTGGTGAAGTGGACCGTGTTCTGCCTGGTCACCGGCCGCCGTCCCCGGCTCGACCTCGACACCCGGGCGTACTTCGAGATAGCCGACCGCGACGACCTCGACTACGAGCACAAGCTCGCCGCGTACCGCCGGCTGTCCGACGCCTACTTCGATATCGAGCGGTACCGGGACTTCTGCGACCGGCACCTCGCTGGGCTCGACGAGCAGGTGCTCGACTGGATGAGCGGCCCGCACTTCTTCCGCGTCCTGCTCGACACCGTCCGTGCCACCTACCCCGCGCACGAGCAGGATCGGTTCCTGGACCACTTCCGCGGACTGGTCGGCATGTGGATCACCGACGAGACCAAGCGCCTGCGGGCGCCCTAGCTGCGTTCACCGATCGGCACGAACGCGCGCTCGGTGGGGCCGGTGTAGAGCTGACGCGGGCGGCCGATCTTCGTGTCCGGGTCGTTGATCATCTCGTGCCACTGGGCGATCCACCCGGGAAGCCGGCCGATGGCGAACAGCACCGTGAACATCTTGGTCGGGAAGCCCATCGCCCGGTACAGCAGGCCCGTGTAGAAGTCGACGTTCGGGTACAGCTTGCGCGAGATGAAGTAGTCGTCGGACAGCGCGACGCCTTCGAGCTCGACGGCGATGTCGAGCAGGTCGTCGCGCTTGCCGAGCGCAGAGAGAACCTCGTCGGCTGCCTGCTTGATGATCGTCGCGCGGGGGTCGTAGTGCTTGTAGACGCGGTGCCCGAAGCCCATCAGCCGCACGCCCGGCTCCTTGTCCTTCACCCGCTGCACGAAGCTCGCCACGTCGCCGTGATCACGCCGGATCCCGACGAGCATCTCGAGCACGGCCTGGTTGGCGCCGCCGTGCAGCGGCCCGAACAGGGCGTTGATGCCGGCCGACACTGAGGCGAACAGGTTGGCGTGCGACGAGCCGACGAGGCGGACCGTCGACGTCGAGCAGTTCTGCTCGTGGTCGGCGTGCAGGATGAAGAGCAGGTCCAGCGCGCGCACGATCACCGGATCGAGGTCGTATGGCTCGGCCGGGAAGCCGAACGTCATCCGCAGGAAGTTCTCGACGAGGCCGAGCGAGTTGTCCGGGTAGAGGAACGGCTGGCCGACCGACTTCTTGTACGCGTAGGCGGCAATCGTCGGCAGCTTGGCGAGCAGCCGGACGATGGACAGCTCGACCTGGTCGTCGTCGAACGGGTTGAGTGCATCCTGGTAGAAGGTCGACAGGGCCGAGACCGCCGAGGACAGCACCGGCATCGGGTGCGCGTCGCGGGGGAAGCCGTCGAAGAAGCGCGTGAGATCCTCATGCAGCAGGGTGTGCCGCCGGATGCGGTCGGTGAATGCGCTGAGCTGGTCGGCAGTCGGCAGCTCGCCGTAGATGAGCAGGTAGCTGACCTCGATGAACGACGAGCCCGCCGCGAGCTCGTCGATCGGGTAGCCGCGGTAGCGCAGGATGCCCGCGTCGCCGTCGATGTAGGTGATCGCGGACGTGCATGCGGCCGTGTTCGCGAAGCCGGGGTCGTAGGTGACCAGCCCCGTCTTGGCGAGCAGCGGGGAGATGTCGGCGCCGGGCGCACCCTCTGTGGTAGGCACGAGGCGCAGTTCGAGATCGTCCCTGCCGGGATGGCGCAGGGCTACGGATTCGGGCATCTGGACGGCTGTGTCCGTCATCGGTGGCCCCTCTCTTTCGGCGGTGCCTCCGACAGTACTTCGCGAAATGTCGCCCTAGCCGTCCTTCGCGCGAGGTGTGAGATTCTGCAAGCGGACCTGGGCGCGGGCGATGAGCCGCGACTGCTCGTCAACGATCTCCACCAGCCACAGTTGTTGGCTGCGCCCGCGGTGGATCGGGGTCGCCGTCGCGTTCAGCGTGCCCCCACGGACGGCGCGCAGGAAGTCCGTCTGGTTGGAGACGCCAACGACGTGGCCGCGCTCGGCGAACCAGAGCGACGCGCCGATACTGGCCGCCGTCTCGGCCGCGGCGCAGTACACGCCGCCATGCACGATCGCGTCCGGCTGCAAGTGATCGGGGCTGACCTGCCACGAGAGCCGGACCATGTCCGGGGACGCCTCGACGACGTCGAGGCCGAGCAGCTTGATCAGACCGACTTCGAGAGGGTTCGACACGGACTCGAACCTAATGCCGTCGGCGCCGGCCGTCCGTCTACCCTCGTTCATCGTGAGTGCGCCCTGCCAGATCCTGCTCGTCTGCGGCAGCCTGCGCGAGGCGTCGACGAATGCGGCGGCGTTGCGGACCATCGTTGCCGCGCCCGTTGCCGGCGTCACCGCAAGTCTGTTCGACGGCCTGGCGCTGCTGCCGCATTTCAATCCGGACGACGACGCCGCGCCGCTACCCACTTCAGTCGCGGACCTGCGGGCACGTATCGCTGCCGCGGACGCCATCTTGTTCTCCACCCCCGAGTACGCCGGCGCGTTGCCCGGCTCGTTGAAGAACCTGCTCGACTGGACGATCGGCGGTGGCGAGATCTACCAGAAGCCGGTGGCCTGGATCAACGTGTCGACCATGCCGACCGGAGCCGCAGGCGCCCACGCGTCCCTTCGGACAGTGCTCGGCTATGCCGGCACGCGGATCATCGACGCCGCGTGCGCGCAGATCCCGGTGGCGCGGCATGCCGTCGGCGACGACGGGCTGATCCACGACGACGCCCTGCGCCGCGAGATCGCTGCCGCCGTTGCCGCACTCCGAGACGGCGCGGACCGCTAGTCAATACATCGGATGTCTCGTCATCCAGCGGTGCGATAAGGGCCTACTCACGTCTCAACACGTCCGAGCGCCGAGCCCAAATCAGGCTTCATATGAAATCAGCCGGTGACGCCCGGACAACATATGTGAAGTCGTGAGAGTGCGGGCAGGCGACTCGGCACACGACCAATCAGGACCGCACATGAATCACCAGGTCCGGAATCGGCCCGATGTCTTGACTCATCCGATCTCTAGTGTTTGTCTGACCGCGACACACTCGCTGGAGGCGGAGCCGCTATCGGCCATCGGGATCGGTGCGGCTCGGTTCGGGGGCAGCGGCGCCGTGCACGGCGTAGAGGAGCCTCCATGCGAACGAAGCAGCCCGCCATTCTTGCCATCGGCACGCTGCTGTGCCTGGGCGTGACGCCGGCTCCGGCAACCGCGACACCGACGCAGCCGTGGCTCGACGCGTCGCAGTCGCCGGAGAAGCGCGCCGCCGATCTGGTCGCGCAGATGACACTCGACGAGAAGATCACCGAGTTGCACGGCATCCAGAACTCCGAGCACCGCCGCTTCGTCCCGGGCATCGACCGCCTGTCCATCCCGCCGCTCGTCATCACCAACGGCCCGGCCGGTGTCGGCCCGGGCGACGATCCGCAGCAGCCGCCCGCAACTGCCTTGCCCGCGCCGATCTCGCTGGCGGCATCGTTCGACCGCTCGCTCGCCGAGCAGTACGGAGTGATCACCGGCGCCGAGACGCGCGACCTTGCCGAGAGCCTGCTGGAGGGTCCCGACATCAACATGGCCCGCGTCCCGGTCAACGGCCGCACGTTCGAGGGCTACGGCGAGGACCCGTACCTGGCCGGGCAGTTGTCGGTGGCCAACATCGACGGCATCCAGAGCCAGGGCATCATCGCCGAGGTCAAGCACTACGCGGCGAACAACCAGGAAGCGAACCGGTTCGCCGTGAACGAGGTGATCGACGACCGGACCCTGCACGAGATCTACCTGCCGCACTTCGAGGCGTCGGTCAAGGACGGGCATGCCGGCACGGTGATGTGCGCGTACCCCAAGGTCAACGGCACCTTTGCGTGTGAGAACGACCCGTTGCTCAAGACGGTGCTGCGCGGGCAGTGGGGCTTCGACGGCTTCGTGCAGTCGGACTTCGGCGCAGCGCACAGCACGGTGGCCTCGGCCGAGGCGGGCATGGACCTGGAGATGCCGACTGGGCCCTTCTATGGCGACGCCATGAAGCAGGCCGTCCTCGCCGGGCAGGTGAGCATGCAGACCATCGACACGCTGCTGATCCGCCGGTTCACCGTCATGATGCGGTTCGGCCTGTTCGACCGCCCGCTCACCAAGTCGCCGATCCCGGTCGAGGCCGACGGCGCATTCTCCCGCTCGGCCGCCGAGGACGGCACGGTGCTGCTGAAGAACGATTCCGGCCAGCTGCCGCTTGACGCGTCCGCGCTGCATTCGGTCGCGGTGATCGGGCCGTACGCCGGAGCAGCGAAGACGGGCGGCGGGGGCAGCTCGCACGTCGTGCCCGAGTACACGGTTAGCCCGGTCGACGGCATCAAGAGCCGGGTTGGCCCGGACGTGACCGTGTCCTACAACGACGGCAGCGATGCCGCCGCGGCGGCCGCGGTCGCGCAGTCCGCCGACGTCGCGATCGTGATGGTCGGCGACAACGAGACCGAGGGCAGCGACCGGTCGAGCCTTGCCCTGTCCGGCAACCAAGACCAGCTCGTCGAGTCGGTCGCTCGGGCCAACCCGCACACGATCGTGGTGGCCAAGAGCGGCGGGCCGATCCTGATGCCGTGGGCCGGGCAGGTCCCGGCGATCGTCGAGGCGTGGTACCCCGGCGAGGAGGACGGGAACGCGGTGGCCGCCGTGCTGTTCGGCGACGCCAACCCGTCCGGCAAGCTGCCGATCTCGTTCCCGAAGGCCGACGGCGACGTCCCGGCGCACACGCCCGAGCAGTACCCGGGCGTCAACGGGACCGCCACGTACTCCGAGGGCTTGCAGATCGGCTACCGGTGGTACGACGCGCAGAACATCGCCCCGCTGTTCCCGTTCGGGTACGGCCTGTCCTATACGACATTCGCGTTCAGCCACCTCACCGTGTCGCCGGTGCTGGTCCCGGGCGGCAACGTCAGCGCCAGCGTCGACGTCACGAACACGGGTTCGCGGGCTGGCGCGGATGTCGCCCAGGTGTACGTCGCGCAGCCCGCGTCCACCGGTGAACCGCCGAAACAACTCGTCGGGTTCCAGAAGGTCGAGCTGGCACCGGGGCAGACGAAGCACCTCACCTTCACGCTGGGCCAGCGAGCGTTCTCGACGTGGAACTCCGCCGCACAACAGTGGTGGACGGCTGACGGCCAGTACGGCGTCTACGTCGGCGACTCGTCGCGCAGCCTGCCGCTGCACGGCTCCGTCGCGATCGACCAGACGTTCGGCACCCAGTCCCTCGGCGTCAGCGCACCGCACCTCGCGGTGAGCGGCTCGACGGTTCCGGTCACGACGACGTTCACCAACACGGGCGACTTCGCGATCGGCAACGTGGCGGTCTCGCTGAGCGCTCTGTCCGGCTGGACCGCACAGGCCACGAGCCCGGCGTCGTTCGACACCGTCGCCCCGCGCTCGTCGGTGCACACCACGTGGCAGGTCGGCGTGCCGGCGTCCGCAACACCGGGACGCTTCGCCCTGAACGCTTCCGCGACATACCACAACAGCGCGGGCTCCGCCACGGCGAAGGGCACTGCCGAAGTCAACGTGCCGTTCGCGTCGCTGGCCGCGGCGTTCGACAACACCGGAGTCACCGACGACGCCAACCCGGCCGCGGGCGCGTTCGCCAGCAGCGGCAAGACGTACTCGGCGCAGGCGCTCGCCGCGGTCGGCGTCGCCTCGGGCGCGCTGAGCTACGGCGGGACGACGTTCACCTGGCCGGCCGTGGGTCATCCCGACAACGTCGAGGCGAACGGGCAGGTCGTCGGCGCCAGCGGATCGGGTAGCAAGCTTGCTTTCCTGGGCGCGTCCACGAACGGCACTCAGGGCGGCGCAGGCACGATCTACTACGCCGACGGCAGCAGCCAGCCGTTCACGCTGTCGTTCTCCGACTGGTGGGTGCCTGACGCCGACGACCAGGTCGTCGCGACAGCGGCCTACATCAACCAGCCGACCGGCCGCTTCGACCACACCGGCAGCGTCTACTTCGCGTCGGTCCCGCTGCAGGCAGGCAAGACGGTCGAGGCCGTCGCGCTGCCCACCACGGGTGTATCGCCCGGCCCGGGCATGCATGTCTTCGCGATGGAGGTGACCTCATGAAACGGCACGTGCTTGCCTGCATCGTGCTCGCCGCGTCGGCGATCACCCCGGTTGCGACCGCTGCGGCGGCACCCGCTGACTGTGGCGCCTGGATGGACCCGAGCCGCGCACCCGATGACCGGGCGGACCTCGTCCTTGCGCAGATGACGCTGGACGAGAAGGTCGCCATGACACACGCGGTCTCCAACAGCGCGCACATGCGCGAGGTGCCCGCGATCCCGCGGCTGTGCATACCGTCGCTGCTGCTGAACAACGGCTCGGCGGGCGTCGGCTCCGGCGGCCCGTTGCAGCCGAATTCGACCGCGCTGCCGGCGCCGCTCGGCCTGGCGGCGTCGTTCGATCCGAGCGTCGCCCGCGCGTACGGGACGGCCGAGGGCCGGGAGACCCGCAACGTCGGCCGTAACGACATGGAGGGCCCGGACATCAACATCGCCCGGACGCCCCTCAACGGCCGCACGTTCGAGGCGTACGGCGAGGACCCGTACCTGGCCGGGCAGATCGCGGCGGGCAACGTCGCGGGCATCCAGTCGCAGGGCGTCATTGCCACGCCGAAGCACTACCTGGCGAACAACCAGGAGACCGACCGCACGACGATCGACGAGATCATCGACGACCGGACGGTGCACGAGATCTACCTGCCGGCGTTCGAGGCCGCGGTGAAGCAGGGCCACGCCGGCTCGGTGATGTGCGCCAAGAACCAGGTCAACGACTCGTTCTCCTGCGAACAGCAGGCGCTGACCCAGGGCGTGCTCAAGGACGACTGGGGTTTCGGCGGGTTCGTCGTCTCGGACTTCTCGTCCTGCCACAACACGGTGCGCTGCGCCAGCGGCGGCATGGATCTCGAGCTGCCATCCGGCACGTTCTACGGCGACGCGCTGGCGGCCGCGGTGCGGTCCAGCCAGGTGAGCATGGCCAGCCTCGACGACCACGTGCATCGCGTCCTGGCGACCATGTTCCGGTTCGGTCTGTTCGATCGTCCGCAATCCACGTCGCCGATCGACGCAGCGCGTGACGGGGCCACTGCCCGCGCGGCCGCCGAGGCGGGCACGGTACTGCTGAAGAACGCAGGCGGCGTCCTGCCGCTGGCCGGCGACCACTCCATCGCGCTGATCGGGCCTGGCGCGGGTCGCGCCGTGACCGGCGGCGGGGGGAGCCCGGGTGTCGCCCCGCTGTACTCGGTCAGCCCGCTGGACGCGATCAGCCGGCGCGGCGTCCCGGTGAACTACGCGCAGGGCATGGGCCCGGTCGACCTCGGCCCGCAGCCCGCGTTGCCGCCGTCGGCAGTGACCGCCGAGGACGGCACCGACGGGTGGACCGCCCGGTACTACGCCAACACAACGTGGTCCGGTGACCCGGCGCTCACTCGCACCGAGCCGAACGTCGACATGGACCCGAGCGGCGGTGTCCCGGCGCCCGGCCTGCCGCGCAACGGCTGGTCGATCCGCTGGACCGGCACGTTCACCGTGCCCGCCACCGGCGACTACACCTTCCACCTCACCAACCACGCCCGCGCCGGCCTATACCTGGACGGGACGCGAATCATCAACAACGGCGGGGGATTCCCGGGCGTGACCGCCTCGACCACGGTGCACCTCGACGCGGGCACGCAGCACGCGATCCGCGTCGACTGGGCCAAGCCGGACGGCCAGGCGATGATCGAGCTTGCCTGGACGCCACCCGCCGATACGCCGAACGTCGAGATCCAGCAGGCGGTGCAGGCGGCGCAGCAGTCCGACGTGGCCGTGGTGTTCGCCAGCAACAAGGACACCGAAGGCATCGACCGCCCCGACCTCGGCCTGCCCGGCTACCAGGACCAGCTGATCTCCGCGGTGGCTGCGGCCAACCCGCGCACGGTCGTCGTGCTCGACACGGGCAGCCCGGTGCTCATGCCGTGGCTGGACCAGGTCGCCGGCGTGCTCGAGGCGTGGTACCCCGGCGAGGAGGACGGCAACGCGGCCGCCGCGGTGCTGTTCGGCGAGACCGACCCGTCCGGGCGGCTGCCGATCACGTTCCCGAGGAGCCTCGCCGACACCCCAGCCAGCACGCCGGCCCAGTACCCCGGCGTGAACGGGGTCGCGACGTACTCCGAGGGACTCGACGTCGGGTACCGGCACTACGACGCGAACGGCGTCGAGCCGCTGTTCCCGTTCGGGTACGGCCTGTCGTACACGACGTTCCGGCTCGACAACCTCGGGGCGACGCCCGGCGGCGCGACCGTCGCCGTCGATGTCACGAACACGGGTGCACGCACCGGCACGCAGGTCGTGCAGGTGTATGTCGGCGGCGCGGACGGCTCCGGGGTGATCAGTCCTGGACAGCTCGCGCCACCGCGGCGGCTGCAGGGCTTCGCCAAGGTGACGCTGCGGCCCGGCGAGCACCGGCGGGTAGTCGTCGCGCTCGACGCACGCGCGTTCGCGCACTGGGACACGGCATCGCAGTCCTGGCAGGTGGCGGCCGGCTCATACACCGTTTCGGTCGGGACGTCCTCGCGTGACCTGCCGCTGTCGGCGACGGTGCAACGGAGCGCGTCATGACCCTGTCGCGACGTACCTTTCTCCGCGGCGCGGCGGCGGGCGCGCTGGTCGCGTCGTTGCCGGTGTCGGCCGCCTCGGCCTCGGCCGACGCGCCCGCCGGAGCTCGAAGACCGCATGGCGTCACCGGGCGCCTGGCGGGACTTCCTCGCCGGCCAGGACATGGCGTGGACGCGCTTGCCCGCGGCGTTCGGCGAAGCCCCGTTTCTTGGCAACGGCAGCCTGGGCGCGTCGCTCTACAAGCACCCGACGAGGCAGCGCGTGCAGCTCACCCTCGGCGACAGCCGCGTGCACGACCACCAGGACGTTGCCGGTCCGGTCACCAACCTGGGCCAGACCGCGGAGCTGAGCACCGCCGTGTGGGGGCATGCCCGGCTGCCGATCGGCTACCTCACCGTCGAGACCGCGGGCGACGTGACGGGCGTGGCCTTGCGCCTGTCGCTGTGGGACGCCGAGCTCACCGGCACGATCACGACCACCGCCGGCTCGGTCGGGCTGCGGGCGTTCGTGCACGGCACCGACGACCTGCTCGTGGTGGTGCTCGACCCGGATGCGGGGGAGCAGTCCGTTACCTGGTCGTTCACGCCGTACCCGGCGGTCAGCCCGCGAGCCCGGACGAACACGCCGCCGGCCGGGTACCAGCTCAACCCGGACCCCGCACTGACGGTCGACGGCGGCGGCGGCGAGTGCGTCCAGGATCTGGTCGCCGGCGGGCAGACCACCACGGCATGGCGCTTGCGGTCAGATGGCGACGGCACGAGCACGCTCGTCGCGACCGTGGCCCACAGCTACCCGGACGCGACCGCGCAGGCACAGGCCGAGCGCACCGTCGAGAACGGCATCGGGGCGCCGCTGCCGTCGTTGGTCGCGGCGCATCAGCACTGGTGGCACGAGTTCTACCCGCGCAGCTTCGTCTCGTTCGCCGACGCGCGGCTGCAGAGTTTCTAGTGGATCCAGCTCTACAAGATGGCCAGCGCGACCCGGGCCGGACGGCCGGTCATCGGCACCTGCGCCGAGTGGCTCGAACCCACGTCGTGGCCGGCCACCTGGTGGAACCTGAACGTCCAGCTCGAGTATTGGCTGATCCACGCCACGCGGCACCCCGAGCTGGACTCGGTGTCGCGCTCGCTCGACCTCTACCGCGACAACCTCATGCTGAACGTCCCGGACGCCTACCGGGCCGACTCGGCGGCGATCGGCCGCACCACGCAGGAGGACCTGCGCAGCGCGGTCGTCGTCGTGCCGGGGACGATCAGCAAGGCGGCCCTGCCCGAGACCGGCAACCTCACCTGGGTGCTGCACGACGCGTGGCTCGCCTACCGGCACAGCATGGACGACGCCCAGTTGCGGGGCGTGATCTATCCCTTGCTGCGCCGGGCGGTCAACTTCTACCTGCACTTCCTGACCGAGGGCGCTGACGGGCGGTTGCACCTGCCGACGACGTTCTCGCCCGAGTACGCGCTTGCTCCGGACTGCAACTACGACCTCGCGCTCCTGGCGTGGGGTTGCCGGACGCTGCTCGACGCCAGCGACCGGCTCGGCATCGACGACCCGTTGCGTCCACAGTGGACGGACGTGATCCACCGGCTCGTCGACCCGCCGCAGGGCAGCGACGGGTTGTGGATCGGGGCCGGCGTCCCGCTCAGCTCGTCGCACCGGCACTACTCGCACATGCTGTGGTTCTACCCGCTGCACGTGCTCGACGTCGGCGACGCCGCCAACCGGGACCTGCTCGAGCGGTCGCTGGCGCACTGGGTCGGCTTCACGGGCGCGCTGCAGGGCTACACGTTCACCGGCGCGGCGTCGATGAGCGCAATGCTCGGCAACGGCGACCAGGCGCTGACTTACCTGAACACGCTGCTGACCAGTTCGTCCAGGCCAACACGATGTACCGCGAGTCGAGCGGGCCGGTCATCGAGACGCCGCTGTCCGGCGCCCAGTCGCTGCACGACATGCTGTTCACCGGATGGGGCGGCGTGATCCGCGTCTTTCCGGGCGTGCCGTCCTCGTGGCCGGACGTCACCGTGCACGACGTCGCCGTCGAGGGCGCGTTCCTGCTCAGCGCGGTGCGCCGCGGCGGCACGACCCAGTTCGTGCGGATCAAGAGCCTGGCGGGCGAACCGTGCCGGGTGGCTCCAGGCTTGGCCGGCCCGTACGACGTGCGCCGCCTCTCGGTCGGCATGCCTGCTCCGCCGTGGCGCGACCTCGGCGACGGCACTCTCGAACTCGACCTCGAAGCAGGCGACGACGTCGTGATCACTACGCAGGGCACTTCGCCGCGGCTGCGCATCGATCCGGTCGCCGGCACGGGCAACGGCAACGTCTGGGGCCTGCCCTAGCCGAGCAGGTACCGGTACTGGTCGCAGTAGGTGCTGACGGCCGCGCCGACCAGGTCGTTGGCCGCCTGGCCCGACCCGGCGCGAGACGTCGCGCCAAGGACGTCGACCGCGTCGTGGCCGTCGTCGAAGTCCCGGCACGCCGCGCGACCGAGCGCGACCAGCGTGCCGTCGGCGTCGCCGGCGAGCGCGCCGGTCTCGTCGGCCTGGTGCAGGATGCCGAGGTACCGCGTGTCCGCAGCCGTCAGCGGTGCGGCCGGCGCGGAGCTCTTCGCAGCCGGTGTGGCCGGCGAAGATCCGTCGCCGCCCGAGGTGACGACGACCGCCGTCGTGATGGCCGCTGCTCCGATCAGGATCGCGGCTGCAATCGGCCACGTCTGCAGCAGGCGTCGCCGCGACCGCGTCGGCCCGGTCGGCGATGGGGCCGCGGGCGCCGCCGGCTGAGCGGCAGAGGGCTGCGCTCGCGTCGGGTACGCGGTGGCCGCGGCCGGCGCCGCCCAATACCCCTGACCGGACGACTGCTGCTCGGAGTCCGTCACGGCACCCTCCGTTCTCGACCCCGATTGGCATCTCGACTCTGCCACCCAAGGCAGGGTGGTCGATGTCGGTCATTCGGCCAGAGTTGATGATTGACCGATGACGGACGATCAGCGACCGGTCACCATCGTCACGGGCGGCAGCCGAGGCATCGGAGCGGCGAGCGTCGCACACCTAGCTCGTGCCGGGCACGACATAGCGGTCGGCTATCGAGACGATCAGGCCGCCGCGATTCGGGTCGTCTCGACGGCCACGGCCGAGGGTGTGCGATGTATCGCGATCCGCGCCGACGTCACCCGCGAGGGCGACGTGCAGACCCTGTTCGCGACGGCGGCTGAGCAACTCGGCGCCGTGACCGGCCTGGTCAACAGCGCAGGCCTGACCGGCCACATCGGCGACCTGGCCGAGACGCCGGTCGAGATCATCAGGCTGGTGATCGACGTGAACCTGCTCGGCGCCGTGCTCTGCGCCCGGCGCGCGGCCCAGGTCATGTCCCGGCGGCGCGGTGGTCGCGGCGGCGCGATCGTCAACATCTCCTCCGGTGCTGCCACGCTCGGATCTCCCCACGAGTACGTCCACTACGCGGCCTCGAAGGCTGCGGTCGACACGCTCACGATGGGCCTGGCCAAGGAGCTCGCCGACGACGGGATCCGGGTCAACGCGGTAGCGCCGGGCATCGTGCGCACCACCATCCACGCGGCGGCGGGCCAGCCCGACCGAGCCGACCGCCTCGCGTCGCGAATACCGCTCGGACGAGCCGGCGAACCCGACGAGATCGCGCCGGCCGTCGCCTGGCTGCTCGGCCCGCAGGCCGGCTACGTGACGGGCGCCGTGCTGCGCGTCGCGGGCGGCCTCTAGGTCGGCGGCAAATGCCGACGAACCATGATCAACTGATCAGGCGCTCCGAGACGGCGACGCAGATGATCTATCCGGCAGATGATCACGCTGATACCTTCGGGCTTCGGGCGGTTCGCCGGGAGGGCCTGTGGAACACGCACTTGCTAACAAGAAGTCCCGGGCGCGCGGTACTGCCGAGCCGGCACGCCGGGCCGACGACGCGCCGGCGGCCACTACCGGGCGGCGCCATGCGCAGCCCGGGCTGGCACTTGCCGCGCGCGGATCCGCCAAGGTGCGCAGCACGCAGGTGGCGCCCAGCGCGCAAGCCGGACTGTCCGGAGCAGCCGCCGAGCGCATATCCGTGCTCGCGAAGATCGGGCAGACCAAGGTCGCGGCGAGCGCGTGGTCACAGGGTCACCTCGGTGGCGACTACGGCATCACGCTGCCCGAGGAGCTGCGGATCAGCATCGATGTGAAGCAGGCCGAGGGCAACTGGGTGCCGACCGTCACCGACCTCGACGGCCGGTACTCGATCCAGGCCCGCATCCTGCCGCACCAGGCCGATGTGCCGAATGCCGCGGTTGCCACGGCACTGAACTACCAAGCGATAATCGCCGCGCTCGACTCGCTCGGCGAGCCCGGCGGAACCCACAACCACTACTCGCTCAAGGCCGTCCAGACGCACGAGTCCAGGCATGCCACCCGCATCCTGCAGGCTCTAGAGAACACCAGGGCCCGCATCGAGACCGACGTCGCGGCCGCCGCCATACCGGAGTCGGCGGCACCCGACAAGGGAGCTGCGAAGACGCAGATCGAGGCGTCGCCGGCGTTCCTCGCCATCGCCGACAACAGCGCCCCGCTGGTCGCTACGAACGCCTACAACGCGTGGTTCCACGAACTGTTACGGCTGGTCCAAAACGATCACGACACGCACGGACCATGCCAGGCTGCCGAGGAGTCGATCACCAAGCCGCTCAAGCAGGCGATCGAGGAGCGTGCAGTCGCGCAGCGGTGGGTGGGGGCGAAGCCGCAGGTCACCCTTCCGGTGGGAACGGTGCGAGCGGGCCCGCCCGTCCCGGTCGGAGCTGGCGTGGCGGTCGGCCCCAAGCCGCAGATCACCCTCCCGGTCGGCACCGTCAAGAAGGTCTGGCCGCCGACGGGCTGATCGGCTTGGTCATGTCGTAGGCACCGACCTCGTGCCGTCCGGCAGGTGCACGTCGGCCTGCTCGGTGATCTGGATGCTGCACCTCCGAGCGCAGCACTCCCGGCACGCTCGCGTCGGTTCAGCCGCGGACCGCTCCGCGCAGGGTTGACAACTCCCCAGCTGAACCGGTTTATTATCGTGCAGATCACTAGACCGGTTTAGGGCGGAGGAGTCTGTGCCAGCCCGTCGTCCGACCATCTCGGATGTAGCAAGGCATGCCGGCGTGTCCAAGGGCGCAGTGTCGTTCGCCTTGAACGGTCGCGAGGGCGTGTCGAGCGAGACGCGTGAGCGGATCTTGGACGCGGCCCGCGAGCTCGGCTGGCAGCCGAGTCACCGAGCCCGGTCGCTGTCCGTGTCGAGGGCGTTCGCGTTCGGGCTGGTGCTGGCACGGGCACCCGAGCTGATCGGGGCCGACCCGTTCTTCCCGTCGTTCATCGCGGGCATCGAGACCGTGCTCGCGCCGGCGGGTTACTCGTTGCTGCTGCAGGTCGTCTCCGGGACGGGCGCGGAGGCGGCCGGCTACCGCAAGCTCGCGGGTGAGGGACGCGTCGACGGCGTCTTCGTCATCGATCTGCGCACCGACGACTCCCGGATCGGGCTGCTGTCCGAGCTGAAGCTGCCCGCAGTGACCATGAACCGTCCCGACGTCGCCTCGCCGTTCCCCGCGGTATGTGTGGACGACCAGTCGGGCGTCGCGAATGCCGTCGCGCATCTCGTCGAGCTCGGTCATACCCGCATCGCCCACGTGTCCGGGCCGCTGGAGTTCCTGCACAGCCGCAGCCGTCGCGACGCCTGGGCCGCCGCCCTCAAGCGCGCCGGTGTGCCCAAGGGACCGCTGGTCGCGTCCGACTTCACCGCCGCCGGCGGCTCGAAGGCCACCGCGCGACTGCTCGATCGTGCCGATCCGCCGACCGCGATCGTCTACGCCAACGACGTGATGGCCATTGCCGGTCTCGGTGTGGCGCACAACCGCGGCCTGCGCGTGCCGCGCGACCTGTCGGTCGTCGGCTTCGACGGCACCGAACTCTCGCTGCACGTACATCCGCCGCTCACGACGATCACGACGAATCCGTTCGCTTGGGGCCAGGCAGCCGCCACGATGCTGCTCAACGTCGCCGGCCGCGCCGACCTGCAGGCCATCGCGGACGTCGATCTCGCGCCAGGCCGCCTTGAGGTCCGCGCTTCGACCGGCAAGCCCCGTCAACGACGAGCGCCGGCGGCGCCGCCCGGCCAGGCCGGTGTCACCCGTGCCAAAAACCCTCCGATCCGCAAGGAGAAGTGATGAAATGAAGTCAGCAGTCGTGCTCGCCGTGTCCGTCACACTGGCGTTGGGCGCGGTGACAGCGTGCGGAGACAGTGGGTCGGGCGGCGGGGGAGCCGCGAAGGCACGCGGCCCGATCAGCATCTGGTACTCGAACAACGCCCAGGAAGTCGCCTGGGGCAAGCAGATGGTCGCCGCTTGGAACAGCGCGCACCCGGACCAGAAGGTGAACGCGCAGGAGGTCCCGGCCGGCAAGTCGTCCGAAGAGGTGATCGGCGCGGCCATCACCGCAGGCAGCGAACCCTGCCTGATCTACAACACGTCGCCCGCCTCCGTACCGACGTTCCAGCAGCAGGGCGGCCTGGTCCCGCTCGACGACTTCGCCGACGGCGCGTCGTACATCCAGGCGCGCACCGGTTCGAAGGCCGACCAGTACAAGTCGCCGGACGGCAAGTTCTACCAGCTGCCGTGGAAATCGAACCCGGTCATGATCTTCTACAACAAGAAGGCATTCGCGAAGGCCGGCATCAGCACGACGGCTCCGCCGCTGAGCACGTACAGCGACATGCTCGCGACTGCGAAGAAGGTCGTCTCGTCCGGCGCGGCGAAGTTCGCGATCTATCCGGCGCCGTCCAGCGAGTTCTTCCAGTCGTGGTTCGACTTCTACCCGCTCTACGCGGCCGCAAGTGGGGGTAAGCAACTCGTCGAGGACAAGAAGGCGACGTTCGACTCGGACGCCGGCAAGGCGGTCGCCGGGTTCTGGCAGCAGATGTACGCGCAGAACCTGGCCGGCAAGGAGACGCACAACGGCGACGCGTTCGCCGACGGGACGGCGGCGATGGCCATCGTCGGACCGTGGGCCATCGCGGTCTACAAGGGCAAGGTCGACTGGGGCGTGGTGCCCGTGCCGACCGAGCAGGGCAGCTCCGGCGATCAGGTGCCGACGTTCAGCGACGCCAAGAACGTCGCCATGTACGCCTCGTGCAAGAACCGGGCGACGGCGTGGGACTTCCTGAAGTTCTCCACCAGCGTCGACCAGGACGGCAAGCTGCTGGACATGACCGGGCAGATGCCGTTGCGGCAGAACCTGGAGCAGCAGTACTCCGCCTACTTCACGGCGAACCCGGACTACAAGACCTTCGCCGCCGAGGCCGCGAACGTCGTCGAGGTTCCGAACGTGCCGAACTCGATCGAGGTCTGGCAGACGTTCCGCGACGCGTGGACGAAGTCCGTGATCTTCGGCAAGCAGGATCCCGCTGAGGCGCTCGCGGGCGCCGCCTCGAAGATCAGCCAGCTCGTCGCGCAGCAGTGACGGCACGCAGTGTCTAGCTCCGCTGTCGCAGCACCGCGCGGTGGGCGGGCGAAGCGGTTGGCGGCCGTCGTTCTCGGTCGCCAACCGATCGGCCTGCTGTTCGGCGCGCCGTACGCGGCGTTCATCGCCGTGGTGTTCGCGTACCCGTTAGGCCTCGCGGTGTGGATGTCGTTCCACCGCTACTTCTTCACGGCGCCCGGTGTCAGCGTGCCCCGCCCGTTCGTCGGGCTGGACAACTACCGGGCCGTCCTGACCGATCCCGCGGTTCGCCAGTCGTTCGTGAACATCCTGGTGTTCCTCGTGATCAACGTGCCGTTGACGGTGGCGCTGTCGCTGTTGCTGGCCACCGCATTGAACGCGGCGATCCCGTTCCGCGCGTTCTTCCGGGTCAGCTACTACGTGCCGTACGTGACGGCAAGCGTCGCCGTCGTGGGCGTCTGGCTGTTCCTGTTCCGGACGGGCGGGCTGGCCGACCACGCGCTCGGACCGCTCGCCCCCAAGCCGTCGTGGTTGGTCAACGAGCACTGGGCGATGCCGTCGATCGCGTTCTACGTCGCCTGGAAGCAGCTCGGGTTCTTCATCCTGCTCTACCTCGCCGCGCTGCAGAACGTGCCGAAGGAGCTGTACGAATCCGCCGCGGTCGACGGCGCGTCGAAGTGGCGCGCGTTCCGTGCGGTGACCATTCCGGGCGTCCGGCCGGCCACGACGCTGGTCACGCTTCTCGCCGTCATCACCGGAGCGAACCTGTTCACCGAGCCCTATCTGCTGACCGGTGGCGGTGGCCCGAACGGCAAGTCGGCCTCACCGGTGCTGCTGATGTACCAGCGAGGCATCGAGCAGAACCACCCGGACCTCGCGGCGGCGATCGGCGTCATCCTCGTCATGGGCGTGCTGCTGATCGTCGGGATTCAACAACTACTGGAACGGCGGGCTCGGATATGACCCAGACGACGCCCGTCCTCGCCGACGTCGCGCCCGTACCTGACGAGCCGGTCGACACCCACCGGCCGGCCCGCCGCGGCATGGCTTGGCGCATCGTTGCCCTGCTGCTCGGTGCCGTGCTGTTCCTGTTCCCGTTCTACTACATGATCATCGGCTCGCTGCAGAGGTCGCCGGACACGTCCGTCGGCGGTGTGCTGCCGCATCCAGGCGACATGACCCTGCACAACTACGCCCAGATCAACGACGCGATTAGCCTGGGTCGGACACTGATCAACTCCGGCATCTTCACCGGCGGCGTGCTCTTCGGCACGGTCGTGTTCGGGGTGCTGGCCGGCTACGCGCTCGCTCAGCTGCACTTTCGCGGGCGCGGCGTGCTGTTCGCGACGATGGTGCTGCTGCAGGTCATCCCGTTCCAGCTGCTGATCATCCCGCTGTACGTGCTGATCGTTCGCAACTACGGGCTGGGCGACTCCTATCTCGGCATGATCGCACCGTTCGCGATCAACTCGACCGCGGTGTTCGTCTTCCGGCAGTACTTCCTGCAGTTGCCGCCAGACCTCTTCAACGCGGCACGCATCGACGGCGCGAGCGAGCTGCGGATCCTGCTCAACATCGCGCTGCCGCTGGTCAAACCCGCTCTACTGACCGCGATGCTGATGACGTTCATCGGTCCGTGGAACGAGTTCCTGTGGCCGTTCCTGGTCACCAAGCAGCACGACAAGCAGCCACTTGCCGTCGCGCTCGCCAACTACATCAGCACCGTCTCGGGCGAGGCGGCCAACCCGTTCGGCGCGATCCTCGCGGGTGCCTGCGTGCTCGCCGCACCGGCCGTCGCCCTGTTCATCGCGTTCCAGCGGCACTTCGTATCGACCAACCTCGGCTCCGGCGTGAAAGGCTGATCGTTGACCCCATCGAGCGCAACCGACGTCCCGTACCGGCTGACCCGGCTCGGCGTGATCATGCGCGCGGACCCGGCAGCCGATCTCGAAGCCGAGGGTGTGCTCAACCCGGCGAGTGGCCGGACGCCGGACGGGCGGCTGTGGCTGCTGCCCCGCCTGGTGGCAGCTGGCAACGTCTCGCAAGTGGGCCTGGCCGAGGTCGTCATCGAGGACGGCCGGCCCACGGGCGTGCGGCGCGACGGCGTCGTACTCGCACCCGACGCGGGCTGGGAGAGATCGCACGAGCACGCCGGTGTCGAGGATCCGCGCACGACGTGGATCGCGAGGCTCGGCCTCCACGTGATGGCCTACGTGGCGTTCGGACCGTTCGGGCCGAAGCCGGCGCTCGCGGTGTCCGACGACCTGCGCAACTGGCGCCGCCTCGGGCCGCTGCAGTTCGACTACCAACCCGACCTCGACACCGACCTGAACCTGTTCTCCAACAAGGACGTCGTGCTGTTCCCCGAACCGGTGCCCGGACCGGACGGCCGGCCCAGCTACGCGCTGCTGCACCGGCCGACCTGGGACCTCGGGTGGATCCAGGGCAAGTCCGAGGATCTCTACCTGCCCGCCGGGCTGGACGAGCCGCGGCCCGGCATCTGGATCTCCTACGCACCTGCCGAGGACGTCGAGCGAGACGTGCGCGCCCTGGCGCGGGTCAGCCAGCACCGCCTCGTCGCGTTGCCCGTCCACGACTTCGAGGCACTCAAGATCGGTGCGGGGCCACCACCGCTGCGGGTCGAGGAGGGCTGGCTGCTGATCCACCACGGTGTGTCCGGCAGCCTCGCCGAGGGCTGGGCGCCGCAGCGCAATGTGCACTACGCGGCCGGGGCGATGCTGCTCGATCCTGCCGACCCGGCGCGCGTACTGGCCCGCACCGCGCAGCCGCTGCTCGAGCCGTCGCTGGATGAGGAACGTGACGGCACGGTTCCCAACGTCGTGTTCCCGACCGCCATCGAGGACATCGACGGCCAGCACTTCGTCTTCTACGGCATGGCCGACTCGGCCATCGGCGTCGCGTTGCTGGAACGCACCCGCTAGCTCACCCACCCTGGAGGCCACCGTGCACCGGTTCCGCAACATCGCCACCGCCCTCGCGGTTGCCGCGAGTCTGATCGTCGCGCCCGTCTCGTCGTCCGCGTCCGTGCCCGCGCCGTTGACGAACCTGGCGCACCTGGACTTCCTCACCGCGTCCGTGGCCCCGCCCGCGCAGGCCGGGCACAGCACGTACCGGCTCGGCAGCGAACCCGCGATCGGCGTGCTGTGGGTGTACGCCGACCGGCAGGCCGACGGCAGCTACCACCGCACGGGTGGTGGCGCCTACGACGCCGCGACCAACACGTTCGGGCAGGGCTCCTACGACGCGGACGACATCTCCCGGGCGGCCGTGGTGTACCTGCGGCACTGGCGCAGCGTCGGCGATGCGCACAGCCGCGACGAGGCGTACGAGCTGCTGCGCGGGCTCACCTACCTGCAAACGGCGTCCGGCCCGAACGCGGGCAACGTCGTGCTGTGGATGCAGCCGGACGGCACGCTGCACCCGAGCCCGACGCCGAAGGACAGCCCGGATCCCTCGGACTCCGGGGCCTCGTACTGGCTGGCGCGTACGGTGTGGGCGCTTGGCGAAGGGTATGCGGCGTTCCGCGACGCCGACCCCGCGTTCGCGGCGTTTCTCGCCGAGCGGCTCGGTCTCGCGGTCGGCGCGCTCGATCGCGAGGTGCTGACGCGGTACGGGCAGTACCTGAACATCGACGGCCCGCGCGTCCCGGCCTGGCTGATCACCGACGGCGCGGACGCCACGTCCGAGGCCGTCCTCGGCCTCTCGGCCTATGTCGCGGCAGGCGGCGCCGGAGCGGCTCGGATCGCGCTCGCGCAGCTGGCCGACGGCATCTCCGCGATGGGCCACGGCGACGCCGCCACCTGGCCCTATGGCGCGGTCCTGCCGTGGGCGCTGTCGCGTTCGGTGTGGCACGCCTGGGGAGCGCAGATGCCCTCGGCGCTGGCCGCGGCGGCGACCGCGCTGCACCGTCCGCAGCTGCTCGTCCCGGCGCGGGCCGATGCCGCGATCTTCACCCCGCACCTGCTCACCGCGGGCGGGCCGGACAACGGCTGGCTGCCCGCGCCCATCGACGGCACCCAGATCGCCTACGGCGTCGACGCCCGGGTCCAAGCGCTGCTGTCGGTGTCGCAGGCAGCGCATTCGGCCGGCCTGCGCCAGGTTGCCGGCATCTCGGCTGGCTGGTTCTTCGGCCAGAACCGGGCCGGCGTGCCCACCTACGACCCGGCGACAGGAGTCACGTTCGACGGCGTCAGCGCGGACGGCACGGTGAACCACAACTCCGGCGCCGAGTCCACGATCCACGGCCTGCTGACCATGGAGGCACTCGACGCCGATCCGGACGTGGCCGCCGTCGCGCAGGCGAGCGCGCACGTCCTCCGGCGCGACGGCCAGCGCACCGTCGAGGCCGAAGCTGCGCAGCTGGCCGGACCGGCCACCAGCGTGCCGGCCGACCCGGTCTGGACGGATGAGTCGCAGTGGAGCGGGGGAACGTACGTCCAGCTCGCCGAGGGCAGCGAGCTGTCGTGGACAGTGGCCGCGGCGGGCCAGCCGCGGCTGGTGCAGGCGATCCTCGACCGGGTTCCCGGTCCTGCCGCGGTGAGCGAGTTCTCGTCCGGCGGCACCCGCCTCGGCGTGGTCGACTACGGCGGTGGCGGCGCGCAGGGTGACTCGCCCGCGCCCGGTGCGCTGCTTCCGGTCACGGCACCGAAGGCCCTGCCGGCCGGCGCCACGTCGCTCACCGCCCGAACCGAGGACGGCGACGGGCGGCTCGACGCGATCCAGCTGACCCCACTGGTATCCACGCTGGTTGTCGACGGTGGCGGTCATGGCGTCGCTCTGCTCAACAGCGTCGCCGGCGTGCCGCGCAGCGTGGTGGTCAGCGTGCCGGGCACCGGCCCGACCACGGCGACCAGCTACGACAGCAGCGGGCAGCTCTGGCGGACGATGACCGGCACCGGTTCGATCACCCTGGACGTGCCACCGGGCGGGTTCGCGATCGCCCGCCGCTAGCCCGGCAGGCGCCGGTTTTATTCGCTTCGTGCGCGCGCTAAGCGTCGTTAATGTCCTGCGCGCTGGTCTGGACTGCCACCGATTAGTTTCCGGCCGCCGGTCCGTCCTATCAGCGAACGGGCTCTCGTCGATGTCGAGATCGCGGAACTGGCTCCGACTACCTGACGAGAACCAAGAAATCCATACGGACCGCGCACACAGGAGATTCACATGAGTGTTTCAAGAACCAGCGACCGCTCGCGGTGGCTCGCGCTGTATGTGCTCTGCGCCGGCATGCTGATGATCGTCTTGGACGCGACGATCGTGAACGTGGCACTGCCGACGATCCAAGACGACCTGGGCTTCTCGCAGAACAACCTGGCCTGGGTGGTGAACGCCTACCTGATCGCGTTCGGCGGCTTACTACTGCTGGCCGGGCGGATGGGCGACCTGATCGGTCAGCGGCGGATCTTCCTGATCGGGCTGACCGTGTTCACCTCGGCCTCGCTGTTGTGCGCAGTCGCGCAGGATCAAGCCGTGCTCGTGGCGGCGCGGTTCGTGCAGGGCGTCGGTGGCGCGCTGACGTCCGCCGTCATCCTCGGCATGATCGTGACGATGTTCCCCGAGCCTCGCGAGCTCGCGAAGGCGATCGGCGTGTACGGCTTCGTGGCGTCGGCCGGTGGTTCGATCGGGCTGCTCGCCGGTGGCGTGCTGACTGCGGCGATCAACTGGCACTGGATCTTCTTCGTCAACCTGCCGGTGGGTGTCGTCACGGGGTTCTTGGCGGTGCGGCTGGTCGAGAACCGTGACGGGATCGGACTGCGCAAGGGTGCCGACGTGCCGGGCGCCACGCTGCTGACCGGCGGGCTGATGCTCGGCGTGTACACGATCCTGCAGGTCGGCGAGAAGGGCTGGGCGTCCGTCCAGACGGTCGGGCTCGGTGCGGTTGCCGTCGCGTTGCTGGCCGCGTTCGTACTGCGCCAGGCGCGCATCGCCAACCCGCTGATGCCGCTGCGCCTGTTCAAGTCGCGCAGCGTCGCAGGGGCGAACGTCGTGCAGGCGCTACTGGTCGCAGGCATGTTCGGGATGTTCTTCCTGGGCGCGCTGTACCTGCAGCAGATCCTCGGCTACGACGCACTCGGCGTGGGCCTGGCGTTCCTGCCGGCCACGATCGTCATGGGCGCGATGTCGCTTCGCTTCTCCGGTCCGGTCGCGGCCCGGTTCGGCACCCAGCACACGCTGGTCGCCAGCCTGGTGTTCATCGGCGCCGGCCTGCTGTTGTTCGCCCGCACGCCGGTGCACGGCGAGTACCTGACCGACGTCATGCCGGCGATGATCCTGATCGGCCTCGGCGCCGGCCTCGGCTTCCCCGCGCTGATGACGCTGGCGATGTCGGGCGCCACGCCGGAGGACTCGGGCATCGCGTCCGGCCTGGTCAACACCACGGTGCAGGTCGGCGGGGCAGTGGGACTGGCCGTGCTCGCCACGTTCGCCGCAGAGCGCACCGATTCCCTCAAGGCGCACGGCGCGGCGGCCGCCGCGGCGCTGAACTCCGGATACCACCTCGCGTACCTGATCGGTGCCGGGCTCGTCGCGGCCGCGATCGTGATCGCGATCGCGGTGCTGCGGCCGAGTGCGCCCGCCGGTGTCGAGCCTCAGCCTGTTGCGGACGAGATCCCGGTGACCACCGATCCCGTGTACGCCGACTAGATCGCAGCGTTGAACGGCCGCGCCGGCGGCCTTGGGCGTCAACGCGTCCTCGCCGAGTTTCGCGGCGACGACCAGGGTGGGCGCGGCGAGCACGTAGCCCAGGAACTCGCGCCGCCGGATACCTGACCTTCCACGCTCGCTCTGCATGGATGATCCCTTCGCTGCGATCGCCGCATTCTGGCCGAATCGTCCCGTCCACGCGAGCCGAGATGCCAGCTAAGTCCAGCTGGCCGAAAGTGCGCGGAGCTTGGCGTTCCGGCCGCTCGTCAATCGGTCCGGCGCTCGCGAACATGGCGGTATGGACGACATCGATGACGCGCGAGCCTGGTGGGGCGTCGGGCTCGCCGTGGCGGCGGTCGGCTGGGGTGCGCAGCAGTTCGCGCCGCTGCTGCTGATGTACCAGGACGAGCTCGATCTGACGACGACCACGATCCAAGCCGTCTTCGGGCTCTACGTGCTCGGGCTCATCCCGGGCCTGCTGCTCGGCGGCCCGGTCTCGGACCGGTACGGCCGGCGCCGGGTCATGGCCCCGACGCTCGCTGCCTCGGTCGTCGCGACCGGGTTGCTGATGCTCGGCGGGACAGGCATCGGCTGGCTGTTCGCCGGACGCCTGGTCGCGGGGGTTGCCAGCGGTGCGGCGTTCAGCTCCGGGGCGGCGTGGATCAAGGAACTGTCCGGTGCGACGGGCGGCGCCCGGCGCGTCACGGTGGCGATGACGGCCGGCTTCGGGCTCGGCCCACTGGTCGCCGGTGTCCTGGCCCAGTGGGCGCGGGCTCCCACGGTGCTGCCCTACGCGCCGCATCTCGTGCTGGCCGCCGTCGCGTTCAGGCCGGTGCTGCGCGCATCGGAGACCCGCCGTCCGGGTCGGCTTACCGGTCTGCGGCAGCAATTTCGCATCCCGGAGATCCGCACACACCGATTCCGCGCAGTGGTGGTGCCGCTCGCGCCGTGGGTGTTCGGGTCGGCCGCGGTCGCACTGGCCTACCTGCCCGGGCTGGTCAGGACTCACCTCGGCGGACATGCCGTCGCATTCAGCGCACTCGTCACGCTGCTCACGGCGGGCGCCGGAATCCTGGTGCAGCCGCTAGCCCGCCGGATGGATGATCCGGTACGCCCGCGCCTGCTGAGCACCGCGCTGGTCATCGTGGTGATCGGCCTGCTCGTCGGCGCAGCGGCCGCGGCGGCCGCGCAGCCGCTGCTCGTCATCGGGGCCGCTGTCGTGCTGGGCGCCGGTTACGGCTGTTGCCAGGTGTGCGGTCTGCTCGAGGTCCAGCGCATGGCGCGGCCCGATCGCCTGGCCGGGCTGACTGCCGCGTACCAGGCGATCTCCTACCTGGGCTTTGCCGCGCCGTTCCCGCTCGCGTGGGCTGCCCGGGCCGTGCCGGCCGCTGATCTGCTGGTCGCCGTGGCCGCGCTCGCCGCCCTTACCCTCGCCTGGACGGCCGCCCAGGCGCGCTCGTTCAGGCCGGGCGGCGTCCGGTACGTCTAGACCGACGCGATTGTGGGTAGGCACTCCAGGAACGGCCTTTGCCACATGGCAGGCTCGTTCCAGGAGGGTGATGAGTGGATGCGCACTGACTACCGATCAGACAAGCACGATCAGGTCGAGCTCCGGGTACCGGCCGACGGCCGGTTCGTCGCGGCCGTGCGTTCACTCGCCACCGCTCTCGGCGCGCAGTGCGACCTGACCGTCGATGAGATCGAAGACCTGCAGATCGCCGTCGACGAGTCGTGCGCGCTGCTGCTGCCACACGTCCAGCACAGCGGCGAGTGGCTTACCGCCCGGTTCACTCTCGCGCCACGCACGGTCGACTTCGTGGCGAGCGTCCCCGCGGCGGCGGCGGCGCCCGATCGGACCGGCTTCCCGTGGGCCGTGCTGTCGGCGGTCGCCGAACGTCTCGAGGTCACCTCGACGGACGGCCAGCTCGCGATCGGATTCACCGTGCGGCGCGAAGCACTTGCCCAGTGAGCTCGGAGACCGTCGACCGGGGTGCCCAGCGTGAGGAAGCGGCCCGGTTACTCGCCCAACTGCACGCACTGCCGGCAGACAGCCCGCAGCGCAAGGCGATGCGCGATCGCTTGGCCGAGATGCATCTGCCACTCGTCGAGTACCTCGCCCGTCGCTTCGCCCGGCGCAGCGTGCCACTGGAGGATCTCGTCCAGGTCGGGTCGATCGGGCTGCTGAAGGCGATCGACCGCTTCGATCCGGGCCGCGGCCTGGAATTCTCGACCTACGCCGCCCCGACGATCCTCGGTGAGATCAAGCGGTACTTCCGCGACTCCGGGTGGCTGGTGCACGTGCCTCGCCGCGCCCAAGAGTTGCAGACGACCCTCGACACCGCGCGGGCGGAGCTGAGCCAGGAGTTGCGCCGCGCGCCGACCGTCGCCGAGCTGGCGAGCCGGACCGGTGTCGCCGAGGAGCAGGTCATCGAGGCGCTGGACGTCGCCCGCAGCTACAGCGGTGTGCCGCTCGACGAGATCACGGCGCCGGAGTCCGGCTTCGGAGCAGCGATCCTCGCCGACGAGGACACCGAACTGCTGCGCGTCGAGTTGCGCGAGGTGCTCAGGCCGGCGCTCGCCGCATTGCCCGAACGTGAGCAGGAGGTGCTGCTCCTGCGGTTCGGGGCAGGCAAGAGCCAGACGGAGATCGCCGGCATCGTCGGCGTGTCGCAAATGCAGGTCTCCCGGCTCATCTCGCGCAGCCTGACGCGGTTGCGGGAGCGGCTGACCGCCGACGGCGTCGAGCCCTGACCACCCTGGTTAGGGCCGCGAGCCGATGGTAGAAAGAGTCGTCTCATGCGGCTACCGGTCTTTGCCGCACGGGCGCCTGTCTCGTCGCGCATGGAGGCTCCGATGGGCATGTCGCGGCGAGTTGACATCGCCCAACTGTTCGCCACAGTCGCGCGTGACCTGACCGGGCAGCCCGGTATGAGCGCCACAGCGGATCGCGTCGCCGAGGTGGCTGCCAAGTTGATCGGGTGCGGCTGGGCCGCAGTCGGGCGGATGGGGCCGCGCGAGGTGTTGCGGTTCGACGCGACACACGACGATTCCGTGCTCGCGGCCGTGGAGTCGGCGGCAGCCGAGACCGGTGAAGGTATTGCCGCGGATTCGCTGCGCCTACGGAGCACGGTCCGCTCCGACGATCTGACGGTCGAGCGCCGCTGGCCGCAGTTCACCGCGCGTGTGGTCTCCTCGACCCCGATCCGCACAGGCCTTGCGTACTTCCTGCGCTTGGATGACGTCGACCTCGGCGTGCTCGCGCTCTACTCCCGCGAGCCGGGTTTCTTCAACGCCGAGATCCGGGAGCTGGCCGCGGTGTACGCCGATCATGCGGCAGTCGCCTTGTCGCATGCGCTCGACCAGGACCGGGTCGACAACCTCGAGAGAGCTCTCGAGAGCAACCGCGAGATCGGCGTCGCCCTAGGCGTGCTGATGGCCAGCTACACGATTACCGAGCACCAGGCCTTCGACCTGTTGCGCACGGTGTCACAGCGCACCCATCGCAAGCTACGCGACGTGGCCGGCGACGTGGCGCTGACCGGCGCGCTGCCCGACTTCCCGAGCAGGCACGACGCGAACGGTGACGCCGAAGCCGCGTCTTGACTCTTACCGGCGAGCGGGCTGGCCGTGGGATCCGCGCTGGCGGGGATGGATGATCCGGCTCAGCCGGCCGGATCCGTCCGACGTCGTAGGTGCCCCGTCGGTCCCTGCCGCCGTCGCCGGTGCCGCCGTGGTCGGCCCGACCGCCGCCCCTACCGGTTCGCGCTCGACCGGCACTCGCGAGGCCGTCGCCGTCGTCTCGCTCGCGGACGAGTAGCTGGCTGCGAGGCGCTCGTGGTCGCGGACGAGCCCGCGATGCTCGCGGCGCAGCCGGCGGTAGCGCGCGACTCCGCGTCCCATCACGAGCAGCCCTGCGAGGCCCAGGGCGGTCGCGACGAGGCCGGCGACGACGAGCCAGTACACATGGACGTTCCAGGTATAGCCCAAGAAGTTCACGTCGAGCATCGTGTCGCTGTTCTGCGCGATCAGGATGGACGCGCCGGCAACCGCGGCCGCGAAGAATATGAAGCCAATAACGATCATGGTCAGCCTCCGACTTGTGGCGACGCGACATTTCGTCCGGCGGGTGGGCCGGCCGTGCTCGACGTGCGTGGCATGGCCAGAGTCGAGGGCGGCTGCCTGTCTAGCCGACTACCCGGACCGTACCCGTAACTGGTGATCGTCAAACAGCCACCGGCCTCAGCCCATGGCGAGTCGCCGAGCGGCCACGCTCGTCCAGGGGCGACCTCGAGCCGGCTACGAGCAGGACGTCGCCGAGCCCGGTGAGGCTGAGCAGCCGGCTCACGGGGCGGCGGACACCGATGAGCGTCAGCGTGCCGCGATGAGTGAGAAACTCGAAGTGCGCGTCGACGAGCACGCTCAGCGCGGTCGCGTCCATGAAGGTCACGTCCGACACGTCGAGGCGCACGTAGCGGCGCGCGCGACGCTGTTGTTCTTCCAGCGTCGCGGCGAGGGTGTTGGCAACGGCGAGGTCGAGCTCGCCGCTGAGGACGAGCGTCGCGCAGTGTGCGACGTCGTCTGCGTGAACGATCATGCTGACTGGCAGATCCGCCGTTGGCGCTGCGGGTTCCGAGACGATTGCCGGGGCCATGAGAGCTCCCTGGAGTGGTCCGGCGGGTAGCGCATCGAGCCGGAGAACTGGTGAACTGGCAGTCAATGCACTACCCGGGTGTTGGCGGTGCGGCTGTCTGTCCAGCCGTCGTCAGCATAACCCGCGTCCGGCCGCGCGCTAGAGCGACTGCACGTCGGCTTAACGACGTGTGTGTAGTCCATCCGGTCGAGTCAGCTGGGCGGCGGCGGGACGTCCGGGTTCGGGGCCGGGGCCGGGGTCGGCGGCATCGGCGGCGTGGGTATCGGTGGCGGCAGCGGCTCGGGGAACGGCTGTGGTGACGACGGGTCGGGCATCGGCGGCGGCGCGTTCGGATCGATCGGCGGGCTCACCGCCGTCGACGGATGCATCGACCGAGCTTGCCATTCGGTGATGGGCATGATCGATTCTCCAATCTCCACGGCGTCAGCCAGGCCGCCGCAGGTGCCGGGCGAACCAGTCACCGGCGAGGCCGGCGACGCGTTCCAATGCACCGGGCTCTTCGAACAGGTGCGTCGCGTCCGGGACGACGATCAGCTCCCGCTCGCACCGCATCGCGTCGATCGCCTCCCGGTTCAGGTCGATCACGATCGGATCGTGCCCGCCGACGATGAGCAGCGTCGGGGCCGACACCTGTGGCAGCGCTCCGCCGGCGAGGTCGGGACGCCCACCTCTGGACACGACGGCTCGCACGCGGCCGCGATCCTCACTGGCCGCTACGAGCGCCGCTGCCGCCCCGGTGCTCGCGCCGAAGAAGCCGAGTGGCAGACCGGCGGTGCTTGGCCGGTTGGTCACGTCGTCCGCGGCGAGGGTCAGGCGCCGGGCGAGCAGCCCGATGTCGAAACGCAGCTCGCGGGTGCCCTGGTCCAGGACGTCCTCTTGCTCGGTGAGCAGATCGACGAGCAACGTGGCCAGCTTGCGCTCGCTCAGCCGGTTCGCGACCTGGCGGTTGCGCCGGCTGCGCCGGCTGCTGCCGCTGCCGTGCGCGAACACGACGATGCCCTGCGCGTCGTCGGGAACGGTCAGGTCACCGAAGACCGACTCTTCGGCGCTGACCGGGATCTCGAGTTCGGTGACCGGCATTGCTGCGCTCAGCTCGCCATCAGCGTCCGACTGCCCGCTCCAACTGCGCCTTGTTCATCGTCGAACGCCCCCGGACGCCCTTGCGCTTCGCCTCCTGGTAGAGCTGATCCTTGGTGCGACCGCCCGGTCCCGAGTGCGACCGCAGCCCACCACGCCGCGACGACGAGATGTCGCGCTTCGACAACCGGCTGGCCTGCGCCGCCTCACCGGACCGGGCGCGCTCCTTGTTCACCGTGCGTGCGGCGATCTGCTCGGCGAGGCTCTCCGAGCGGCCCTGGTCGATCAGGCTCTGCTTGATGTCGTCGTATTGGCGCTCGCGCTTAGCGCTCCAAGCTCTCTGTGGCATTTTCGTCTCCTTCCCAGTCGCTGCTGGGTATTCCCACACGGTTATAGCGGCAAACCCGTTCGACGTGCGGATCGCGGTTTGCCGGGCGTGCCGAGTGGGTACGTGAGGCTTGATGAGATTCGCGGTCAGCTTGTTCGTGTTCGCCATCGGCGCGATCTTGCTGTTCGGCGTCACGGCGACGCCCAGCGGAGTCAACATCGCGGCGATCGGCGTGATCTTGATGCTGGTCGGCCTCGCAGGACTGGCGATCGGGCACTGGCTCTACGTGGCGCGACGTCGTACCGACCTGATCTATCGCCCGGACGGGCAGACCTGGATCGAGCCCAACGCGCCGCCGCACGATCCGACCGACACCGACCTGTGACCGGCGCGCGCTAACCGGCGAGTGCGGGAACCGGCGCCGGCCGCAGCAGGCGGGGGGTGAGCGCGACCGTGGTGATCACCGAGGCGATCGCCAGGATCGTCATTGCCGACGCGGGGGAGACGTGCTCGGCGACGAGGCCGGCAGTCGTCGCACCGACGGCCTGCATGGTGAGCATCCCGGACGTGTGCAGGCCGAGCGCATGGCCGCGCAGGTCGTCCGGAGTCAGGGCGATCAGGCGGTCCTGCAGCAGCAGGCTGGCGCCGTAGCCAACCGATGCGACGCAGACCGCGACCACGGCGATCGGCGTCGGCAGGTGCACCGCGAACAGCAGGTACGGCACGGCGAGCATCAGCCGCAGCGGACTGATCAGCCGGCGCCGCCACGTCGTGGGCACGAACCGCCCGAGCGCCGTGTCGCCGGCCAGCATCCCGATCGCGGCCGCGACGAACAGCGCGCCGGCCGACCGCGGCGCGTACGGCACGAACAGTGCCTCGCACCCGACGATCAGCCCGTTGGGTACCCACATCGCGAGGTACGCGTCGCGGCGGGCGGGCGAAGACCACAGCAGGGCGTTGCCCGCCCACGTCTCGCGAATCGAGGGCCGGCCTGCCGCTCGGGCCGGGCGTTCGGTCAGACCGGCGCGGAGCAGGACGGCGGATGCCAGGTAGAGCGCGGCGGCGATCAGCAATGCGCCGCGCGCCGACGCCAGCGCGACAAGCGTCCCGCCGGCGGCGAAGCCGACGATCTGCATGACGCCGACGGACATGTTGAACATCGACCGGCCGAGGATGTAGCCACCTTCGGGCAGGATCTCGTTCACCAGGCCCCACTGGACGCCGCTGCCGGCAGCGCTGACCAGGCCGGTGGACAGCACGATGGTCAGCAGCAGCCAGACCGGGCATGCCGGGATCGTCAGGACCAGCGTCGCAAGGGCGAACGCAACGCCGATGGTGACCATCGCAGCTCGCGGCCTCACCCGATCAGCAACCGACAGCAACGTCGCCGCTGCGATGACCTGCGCGAACGACGCCCCGAACATCGACAGGGCCGACAGCAGCGCGGAACCGGTGCGCGCGTACACCAGGGTGCTCAACGCCAGCCCGCTCATCGTCGCGGCGGCGGTGCGCACCGATGTCGCGACGAACAGTGGAGTGAACTCCGCGACCCTGAACACCTGCCGGTAGGTACGCATGCGGAAAGCCTGCGGGGGGCCTCGGCACAGTGGCTAAAGTTTCGCCTGGAGGCGAAACATGGGTGTGTGGCGAGTCGGCGTGGACGAGCTGGCGAGCAGCCGGTTCACCGTGTCGGCGTTCACCGAAACCGTTGCCACGCTGGCGACGCTCGCCGGCGTCCATCCGAATCCCGGAGCCCGCGAGTGGACACAGGCGCACCGGCCCGCCTATCGCGACATGGTCGGTACGGATCCGTTCGCTGCGGCATTCGTGGCGGCGGTGTTCCGGCCGCGATGGATCTCGGATCTGGTCACCGTCCCGCCGCGGCCGGACGATCGCACGTTCTACGACGAGCTACGCCGCGTGCGTGAGACGCCGGCCGCGGTGGCACAAGGCCAACTGGCCGCGGACGGCAGGCTGCCGCGCGCATTGCGCGTCCCCGACGTCGCCGAGCGAAGTGCCAAGCTGCTGGAGTGGGTATGGACGCACGCCGTTCGTGCGGACTGGCCGCGGCGACGGCGGATCTTCGAGGCCGACATCGTGTCGCGGACGCAGCGCCTCGCCACGGGCGGATGGGCAGCCGCACTCGACAGCATGCGTTCGGGCATGCGCTGGCTCGGCGACGGGCGCCTGCAGATCAACACCTATGACAACCCGCCGCGTGACCTCGCTGACGCCGAGCTGATGTACATCCCGTGCACGTCGGGCCGCGGCTGGGTCGCCTGGGACCACGCGAATCGCTACGCGATCATGTACCCGTGCACCGGCATGCTCGCCGACGCGGCCGGCCCGCCGTCGCCCGATGCGCTCGCTCGGTTGATCGGACCCGTCCGCGCGGGCATCCTCGTCCAGCTCGCTGAGCCCCGGAGCACGAGCCAACTGGTCGCGTTGACCGGGTACGTCCTGGGATCGGTGGGCAGCCACTTGAAGGTGCTGCTGGACGCCGAACTCGTGCAGCGCCGCCGAGCGGGCCGGTCGGTTCTGTACTACCGGACCAGCCTCGGCGACCGGCTGGCTCGCACGGTTTGAGCATCGCCGGCACTCGGGTATCAGAAGCCAACTGTCAAAAGCGACGGTCAGTCAACCGTTCCAGGGAAATCAGATGCCTGCTTGGGTGTGGATCTTGATCACTGCCGCCATCGCGGTCGTTGTCGCAGTAATCGCGATGATGGCGTTCAGACAGCGCCGGACAGCCATGCTGCGCGAGCGCTTCGGCGAGGAGTACGAGCGGACCGTCAACGCGCGCGACAACCGCCGCGCCGCCGAGGCGGACCTGCGCGGCCGCGAACGGCAGCGCGCTCAGTTCGAGGTCAAGCCGCTGCCGGAACGTGCCCGTGCTCGCTTCGCCGCGGAGTGGCGCGACGTGCAGGAGCGCTTCGTCGACGAGCCGTCAGCCGCGGTCGTCTCGGCGGACATCCTCGCGTACCGCGTGATGGGGGCCCGTGGCTACCCGATGGAGAACTTCGACGCGCAGGCGGACCTGGTGTCCGTCGACCATCCCGATGTCGTCCAGAACTACCGCGCCGCGCACGCCATCTACGACCGGTCGCAGAGCCAGCAGGCGACGACCGAGGATCTGCGCGCCGCGGTGCTGCACTACCGGGCGCTCTTCGACCATCTGTTGCAGCCGGACAGGGGCGAAGGAGCCGGACGGCACGTTGCCGACTCAGCCGACGAGCGTCACGCGACGGGACGGGGCACACGATGAACGACGACGAGACCGTCGACGGGAGCCGCCTCACTACGGAGCAGATCGCCGCCGCCGGTGACACCTCCACCGATGCGCAGCCGTCCGCAATGGGCGACGCGCGGACGACGCAGCTGCTGGAGGGCGACGAGCTGCACGGCTGGCGCGCATGTGTGCCGGCGAGCGGGCGCAGCTCGAGTCGCGGCTGGCCAGTGGCGACAGCGCCTCGACCGAGGATCTCCGGCAAGGCCTGCAGCGCTACCGCTCCTTCTTCGAGCGGTTGCTGGCGGCGTAATCCCGTCGGCCTGGCCGAGCGATGAGTTCAGCCCGCCTGCTCGGTATGTATCGGTGCGCGATGCGACCGCATCGCCCCGAGGAGGAGACATGACGAGCAGCGATGACCGGGCTGTGCGGGACGCGATCCGAGCCCTGTACACCGCTTGGGGCGCCAACGACGCGGACGCACTCGCCGCGCTGTACGTCGAGGACGCGACCGTGGTGCAGCCTGGGATCTACCGACAGAACCGCGACGAGCTCCGGGCCGGCATGGCCGCGGCCTTCGCCGGTACGTTGCGGAACTCGACGGTCATCGACGAGCCGCGCAGCGTCCGGTTCTTCGGCGACGACGCTGCCGTGGTGGTCAGCGAGGGCGGCGTCGTCCGCGCCGGTGAGACGGAGTTGCCTGCTGAGCGAGCAGTGCGCGCGACGTGGGTGCTGGTCAAGCAGGACGGGACGTGGCGCATCGCGGCCTACCACAACAGCCCCGCCCTGCCCTGATCCGCTACGGCGCTCAGGTGCGCATCATGCCCCGAGTCCGGCGACACGCACCGGGCTGGAGCGGTCCGTTTTCGTACCGTCGCCGAGTTGCCCGGCCGAGTTGACACCCCAGCAGCGGACCGTCTCGTCCGCGAGGAGTGCACAGACGTGCTCGCCGAAGCCGGAGATCGCGTTGGTCGCCGGCAGTTCTGCGATGGGTGCCGGCGTGAGTCGAGGCGTCGTTGCGTCGCCGGCCTGTCTGGCTGCGCTGGTGGCCCCCCAGCAACGGACGGTGTGATCGACCAGGAGCGCGCACGAGTGCGATACGCCGGCCACGATGCTGGACACGTCGGCAAGTCCGCGGACCGGCGTCGGTGCGGTGCGGAGCGTCGTGGTTCCGTCGCCGAGCTCTCCGGACTGGTTCGATCCCCAGCAGCGCACAGTGTGATCGACGAGCAGCGCACACGTGTTGCGGTTTCCGGCGGCAATGGCGGCGACGCCTGACAGGCCGGGCACTCGTACCGGCCTGAGCCGGTTCGTCATGGTTCCGTCGCCGAGCTCGCCGAACACGTTCAGCCCCCAGCAGCGGACCGTTCCGTTCGTGACGATCGCGCACGTGTGACCGGTGGACGCGCTGACCGACAGCACGCCGGAGAGCACGCGCACCGGCGTGCGCCGATCCGTTGTCGTGCCGTCGCCGAGCTGGGCGTACCGGTTCGATCCCCAGCAGCGCAGCGAGGCGTCGATCAACGCACAGGACGTGTCGCCTTGCGCGCTGATCGCGGTAACGCCCGACAGCCCCGGCACCCGCTCGGGTCGTAGCTGATCCGTCGTCGTACCGTCGCCGAGCTGGCCGTACTGGTTCCAGCCCCAGCAGTCGACCGTCCGGTCGGCGAGCAGCGCGCAGCTGTGGTGGAACCCGGTCGCGATCGCGGTCGCGCCGGTGAGGCCGACGACGCGCACCGGCGTGAGCCGATCCGTCCTCGTCCCGTCACCGAGCTCCCCGCCCAGGTTCGTGCCCCAGCAGCGGACCGTGTGGTCATCGACGATGGCGCAGGTGTGCGACAAGCCCGCGGCAATTGCAATCGCTCGGGCCGTGGCCGCCGCGCGCCTGCCCGGCCATGCGGTAACGAGCGCCACGACGGCAGCACCGACGAGTACAACCGCGATGGCGGCGAGCATCCAGCCTCGGCGACCGGATCGCTCGACCCGCGGCGCCGGACGCTTGACGGCAGGCCTGCGCGTCACCCGGGTCCCTTCATCCACCGGACCCTAACGTCGACGCGCGGGCGGATGCGGGTCAGCAGCCGATCACCGCTCGGATGCGAGTTGCGTTGCTGACCAGCGTCGCCGCGAGGGATGCGCTGAGCTGCTTGCCGGACTGCGACTTGACGTGCTGGATGTACGCCGCGAGGGTGCCGCACGCGTCGTTCTTGTCGCCCGCCGCCAGCTCGTCGCGCGCGTCCTGGAGTTGCAGCGCGAAGCTGTTGCCGCCTGCTGACCCGACCAGCGCGATCTGGTCCGCGATCTGCTCGGACGCACCCTTGACGTGCACGGTGAACGACGCCGAGGCAGCGTGGTCGGCGGCGTCCGTAGCCGTGCACGTCACCTTGGTGTCGCCGATCGCGAACGTCGAGCCCGACGCCTTCGTGCACACCGTCGGCAGCGGCTGGCCGAACGCGTCGGTAGCGCTCGAGGTGTAGGTGACAACCGCGCCGCCCGGTGCCGCCGCGTTCGCCACGATGGGAGCCGGGACAGTCACGGTCGGCGGCCGCGATGTGACGCGGTATGCGACAGTGCCGTGCGCGGGGACGTTCGCGACGGTGAGCGGGTCGGCGATCGCCGTTACCTGCTTGGACCACAGGTCCTTGGCGAGGTACTTCTGGGTCGGGTCGAGGCCGGCCGAGTCGAAGCTGACCGACGCGTTCGTCCACGGTGTCGCGGCGGCGTCGAACACGGCCACGGCGCGGTCGCCGTTGGCCAGCGGCTTGGTCAGCTTCCACTGGGAGTTCGCGTTCGAGATCGTCGCGACCTGGACGCCCAGCGGATCCTGGTCGAGCGCGATCAGATCCTTGTTGAGGTAGATCGCCAGGTTCTGCGCTGCCATGTCGGCGACGTTCGTCCCGGCCAGCAGCGGCGCCGAGTCGAGCGACCACAACGTGAAGTGCGTCTTGCTCTCGGTGAGCGACATGCCGCTCTTGCCGATCGGCGACGCGTTCGGATGGGACCTCGTCACGGGTGTGGTGAGCGTGATGCCGGTACCGCCGCCTCGGACGATCGCGTTGATCGGATGCGCCGCGGTCAGCGGCGGACTGAACGTGATGCCCGTGCCCGGCTGGCTCTCGTCCCGGACGGTCGCCGCGCCCGCGTGCGCGATCGTGAGCGGCCCGGTTAGCGTGACGCCGGCGCCGAGGCCGCGTGCCGGAACGCCGCTCGCATGCGCGAGCGAGAGCGGTGCGACGCTGACCCCGGTGCCCGTGTCGCGCGTCGCGACGCCGAGCTGGTGCGCCTTGGTCAGCGGGGTGACCGAGATGCCGGGGCCCGTGTCGCGGATGTCGATGCCACCGCCCGGAGAGCTACCAGTGGTCGCCAGCGGATGCGAGACCTTGATCGGGTCTGCGACGGTGATGCCGGTTCCCTGGCCTCGCGTCGTGCTGCCGCTTGCGTGGTCGACGCTCAGCGGCGTCGACAGGGTGATCCCGGTGCCGGCGCCGCGGACGAGCATCAGGATCAGGTGGTCCATCTTCAACGGCTGGGCGACCGTGATCCCGGTCCCGTCGGCTCCGGCCGTGCCGACGGCGACGACGGTCGCGGTCTCCTGGGTGGCGCCGACGCCGACCACCAGATCCTCGCCGACCGCGAAGCCGTTGGCGCTGGTCACCTTGAGGTTGGTGTCACCGGCCTTGGACGCGCCGGCCAGCGTGGTGGACGAACCGGCGGCGGAGCCGACGGCCGCGACCGTGCCCGCCTCGAAGTGGGCGCCGTTCGCGTCCTTGATCTGCATCGGCTGGCCGACCGCGAACCCGTTGGTGCTGGCGACCTTGATGTTCGTGTCGCCGGCCTTGGCGTTCGTCACGGTCGTCGTCTGCGGGCCGGCGGCCGTGCCGACCCCGGCGATGGTGGCCGTCTCGGCCGCCTCCTTACCCACCGGGAGGTACCCGCTCTCGTCCAGCTCGAGCGGATCGCCGACCGTGAAGCCGGTCGTGCTGGCGACCTTGATGTTCGTGTCGCCGATGTTGACGGGCGCGACCGTAGTGGTCGGCGCACCCGCCGCGCTGCCGATGATCGTCGCGTCGCGCCCGTTGCCGGAGGAGTCGACGGCAGTTGCGCCTCCGTCCTCGTCGAAGCGGTAGGACGCCACGTTGCCGGCGCCGGGCTGCCCGCCGGCCAGGGCGCCGATGTCTGCGGTCGACAGGGCCTGCCGGTAGATCTGGAAGTCGTCCACCGTGGCGCTGAGGAACGGGTCGGCGTACTGCGAGCGGCCGATCCAGTTCTGGTTGGTGTTGCCCAGGTTGGACGGGTGCAGAGTCATGTTGGCGTTGGTCGCGACCGGGGTGCCGTTGAGGTAGAGCGTCCCGGTGGTGCCGGAGAGGGTGACTGCCACGTGCGACCAGGTGTTCAGCGGCAACTGCGCACCGCTGGTGAGCTGCTGCTCGCCGCCGGAGCCACTGGTGGTGATCGCGAACCGCAGACCGGAGCCGCCGGCGTTCACGGTCATGAACATGTTCGCCGTCGTGCCGGTGCCGAAGTCGAAGACCCGCGACCATTGCGTGTTCGCGGACGGGTTGACCCACGTGGAGACGGTGAAGTCGGACAGGCCGTTGACAATGCCGGTGGGCAGGTTGACGTACTCGTTGCCGCCGCTGAGCTTGACGGCGTTTCCGAGCCGCCCTGGGACCCGTGGCCCGGCGGCGCCTCCGGAGCTGCCGAGGCCGGTGATCGTCGCGACGTCGGTGTTGTCGCCGCTGTCGATCACGATCGGGTCGCCGACCGTCATCCCGGAGATGCTGGCGACCTTCAGGTTGGTGTCGCCGGGCGCGGCCGGCGCGAGGATCGTGGTCGGCGGGCCTGCCGCGGTCCCGACGCCGGTGACGGTGGCCCGCTCGACGTTGGTTGCGGTGTCCAGCAGTAGTTGATCGCCCGGTGTCACGCCGACGACGCTGGCGAGCTTCACGTTCGCGTCGCCGGCGGCGGCGGGCGCCACGACAGTGCTGGCCGCGCCCGCGGGTGTGCCGACGCTCGCGACTGTCGCGTTCTCCGAGTTGGTGCCGTCGTCGATCGCGAGCGTGTCGCCCGGCGCGAGGTTCGCCGTGCTGGCGATCTTGACGTTCGTCGCGCCGGCCGATGTGGCGTCGGCGAGCGTCGACTGCGTGCCCGCCGTGCCCACAGCCGTGACCGTCGGCGACTCGTAGCTACCGCCGGTGTCGACGAGGATCTTGTTGCCGACCGTGAACCCGGTCGTGGTGGGCACCTTGACGTTCGTGTCGCCGGGCGAGGCGGGCGAGAGCAGCGAGGTCGGCGCGCCGGCGGCGGTGCCCACATCGGCGACCTCGAAGCTTTCCACGTCGCCGGTGGCTTGCGCTCCGATCCGGAACGCGCTGCCGGGTACGGCGCCGCTGGCGCTTTGCACCTGCACGTTGGTGTCACCGGGGGACGCCGGAGCTGCGAGGGTGCTGAACCCGCCGGTGCCGACCTCGAGCATGTCCGGGTCGTTCCAGCCGCCCGGGCCCGCGTACGTCCGGCGGGTCTGGGTCGACGTGAAGTTGTTCAGCATGCTGTTGAAGTTGGCGCTGATGTCGCCGGTCGTGCGCCAGAGATTGCCGATCTGCGAGCCCCACAGCCACGTCTGACCGCCTTGCGTGAAGTCGCAGAGGCTGAAGACGACGTCGCGGCCGCTCGACTTCAGCGCGTCGGAGAAGACCTTGTACCGGGTGTAGAAGGCGTTCGGGTCCGCCGGCAGGCCGGAGTTGCACGTGTCGAGCTTGAAGTAGTCGACGCCCCAGGCCGCGTAGTCGTGCGCGTCGACCGACTCGTTGCCGAGCGTGCCGGCGACGTTCTGGCACGTGCCGGTGCCGTTGCTGCTGTACAGACCGAACTTGAGACCCCTCGCGTGGATGTAGTCCGCGAGCGCCGGCATTCCGCTCGGGAAGAAGACCGGATCAGCCACCAGGTGGCCGTCGACTCGGCCGACGAGCCGTTTGAGGTCATTGTTGCCGGCGACCGACCGGCCGTCCTGCCAGCAGTCGTCGATGTTGACGTACTGGTAGCCGGCGTCGCGCATGCCGTTGGTCGCCATCGCGTTGGCGGTCTGCTTGATCACGTCCTCGTTGATGTTGCAGCCATACGCGTTCCAGTCGTTGAAGCCCATGGGCGGCGTCGGGGCGAGGCCGTTGTATCCGGCCGCCGGCGCCGACAGGACGTTGACGCTCACGAGCGCGGGGTCGGCTGAGTCGGCACGTGCCGGATGCGCGGGCGAGTCGCCATTCATCGGGGCGGCCGCCGCCACCCCGCCGCCCAGCAGCGCGGTGACCGCGATCGCCGCGGATATGAATCTGCCTGATCTGCGGGCGAATCTCATCTGCGGCTCCCGCTACGGGGTCGAAGTATCCACCGGCTGCACCACCACCCCGTGCAGTGAGCGCGGACCGAGCCGCGCGCGAGGGTGGCGGCCGAAAATTACACGAAATCCCGCATTCTCACAATAGATCTGTCACGTCCATGTTGAAATTCGTTGACTATCTGAATACATATTGCGGTGTAGGCATCGGAATTGCATGCAATAGATTGCGTTCGGCCTGTCGCACAGAATCAAACATCAGCCACCGCTCGCGTCGGCCCGCTCAGCTGCAGCGCACTGACGGCGAGCCGAGCAGTTCTGCCTCCGGTACCGAGGGAGCAGGGAGCGCCGCGAGTGTGTCGACTTCGTCGGCCATTGCGGCGCTGAGTTGGAGTAGCAGCTCTACCACCGCACGCGTCCCAACCAGCAGTGGTGCACTCCGCACTGCGGAGCCCGCGCACGAAGCGAACGCCACCACGAACGCAGCGCGACTGGCTGACTTCTGTTCGGATCCGCGGACGTTGCGGGTGGCACGTCTGGCGTACGGGTGCACAATGGCATGCTGGGGCCGGCTCACACCTCACCCACATCCGGCGCCGGGCGAATTTATGGACGAAAGCACGAGGTCGACAGCGACCATCGCGGCCAGCCAGCTGGCGGTGCCGCTGAGCCGGTTTGTCGGTCGCAGCGTCGAGATGGACGAGCTGGACGCGGTGCTCGGCGAGCATCGCCTGGTGACGCTGCTGGGCATCGGCGGCATCGGCAAGACACGGCTGGCACTCGCGCTCGCCATGCGATGGCGCGAGCGCGTTGACGAGGTGATCGTCGTCGACTTCGCCGCGCTGCAGACCGGCGATCTCGTCGACGGTGCCCTGCTCGAGGCCGCCGGCATCGGTTTGCAGTCAGGACGCGCCGCGCTGGACGCGACGATCGAGCACCTCGCGCACCGTCGCGCGCTCGTAGTGCTCGACACCTGTGAGCACGTGCTGTCGTCGGCTGCTCAGGTCGCCGAACGGCTGCTGCGAAACTGCCCCGACGTGCGGGTGCTCACGACGAGCCGCGCGTTGCTCGACGTGCCGGGCGAGGTGGCCTGGTCGGTGCCACCGCTGCGAACCGACCAACCGAGCGACGACGCGGAGTTTGTGCAGTCCGACGCGGTCGCGCTCTTCGCCGACTGCGCGACGCGTGCGCAACCCGGCTTCCGCCTCGACGACAACGCAACCGATGCCGTATCGCGCATCGTGCGCGGCGTCGACGGGATTCCGCTGGCCATCGAACTTGCGGCAGCCCGCCTGCGCGTCCTGACGATCGACGAGATCGCGACCGGGCTGTCTGACCATCTGCGCATACTCGGCGGCGGGCCGGTCAGCGCCGCGCGCCACACGATGCGAGCGTCGCTGGACTGGAGCTACGCACTGCTCGACCCGGAGCTCGCCGCCCTCTTCGCGCGGCTGTCGATCTTCGGGGGCGGCTGGACGTTGCCCGCGGCCGAGGTTGTCTGCGCGGACGAGCAGCTGCCCGTGGCGGCAATGCTCGACGCCATCGCCGGCCTCGTCGACAGGTCGCTCGTGATCGCTGAGCACGATGGCCCGGTCACGCGCTACCGCATGCTCGACTTCGTCCGGCAGTACGCCCGGGAACGGCTGGCCGGCGACCCGGCCGCGGACGAGGTCGCGTTGCGGCACAGGTTGTTCTTCCGCGATTTCGCCGAGCGCGCCGACCGGGAACTCTGGGCCGTCCGCCCCGACGGCCGGGCCAGCCTCGACGCCGAGGCCCCGAACCTGCGGCAAGCGGTCGCGCACGCGATCGCCCACGGCGAGACCGACGCGCTGCGGCTCGTCGACGCTCTGGCCCTGTACTGGCGAGAGCGCGGTCGCCTCGACGAAGGCATCCGGACGATCGAGCAAGCCTTGGCCGCCACGCCGAACACGCCGTCCGCGCCGCGTGCCTTGGCCCTTGCGGTGCTGTCGACGTTGAGCATCTGGCGCGGCGACTTCGTCCGCACCGCCTCCGCGGCGACGGAGGCGATCGCGATGGCCGAGACGGTCGGCGACGCCCGGGCTCTCTCGCATGCGCTGGGCCGGCTGGGGTGCATGGTCGTGCTCTCCGAGCCGGCCGCCGGCGATGGCATGCTGCGGCAGGCTGTCGAGCTCGGTCGCCAGGCGGCCGATGACGTGGCGCTCAGCGACGCGCTGGTCTGCCTCGCGCTGAGCGCGCACTTCCAGGACGACCGCGAATCGATGACCCGGCTGTCCGACGAGGCGATCGTGGTCGCCGGGCCGCGCGGCTACGACAACGATCTGCGGTGGTGCCTGTGGTGCTTGGCGCACGGTGCGCTGGCCGCAGGCGAACTCGCCGAGGCGCGTGCACTCGGCGAGCGGGCACACGGGCTGCTCACCGGGCAGGATCCGTTCGGTCACATGTGTGCGGTCGAGGTGCTGTCCCTGCTCGACACGCTGACCGGCGACCCGATCGGCGCCCGGCGCCGCGCTGAGGCCGAACTGGAACGGGCGATGCAAGAAACCGGGCAGTTGGCTGCCGGAGTGCTGATGCATGCGATGGCTGTTGCCGCTCTGGCGGCAGACGACACGCGAGCGGCCAAGTCCTGGGCGGGCGAGCTCTACGCGCAGCAGGAGCAGGGTGCCGGTTATCTCGCCTGGCATGCGCAGGAGGTGCTGATGCGCGCGGCGCTGGCCGACGGCGACCCGCATGCCGCTCGCTCGCACAGCGAGAAGCTGAGCAGCGTCGCGCACAAGCTGGGCAACCGCCGGGCGCTCGCCATCGCACGCACCGGGATGGCCAGAGCGTCGCTGCTCGAAGGAGAGTTCGCGAAGGCGGAACTGCTCGCGCGCGACGCGCTCGGCGTTCTGAGCGAGCACCGCTGGCGGATCGACGCCGTCGCCGCGATCGAGATCGTCGCCGCGACAGCGAGACGCCCGGAGCAGGCTGCTCGGTTGTTCGGCGCTGCCGCAAGACAGCGCACGGCTCTGGGCATCGTCCGGCTACCGCCGGAGAACGCAGTGTGGGACGGCTATGTCGCCGCGGCGGATGCTGCGTTGGGCCGATCGAAGTTCGCCGCCGCGTTCGAGCAGGGTGCGCACTTGTCACTGGACGAAGCCGTCGCCTACGCGCGCCGTGGCCGGCGCCGGCACAAGCGCGCGCCGGCCGGTGGACGCGACCTGAGCCCGGTCGAGGAGCAGGTTGCCCGGCTCGCGGCGGGCGGCCGCAGCAACGTCCAGATCGCCGAGGAGCTGTTCATCTCACGGAGCACGGTCAAGTCGCATCTGTCGCATATCTACGCAAAGCTCGGCGTGGCCAACCGCATCGAGCTCGCTCGGATCGCATCGGGATGGAGCGGCTGACCTCGTCGCAAAACATGGCCAGATGGCCGATGTGAGCGGACCGGCTCATATCTAGCGTCGTGGCACATGGCCGGTGACGCTGTCTTCCTCTGCGCCGATGCCCGGCGCCCTCAGCACGCGCGAGACATCGACGAAGGCGTGCGTCAGCGTCCGGTCAACGCGCAGAGCGACCTGCGGCGCGCCGACCAGTATCTCGACGACGAGCCAGACCATGCCCGTGAACTGATCCGCACGGCGCTTGGCTGCGCCAACATCGGGCTCGACGAGACCCGAGATCCTATTGTCGACATCTACATCGGCGTGCTTACGACCCACGGCCTGGCGGCCGCGGTGTCAGCGCTCGCGCAGGTCTCCCCGATACCGCTGACGCTCGACATCACGCCCGCCCGCTCGGCTCAGTCGGTCGAGGCAGCCGCATACTTCCTGGTCGCCGAGACGCTGACGATCATCAGCGAGCAGTCCGGCGAGACTCGCATGCACGTCGCGGCCTACAGCGGGGCCACGAACCTGGTCGTGGAGGTGTGCTGCGACGACATCGTTCGTGCGGACACGACCGGGCCCGAGCGACTGGCAGGACTCCGATTCCCGGTCGAGGCATTCGACGGGACGCTGCACATCCTCAGGCAGCCGGGCATCGGAACGCGCCTGCGAGCGACGTTCCCCAACGAGGACGACCCGCCCGCCAGCTAGACGATGTCGAGAGGGAGGATCCGTCGCAGCAGGCAACGGCGTCATGGTTGCCGAAGCGCACGAGTCAGGCAGGCCGCTTGCGTTGCCGGGCGGCGCGTCAATCCGACGCCGGTCGGTCGAGCCGAGCGAGCACTCGATCGCGATCGGTCTTGCGCAACCCCTCGGCGGCCTGCTCATATGAATGGCGAATGAGATCGACGAGCAGATCGTCGGGAACGCTGTTGTCGAGGCTCACCGTGTTCCACAGCCGCTTGTTGACGTGGTATCCGGGGACGATCGCGGGAAACTCGTCGCGCAGATGCAGCGCCCGCGCGGGATCGCATTTCAGCGTGATCTGCGCCGGTGGGTCGGGCTGGTAGATCGCGAACACCTTTCCGGCGACCTTGTACACCGGCACGCCGGGCGCGAACGGCTCCTCCTCGGTGACCTCCGGGAGGCCTAGCAGCAGCGCGGCGATCTCCTCCGGGCTCATGTCGTATCCACCCCTCGCGTGGTATCCAGCGGCTTGGCCGGCCAAACCTACCTGCGTCTCCTCTCGTCGCCCCCTGCCGTAACGTTTGCTCGCCGTCCATGGACTCCTCAGGAGGCGGCAAAGCCGTGAGGAGGGGCGATGGCGGCACAGTGGCATCGGGTCGCAGACACCGACGTGCCTGACGAGGGGCGTGTCAACTCGGTCGAGGTCGACGGACGCACTGTGGCCCTCGCTCGCTGCGGTGAGCGCCTCGGGGCGCTGGACAATCATTGTCCGCACCAGGGCGGCCCACTCGGCGAGGGGTCCATCGAGAAGGGCCTGCTCCGCTGCCCTTGGCACGGCTACGACTACGACCCGATCAGCGGACATCCGCCGAGTGGGTTCAGCGACTCGGTACCGAGCTTTCCGGTCGAGGAGCGCCCGGACGGCGTCTACGTCGAACTGCCCGACCTGCCGGGCCCGGCCCGCACCGTCGGCGACGTGCTGGTCGAGACTCTCGTGGCGTTCGGGATCACCCACGTTTTCGGCATGGTCGGACACTCGAATCTCGGTTTCGCTGACGCACTTCGCAAGGCCGAGGAACGCAGCGAGATCACGTATATCGGCATCCGCCACGAGGGCGCCGCTGCGTTCGCGGCGAGCGCGTACGGAAAGCTGACCGGGCGTCCGGCTATGTGCTTCGCGATCGCCGGGCCGGGCTCGACCAACCTGCTCACCGGGCTCTACGACGCGAAGCTGGACGGCTCGCCGGTGCTTGCCGTATCGGGGCAGGTGCCCTCTTCGGTCCGTGGCCGTGGAGCGTTCCAGGATCTCGATCTGTCCAACGTGTTTGCCGACGTCGCTGTGTCCTCGCAGGTCGTGCTCGCCGGTAGCGACCACGCCGAACTCGCGGCACTCGCGGTCAAGCGAGCTATTGACGGGCGCGGCGTGGCTCACCTCGTGTTGCCCGACGAGGTGCAGGTGTTGCCCTCCGACCAGGGGCCCGCGGCTCCGGCGGGGCGGTTGACGGCCCGGCGGATTCTTCCGGACGGCGAATCACTGACGCGCGCTGCGGCCCTCGTGCGTGATGCGCGTCGTCCGGTCCTCATTGTCGGCCACGGCGCTCGGGTGGCACGTGACCAGATCCAGAGCATGGCCGAGCGCCTCGGCGCACCCGTCCTGACGACGTTCAAGGCCAAAGGTCTGATCTCCGATAGCCACCCGCTCGGCGCCGGAGTGCTCGGTCGCAGCGGGACGCCCGTCGCGAGCTGGTTGATGAACGAGGCCGACCTGCTCATCGTCATCGGAGCGTCGTTCTCCAACCACACCGGGATCGCGGCGTACAAGCCGATCGTCCAGATCGACGATGCGCACACCGCGATCGGGCGCTTCGACGCGGTGACTGAGCACCTGCTCGGCGACGCGGCGCTGACCGTCGCCGCGCTCGATGCCCGAATCACGGATGCGCGGGCCGAGGACCAGACCGCCGACGTCGCGCGGCGATGGTCGATCTGGCGGGCGGAGAAGGCACGAAGAGTCGCCGACGACCGGGGCGCCGGCGTCTCGGCGGCGGCGGTGTTCGACGCCCTCGCGCGCCACCTGCCCGGCGACGCAGTTGTCACCGTGGATGTCGGCAACCACGCGTACTCCCTTGGCCGCTACCTGGAATCGGCGGGGCAGCCCGTGCTGATGTCGGGGTATCTCGGCTCGATCGGCTTCGGCTACCCAGCGGCGTTGGGCGCTTGGGCGGCGGCTCCCGGGCGCCCGATCCTCGCTGTCACGGGCGACGGAGGCTTCGGGCAGTACAGCGCCGAGCTGCTCACCGCAGTCAAGTACGGGATCCCCATCAAGCACCTGCTGATGGACAACCATTCCCTCGGCAAGATCAGCAAGGAGCAGCTGGCGGCCGGTACACCGGTCTGGCACACATCGCTGCACAACCCCGACTGGGCCGCGTACGCGGAACTGTGCGGCGCGACGGGGATCGCCGTCGCACGACGCGACGAGCTCGACGGCGCGTTCGCCAGGCTCTTCGCTGCCGACGGCCCCGCCCTGCTGTGTGTGCAGCAGGACGCGCAACTGCTCTGACTTCATCACACCACTCGATGGGATCACGATGACCACGACGCAACCCGCCTACGACGACCTCAAGGCGCTGTTCATCAACTGCACCCTCAAGCGATCACCCGAGCGCAGCCACACGCAGGGACTGGTCGACGCGAGCGCGCACATCATGCGGGAGCACGGTGTCGAGGTCGACATCGTCCGGGCCGTCGACCACGACATTGCGACCGGTGTGTGGCCCGACATGCGCGAGCACGGTGCGACCACCGATGACTGGCCGGAGATCTTCGAGAAAGTGCTAGCAGCCGACATCCTCGTCCTTGCCGGCCCGATCTGGCTCGGCGACAACAGTTCGATCATGAAGAAGGTCCATGAACGTCTCTACGGCGGTTCGCACCTGCTCAACGACGCGGGCCAGTACGTCTATTACGGACGGGTGGCCGGCTGTTTCATCACGGGCAACGAGGACGGCATCAAGCACTGCGCGATGAACGTGCTGTACACACTCCAGCACATCGGCTACGCAATCCCACCCCAGGCCGACGCGGGATGGATTGGCGAGGCCGGCCCCGGCCCGTCCTACCTCGACCCGGGGTCAGGCGGTCCGGAGAACGACTTCACCAACCGGAACACGACCTTCATGACGTGGAACCTGATCCACATGGCGCGGATCCTCAAGGATGCTGGCGGCATCCCGGCATACGGAAATCAGCGCTCGGAATGGGATGCAGGATGTCGCTTCGACTACGAGAACCCGGAGTACCGATGATTGAGCCGGAATCGGCGACGCCGTCATGGCGGTCACGCTTCGGGCGGGAAGGTAGGTCGCCCGCCGGACGTTGTGCGAAGTGCCGAACGAAGGAGCGAACATGACGGCAGGAACGACTGAGCGTGCGGTGCTCGCCGGAGGGTGTTTCTGGGGAATGCAGGACTTGATCCGCAATCGGCCAGGCGTGATCTCAACGCGCGTCGGATACAGCGGCGGCGACGTGCCGAACGCGACGTACCGCAATCACGGAACGCACGCCGAGGCACTAGAGATCGTCTTCGACCCGGAGCAAGTCTCCTACCGCGACCTACTCGAGTTCTTCTTCCAGATCCACGACCCGACCACGAAGAACCGCCAGGGCAACGACGTCGGAGCGAGCTACCGGTCGGCCATCTTCTTTACGACCGAAGAGCAGAAGCGCATCGCCGAGGACACGATCGCCGATGTCGATGCCTCCGGACTGTGGCCCGGCAAGGTGGTCACAGAGGTAACCGCGGCCGGGCCGTTCTGGCAAGCCGAGCCTGAGCACCAGGACTACCTGGAGCGCTACCCCAACGGTTACACCTGCCACTACCCGCGCCCAGGCTGGCGGCTCCCGCGCCGACAGGAGAAGGTCAGCGTCCGGGACGACTGACGGCAACGCGGACCCGATAGGTCACGCAACATCGGACCTGGAGGTACGGCTGGACATGACACAGGTTGTGGCTTTCGACGTCAACGAGACGCTGCTCGATCTACGCGCGCTCGACGAACCGTTCGAAAGAGCATTCGGCAGTTCGGCCCTGCGACCGCAATGGTTCGCGCTCATGCTCCAACTGTCCTTCGTGGGTGGGCTGACCGGCGCGTACGTGGACTTCAGCACCGCGCAGCACGCAGCCCTGCGCATGCTCGCGCACCGCGAAGGCATCGCCGTGGGCGATGCGACGCGAGAGGCAATCGTGGACGCAATGACCACGTTGCCGCCCTATCCGGACGTCGCGGACGGCCTGCGGAAGCTGCGAGGTACGCCGTTGACCGTCGTGGCTCTGACCAACTCCGTGGCGCCGGTCGCTGAGGCGCAGCTGGTCAATGCCGGCATCCGCGGTCTGTTCGACGCAGTCATCTCCGCGGACAGCGTCCGCCGCCTCAAACCCGCACCGGAGCCGTACCTCGCAGTCGCCCGTGCGTTCGACGTCGCTGTCGGCGAGGTGCGGCTGGTCGCGGCCCACCACTGGGACGTCGCCGGTGCGCTGCAGGCAGGGTGCGCGGCGGCATTCGTGGCCCGGCCGGGCATGGTGGCGAGCCCGCTCGGTCTGCAACCGGACATCATGGGCGCAGACATCGCCGAGGTGGCCGACCGGATAATCGCCACTGATCTCTGACCGCGACCCGCGAAGGTAGCGACTGCGTCTGGTACGCCGCCGAATCTGCGCTGTCAGGCTGACGAGCGGCCGAGTGCACGCTCGATGGCCTCCAGACGAGTGCCGATCGCAGCCAGGTCCGCGCGGGTCGCGTTCATCTGCTCGGGCTTGAGCCAGACGACGATGCTGCCGCCCGGACTGAGCGTCGCCTCTGCGACGTCCATTGCGCCATCGGCGTTCTGCGCGCGCAGCGCTGCCTCGACGTCGGCGCGGCGCAAACCTTCCTTGCGGAGCGACCGATCGACGAACCGCCCGTCTTTGACGAGCGGGATGTCCTCGCCCTCGAACACCCGCACCGCGAGGTCGGATCGGTTGACGATTCGCACGACGAGCGAGTTGACGCCGAGCAACACGACGGCGCCCAGCAAGCCGCCGGTCAAGCTGTCGTCCGGCCCGATGATCGCGTTCTGCACGACATTCGACAGCAGCAGCACCACGACGAGGTCGAAGGAATTGAGCTGGGCGAGGTTGCGCTTGCCGGCCACCCGAAGCAGGACCGCCAGACCGCCGTAGACGAGGACGGTGCGGACAACCTTCTCCGCGACAGGTACCCCGAGCGTCCACAGATCGGACATCTCGGTTCACCAGGCCCCATTACAGGCTGCCGAATCGATCACCTGGATTGGTCACCGGGCATCCCGGTGGCGTTACAGTCCAAGGGCCCGGCCGATGTCCGACGGGGGAGCGCCAAGATGACGGCTGGCCCACAAGAGGTCGTAATCGCGACAAAGTTGTTCGCGCCGAGCCCGCGCCAGGAGCCGGTCTCGCGCCCGCGGCTGTACGCGCGGTTGCGAGAGGGCCTGCGTGTGCCGCTCACTCTCGTTGTCGCCCCGGCCGGCTGGGGCAAGAGCACGCTGGTCTCCGGCTGGCTGCGGCGCGACGACGTCACCACCGGCTGGGTCTCGCTCGATTCGGGCGACGACGACATCAAGCGGTTCTGGCGTTACCTGCTGCTGGCGGCCGACCGCGCCGGTGCGGAGCTCGGCACCGCCGCGCTACGCCGCCTCGATGCGCCGGGCACCGACGTCCTGCGCGATGTGCTTCCCGTCTTCGTCAACGACGTAGCGGCCGCCACGGCTGACGTCGTGATCGTCCTCGACGACTACCACCTGGTCACCAAGCCGCAGGTGCACGAATCGGTCGCGACGTTGCTGGACCGGTGCCCGTCGCAGTTGCACCTGATCGTGAGCACCCGGTCCGACCCGCCGCTTCCACTGAGCCGGATGCGCGTGCGTGGCAGTCTGGTCGAGGTACGTGCCGACCATCTCCGGTTCACCGTCGATGAAGGCGCAGCGCTGCTCAACGGAGAGCTCGGCCTGGCCCTCTCCCCGAACGACGTGCACCGCCTCGTCCTGCGGACCGAGGGTTGGGCTGCCGGTCTGCAGCTCGCCGCGCTGCGCCTGGCCGATCGAACGGACCGCTCGGAGTTCATCGCGCGGTTCACCGGTGCTGACCGGCACCTCGTCGACTATCTGGGTGAGGAGGTCTTGGCCAACCAGTCCGAGCACGTGCGCGATTTCCTGCTTCGCACGTCGGTGCTGAACCGGATGTGCCCGGAGCTGGTCGATGCGGTCACCGGCCGCGATGACGGTGCCCTCCTGCTCGAGGAGATCTACCGCGCGAATCTGTTCCTGACACCGTTGGACGACGAGCTGGTGTGGTTTCGCTATCACCAGCTGTTCCGGGGCATCCTGCGGCACGAGCTCGGACGGATCGCGCCGGACGATCCGCGCGAGCTGCACGCTCGTGCCGCGCGCTGGTACGCCGAGCACGCGGATGTCACCGAGGCGGTCGGCCATGCGATCGAGTCGCGAGATGCCGTGCTCGCGGGCCGACTCGTGGCCGAGGCCTGGCGACCCGAATTCAACGCCGGCCGGCTGCAGACCGTGCAGACGTGGCTGGACGCCCTGCCCGCCGGGATCGTCTCGGCAGATGTCCAGCTGTCGGCGGCACAGGTGTGGCTGGCGCTCGACGCCGGCCGCCTCGACGACGTCGCGGCACCGCTTGAGGCCGCCGAGCTGGCCACGCCAGGCGACGTGCACCTTGGCGTGCTGCGTGCCCTCTACACGTACAAGCGCGGAGACCTCGGCGCGGCCGCGGAACTCGCCGCGAGCATCGAGCGTCAGGCCGGCGATCCGTTCGTGTCGACGGTGCACAGCCTGATGACCGGCGTGACGGCGCTGTGGTCCGGCGAGAGCGAGCGATCCGGCGACCTGCTCCGCGAAGCGGCAGCCCACGCCCTGCGCTACGACAATCGCCTCGCGCACATTTATGCGCGGGGGTGCCTAGCGTTGCTGGCCGTGCAGAGCGGCGACCTGCCTGCGGCAGAACTGCTCGTGCGTGACGTCGACGCCGAGGTCGAGCAGACGCTGAGCGACGCGCACTTCGTCGCCATGTTCCCCGCTCTGGCCAGGGCGCGACTTGCCGCCGTCAGTGGGCAGTGGGCCGAGGCGCTACCCGCGGCGATGACCGCCGTCGAACTGGCCGGCCGCGGCGCCGGTCGTCTCGAGGTAGTCGCCGCGGATCTCACCGCAGCCATGGTCGCCCGTGGCGCGGGTGACGAAACGGCGCCCGGACACTGGCTGGCGCAGGCGAGGACCGTACTGCGGCAGTGTGCCGACCCCGGTCCGGTACTGCTCGCGTGGCAGGCCGCCGAGCAGCGGGGCCACCGTCCGGCCGAGCCGTCGCGAGGCGTCGTCGATCCGCTGACTGAACGCGAGCAGGCCATCCTCCGCCTGCTGCCCGGGCCGATGTCGCAACGCGAGCTCGCGACGTCGTTGTTCGTCACGGCCAATACCCTCAAGACCCACCTGCGCGCCATCTACCGCAAGTTGGGTGCCGAGTCACGAGGCGACGCCGTAGCACGGGCGCGTTCGCTCGGCCTGATCTGAGCCAGGCCGGTCAGCGGACGCGGTCGCCGTCGGCGCGCAGTGCCAGTCCGTCGCGCACCCTCGCGACGAAGCCCGGCACCACCGCACTGGTGATCAAGGCCATCGTGAGCCAGCCGAGCACGACGTACGGGAAGTACCGATACGGGGCGGCCGGCACGGGCCACACGGTGTGGTACAGCACGAACCCGGCGACGCCGGTGCCGATGATCGGCAGCACCGCCTCGTACTTCGACCGGCGCGAAAGCCGGCGTACAGCTGCGACGTTCGTGAGGACATACATGACGAGCAGGCTCAGTACACCCAGCGTGGCGAGGTAGAAGAACACGTTCAGCGGAGGCACGTCGGCAAGCCGGAAGCTGACCAGCAGCACGAGCCCGACGAGCATCTCCAGCGTGAGGGCCCGACTGGGGACGCCCGTGCGTGGTGAGACGGCACCGAGGCGCCGCGCGCCCAGCCCGTCGCGTCCGAACGAAAACATCATCCTGGCCGCGACGGTGACTCCGCCCAGCCCGGCGCCCACCGCGCTGAGCACCGCGCCCGCGTCGAGCAATGCGGGCAGCCCACCGCCGACGTAGCGATCAGCGAGGTCGCCCAGCGGCGCCTGCGACTGCTGGAACGTCGAGACGCCCGTCGCGTCCAGACCGAAGCCGAGCGACTGCGCGACCATGCACGCCACGTAGAAGACGGCGCCGAACACGACGGCCGTGATGATGGCGTGCGGTATCGCCCGGCGCGGCACGATCGACTCCTCGCCCAGCGATCCGGCGGACTCGAAGCCAGCGAACGCCAGGAAGCCGGACGTCGCCGCGACAGCGAGCGTCGAGATGCTCGTTCCCGACGGCAGGACGAACACCTTCGTGGACAACCCGCCGCCCCCGGCGGAGTGGGTGCCCGTCGCCAGCCGTACGTAGATCGTCACCACGAGGACGAGGATGAGCACCACCGACACGGCCTCGAACACCAGCAACGAGCGGGTCGTCGGGCGGATGCCGCGGGCGGCGAGGAACCAGATCACCGCCCAGCCGACGAGCGCGATCGGGAACCAGTCCGCGTCGTCGGCCAGGTTCACCGAGTGCAGGAATGCCCGTCCGAAAATCGCCACTCCCATGATCGAGACCGGCGGAAAGACGAGGTACGTGCCGAGCAGCGCCCAGCCGGCGACGAAGCCCATGCGTGGCGTCAGCGCGCGACCGACGAACGCATACACCGATCCGGCATGGCTGAACTCCGCTGCCAGCCGGACGAAGCCGAAGGCCACGAGTCCGACGCCGAGCCCGGCGAGCACGAACGCGAGCGGCGCGGCGCGTCCGAGTTGCTGCGCCGCCGCGATACCAGTGATCGACATGGCCAGCGTCGGAGCCATCACCCCGATGGAGACGGCCGCCGTCTCCAAGAAGTGCAGCTCGCGCCGGAGCGCCGCCTTGGGCTCTGCCGTCGTCGCGGTCATCCGGCCAGCCACCCGCCGTCGGCCACCAGCACGGCGCCGGTGATGTACGAGGCTTCCGGCGAGCACAGCCACACTGCGGCCGCCGCGATCTCGTCCGGCTCGGCGATGCGGTTCAACGGAACTCTGCGCAGCAGGTCCTCGCTGACGGAGGACGTCATGCCGGTACGGGTCACGCCCGGCGCCAGGGCGTTCACCCTGATTCCGGCCGCGCCGAGTTCCAGAGCGGCGGTGCGGGTAAGGCCGTTGACCGCGTGCTTGGCCGCGACGTACGGGCCGTTGTCCGGCATGGCAGCTGCACCGAGCATCGAGGACGTGTTGACGATCGCGCCCGATCCCTGGCGTCGCATCTGAGCGATCTCGGCGCGCATGCAGTGCCACACCCCGATCAGGTCGACCTGGATCACCCGCAGGAACTCGTCGGCGGGGTACTCGTCCAGCGGCAGGTACGGCCCGGCGACTCCGGCGTTGTTGTGCGCGGCGTCGAGGCGTCCGAACCGCGCGACCGTCCGCTCGACGGCCTCTGCCATGGCGTCGAGGTCCGTGACGTCGGCGGTGATGACCTCGGCCTCGCGGCCCGCAGCGTGGACGTCATTGGCAGTGCGCTCGAGTCCGTCGCCGTCGATGTCGACCAGTGCGACCGATGCTCCGGCGGCCGCGAACGCCAGAGCGCTGGCCCGGCCGATGCCCGATGCGGCTCCGGTGACCAGCGCGATGCGTCCGGACAAGTCAGTGGCCACAGGTCCCCCCCGCGTTGATCAGTCACGGTAGTGCTTCTCCAGGACGGTGCGTAGCGCAGCGCGCCCGCGGTGCAGCAGAACCCGTTGATTCTGCGGCGAAAGGGACAGCGCGGCGCACGCCTCGCCGGCGCTCATGCCGTGGACGTCGCGCATCGTGACCACCAGTCGCTGCCGCTCCGGCAACAGGTCGAGCGCCCGGTCGACCATCTCGACGACCTCAGAGCCCAACGCCCGCCCCTCGGGCTGGTCCCACGGCCGCGGTGCCCCGACCGACGTCCAGTGCCCGGGATAGCTGCCGTCAGGACCCTCGAATCGAGCTGGGTCGACAACCGTCGTGTCAGCGTCCTGCCGGGTCAGGCCGGCCGAGGCGACGGTGCGGTGCTCGCGGGCGCCACGGGTCTTCGCCCGGTTGATCAGGATCGAGAACGTCCAGCTACGCAAGGACGAGCGACCCTCGAATCGGGGCAGACCGTTGATGACGCCCAGCCACGCGTCCTGGACCACGTCCTCCGCGGACTGCCGGCACGAGACGTAGCCCCGCGCAACGCGCA